>ENA-UPSB01000452-UPSB01000452.1-bioreactor-metagenome-genome-assembly--contig:-NODE-452-length-68930-cov-37.088799_pt1 | contig 68930 bp, 50 predicted proteins | sample MGYA00238182_ERZ773286 | MGnify/ENA primary metagenome ERZ773286 (study PRJEB29026, sample SAMN07631240) | bioreactor metagenome | isolation source: Switchgrass digestor | place: USA: Dartmouth... | reverse complement strand
GTTCCCTTAGCTCTTTTGACTTTACTCAAAGTACTTCACACTGTTTAGTTATCATGGTTCATTTTGTTGTCAGTTTTAAGCAACTGACTTTTACACTATAACAGATTTTTTAATCGCTGTCAATACCTTTTTTCATTTTTTGTTCAGCTTGTTTTGCTTTGTTTTCGACAGCTATTATACTATAGCAACTTTTTAACCCTTTGTCAATAACATTGGAATAATATTTTAATTCCCTTTGAAATACTTTTTCCATCCTCTTTGACAAGAAGGTGAATTGTAAATATCATAAAAATATGATAAGATTATATTGTAACTGTAAACATTTTCTTGTATGCGCAGTGTACCTAAGGTATAAAAACTTCCATACCTTTTGCTTTAATGATAATTAGTGTTATATACATCAGTATATTAAATGACTTAATTCATAATATTGATTGAGAAAGGATTGTTATTAATGGATATACGACAACTTGAAACCTTTGTTCATGTAGCTAACTTTAAGAGCTTTTCTAAAGCTGCAGAAAAACTATACATAACTCAGCCTACTGTAACTAATCATATACAGAATCTTGAAAAAGAATTGGGAACAATACTTATTAACCGCTCCGGTAAAAATATATCTCTCACTGATGCAGGCAATTTATTCTACAAATATGCAATAAATATCATAAATACATGTGAAATGGCTAAATTCGACTTAGGTTCCTATAAAGGCCGTGTACAGGGCCATCTTTATATATATTCCAGTTCTGTTCCCAGAAAGTACATATTGCCTAAAATACTGGCCAGCTTCTCAAAGAAATATCCTGAAGTAACTTATACAATAAGCAATAAGGACTCCAAGGATATTATCAACTCCATTTTGGAAGGGGACACGGATTTCGGCATAGTAGGAGCAAGCTTTATTTCAAATAAGCTGGAATACATAGATATGGTTGTTGATGAGCTAGTACTGATTGCTCCTAATACAGAGCACTTTAATAAACCCAATTATTCTGTTCTAACCATCGAAGAAATACTTAAAGAAAAAATTCTGCTCAGAGAAGAAGGTTCAGGCACAAGGCATATTTTGTTAAACTGTTTAAAAAGCAAAGGCATAAGTATTGACAATTTAAACATATTGGGATATATAGAGGATACGGAAACCATTAAAGAATTGGTTTCTCTTGGATTAGGAGTTAGCTTTATGTCAAAGCGTGGTGTCTTACAGGATGTTGAAATCGGAAAATATAAAGCATATTATGTTGAAGGACTTGAATTAAAAAGAAAATTCTATTTTGTATACCATAAAAAAAGGCAGCTTTCACCTTTAAATGAAGCATTCAAATCCTTTGTTTTAGATTATATAAAAAAGCAATAATTAATATGCTTAAAGAACCAAGGGCATTCCTTGGTTTCTTTATCATCATATTTTCTTAATGTTATTTTTGAAAGCAAATATAGCAGCTTGTATTCTGTCATTGACATCTAATTTCTTCAAAATGCTTGATACATGATTTTTTACCGTTTTTTCGCTTATAAACAGTTTATCAGCAATCTCTTTGTTGTTCAACCCTTCAGCAATCAAGGTTAATACTTCGTATTCTCTATTAGTTAAAGACTCTATTTTCTTTAATCTATTATAAGTTTCACTATCAGTTACATCCGATTTTTCATTTAACATAGAAGCAATGCTTGGCTGTATGTAATTTTTCCCTTCTCTAACATCCCTTATTGCTTTTATAAGGCCATCTGCATCTGAATCCTTTAATACATATCCGTCTGCTCCCATTTTTATAGTCTCAAAGAGGTATTCCTTATCATCATGAATTGTCAGCATTATGATCTTTGTCTCTATCCCTAAATCCTTTAATCTTCTTAAAACATCGATTCCATTTAGTTTAGGCATATTTATATCCAAAAGCAGTACATCTGGTTTGTATTTCAAAACCTTTTCAATAGTTTCATACCCATCTCCCGACTGACAAACTACAACAATATCCTTTTCAAGTTCTATTAACTGTTTAAGTCCTTCTCTTATTAAAGCATGATCATCTGATATCATTACAGAAATCTTACCTGACTTTTTCAATTTATTTTTCCTCCTCTGGCAACGTTATGTAAAAGCTAATTTTAGTACCTTTTCCTGGTGCAGACTTTATTGTCATATTTCCTCCTAATAGTTCTACTCTTTCTCTCATATTAACTAATCCGTATCCTCCATATTCTGCTTCATTATTGCATGCTTCACTGAAATTAAAACCAATTCCGTTATCTGCAATAACCAGATTAAGCCTTTTTTGTGAAAATTCAATAATAATTATTGCTTCAGTAGCTTTTGAATGCTTGTATATATTGCTTAACGCTTCCTGAATTATTCTAAACACAGCTATTTCAACAGATGAGTTAAGAGCAGAAACCTGTCCAAATACTTTCAGCTCAACGTTAATTCCCGTATACTCTATAAATTTCTGCACATATCTCTGCAAAGTTGGTATCAATCCCAAGTCATCCAGAGACATTGGCCTTAAATCATATATTGTCTTCCTGATATCCTTCAAGGTCATCCTTATAATATCCTTTAGATTGTTTAGTTCCTCCTTAAACTTATCCTTATCAATATCTGCCAATCTCTCACATACTTCTGCCTTAACTAAAATATTGGCTATTGACTGAGCAGGGCCATCATGTATATCCCTGGCAAGCCTTTGTTTTTCCTCTTCCTGTGCCTCTATTATCTTTATACCTAAGGTTTTTTTCTTACTTAAGTGATCTACAGTGAATACTATTTCATTTAAATTGCCTCTTAAATATTCCGTAACAACACTTACAGATTTCCACGCTTTTTCTGCCTTATTTAAAACTTCCCTTGCAGATTTTAATCTTACTTCCAGCTCTTTTCTCTTCTGTATAATGTTTTTTTCCTCTTCCCTTTTTATAAACAATTTAATTCTTATCTCGTTTGCTAAATCATAAGCCTCCTGCAATTCCTCCTGAGAATACATATGAAAGTTTTTATTGACATTGGAAAGATGTATTCTTCTTTTTTTCTCTTCTATTTCCAGCTCATCAACTTCTCTTATAATTTCATCTACCTTTTCTTTAATCTGAATTAACTCATCTTCCAACAGCTTCACATTTTCTCTTGCCTGGTCCACAATATTTACTATTTCTTCTTTGCTGTTTTCTATGGAATGGATGGTATTCTGCAATATGTCATTAATCCTTTTTACGCTAATAATCTTGTCCCCCACCAAATTCCACCTCATCTTTAGATTTCCATTTCTTCTATCTGTGCTTTTTCATCATCAGTTAAAACATTGTGCAAATTTAACAGAATAATTAGCCTTTTATCATCAATTCTCCCTATACCTGTAATAAATCTCCTGCTTATAGTCTCTATAGTATCAGGCATGGAGTCTATTGCTTCTTCCCGCAATCTTATTGTCCTCGTAACATCATCTACTACAAAACCAATTTCCCTGTTGTTAAAACTAATCACTATAACCTTTGCATCAGCTGGTATATCTGTTTTCTTCATTTCAAATCTTTTCTTCAAATTAATAACAGGTATAACCTTTCCCCTATAGTTTATAACACCTTCAATAAAATTTGGGGAATTGGGGATGTAAGCTGGTTCCTCATATGATATTACTTCTTTTACCTTCATTATATCTATTCCAAATTCCTCTTGATTTAAATTAAAAACAACATATTGCAATTCTGACAATATTACCACCTTCCTTAAACATGTTCATACTTATTATTCTACATAAAATCCACATATCCTTCTACATGTTTTTTCAAAATTTGTCTTTTTTGGTTGAAAAAAAGGCTTTTAACCCGCAGTTAAAAGCCTTTTTGTCTATCAAGGACTAATTTCCCATTTTTAATTACATATAAGGTATGGTTTATTCCAAAATGATATATTACATAATCAAAATTAGGTGAATCCAATACCAATATATCTGCTTTTTTCCCTACTTCAATACTTCCTATTTTATTTTCCAATTTCAATGATGCTGCTCCATTTATTGTAGAAGCAGTTAATACCTCCTCAGGGGTCATTTTATATAATAGTGAAGCAAAGCTCATAACAAGCTGCATGTTTTCTGTAGGGCAGCTTCCAGGGTTGTAGTCTGTAGATATAGATACTGGTACCCCTGAGTCTATCATTTTTCTGGCTCTAGCATGTTTCCCTGACTGTAAGTAAAAGCTTGTTCCGGGAAGCAAGTTTGCTATTACACCTTTTTCAGCCATCATTTCAATTCCTCTTTCACTGGCAGCAACCAGATGGTCAGCAGATATGCAACCTATCTCTGCTGCTAATTCTGCTCCTCCCATGGGTTCTATTTCATCTGCATGTATTTTGGGAATTAGTCCATATTGTAGCCCCGCTTCCAGTATTTTTCTTGTCTGCGCTATATCAAATACTCCTTCTTCGCAAAATACATCACAGAATACTGCCAGTTTTCTTCTGGATACTTCTGGTATCATATCATCTATCAATATCCTTACAAAATCATCCGGGTTATCTTTATACCTTTTAGGTACAGCATGGGCACCCAGAAAGGTAGATACTACATCTACAGGATGGTCTTCATTTAGCTTCACAGCCACTTCCATTTGCTTTAATTCAGTATCAAAATCATCAATCCCATATCCGCTTTTTGCTTCAACAGTAGTTACCCCATAGGAAAGCATTATATCCAGGCTTTTTTTGGCCTGATTATAGAGTTCAGAGAATGTAGCATTTCTGGTTGCTTCAACTGTGCTATGGATTCCGCCTCCCGCTGCCAATATTTCCAAGTATTTTGCACCTCTAAGCTTCATAGCCAGCTCGTTTTCCCTGGAACCGCTGTGTACTAAATGGGTATGTGAGTCTACCAATCCAGGAATTACAGTTTTATCCCTGGCATCTATTACTACTGTATTTTCATGTGTTTCAAAATCCTTTGGCAGTTCCCCCTGGCCTACATATATTATCGAATCGTCCTTTACTGCAATTACACCATCTTCAATTAAGCCTACTTCCTTCATTTCATCCTTTATTCTGGCCCTGTTAGGTCCCTTTAAAGTATATAGCTTCTTTATATTCTTAATAACCAGATCAGCTTTCATTTTATCCACCTTACTCGAATATTCTCTTTTCAAGTATTTGGTCTGAGCTAAAATTTTCCAGCCTTAAATAATAATCTGCAACATCTACCAGGGCTTGCATTGGCACTAGCCCAATTATCTCGCTTCCAATTACGTTTACTCCATACCTCATGGCTTCTCTTTCAATGGTATCAAAAACCCTATACAATGAAGTTTTAGTATAGTCCACCATGTTCATGGATACCTGCACTATGTTTCTTTCCTTGATTTCAAGGCCTATTGCCTTACAATAGGTAAATCCTCCAGTTTTTGCCCTGACAACCTTGGCAATCTTCTTTGCAATTTCAACATTGTTTGTTCCCAGGTTTACATTAAATGCAATTAATGGAGGCCTTACTCCTACAGCAGTTACTCCAGCCTTAATATTCAATTCGTCAGGGCCAAAGTCGGGCTTCCATTTTTCATCCTTTAATTTTTCAGCCATGCCTTCATATTGGCCTCTTCTAATATCTGCTAAATTTTCCCTTTCCTTAGACGTGGCAGATTTTTCATAGAGAAATACTGGGATGTTTAACTCTTCCCCTATTCTCTTTGCCAATCTTTTAGAGTATTCTATACACTCTTCCTCTGTTACATCAGATATAGGTATCAATGGTATTACATCAGTTGCTCCCATTCTAGGGTGCCCTCCCTGGTGCTTTGTCATGTCTATAAGTTCAGACGCAACCCTGCAGGCATTAAAAGCTGCCTCAATTACCCTTTCTGGCTCTCCAACGAATGTTACAACACTTCTGTTGTGGTCCTTGTCCATAGAATAGTCTAATAGCTTGACTTCCTCCATCCTTCTTATCTCATCCACAATTCTTTCTACTACTTCTTTGTTTCTTCCTTCGCTAAAATTGGGTACACATTCTATTAATCTTGCCATGTATATCCTCCTCTATTTTCTTATTGCTTCGTCATACATTTCATCAACCAGCTTCTTAACAAGATTTTCATCAGGTATATATGGAATTGTAATATGGTCTGTATCACCGAACTTTTTATTATATTCTATCGCTGTTTCCATGGAATTCTCATTCATAGCCCATGACCTTCTGGCTACTCCTACCATAACATCCCATGGTATAGCAGATTTAATTATATTATCAACCCTTTCACTTCCATCAAGTACCAATCCAAAGCCTCCGTTTATTGATTTGCCAATTCCTACGCCACCGCCATTGTGTAGGGCAACTAAACTCATTCCTCTTGCAGCATTTCCTGCAAAGCAATGTACAGCCATATCAGCCATTATATTGCTGCCATCCTTTATATTTGCTGTTTCTCTAAATGGAGAATCAGTTCCTCCTGTATCGTGATGGTCCCTTCCAAGCATAACAGGCCCTATTTCTCCATTCCTTACCATTTCGTTAAATTTAAGAGCTATTTTCATTCTTCCCAACGCATCCTGATATAGTATTCTGGCTTGAGTTCCTACTACCAGCTTATTCTTATCTGCATCCCTAATCCAAACCCAATTGTCTCTGTCCTGGAACCTTCTGTTTGGATCAATACATTCCATAGCTGCCTTGTCTGTTTTCAGCAGGTCCTCAGGCTTCCCGCTTAAGCATACCCATCTGAAGGGCCCATATCCATAGTCAAACAGCATTGGTCCCATTATATCCTCTACATAGGATGGGAATATGAATCCTTCGCTTTCATCAACTCCATTTTTTGCTATTTCCTTAGCTCCTGCATCAAATACTGCCTTCATGAAGCTGTTGCCGTAGTCAAAGAAGTATGTTCCCCTGTTTACAAGTTCTTTAATTAACTCAAAATGATGCACTAAAGACCTATTTACCAATTCAACAAACTTTTCTTTATCAGCCCTCAACAGTTCTGTTCTTTCCTCAAATGTAATTCCCTGTGGACAATATCCTCCATCATATGGCGCATGACATGAAGTCTGGTCTGATAAAAGCTCAATATGAATGTTGTTCTTTACTGCATACTCAAGTAAGTCAACTATATTTCCGTAATATGCAATTGCAATGGATTCCTTCCTATCCATATATTCCTTAGCTACTTTAAATGCTTCCTCAATATTGTCAATTACAGTATCAATCCAGCCCTGGTCCAGTCTTGTCTTTATTCTTGAATAATCTACTTCAGCAATTATTCCAACTCCTCTTGCTATTTTTACTGCCTTTCCCTGTGCACCGCTCATGCCTCCCAAACCTGAGCTTACAAACAGATGCCCTCTTAAATCCTCTTTTATTCCTAATTTTATCCTTCCTGCATTTAGAATTGTATTATAAGTGCCGTGAACAATTCCCTGAGGCCCTATATACATCCATCCTCCTGCTGTCATCTGACCATAGTTGGCTACCCCCATTGCTGCAGCTTTAATCCAATGCTCTTGGTCATCAAACATTCCCACCATCAATGCATTGGTTATAATGACTCTTGGGCTATTTTTGCTTGATCTGAATAATCCTAATGGGTGTCCTGAAGCTACAACCAGCGTCTGCTCATCAGTTAGCTCCTCTAAATACCTTTTAATCAATCTGTACTGCATCCAGTTCTGACAAACTTGCCCTGTTTCTCCATATGTAACCAGTTCATATGGATACAGTGCAACTTCAAAATCCAAATTGTTGTCAATCATTACCTGAAAGGCTTTTCCTTCAATGCATTTTCCCTTATACTCATCAATAGGTTTGCCCATGATTCTGCCTTCTGGTCTAAACCTGTAGCCATAAATCCTTCCACGGGTCAGTAATTCATCTAAAAACTCTGGAGCCAGTTCTTCATGCCATTCTTCTGGAATATACCTTAATGCATTTTTGAGAGCAATTTCTGTTTCCCTCTTTGACAGATTAAACTCCCTCTTAGGCGCCCTTCTTATTCCTTCAACAAACTTAGGCTTAGGTGGCAGCTCTTTAAATATGTCGCTTAGCTTTATTGTCATTGAATTTGATACATCAATATTGTTAATCATTTAAAACCCTCCTATTTATAATAAATTACCTATTTTCTCCTGTACTTTATTGAGGATTTCATTGGACTTAATGATATCTTCACATGTATTTATGTCCTTATACATCACTCTATCTTCCTCTACTTCCGGTATACATTCCCTGATTATATTATATGCTACTTCTGTCCCCTTTCCCAGGGTCTTTTTACCTCTTAAGTCAATGGCCTGACAAGCTGCTAATAATTCCATAGCCAGTACCTTTCTTGAATTATTTAGTATCTCCCTGGATTTTCTTGCAGCAATTGTTCCCATGGAAACATGGTCCTCCTGATTTGCAGAAGATGGAATGGAATCCACACTAGCTGGATGTGCCAGTATCTTGTTTTCTGATACCAGTGATGCTGCTGAATACTGGACTATCATAAACCCTGAATTAAGCCCTCCCTTTCTTGTAAGAAAAGCAGGCAGGCCGCTTAATGCTGGGTTTACCAGTCTTTCAAGCCTTCTTTCAGATATATTGGCAATTTCCGACAATGCTATTCCCAAGAAGTCAAAGCTTAGTGCCATTGGCTGGCCATGGAAATTTCCTCCTGATATGACTTCCTTGGAATCTGTGAATATCAATGGGTTATCGGTGGCAGAATTAAACTCTATCAGAACTTTATCCAATACATAATCTAGAGCATCCCTGCTTGCTCCATGTATTTGGGGTATACACCTTAAAGCATAGGCATCCTGAACCCTTACTTCTCCCTGTTTTGTTGTCATCTTGCTTCCTTCCAGCAATTTTAACAGATTTTTTGCAGTGCTTATCTGTCCCTTATGGGGCCTTACCATATGAACCTTATAGTCATATGCATCTATTATGCCATTTAAAGCTTCAATGGTTAATGCAGCTGTTATATCTGCATGTTTAATAAGATTAATACTGTCATATAATGTCAGTGCACCAATTGAAGTCATAACCTGAGTGCCATTTATTAAAGCCAACCCTTCTTTTGCAGTTAGCTCTACAGGCTTTATTCCAGCTCTGTTCATGGCTTCACTGCCTGATAGGACTTCTCCATTGTAAACAGCTTCGCCTTCTCCCATCATAACCAGTACCATATGGCTTAGAGGAGCTAAATCCCCACTGGAGCCCAATGAGCCTTTTTCCGGTATAACAGGATGTACTCTCTTATTTAACATCTCTATCAAGGTATTCAATGTGGAAAGCCTGATACCAGAATAGCCTTTAGCCAGTGCATTGGCTCTTAAAAGCATTATCCCCCTTACGATTTCTTCTTCCAATGGTGCGCCTACACCGCAGGCATGGCTCATTATTAAGTTTTTCTGCAATAATCTTGTCTCTTCTTTTGTTATGGAAACATCACTGAATTTGCCAAATCCTGTGGTGATTCCATAAACAGCCTTTTCATTATCTACGAATTCATCAACAATTCTTCTGGAACTATTTACTCTCTCTATTGCATCCTGTGTTAGCTCAACTTTATATCCATATCTTGCAACATTTACGAACTCCATAAGGCTTAATCTGTTTCCATCGATTAATACTTTGTTCATTTTGCTTGCCTCCATTCATCAATAGTACGCAATTTTATATATTAATATGCTAAAGCGCAAAATAACCACAGAATCATCTGCGGTTATTATTATGGTCTATTAACTTGGAAGATACAATTGGAGTATATACTCTTTTATTCATAATTACCTCACTCTTCATCAAAGCAATATTATCCAACTTATATTGATTTCCTAAATAGGGTACTATAATATTTCTTACCTTATTAAAATCCATATTAGTCCTCATTCTCCTTACCAATGTAATATGAGGGCTAAATTTTCGCCTTTCTTTGGGAAATCCCATTTGATTCATATTATCCTCAATAAAATCATAAATGGCATTTAATCTATCCATGTCTCCTTCCAGCCCAAGCCATACTATTCCATATTCATTGTTTTTTCTATTAAAATACCCTATATTGTTTACTTTGATATTTATAGGTACATTGCTTAAGGATATGGTTTTAAGTACCCTGCCAATTCCCTCAACATATCCTTCTTCTATTTCACCTAAAAATTTCAGGGTTATATGGAAATTATCTTTGCTGACCCAACTTCCCCCATAAGATATGTTTTTTAGTAGGTTTTGTATCTGATAAAGCTGGTTCTTCAATTGTTCTGGAAAGTCAAATGCTATAAAAGCTCTCATATATATCACCATCTTACGCCAAAAAAGCAAATATGATTGAAGCTAATATATTTACTATTCCTACTGCCAAGAAAACTCTTGAAATAATTTGTCCTCTGGAAAAAAACTCCTTCTTCATAAATGCATATATACTCTTTATCAGGTTGAGTGTTATGGATACAATAAATAAGAATACACCAGTCAAAAACATGCTATCACTAAAAGCCACAAGGCTTTTTCTGTTCATTGCCAAGGCAAGGGCTACAGACACTACAACACTAATAAAAATTAGAATCATAGCCAGCCTGCGTGCAAATGTCCCATTATCCTTTTTATTTTGATTTTTATCTGACTTTTTCACAGCTTTCCCTCTTCATTATTTGTGCTGGAAGGTATATATTTTCCTTATCAACCTTTTCATTATTTATTACTTTAATAATTCTTCTTATAGCTACTGCTCCAATATCATAATATGGCTCTCTTACAGTTGTAAGCCTTGGCCTGTATATCGATGCAATCTTTAAATCTCCAAAACCGCATACAGAAATATCTTCCGGTATTTTGACATTGTTATCATAGAAAAAGCTCATTAATCCAATTGCCAGCTCATCATGACAGCAAAAAACACAAGTTACGGATTTTTCCCTTGCAAAATTAAGAACTTTTTGCCCTATGCTATACCCATCCTGTATCCTGTATCCATTTGCATGAAATACAAATCCCTCTCCATTTCCTTCTTCCATGGCTTTATTATATCCGGCTACTTTATATTTTTCAATAGAATACTCCTCATTTTCATCATAGGTTATATACATTATATTTCTGTGGCCTAAATCCAAAATATATTTTGTCATATCGAAACTGGCTAATTCGTTGTCAATGGATACAGAAGTTGTTTTATCATTTAAATAATATCTGTTTAAATATATAAAGGGTATTTTTTTACCAATCATTTCTTCTATAACTTCATTATCCTTTTCTTCTGAAATCAATATTATTCCTTCTACCTGCTTGCTCATCAAAAGCTGTACAAATTTCTTTTCTGTATCCTTATTTCCATAACTGCTTGAAAGTATTATATCGTAGTTATACATTCTGCCTACTTCTTCTATACCTCTAACCATTTCAGCTATATATGAATTGCCAATATCGGTTACTATCACTCCTATTAATCTTGACCTTCTGGTCACAAGGCTTCTGGCAACTTCATTTGGTTTATATCCAAGCTCTTTTATGGCATCCAACACCTTTTTTCTTACCTCTAAGCTAACTGGCTTAGAATTGTTTATAACCCTGGATACTGTAGAAATGGACACACCTGCTTTTTTTGCAACATCTTTTATTGTTACTGCCACCTATACCCCTCCTATTATTAACTTTGCATAATACTAATTCATTATTTCCGTTAGTTGATTATATTATATATTAATAATAGGATAATGCAAACAAATCCCATAACATTTTTGCTAGATTATAGCTATTATAATCAAACTCCTTCTCTTTAATGGGTACAGTCATATACCCTACTCCTTTTATCCTGCTCTTGATTATTATTGGTATTGCCATAACCGACTGCCAATTGGGTGTATTTAACACCTTATCTTTTGCATAATCTTCATCCCAGTCAATGAGGAACTCGCCTTTTTTATTCTTAATTACCCTTTTCACTATTTCCATATTAATATATGGGTTTATAACCCATTCCTGTTTTAACCTTGACCTTGAATATATCTGGGAGATATTTTGCTCATTATCAATTTCAATAAGGCTTGAGCTTTCTGCTTCCATAGTTTCTGTAATTCTGCCCAGGAACTCAAAAATCTTTTTTTTCCTGTTTTTAATGTCTTTAGCGATGTTGATTACATCCAATACAGCAAGTATATTCCTTTCATCTGAGTTAGTATTGCCTGTTAATATTCCAGCTAATCTATCTACTCTATTTAACGTGTTGGTTAAATTTGGATTCCACATTTCAATTCTATTCTTTCCCTTATCTTTTGCATTATATAAAGCCTGATCTGCCTTTATGATAAGCTCTTCCTTAAATTGGCTGTGTTTTGGGAATAAACTTATTCCAATGCTTATTGTAATATTCTGTTTAATGGAAGAAATGCTTAAATTTGCAACCCCTTTTCTTAATTTATCTCCTATTGCAAAGGCTTGTTCTTCATCTACATTATTTAAAATAATTATGAATTCCTCTCCTCCATATCTTGCCACAATATCAGTCTTCCTAGTATTATTAGCAAGATAATTCCCTACCTTTGAAAGTACTTCATCACCTATTCTATGACCATAAGTATCATTGAACAACTTGAAGTTATCTATATCCACCAGCAGAAGCCCAAAGGACTGTTGAAGACGTTTGGCTTCATTAATAGTTTTATTCATTTCTACCTCAAAATATTTTCTGGTATAGGTACCTGTTAATTTATCAATGGAAGATAACAGCTGCAGCCTATAGTTATCCATATTAATATATAAAATGCTTGTCAACACTTCAATCAATCTATGCCTTGTCTTATCAAATCTGTTAAATAATCTGTCAGTTTCAAGATATATATATCCAATATGCCTTTGGTAGCTGTCATATCCGCTTTTCCTTCTATCTTTTTCTATTAAATCTTCTTCATTTACTCTAATAGGGACGCATATCAATGCTTTTATTCCCTTAGGCAAAAACTCCCTATATAGGCCTACGACATTGGATTCCAATGAAGCACTCAATAGAATTCCATTTTTATATCTGTTAGCTAAAGACAACAGGTTCTTATTTGGTTTAAAGTCCAGAGTGCCTCCCAATACTACAATAGGGCTATATCTGTTTAATTCCTCATCATACATTAATACATAGCCTCTTTGTGCTAAAGTCTCCTTTGACAGGAATTCCAAAATCATATGCAGGTTGTGTTTATAATCATTGTTTAACCTCTTCATAAGAGAAAAAACATCTTTTATATCTCTGGTATGGCTATATAATGCATTATTCTCAACTAATTTTGTAAACTGAGCTTCATTCATTACTCCCAGCAGTGAACTGTAATCAAAATACTTGTCAATATTGTTCTTTGCATTGAGGTTTTCAACCAGACAATAATCTAATTTTTCACCAAATACCTTTTCAATTATATCGAAAAACAGTTTCTTTATGCTGTCAACCCTGGTTCTCTTAATAAAGCTTATCTGAAATTCAACCTCTGGAATATCACTTACAATTCTAAAAACCAGGTCTATTGCTTCTGAAATATAGTTAAAAGCTTTATAGTAATTTCCGTCTTTATATGATTTGTTCCCCATTATTACATTATATAGTATCTTTGCTGAAATAAGATTTTCGCTCTTCAGTTCTTCCCCTAGCTTTTCTAAGTTTATTCTGGATTCCTCATCATTTCTAACTGTATATAACAGTATTTTTTTCAAGCTATCTAAATAAAATGATGGATATTCATCTTTTAGCAGGCTGTCTTCTTCTAAAATATCAAGTGCATAATCGTATTCCTTATTGACAAACGCTATCATGGCTGATTCTATAAGAAATCTTCTTCTATAAAAGCTGAAATTAATGCTGCTAAATTTAGATCTAATAGATTCAAATTTCTTGCGGTCATATTTGCCTTTATTATAAAAATCAATAAATGCTATTCTGGATTCTGATACCAAGTATGATAACTCATCATAATTTTTACAAATTTCCATCGTCTTAATTGACCATTGCCTTGCTTCTTCCCATTTTCCCAAATAGAAGTAGAATTCACCCAAAAAATCAAAGTACTGGCTTAGCAAATCTATGCTGAAGTTCTCATAATCCGAGAAATTTTTTTTTAACTCCATATATATGTTATAGCTATTTTGGTAGTCATAATTGTTAAGATATATAAGCCCTAAATTTATACTGGTTATAAATTTCCCACTAATATCCTCAATATCGGAAGCTAAATTTTTCGCCTCTTCAATATAAGATTTAGCTTTTGTAAAGCTACCCAGTTTTATATATATTTCCCCAATATTATTTAGACAGGTGAGTTTAACATTGGGTATGCCAGCTTTATCCACAATACTCAGAATTTCCTCATAGTATTCCATGGCTTTTTTATAATCGCCACGGTCAGAATAAATGATTGCTATATTATTCATTGGTTTAGTTGAATATATATACTCACCTGATTTATTAAAATAATCAATACTCTTATTATAGTACTCAATAGCTTTTTCAATATTACCTTTATAATATTCTAATAAACCTTTAATGTTATAAATATCCCCCATAATATCTATTAATTCATTTTTTATTGAGTATTCCAGTAGGTCTGATAGATTTTTATCCAATTGGTCAAATTTGTTCAGATTTGATAATATTCTACAGTATAATATCTTTGATCTTGCTATTCCATATTTATATTCTATTTCTTCGGATATCTTAAATCCTTCAATTGCTTTTTCCTTGGCCTTGTTTATGAGGTTTTTCTGGAAATATATTTCTCCAATTCCTAGTTTCGCAATGGCAGCATGTTTTAAATTGTTAATTTTAATTGATTCCTCATATAATTCTTCATATGTCTTTATAGCCTTATCATTTTCTCCTCTCATAAAATATATTCTTGCCAATGATTCCAATATCTCAATTTTTAAATCTTTTCTTGCATCCTTAGCTATTTCATAGGCTTCATCCCACAGATACAATGCCTGGAGTCCGAATTTGCTTTTTTCATTCTTTACTTTATTCAGAATTAACTTAATAGCCTTTTCTCTCTGATTTGACGATACTAGCTGATAAATCAATTCCTCCATAATCAAGTCTATGTTTTCCTTATACTTGTCCTCTAGAATACCGGCTATTCTCTCGTGTATCTTTATCCTTTCCTTTTTAGGGATTCGATAGTATATGAGTTTTTTCAGTTCAATATCATTAATTGAATAGCTATACCCCCAATCCGACACCATTTCATCTATTAATCTCATTGTAGTCAGTGCCTGGAGTTTGGCTTCCAATTCATCATTGTCCAATTCTACCATGTTATATAATATTGTTTTTGAAATGGAACCCTGAAAGCACGATACTACCTTCATTATACTCATGTACTCTTTCTCTACAATCCCAATCTGGTTCTTTACAGCTTCATCTAAACTGGATGGAAAATATATATCTGAATACTTTTGTGCTTTTACATCCCAAAAACCGTCTTTATGAAAATAAAGTTCTCCTTTGGCGTATAAATCTTTCAACATGTATTCAATATGCTTTGGATTCCCTTTACTTTCCTTTAACATAACTGCAGAAAAATTCAAAGGCATGTAATTAATACCAAGAATTTGCTGCAGAAATTTCCCTATCTCATTTAAGTTCAAATTTGATAAGCTAATGGATTCAGTATATTTTTCCTCCAGCCATCTTTCCAAAATATTCAATTTTATTGAATCTTTGGGAATTATCTGCTTATTTAACGATGCTATAACCTTTAAATTTCCACTTGTTATATTTCGTATAACGTAATCAAGCAAAAATAAAAAGTCTACGCTGGCTTCTCCTATATTGTCAATTATTAAATATACAGGAGTTTCCCTTTGCTTTGTAAAATCTTCAAAGTAGTTGGTTATTCTATCATATAGCCTTAATCTATTTGTAGGTCTATCTAAATCATAATTAATCTTGTTATTGAGTTTAAGCTTTAATTCTGGAAGTATATCTATAAATTCCCTGGCATACTTTTCCTGAATATTTATTGGCGTATCTTTAATAATCTGACGTAATATATTGGTTATAGGCATTAAATCAAAGTTGTTGTTGGAAGTGATTTCAATATTGTATATATCTCTACCTTTCATATTTAAAAGAAATATTATTTCATTTAAAAATCTGGTTTTACCCACACCTCTGACTCCATTTACCAGTATTAACCTCTTGTAACTAAAGCCACTGATGAAATCATTGTCTATATCCAATATCCTTTTTAGCTCTTTATCTCTGCCAATTATTCTGGTTTTGAAATTCAATATGCCTCTTTCTTTAACCAAATCATGCTCATAATCCAAATTGAATACTTTTTTTATATCATTAATTAAATTTTTAATATTTATACTTCTTAGAGAGCTATTCGTATTTGTAAGGTTATTTATCACTTCATCAAGAAAGCGTTTCTGTGCTTCATCCATTTCATCATTGGTGTAATTATAATTAGTCCTCTTGTTATTATAAAAATTATCTGTAAACAGATAAATCATAAGCTGCCCCAAAGAATATTTATCAGCACTTGCATCTGCGTTTTCTTCCTGCTGAATTATGATTTCGGGAGCAATGAAAAATCTGGTCATGTTGTCGTAATTAGCGTTTATATCATTTTCGTAAATACTTGCTATATCCTTTAATTTTACTATTCCTTCGCCATCCAGAAAAATATTTGTAGGGCTTAAATGCTTGTACACTATTCCTCTATAGTGTAAAAAGTCTAATACCGAACATATCTGCAATATAATGTTGATCTTATTGCTTAAAGGCATGTCCCTATCTAACTTATCTATACTAGGAGTACCAATAAATTCTGATGTAGAATAGTACTGTTTAACTCTAACCTTTTTACCATCTATTGTTTTTAAAATGGAAAATTGCTTGCTAGCCAACAAGTTCCTATGCTTTATTCTTGAAAAGGTAATAAAATTGTTTATAAAATACTCAATTAACCTGTATTGTCTTTCAGTATCATACAGCTTAAGGAATAGCCTTCTATCGCTATCCCATAAATCAACAACTTCATATATGCTGTTATAGGCATTTTCATTAATCAATCTATTTACTTTATACCTATTGTCAATTATTTTCATGCTGTTTCCCCTCTATCTGCAATTCACTTTAATTACAAGTTTTCCTGCATAGCATCATACAAGGATTTTAAGCCTTTATCCAATGATAGCTTTTCCTCCTCTGATAATCCCTTCATCTTGGAATCCAGAAACATAACACGTTTTTCCAATACTTTTTCTACTATCTCATGTCCCTTTGGAAGTACTTCAATCCTTACAACTCTTTTATCCTTTTCATCCTTTTTCCTTATTACCAATTCGTTCCTTTCCATTCTGTCAACTAAGTCAGTTATAGTACTACATGCCAATGCCATCTTCTGGCTTAGTTCTCCGATAGTCATTCCTTCATTATTAATAAGTATCTGCAAAGCCGTAAACTGCGGTATTGTAATATTGAAATCGCTTAATATTTCCCTTCCCTTTTTTCGTATTATATACTCTACTTTTCTCAAATACTTTTCAATATTGATTACATTTTGGGATATTCCATTATCTATCATTAAAACACCTCCCCACTTAAACTTGCTATGGTACAAAAATTTGAAAAGACTTAGGTAAAACTTCATATACTGCAGGTAGCTTCCCGCCATATTCCCCATCTATATCTATGGTTATTTCTTCATCTTCCAGTGATTGCACACTTATCTTTTTTGATTTAAAATATACAACATTTGGGTGATTTATATGTTCTCCGCTAAATATGCTGATAAATATCTGTGCCAAATCCTGTACTTCTGATTTCTTTATTATAACTACATCTAAATATCCATCTGTAACATCAGCATCAGGAGCAATTTTCCTGAATCCTCCAATAGATGCTGTGTTGGATATCAGATATAGTAGTATATCCTCTTCACTTGTAAACTCATGGCTTTCAAATCTCACTCTTATAGGTTTAAACCTGCTCTTTGGTATCTCTTTTAATCCTTCTATGTAGTATGCCATTTTCCCAAATATAGCTTTTATCTCAGGTGATACCTTGTATCCTATATCAGTCAGCAATCCGCTTGCAGCTACATTAATAAAGTATTCATCATTCACCTTGCCCAGGTCTACATCCATAACTTTACCATTTTTAATCATTTTGAAAAAATTATCTATATCCTTTGGGAACTTCATATAATTTGCAAAATCATTAACAGTACCAGAGGACATTATACCTACAGGTATTTTCTTTCCGCTTATGGCAATTCCCTTAGCTACTTCGTTAACTGTCCCATCTCCTCCAAAAACTATTATTGAGTCCCATCCTTCCTTTACAGTCTTAATTGTTTCATTCATTGCATCATCTTTTGCTTTTGTATTGAACTTAGCTACAACATAGCCATTATTTATCAAAAGATTACAAAGAGAATCAGCCTTTTTTTGTATAATCTGTCTTCCAGAGGATGGATTGCATATTACTTTAACCCTTTGCATCTTATCAACCTTCCCAATATATTATCATTAAAATGTATTTCCAAGGGAAACTGCTTAAAATATTCATTATCTTTTATATATAGTATATCAATAATTATTCTATTGACAATACGTTAAATTACTACTCAAATTTATTCAATATAAAATGAGAACCTTTAAGGTTCTCATTTTTTCCTATTTAATGCACTTTTTATAATACCTATTATATCCATTATTAATTCTATGTAATCATTTGCATTTTTTATGTTATGCTCTATGGTTGTTGCTGTAGAACATATGCTTTCGCTTACTTCATTTATGGCATTAAACACCTTGCTGCTGGTATTGTCCAGCTTTTCCGAAAGAGAACTCGCATTGCTTACTAGCTTCTCAGCTTCTGGAGATACAGATTTTACAAAGTTCTTTGCTTCCTCTGAAATAGAATTGATGTTTTGAGCAATATAAGGCAGCTGCTTTATTGTAGTGTCTATTTCTTTTTCATTGCGGTTTAATATGTTCTTGATTCCAGTTATGGCATTATTTAAATTCTTTATCAATACTATAATATAAACTAATGCGCCTATGCCCAGTAAATAGAGTATCAGTCTGAATAAATCCTGAATAGTCAATGTAGCAGTCATATTAATCACCTGCTACTCTTCTTCAACAAGGTCTTCAATAGGATCCTCAATTGGCTCTTCGTTTTCTATATCAATTTCGAACATGTCCCTGTCTTTAAACTCCTTAACTCTTTCCTTTACTTTTTCTTCTACTTCCTTAACTGTACCTATTGAATCCTTTATTGTATTTTTGGTATTTTCCTTTATTTCCTTAGTTTTTTGAACAATATCCTGTCTTGTTTCCTTTCCAGATTTAGGAGCCAGCATAATACCTGCTATCATTCCTACAACCGAGCCCAAAGCTATATTCCTTACTGTGTCCAATCTTTTCTGTCTTCTGTCCCTTTCTCTTTTTTCATTTATTAGTTCCAACAGTTTCATACTATTCCCCCCTTCTTATATTTATATTCTATACCCTTTGTGGATAAAAATAAACTGTTTTTATGCTGATATTACTTATTATCTAATTTTTTCAAAAGCTCTTGTAGTTTTTTTGCCTGATATCCTGATTCTTCAGCAAAGCTTTTAAACAAATCTGCAACTTCTGCATCCTGTACCTTTTTGGAATACATCTCATAATCCCTTACCATTTCCTGAGCATCCAGTATCTTCTTCTTTATAATTTCTTTTGTATTTAATTCCATATATACCCTCCTAAATATATAATTGATTTATCATTATTTTGTGTAAATAGCACTTTATATATGTAATTAAATAATCAAAAACTGCAATAAATATTTAAAAATTATATAAAACATTTATAATAGAATATAAAGTGCATTTTAACTTAATGACAGGAGTGATATATATGTATGACTTTCATACACATAGCGAATTCTCTGTAGACGGCAGGTACTCTATGGAAGATTTTGCGGAAAAGGCAATTGAAAAGAATATGAGATGCATCTGCTTTACAGACCATATAGATTTGGAAACCGGAAAGGATAGAATTGATATTGGATTTATACCATATGATTACTTTAAAAAGGCAAAACAGGTTAAGTATAACTATAAAAATAAAATAGAGGTGCTGGCAGGTGTTGAAATAGGAATTAAACCTGAGCTGAAAAAAAGATATGATGAGCTAATAAAAAACAACCCCTTTGATTTTGTAATACTATCCATTCATGCCATAGATACACTTGACATTCATTATGATAATTATACAAAGGGTAAAAGCCCTTTAGAAGCTATAAATGCATACTATGATTATATGTATCAGTGTATAGAAAGCTATGATAATTATGATGTTTTAGGTCATATTGACTATATTGACAGGTACTTTGATACTCCCGGACTAATACCTGAATTTAATACATATTCCAGTAAAGTTGAAAAGGTAATGAAAAAAATCATCTCAGCAAAAAAAGGAATAGAGATAAACACTGCAGGCTTAAGATACGGACTCGATTATTTCCATCCAAAGGCTGATATATTGAAATTATACAAGGAATTAGGAGGTGAAATAATCACTATAGGCTCCGACGCCCATACACCGGAACACCTTAATTATGAGTATGAAAGTGTTAGAAAGTTTCTCAAATACTTAGGTTTCAAAAATATATATATATTTAGGGAGAGAAAGAAGTTCCCTGTATTTATTGACTAATAAATTTCTCTTTGAATTGCATAGCTTTCTTCAAATCCGCAATCAGTGCAGCGGAATAGATGCAGGCACTGGTCTTTTCTCACCCCGTCAACATTATTAGTTATTTCATCCAATAGATATGGGCTGTAATTGTCGTGGTAATTTACTACTGCACCCTGATCATCCATAGAGCCATTGCACTTTATGCAGTTCCTTTGTACTGTATAGAGTCCATTGCACAGAGGGCATACATACTTCATATTTCATCTGCCTTTCAAATTATTTATATTGTATTATTTCTAAAACAATTCCTTAATATGCAAAAGTCTCTTAGGATAAATCCTAAGAGACTTTTGCATCCCGCAATGCCGTTATCCGACTAATTCACACCCGCCTCTCACAAGGTGGGTGCCCTGTTAACAGCTTCGAACTTCCTATTATTATATAGGCCTGTTCTAGACTGCTAAACTCGAACTCCCTTATCTACTACGTCGGTTGAATTATTCGGACTAACGAACACCGCAGAATATTTATTCTATATTTATTATAACCTTTTATAGCATTATATGCAAGTTGCAACAATAGTTTATACTAATATATTTTTCCTAGAAATCCAAAATTTTGTCAATTTGTTCTTCATTAAGTGATTCTTCCATTATCAGTTTGTGCGCTAATGCATCTAAATATTCCTTATTTTGCAATAAAATATTTTTAACTTCCTCATAAAAGCTATTTAGTATTGCTTTAGCCCTTTCAACTAATTTTGAATCCATTGCTATATTGCTGTTTGCAATTACATCATAGGAAATTAGCCCAAGGTCACTATCCATTCCATAGGACCCAATCATAGATATTGTCATTTCAGTGGCTTTTTTCAGGTCTGAAGATGCACCTGTGGTAATGTAATCTGCACCAAATATAATTTCCTCCGCTGCTCTTCCTCCCAGTGCAATCTTAATATTATTTTCAATATCCTTCTTTGTCTGATACATCTTATCTGGAGGTATATTCAAGCTAAAACCACCCATACCTTTTGTGCTTGGTATTATACTTACTTTAGTAACCTTATTCTTTTTGGATACCCTTTTAGTAACCAATGCATGTCCAGCTTCATGATATGCAGTTATCTCTTTGTCTTCCTTTGTTATGCTGCTTCTATCCTTCTTTTCTTCTCCAACCAGTACATTAAAATAAGCTTTGTTAATATGCTCCATGGTTATCATATTATCCTTGTTTCTTGCAGCAATCATTGCAGATTCATTTAAGAGATTCTCCAGTTTTGCACCGCTGAAATATACAGTTTCCAATGCTACCTTTCTTAAGTCTACATCCTTTGATATAGGCTTGTTTTTGCTGTGAAGCCTTAATATATTATACCTTGCATTTACATCCGGAAGACCAATTTCTATCTGCCTGTCAAACCTTCCCGGTCTCAAAAGAGCTTCATCCAATGTGTCTATTCTGTTAGTAGCTGCTATTACTATTATTCCTTCATTTTCCTTAAAACCTGACATCTCTGTCAGCAGCGCATTTAAAGTCCTGTCCCCTTCTTCGCTGCCTGCATTTGAATTAGCTCCTTTTCTTGCCTTCCCCAATGCGTCAATTTCATCAATGAATATTACGCTTTTGCCTACTTCCTTTGCTTTTTTAAAAAGTTCTCTAATTCTGCTTGCCCCAAGGCCGGCATAAACCTGTATAAAATCTGAACCTGATACAGCATAAAATGGCACCCCGGCTTCTGAAGCCAATGCTTTTGCCAGCAAAGTTTTCCCAGTTCCAGGAGGGCCATACAGTATAACACCTCTAGGCATCCTTGCGCCATATTTTGCGTACTTTTCTGGCTCTCTAATAAAATCAACCAGTTCTTTTAAGGATTCCTTAGCTTCTTCATTGCCTGCCACATCATCAAAGGTAATCCTTTTTGACAGTGAAGTTTCAGCTTCCATATTTGCCATGTTGGCCATTTCCTTTTCCGCCTGCTTTGAACCATTCCTTATAATATATAGCACTACTCCGACCCCTGCCAGCATGAATACAACGGGTATTATCTGCCCGGCTATACCTCCACTGGTATTTTCAATTACTTCTACATTGGATAATAAAAGCTTTTCCTTAAAGTTTTCAGTACGGGGATTATCAGTTATAAACTCAGTACCGTTTTTCAGCTTGCCAGTCAGTTTTGGAGAAGAATTTAGTTTTACCTCTTTTACCTCTCTGCTTTCAACGTATTCCATAAACTCTATATATGAAATATCCTTAGCTTCGTTATTTCTATACAAATAGAAGTATATGCATATAAACAGTGCAATGGTAATAATAAAAGCTATTGCTAGTTTTATCTTCCCATTTAATTTCATGACTTTTCCTCCTTGGTTTACATAATACTGTATAAGATTATAACATGAATCACTGTATTTTGTCCATTTTGTATAATTGTCAAAAAATGAGATTCTTCCTTTATTTATGAAACGAAAGAATCCCATTTAATACCCATTTATTCTCTTTTCAGCACCTTCAGTATTCTATCCAGCTTCTTCTGTTGTTCATCATCAAGAAATGGTCTTATTCTCTCCAGTTTTTCAAATACTGCTTTATATTCCTCAGGGTCCATTTCCGATTTCATCTCTTCATTTAGTTTTATTATCTCAACAAATATATCATCTTCGCTTTTACCCGAATAAGCTTCAGCCAAATCCCCAATGATTTCAAGATGTTCTTCTTTTAGATCAATATCCTTAAAGTCCTCCAAGGACTTCTCTATGTCACGATCCTTATCCATATTATCCCTCCCAATATATTCTAATTATATCTATGTAGAATATATCTCTAATATTACTATCAGAGACTTATTTTAAATTAAAAATCATTTCATGATGAATCTAACAGATTCCCAAAAAATCAATCAACTTTTTGCATCTGAATGCATAATATGATTATATATTGCCTATAGGAGGGCCTAAAATGAATAATATTGCCCTATTGTTCATCCTTTTTATCATGATGAAGGGAAAAGATAAATCCCCCCATTTTCCAAATACTAGAAATACTCTTTACATAGATATAAAGACCACTACTGAAAAAATTAAATTGATTAAAAAAATAGGGCCATATTTTCCTGAAGAGTATTTACCGTCAATAAATAAAGCAATAATGATAACGGAAAAAATAGTAAAGCTTTATGAAGTTTTCGATTTTATATGTAAAAAGGATATGCTTTATGTTACCGAATCCATACCTGTTGAGAATTTACAAAAACGCTTAAGCTACATAGCCAATACTATACAGAAGGATTTTGCAAAAGAGGATATTAACAGGTTAGGGGTTGGTGCTGACATAATATTGAAAATAGACAGACTTAATAAAATGATGAATATGTTCAGCTATATTTCGTCAAATCCTGACATTATGAAGGATACAAACAGCATCTTCAAGCTTGTTGAACCTCTACTGCAAGACAAGGATGAAAAAGAAATGAAAAAAATCAAGGAAATGACAAGAATGATGAATATTTTAAAAGCTCTGGATACAACAGGTGACCAGAAAGAAAAAAAAGATGAAAAAAAGGAAAATCTTTAGTCCAATATGCACTAAAGATTTTCTTGCTTTTTCAGATATTCTATGAGCTTTTTCATATCCTCAGGCATTTCCGCTACAAAAGTCCTTTTTTCCTTTTCCCTGGGAAGTCTTATTTTTAGATAATATGAATGTAACGCCTGCCTGTCAATATATTCATGAGGTTCATGATATAGAGTATCCCCAATTATAGGATGCCCTATATAGCTTAAATGCACTCTTATCTGATGGCTCTTTCCGGTAAATATCTGTACATCCAACAGAGTTGCATCACTATACCTTTCTATAACCTTGTACTTTGTTATGGCCTGTTTTCCATCTTCTGTAACTATTTTTCTTACTGACCTGTCCTCTTCCCTTCCTATGGGCAAATCAATTGTTCCTTCATCCTCTTTAATCACACCGGAAACAACTGCCAGATATTTTTTCTCCACTTCCCTTCTATCAAACTGCAAAGCCATCTGCTGATGTGCAAAAGCTGATTTTGCCACAATGAGAATCCCTGATGTATTCATATCCAGTCTGTTAACAAACCTGATTTTTCTTTTGATTCCCCTGTATTTAAAATAATGGCTTATTCCGTTGGCTATTGTATTGGTCTGATGGCTTTTAGTCTGGTGAACTACAATATAGGGCTGTTTATTTATTATAATCACATCATCATTTTCATATACTATATCCAGTGGTATAGCCTCAGGAGGAGTATCATCAGATTCATCTTCAACTACCAGGGTTACCATATCTCCCTTATTTAAAACTATATTCTTTTTCTGAAATTGTCCATTTACTAAAATAAGGTTTCTTCTATACATCTTCTTAAACAATCTGCTGGAAATATCATAGCCTTCCTTCAAAAATTCCTCTAAATCCACCCCATCCCTATCTACATGTATTGTCATCATATTTTCACTATTATTGAATAATTTCATACATGCCTCCAAATATTAGTAATATTGATGTATAATATAGATATAAATAATTATAGCAAATTTATGACAAAGGTACATAAAGTTTGGAGGAGAATTAATTGGCTAATGATAATAGAATAATAAATATAATCTATAATAATGATGAATCATCAATTAAGACTTATCATATATTAAAGGAAAAGCTCATCAAAAAGGGTTTTTTCATTCCAAAAACATATGATGATAATGCTGAACTAAATATATGCATAGGCGGGGATGGAGCATTTTTGAGGTCAATTCACAGATATAATTTCCCCGATATACCTTTTATCGGTATAAATACTGGACATCTGGGATTTTTTCAGGAAATACTTCCTGATAACATAGATGAGTTCATCGAAAGGTATGTAAATAGGGACTACGTAGTTGAAAAGATTTTTTTGGTCAAATCTGATATAACTACAAAAAATAATTCATTCCATCTTCTGGGAATTAATGAGATAGTCATTAAGGGGATAAAATCAAAAGTAGTTCATCTGGAAGTATTTATTGATGACAATCATCTTGAGAGGTTTTCAGGCGATGGCATCATCATATCTACTCCTGCAGGAAGCACGGGATACAACTACTCCAGTGGAGGTAGTATAGTATACCCTTCCCTTAATACACTGCAGATAACTCCATTGTCCCCCATCAGCTCCAGAGTATACAGGTCTCTGCTAAACAGCACTATTGTTCCTGGAGACATAACCATTACAATAAAGCCTGAATACCGATATGAAAACTCTATACTGGTTGTTGTGGATGGAATGGAATTAAAGTATAACGATATAATGGAAATGAAGTTTTATATTCCGGAAAAAACCATCTCTAAACTAAACTTTGATAAAAATATGTATTGGAACAATTTAAAAAGCAAGTTCCTATAAACATAAGGGCAAGCATCAAGCTTGCCCTTTATATCAATTTATCCATTTCTTCAACCAGCTCTTTAAACACCTTCAATGCATTGTTCACTGGCTCTTCAGTTGTCATATCCACACCTGCTGATTTAAGAATATTTATTGGATAATCCGAACGTCCGCTCCTAAGGAAGTTCAAATACCTATCCACTGCCTTATCTCCTTCATTTAATATCATCTGTGACAATGCTACTGCTGCAGAGAAACCTGTTGCATACTGGAATACATAGAAATTGTAATAGAAATGGGGTATTCTTGCCCACTCCATTGCAATAAGGTCATCCACCACCATATTTGGCCCGTAGTATTTTTCATTTAACTTCTTATATGTTTCACATAGATAGTCTGCAGTTAATGCTCCACCCTTTTCAACATGTTCATGTATTATCATTTCAAATTCAGCAAACATGGTCTGCCTAAATACTGTGGTTCTAAACTGTTCCAGATAGTGATTCAAAAGATACAGCTTTTCCCTGTCATCCTTCACATTCTTAAGCATATAGTCGAGGAGAAGCGCTTCGTTTGTAGTTGATGCCACTTCAGCAAGGAAAATGCTGTAATCGCTATACACATAAGGCTGATGTTTGTTTGACAGATAGCTGTGAATAGAATGTCCCATTTCATGGGCTAAAGTAAATACGCTATCCAGCGTGTTGTGGTAATTAGTAAGTATAAATGGCTTTGAATCATAGGTACCACTTGAATAAGCACCAGACCTCTTTCCCTTGTTTTCATATACATCTATCCAGCCATTATTAAACCCTTCCTTTACAATGCCAATATATTCATCCTTTAATGGCTGAAGGCCTTTTATTATGAGCTCCTTCCCTTCTTCATAAGGAATATTGAAATCCACATCCTTTACAATTGGAGTGTACAAATCATACATATGAAGCTCTTCAACCTCCAAAGCCCTTTTTCTTATATCCATGTACTTATACATGCTATCCAGATTATTATGAACAGAGTTAATCAAATTCTTATAAACTGATACCGGAATGTTGTTTTCGTCCAGGGAAGCTTCCAAAGCAGAATTGTATTTCCTTATCCTGGCGTTTATAATATTTGCCTTTACATTTCCATTCAACAATTGGGCATAGGTATTCTTAAAGCTCTCATAGGTGGAATATAAGCCTTCAAATGCTTTCATTCGAACATCCCTATTTTTGCTTTCCATAAGAGGAATGAAATTGCTCTGGGTTATCTCAACTTCTACTCCCTGTTCATCTGTTATCTTGGGGAATTTGATATCAGCATTATTCATCATGCTGTATGCTTTTTCCGGAAAACTGCAAATTTCACCCATTTGAGCCAGAATGTTTTCCTCTTCAGATGACAATACGTGGTCCCTTCTTCTTAAAATATTTCTCAGATGCTGCTCGTACAGCTTAAGGCCTTCAGTTTCTTCCAAAAATCTGTTAAGGGTAGTTTCATCTATTTTTAGTATTTCTGGAGTCATAAATGAAGTCTTTTCCTGTACTTTTACATAGGCAGATAGAGCCCTGTCAAGCATTTCCTGTGAAGAGCTTATTCTAGTATCCTCGTCTAATCTCATGTTTGCATATGTAAATATATTGTTTACCTTCCTTAATAACTCCATTTGTTCACTCAGTGATTCCAATAAGACTTGTCCAGAAGTACTGATATTTCCTTTATACTTGCTGAAATCCTCTACTTTTGTCAATACATATTGTAAATCCCTTTCCCACTGTTCCACGCTTTCATACATGGATTCAATATCCCATTTATATTCCTTTGGGATATCCTTTCTTTCCTTTAATTCCAGTTTTTCCATATGCTTATAACTCCCCTTTCATTTAATTGTTAATGGTATTTAAAGCCTCCAACATTATATTTCTTGCAATAGGCGCTGCCTTCTGCCCTCCAGTGGAGCCTTCCTCCTCAAGTATGACTGCAATGGCTATTTTAGGGTCATCTGCTGGTGCAAACCCTATAAACCACGCATGATCATTTCCTGATGGGTTTTCAGCAGTACCAGTCTTACCTGCAACCCTTATATTGCTTATTCTGGCGTTTTTCCCGGTTCCTTTATTTACCACATCAACCATCATGTTTTTCAATTCGTTGGCAGTAAATATATCTGTTGCTCTAGAAATCACCTCAGCCTTAAAACTGTCTATTACTTTCCCATCCTTGGATATTACCTCTTTAACCAGAACAGGCTTCATAATATCTCCCTTGTTGGCAATGCCTGACGCTATAAGCGCCATATTTAAAGGGGTTACCAATACCTTTCCTTGTCCAATGCTTGCAGCTGCAACATCTGTTTTTCCAATGTTCCCCTTCTTTGGAAAAAGGGATTTCTTTACTGGAAGGTCAAAGGGTATTTCCCTGTTTAGCAAGAATTTCTCTGCAGTTTCCGACAATCTGTCTATTCCAAGCTTTATTCCAGTTTCTGCAAAATACGGATTACATGAATATATCAGTGCCTCATTAAGGTTAACAGTGCCATGCCCTTTCCCGTCATAATCCTTTAATGGATATCCATCTACTACAGCAGTTCCGGTACATTCATAATCTTCCATGTACATATTGTTTTCTAAAGCTGAGATTGCTGTAACAACCTTAAATGTAGAGCCTGGCTGATACAATCCGGATATGGCTCTATTTAAAAGAGGGCTGTTTTCATCCTCTACAATATTCCCCCAATCCTCCCTCAAGGTGCTGGGATTGAAATCGGGAAGACTTACCATGGCATATATCTCTCCAGTTGACGGATTCATGGCTACAATTGCACCTTTTTTACCTTTCATTTGATTTCTGGAATACTCCTGCAGGTGATGGTCTATGGTCAATTTCAATGTGTTGCCTTCACTGTTTGGCTCTACTAGATTCTTTAACTCATTCAATGCAGCTGATTCACTGGTATTCAAAAGAACATTGTTATAATAAAGCTCCAAATTGGATTTGCCATAATCTCTATAGCTGTATCCTATTATGTGGCTGTAGAGGTTGCCATAATTGTATACCCTGGCATATGTCTCTCCATTAAGCTCGCTATAAGCTAATATTTTCCCATTCCTGTCTATTATTGAGCCTCGCAATATTTTCTCCTCATTTATCCAAAGCCTTTTATTATAACTGCTATTCTTAACTTTATCAGCTTTAAATATCTGAAAATAGGTTAAATAGACCACAAGGCTCACGAAGAGAATACATATACCTGCCAGTACTGTTATTATCCTTTTAATCTCCTTTTCCATATTAATCCTCCTCAATATCCAGCTCCTCCGAAGCAACCTGCAGGATACCCAGAGCAATAAAGCTGGATAACATGGAACTGCCTCCATAGCTGACGAAAGGAATTGTGATTCCAGTTAAGGGAATCATATTTATAACTCCTCCAAATATTATAAATGATTGTATTCCAAACAATATGCTTATGCCTAATGCAACAATTCTGAAGAACTTATTCCTTTGATTTATTGAAATCTTGAAACCTCTATACACTAAAATCATAAAAAGCATTATTACTCCTATTCCCGTCAATATGCCCATTTCCTCGCATATAGCAGAAAATATGAAATCCTTTGATACTTCCGGTATGAAATCCGGATGTCCCAAGCCTAACCCTGTTCCAAAAAAACCTCCTTCAGATATAGCAAACAGGGACTGAGTTATCTGATAGCCAATAGTATCTATATACTCCCATGGATTTATCCATGTCTCAAATCTTATTCTAACATGGGGAAAAATTACATATCCCAAAAGGCCACTAAACATAAGCACAACAATGTTGGCTAATACCAGCTTTCTGTTTTCATCATAAATATATTGAAGAGCTAAAAATAAAGAACAAAAAATTAATACACTGCCTAAATCCCTCTGGAGAAACAGGAAGAATACAAATAGGTACATTATACCTATTAAATAGTAACGCCCCCACTTTTTCTCCTTAAATCTATCATAATTAGTATAATACGAGGCTATCATCAGTATGGCCAGAATCTTGATTATTTCCGTTGGCTGAAAGCTGATTCCTCCAATGGAAATCCAGTTTATTGCACCCTTAAACCTTCTTCCCAATAACAAAGTTGCCAAAAATAGAAATACGGAAGCTAAACAATAGTATAAAAATAATTTTTCCCATCCCTTAATCCTCTTTACTATAAAATAGGTAGCAAAAAAAAGCACAATTCCTAAGCTAATCCATATTATCTGCTTAAAGCCCTGTTCATAATTTATCCTGTAAATCATTATTATTCCTATGCTTGCCAGCATTGTTACAATCAGGAATATATAGTTATCTCCAGAGACAATTTTCGATAAAATCAAGTTGGAAATATAAATAATAAATATCAGGCTTAATCCATATATTATAGTTGACCTGTCAAGGGCATTCCTGTAATACATAAACATCAGGAATAAAGCTATTGACTCAAACAAAAATAACAGATTTCTAGGTATCTTGTAATTTACTCCCCTATTTAACATAATTATTCTCCTATTCTTTATTTACAAATAAAAATTCCACCTGACCAACGGAAATTCTATCTCCATTATTTAGCTTCACCACATCCATTACCCTATCACCATTTACATAGGTTCCATTAGCGCTTTTCAAATCCTCCAGAAAGTATTCATCCTCATCCTTTACTATTCTCAGGTGTTTTTTTGATATGTATGGGTCCTTTATTACTATTTCATTATCATTGCCTCGGCCAAGAAATACATTGTCTTCAAGTGGATAGTACTCCTTGACCTTAAAAGGCAATGTGTCCTTTCTATTGATAAGCTTAAGATAAGTACCGCTATCAGCTGGTATTGGGCGAATCCCCTTAATATCAAGATATATGAGCTTGATTATGCTGAATATAAACATATAGATTATAACTATAAATACATATTTGAATACTAATGAAAGTATATTAAACATAGAATCCTCCTGAATTTATGTATTCTCTCTATAATGTTAACACAAAGGATTAAATATGTGAATATTTATATATTTCACTGAGATTTCATTTACAATACCATCAAAGTAAATATTGGACAGATGTTTTTTAATCTTTTAAAAAGCTTTTTATGATTATTTCCCTAAAAACATATTTACAACTATATTATATATTAAATGACAATGTTTTTTAAGAAGAATAGCATACCTATGCTTTTCATTAATAAATAATACATTCTTCACCTTTTCCGATATATCTGATAGAATAATAGTGAGATTTTAATAGGGAGTTGATTAAATGCAGAGAAAGCTTGCAAGGTCATCAAGGGATAGAATTATATCAGGAGTTTGTGGCGGTCTGGGCGAGTATTTCAGCATAGATCCTGTAATTGTTAGAATTGGTTGGGCGTTTCTTTCTGCTGTAAAAATTATACCTGGTATATTGACTTATATAATATGTGCCATAATAATTCCAGAGGATTATGAAATAACTGATGATGACTATAGTGAAAATATAAGCACAAGAAACACTCCACTATTCATTGGTATTATACTTATTGTTATAGGTGGAATAATGCTAGTAGATATTATATTTCCAAGATTTTTCAGTGTCTTTAGATTAATTAAGTATTGGCCAATTCTACTAATACTTGCAGGTATATATATAATAGCTAAGCAGAAAAGCAATTAACTTAGAATTAGTACAAGCAACAGGAGGATAGTCCTCCTTTTTTATTGCCTTTATTCTAATAAAATGCTAAAATTAATACACCTTTATATGAGGAGGTAAAACATGAAGAACTATAGTGTATTTGATATATTAGGACCAATTATGATAGGCCCTTCCAGCTCTCATACTGCTGGAGCAGCAAGAATAGGAAAAATAGCAAGAGAGCTGGCTGATGATTCTTTTTATAAGGTTACATTTTATCTACATGGCTCTTTTGCAAAAACCTACAAGGGACATGGCACAGATAAGGCTTTAGTTGCAGGAATCTTAGGAATGAACCCTTCCGATGAAAGAATTAGGGATTCCTTGCAGATTGCAAAGGACAAAGGCATTGAAATAGAGTTTATAGAAGAGGATTTAGGGTATGTACATCCTAATACTGTCAAAATACTGTTTCACTATAAGAACCTGGAAGATTATTATGTAATTGGTTCTTCAATTGGTGGTGGAAATGTTATAATTACAAACATAAATGGAACAGACATTGAATTTTCTGGAGACTATCCTACTATTTTGATAAAATACAATGACAGAAAGGGTGTAATAAGCAGAATCAGCTCCATACTGTCAAATCACGATATAAACATAGCCACAATGAAAGTCACAAGGGAAAACAAGATTGCCACCATGATTACTGAACTGGATAGCGCCATTGAAGATGGCATAATTGATGAAATAGCTTCCTTGGAGGAAATAATATATATCACAGGTATAAACCCTATTGAGAGGTGATAACATGTTCAATACAGGCTCTGAACTAATTAAACTTTGCAATGAAAAAAATAAAAAGATATCAGAAATCGTAATAGAAAAAGAACTACTAAACTCAGGCATTAAATATGATGAATTAATGAACAGGATGAAAGAAATATTAAAAACTATGGAAAACTCTTCAAAATATTCATTGGATAAGGAAGTAGTTTCCGTAAGCAGGCTTACCGGAGGTAATGCAATAAAGGTTGAAGAATATAAAAATACACACAAGACCATTTGTGGAGATATTATAAACTCTGCAATGGCAATGGCCTTGTCTACTTCAGAAGTGAATGCTTCAATGGGAAAAATTGTTGCAGCTCCCACTGCAGGAGCCTCAGGAATAGTTCCTGCTGCTTTATTTACTGTTAAAAATAGATTAAACCTATCAGATGAAGATATTATATCTGGTCTTTTCACTGCTGCAGGTATTGGCGAGATAGTGGCAAGAAATGCTACAGTTTCAGGTGCAGAAGGAGGATGCCAGGCAGAATGCGGAGTTGCAAGTGCAATGGCAGCAGCTGCAGTAGTGGAACTGGCTGGAGGAAGTGTAGAATCATCTCTTGATGCTGCTTCCTTTTGTATCATTAATGTTATGGGGCTGGTGTGTGACCCTGTAGCAGGGCTGGTTGAATACCCATGCGCACTGCGAAATGCATCAGGTGTGGCTAACGCCTTGATTTCTGCTGATTTAGCGCTAGCAGGTGTAAAAAGCCTTGTACCTTTTGATGAGGTTGTGGAAGCCATGTACAAAGTAGGTAAATTATTGCCTGAATCTTTAAGAGAAACAGCCCTTGGAGGAATTGCCGATACTGAAACAGGAAGGGAGGCCAAGAAAAGAATATAATATGAATTCATTTGAGTCAATTTATCATTTAATATCAGATGAGGCAAACAAGGATTATTTAGGCCATTACAGGCAGGAAATACTTCATGAACTGTCTAGAGACGAATTTATTAAATCAGTTAAATTTAATGTTACCAACAATAGGTATGATGCCATATCCATTATTGATCTGTTATATCCGATATATTGCAAATACTGGAATGCACCGAAAATGGAAATTCTAAGGTACATTTTTGACTGGGTTCTCAGCCTTTCTTTTCCTGAAAAGGTCAACAGAAGCTTCAATGAGGATTTAAAGCCTCTGGTATTGTTCTATTTAAACCTCTTAAGATCTATATCACAATATGAAATGAAGCATGCTGCAAAGGATAATAAATATGTATACCCTTTGGAGTTTCTGACGGAAGAGGAAGAAAAAAGCTGTACTGGCGAGTATAAAATGTTTAAGAAGGCTTTTCTTGACAACTGGATTTATGAGCTTATGAAAATGGATATGGCATTAACAGGCCATAACACATTAGAACATATACTGGGAGTAAATTACGTCAGCTTGTATATAGCCAGACAGATTAAAATGCTAAACCTACCTATCGATTTAGGAATTGTAGCAGGTTCATCTTTAGGACATGATATTGGAAAATACGGCGTTTTAGATGCAGATGCCAAAAGAGTACCTTATCTTCACTATTATTATACTGAAAAATGGTTTGAAAGATTCAACCTGAAGAAAATAGGCCATATTGCAACCAATCATTCAACCTGGGATCTGGAACTGGAAAATCTTCCTTTGGAATCCCTTATACTCATATATTCTGATTTTAGAGTCAAAAACAAGAATGGGAAAATACATGTATTTTCTCTAAAGGAAGCATATGATGTAATACTCAATAAGCTTGATAATGTGGACAAAAATAAGAAGTTAAGATACGCAAAGGTATACAATAAATTAAAGGACTTTGAAGATTATATTATAAACCTTGGAGTAGACACAACATTAAATGACAATTTCCAGTTAAAAAATGAACAGTCTAAGCCTTATACCCTGTTAAATGGCGATGATATAATAAAAAATCTCAAGTATCTGGCAATTAATCACAATATAAGACTGTTATCAAAGCTGTATGATGACCAAAGCTTCAACAGTATTCTGGAAATGGCAAGAACTGAATATAATTGGAGAAAAGTCCGCCTGTATCTGTATATTTTTAAGGAATACTCCACCTATTTAACACAATACCAGAAAATGGTTACATTAAACTATGTAACTGACCTGTTGCTACACAGGGAGGATGATATCAGAAGAGAAGCTTCAGAGCTTATTGGACTTTTAATCAGCAAATATGATGAGGAATATAGAAAGGAAATTCCTAAATCTGCCAAAGTAGTTAAACATGGTATATCAAGTGAAACTATATTGGATCAAATGCTAAAAAAGATATTGTATCCTGACCATAAGCTGGTGGAATCTCAAAATGAATGGCTGTACAATTTACAGAATATCATAAGCTCCCTATTTGCTAATTGTAGAACTGAACACTATGAAAAATATACAAAAGTATTAATTAAGTATTACGATACATTTAAGTCCATGCCAGCTACAAGCCAGCTATATCTTTGTCAGACAATCAACTATATTCCACTGGAGCATTTAGAATCCAATGCCCTAAGAAAAATACTCCAATATATCCTGCATCAGCTGGATTCGGATATACTTGAAGTTCGTCTGACTATTCTAAGCGTTATAGACAGAATAAGCCAAAGGTTTATTAAAGACCAAGGCTTCAAAAAATCAATTGAAAGCTGGATATTAAACAATCTTTCACCTTCAGAGAATGTTGCTGAAAACTATCTGAAGTACAGAATTGCCATTAATCTTGATATGCAGAAGAATATAATTGAATTGCTTAAAAACAACTATAAGAAGGATGAGGAAAACATATCGGTAATATTCCTTAAAAACTTAAAAACTGCAACTGAATGGATTAATAAAAAAATAAATATAGATATACTATATGACCAGGTGAAAAAATCTCCAGGTACAATTGGATTCCATACAAGCATGCACTTATGCAACCTTCTTAAAGTCAGCGCTGCGGAGAAAGTAAGGAATTATGCCGGATTGACTCTGTTGAACATATTTAAATTCCTGTCCCTAGAGGAAAGGAATGATATAGTTGTAGAGCTATTAAGGGCATTGGAAATGGAAAATTACCAGTTCACCAAGTTTATACCAAACTATCTGGGTGAGCTTTTGCTATATCTCCATCCTGAAGAATTGGATGAAGTAATAGATGATTTTGAAGAGAAAATAAAACAGTCAAATACTAAATTAGTATTTCTTCTTCTGAAGACCATAAGCATTGCAATTGAAAACTATCCTGTATATATAACAAGATTCAAGGAGGATGAAATAACCAACAAAAACAGGCTAGTCAGGCTTATTAGTTTAATACTAAATGGCATGGTATCCTTTGATTATGACATTAAAACGGAAGCCTTCAGGATACTGGCATGGGATATTTTTAACTCAAAGAAGCTGGATTTGAAGGAGAAATTAAATATTTTCAAATATATTGCAAAAAAAATACTTACCCTTTTGGATGACATGGAAGACGATGAGTTTATGCTACTAATAAATTCTGCATCCCTTAACCATATTTACAGGTTTATAGCAGATTATGAATTCCAATTTGGTAGATTTGAATTGGAATCAAAGGATAAAATTGCATTTTTCCCTGGAAGCTTCGATCCCTTTAGTTTAAGCCATAAGGAAATAGCCCTGGAGATAAGGAATCATGGGTTTGAAGTCTATCTGGCTGTTGATGAGTTCTCATGGTCTAAAAGAGTGCAGCCTCATAAGTATAGAAAAAATATTATATCCATGACCATAGGACATGAAATGGATATATACCTGTTTCCAAGCGACATACCAATTAATATCAATAATGATAATGACTTAATCAAGTTAAAAGACCTTTTCAAAAATAAGGAAGTATATATAGTAGTAGGTACTGATGTGCTGGTAAATGCCAGTGCATATAAAAAGGACGGTATTTTAAAGGACTTTTCCCACATTATCTTTGACAGAAAAAGCCTGAATTCCATTGATGATGAGAAATCAACAGTTGAAGAAAAGATTAAAGAAATAAGAGGAAAAATCTTAAGGCTATCTTTACCTCCTAAATATGAAGATATAAGTTCAAGCCAAATAAGGAGAGCTATAGACTTGAATATGGATATCTCTAAGGAAATGGACCCATTGGCTCTGCAATATATATACAAATACGGATTGTATTTAAATGAGCCACGTTTTAAATCCCTTGTTCAGACAAAGACTATAGAAATAGAAGTCATCAATAAAATGGATGATAAACTGCTAAAATATATTCATGACAATTTTGGCCCTGAAATTGACATCAACAGTTTGCAGAGTTTCAGAGGCAAAGAGGATTTGAATATACTCCTTTTAAAAGATGCAATAAACAATGCACTTCTAGGTTTTTCCGTATTTTACTGGATTAAAAATGCAAATCTGTATGATGAGTTTAAGGATACTGAAATTACAATATATTTCAGGGAAAGGTTAAAGGGAAGAATTGTATTAATACCTATATTATACGTAAAGTACAAAAGCAGTTACCTTTCAGAAGTTATACTGAATGAAACTCTATCCAAATGTGTTGAATTGGAGTACAATAATGCTATATATGTAAACCTGTCAAATTACCAGGATCAAAATCAAATAATTGAGAATTTAACTGTCCAGGGGTTTATAAAAACACCATTTTACTTTAATAACAACCCCATATATATTGTTGATATGAGCAAGCCCATAACATTGAGCCAGGATATAGAAACACTGCTAAAACCACCTTTTGATAACAATAAAAGCATAGCAAACATTATAGAAAAAACAAGAAAGAGACTGAAAAAAGCTATTTCAAACCTTTACCCTGGAGAGCTGGTACTGGTATATAACAGGGATATGATTTACAGCAAGCTAATTCAAATAATATGTGATATAAACGAAGTACCTATAGAGCAAGGAAATAGGAAAATTCTTGGCCCCTACATGTGTGTTCCCTTTGGCTCTATATTAAATGGAAGAATATTACCTAATACAGTAACTAAATCCATGCATACTGAAAAAATATTTAATGCAGAAATTAAGAACTTCACCATTGGAGCCTTTCCAAACTATTTGAGTTTGGATAATCAAGCAAAGATGCTGTCATCATTTAACCGCCCCATTATTTTAGTTGACGACCTGCTGCATAAGGGCTATAGATTGAATGTAATAGAACCCATTTTGAGAAATAACAACATAGAAATCAAAAAACTGGTTGTTGGCATTCTGACAGGCAGAGGAAAGGAATTGGGAAAAACAAGAAATATTGAAGTAGACAGTGCATACTTTGTTCCAAACCTTAAACTGTGGTTTAATGAAAGCGCCCAATACCCCTTTATTGGAGGGGATGCAGTTTTTAGAGAAGAGTATGGTCAGGATTACCTTATACCTAGTATAAACTTTATACTGCCTTATGTATCGCCATCCTTTATTAAGGGCGCCACAATTAGATCCATATATGAATTTTCTGAGGTATGTCTGGTAAACACCATAGAAATATTTGATGAAATACAAAAGGTCTATCAGGAGATTAACGGAAAGAGCTTAATTATAAGAAACCTGGGCAAGATATTCTCATTCCCCAGAAAGCCGGATACATGTATATATGCAGATTCAGTGCGTAATTTGAAGCCAACGGATTATCTGGAAAAAGACCTGGAGAATTTGAAAAGAATTGAAAATATAGTATTAAGATGATGAAGGATGAGCATATATGGTTTATTACTATAAATATGATGATAAGATTTTAATGTCCTTTTATAAATATGAAGACCTTAAAGCTATAACAGAAGATGAAGCAAAATTAAACAATGGAAATATATACTTTCTGAATAAAATGGACCCTATTAAATCAAGGAGAAGCTTCATTGTAAATGACCCTTCACTGCTATTTAAAAGCAGTGAAGGGCTAGAGCTTCTTATATTGGATGATGTGGATTATTCATCACACATACCAAGCTGGATAATAGATAGTATAAAAAATAAATCTGTAATATCCATTAATACAGAGTACCCAAACTGGAAAACAGCCTTAGAGGATACATATAAGGGCAAGTGGAATGTAAATATTGTTGCACTAGGAGATGTTGGAAGCACTCTTCTAATAGGATTGAGACTTCTAGGCGGGGATTGCATTGATAGAATAGGCATATATGATAGAAATGTAAATAGGCTAAAGCGCTGGGAATATGAAATAAATCAGGTAAGAAAAGCCTTCAGCCAATATGAATTCCCCAAAGTAGTGCCTATTACAGAAAATCAGCTGTTTGACTGCCATATGTTTATATTCTGTGCCTCTAAAGGGGTTCCTCCAGTAGGAAGCAAAATAGAAGATGTAAGAATGATTCAGTTTGAATCCAATAGGAATATTATTAAAGAATATGCCCAAATAGCAAGGAACTCAAGCTTTAAAGGAATATTTGCCGTAGTATCAGACCCAGTGGACCTTTTATGCAAAGTTGCTTTTCTGGAAAGCAATAAGGATTCTTCAGGCTGTTTAGATTTCAAAGGGCTTGCCTCCAATCAGATAATAGGATATGGGCTTGGGGTTATGAATGCAAGGGCATGCTTCTATGCAGAAAAATCCGAAAAAACCATGCACTTTCTAAGAGAAGGAAGAGTATTTGGCCCTCACGGTCAGGGTCTTGTTGTTGCAGACAGCATAGATAACTATAATGAGGACATATCTAATTACTTAACTGAAAAAACAGTAAATGCCAATAGAGAAATAAGGGAATTTGGCTATAAACCCTATGTGGCCCCCAGCCTTTCATCAGGTGCCCTTTCAATTATCTCCACAATTAAAGGTGAATGGTTCTATGGTTCAACTTATATGGGCAGCTGCTATATGGGCTCAAAGGTAAGGCTGGTAAAAGGCCATTTGGAAGTAGAAAGGCTTAAACTGCCGGATAGATTATACAATAAGATAAAAGAAAGCTATGAAAGGTTAGTGAGAATAATATGAAGGAATTCTACTTGATACTGCCTGAAAAACCCTCTCCATTTTTGAAAAAGATGATAGATAGGACTACAGAAAAAATTAATTATAAAGTAATTGACAATTTTAACAATATCCCTGTTCTGAAAAACAAGAAGATTATATTTGCTGTGGAACTGCCGGTAACAGGAGTAAGCAATAATCTTAATAACTTCTTTATAACCCTTATCAGCAGAGGAAATGATTCCCTTCTCGGTTCAGAGGGTATTGTATTAATTCACAGCAATTACCAGCTTTACACTAAAACCTGTGCTCAATACATAATATTTCAAAGCAATTTGCTGGGATTAAGATTTCCCGGAAGGCCCATTGTTGAGGCTACAGGAAATCTGGATAACTTTATTCCTCTAATAAAAGTATATAATATTACAACTGAAGAAATATGCTTTATGCAGTGTAGAGAACTGGGGCTAAGATTTCTCAATGATAATTATAAAAAAATTGAAAATCCTAAGATACTGGCTCTTCATTCAAGCAACTGGAATACATCCAATTCATTATTGCTTTGGAAAATGGTAAAATCAAATCTAAAATCTGAGAATATATCCGAAATAAATGTTGGAAACGGAAAAGTAGTTGACTGTGCCGGATGCCCCTATACTACATGCAAGCATTATGGCCAGCAGGAAAAATGCTTCTATGGCGGCATAGTTGTAGAGGAAGTATACCCTAGTATACTTGAATCTGATGCAATTATATTTATATGCCCAAACTATAACGACATGATATCGGCAAATCTGGTGGCTGTCATTAATAGGCTAACTGCACTTTTCAGAAAAAGTAAATTTTACGATAAAACCCTTTTTTCAATAATCGTATCAGGCCATTCAGGTTCTGATGCGCTGGCCAGGCAACTTATCAGTGCCCTAAATATAAACAAGACCTTTAGGCTTCCACCATATTTTGCACTAATGGCTACAGCAAACGACAAAGGGGCAATTGAAAAGGTTCCGGGTATTATGGATAAAGCCAGGACCTTTGCTGAAAATATCAAATATAATATTGTGAAATGAAGCTTACTAAAGATTCCATCTTTAGTAAGCTTTTATTACCTTATGTGTATGTACTTCCATTTTCCTGTTCTAAAGCGGATACTTATAAGCAGCCATCTGACTATCTGGTCAATGAATATTGCATACCATGCTCCTATTAATCCTGTTCCTATAACATTAATAAACAAATATGCCAGAACCACCCTTATAATCAAAACGCTTACAAAAATGGCTATTAAAGTCCATACTGTGTCCCCTGCTCCTCTCAATCCTCCTGCAACTACAAGTTGAGAGGATTGAAATGGCTGTACCACTGCTGCAACTTTCAATATATTTCCTGCTTCATGAATAATAACCGGATCAGTTGTATATAAGCTTGCAATAAAGGATCCAAAGAAGAAGAATACCACTCCCACTCCTGTAGAAATAACTGAGCCTATTCTTCTACACTCTTTTATGTACTTCTCAGCTTTATCCCTTTCTTCTGCACCCAGACTCCTTCCAACTAAGGATGAAGCTGCAATTCCAAAGGCTTGCCCTGGTGTAAATGAGAAATTCAATATATTAAGCCCTATCTGATGTGTTGCATAAGCTACAGTTCCCAATGTTGCAACAATCCTTATAAATAATAATATGCCCACTCTAAAGGCAATCTGCTCTAATGAGGCAGGCACACCAATTTTTACTAAATTATACACTATATCCTTGTTGAATTTAAACCTTTCCTTAAAATTTATCCTTATTATTGTCCTGTGTTTCAATACACGCGTAACAATCATTATTGATCCAATCAACTGAGAAAGGGATGTAGAAACACCAGCACCGGTTACACCTAATCTTGGTGCTCCTATTAGCCCGTATATGAGTATTGCATTTCCAATTACATTCAGGAAATTTGCTCTAAGGTTTATACTCATAGGAGTTTTAGTATCCCCAGCTCCCCTTAAAACTGCATATATTGACAAATTAAATGACTGGAACAATAAACCCAGAACAATAATCTTAAAATAATTTGTTCCATACATTATAGTATCCTGCTCCGCACCCAAAAGTCTCATGAACTCCTCTGAAAAGCTTAATCCGAGTATGATAACAGGTATGGCAATAATCAACTGGGTTAATAAAACCACATGCCTTACTACATTTTCTATTCGATCAGCCTTATTAGCACCAATATATCTGGCTACCATAGCTGTAGCACCTACATTTAAAGCTTGAATCAAGGATACTGCAATGAAAACTACCTGATTTGTCAGCCCTATAGCTGCAATGGAAGCTGCTGATTCCACCTTATCGGGAATCCTTCCAACCATTACCATATCAACCATTCCAAACAGCGAACTCAGCAATACCTCTATTAACACAGGTCCGGCAGTCTTCATTACATCCCTACGAATTTGCTTTTCAGCACTGGTTAACCCTTCAGCCATAGACACCACCTCTTGTCAATAATTTCGATGCTCTAAATATTATAGCACAATTAAAAATATTGTAAATACTTCTTCAGTTCATTATCAAAAAATAATACAAGTACCGGCTAAAACCGGTACTTACATTTCTTTTTTGCTTAACTATGCTTGGGCTTTTTCACCGTATTTTTCCTTTATATATTTATCTATGCCTCTTGCTGCAACCTTGCCTGCTCCCATTGCCAGTATAACTGTTGCTGCTCCTGTTACAGCATCTCCACCGGCAAATACACCTTCTCTTGTGGTTTGCCCGTTTTCATCTACAACCAAGCATCCCTTTTTGTTTACTTCCAATCCACGTGTAGTTGATGCAATCAGTGGGTTAGGTGATGTCCCCAGAGCCATTATTACAGTATCCACTTCCATATCAAATTCAGAGCCTTTAATTGGTACAGGTCTTCTCCTGCTTGATTCATCAGGTTCTCCTAATTCCATTCTTTGGCATCTAATTGCTTTAACCCATCCATTTTCATCTCCGATGACTTCTACAGGATTTGTCAGCATTTCAAATTTAACTCCTTCTTCCTTTGCATGGTGAACTTCTTCTACCCTTGCTGGTAATTCCTTTTCTGTTCTCCTGTATACTATTGTTACATCTGCTCCAAGCCTCAATGCAGTTCTGGCAGCATCCATTGCTACGTTTCCTCCGCCTACTACTACAACCTTTTTCCCCACTTTAATAGGAGTATCGTGGTCATCTCTGTATGCCTTCATTAAATTGTTACGGGTTAGGAACTCATTAGCTGAAAATACACCATTCAGGTTTTCACCAGGAATTCCCATGAACTTTGGAAGTCCTGCTCCGGAACCTATAAATACAGCATGATATCCTTCCTTTTCCATTAGGTCATCTATGGTAACTGTTCTTCCAACAATTACATCTGTTTCAATCTTAACTCCCAGCTTCTTCAGGTTTTCAATTTCTGGCTTAACAACCTTATCCTTTGGAAGCCTGAACTCTGGAATTCCATATACCAATACTCCACCTGGTTCATGAAGGGCTTCAAATATGGTTACTTCATATCCTTCCTTTGCCAAATCTCCTGCACATGTAATCCCTGCAGGTCCAGAGCCTATAACAGCAACTTTAAATCCATTCTTCTCCTTGGTCTTTCCTACTTCAATATTGTGCTCACGTGCCCAGTCTGCTGCAAATCTCTCCAGCTTTCCTATAGAAACTGCTTCCCCCTTAATTCCACGAACACATTTTTGTTCGCATTGTGTTTCCTGAGGGCAAACCCTACCGCAAACTGCAGGCAATGCAGTATATTCTGCCAATACATGGGCTGCCTCTGCAAAGTTGCCTTCAGCTATATGCTTAATAAATCTTGGAATGTCAATACCTACAGGGCAATTGCCAACACAAGGGTGATGCTTGCACTGTAAACATCTGCTTGCTTCAGCCATTGCTTCCTCTTCGGTATATCCTAAACAAACTTCATCAAAGTTTGTTGCCCTTACCTTTGGATCTTGCTCTGAAATTGGTACTCTTTTAAACATATCCATTAGTTAGCACCTCCCTGGTGGCATGTACATACTTTTGTTTCTCCTCTTTTTGCCAACTCCTCTTCCTCTTTCTTATACTGAGCCAGCCTCTTCAACGCCAAATCCCAGTCAACAAGATGTCCGTCAAACTCTGGACCATCTACACAGGCAAATTTGGTTTCTCCGCCTACATTTACCCTGCAAGCTCCACACATTCCTGTACCATCAACCATAATTGGATTTAAGCTTACAATGGTCTTTAATCCAAGCTTCTTAGTAAGCAGACAAACAAATTTCATCATAATCATAGGTCCAATGGCTATTACTACATCATAGTGTTTGCCCTGATTTACTACAAGCTCTTCAATCATTGCAGTTACCATGCCACTAAATCCATAGCTGCCATCATCTGTACATACATATAGGTTACCAGCTACTTCTCTCATCTTGTCCTCAAGGATTACCAATTCTTTAGTCTTAGCACCTATAATTACATCTACATCAATATTGTGCTCTTTAAACCATTTTACTTGAGGATATACAGGAGCTGTTCCCACACCTCCTGCTACAAACAGGTATTTTCTCTTCTTAACCTCTTCCAGGTCTTCATGTACATAATCAGATGGCCTTCCTAGAGGTCCTACAAAATCCCTTAAATAATCCCCTTCTTCAAATTGTGCAATTTTCTTTGTTGAAGCTCCTATGGATTGAATAACAATATTTACTGTTCCCTTTTCCTTGTCATAATCACAAATTGTCAATGGTACACGTTCTCCTACTTCATCAGCTATTACTATGACAAACTGACCAGGTTGAGCAGAATTAGCCACTCTTGGAGCAAGTATGTCCATGGATACTATGTTTGGGGCAAGAAATCTCTTTTCAACAATTTTAAACAATTATAACTCCTCCCTCACAAATATTATATATTTTGAACCTCTCCATATTGTATATGGAGAGAGCTTCACTCGGGTAGTTCCTACCCTGGTCATCTCTCACTTACATAAGTGAACACATTACTGCTTAATTGCAATACATTATTAATTATATATAAAACCCAATAATTAATAAAGGATAGTTAATCTTATAACTAGCAGCTATAAATGCTCTACTATCATACCATTATTGTTATACAATTAACAAATCCTGACAAGACAAATATAACATAAAGAATTTTTTTATTCAAGATATAGTTTGCTTTAATATATTTCTTCTATTAGTTTTTCAGTTACATTCCTCTGGTCACATTTACTACCCATTTTTTTGAATGAACTCTGAATAATCCTATTAAAATTTTGACAATCTCCTCAGAATAAGCTAAGGGTGTAACAAGATATACAGGCAACTTTAACACCATAGAACCTATAAAGGCTAATGGGACTCCTGCAAGCCAAACTGACCCCATTTCCAGAAGCATAGAAAATCTGGTATCTCCTCCACTCCTTAATATACCAACTATTATGGTTCCATTTACTGTTTTAACAGCAAAGAATATACCTAGAATAATCAAAAGCATTTTAGACGTATGCCTTAATTGTGGTGACAAATCCCTAAAAAACATCAATATCAAATCTGAGGTAAAAATCAGAATTAATCCTAATAATAGACCCAATACAGCTGATATAAATAAAAACCTGTTAGCATATTCAATGGCAGTATCCTCTTCATCAGCTCCTATTTTATTGCCTACCATAACTGTACATGCATTTCCCACTCCCCTTGTAAATACCATGAAAAGGTTCTGTACCACGCTTAAAATCTGTATGGCTGCAGCTGCCTCCGTTCCTATTTTAGCATATGCTATGGAATATAGTACATTTCCTAAGGACCAGAATGTTTCATTTATGATTACTGGGGACGAAGTTTTGAAATACTTGTACACAAAATCCCTGTTCCAATCGGTAAACTCCTTTATGGTTCCTTTTAAAGGTCCTTCTGATGAGTAAATTGCATATACTACCAGCAACAGCTCAACTACTCTTGCCAATAGAGTAGCATAGGCTGCGCCTTTTACTTCCAGCCTTGGAAAACTCAAATGGCCATATATCAATATATAGTTAAATACCAGATTTACAAAAAAAGATATAATACTTGCAACCATGGGCATTTTAGCATTCCCTGTACTTCTGGATGATATTTGGAAAGTAAATCCAGCTCCAAATACGATATAGGAAAATATTACAATTACTAAATAATCTGCTCCAAGCTTAATAACCTCATTGTCACTACTAAATATTCTCATAATGCTATCTGGCGCAATAAGAACTGCAACTGTAAATATCAATCCTACTATAATAGAAGTGAACAAGGCTAATCCTAATACTCTCTTAATATTCTTCTCATCCATTTTACCCCAGAACTGGGCTATGAATATGGCTGATCCTGATGCTATGCCAAATATTATCAAAGAATAAAAGAAGAAAACCTGATTTGCAAGCCCTACAGCTGCAAGGCTTTTTTCACCTAAACTGGAAATCATAAATGTATCCAGCATGTTAACAGATGATGCTATTAAGTTCTGTAATGTTATTGGTATTGCTATTGTAATTAATGTACTAAAAAAAAGTTTGTCTTTTAACATATTTCTTATTGAAGACATCTTCTCTTTCCTCCGTTTGATTAGTGTATAAAGCTTTTATGATTTTATCATATTAATTCTCCATTTGCTATAGAATAAAGGTTTAAATTTTTGATATAAATCAAAGTTTTTAAATCACACTAATTGTATAATCAATTTAAAGAGTATATGGAGGGATGTAAATGGAATTTAAAAGCCATTGGCTTGATAAATCATATGCAGAAGTAGTAGAACATATTTTGGAAAACTATCATGAAAAGCTGTCCAATCAGATGAAAGACCTGAGCAAATTGACTACAACAATAATGAAGGTCCATGGATTAGAGCATGAGGAATTATTTGAGGTACATAGGCTATTTAACATGATTCAGATTAACATGGTGCAGCACATTATTAGACAGGAATCAAGAATATTTCCCCTTATAAAAAGATATAGCAGAAAGCCCATAGAAGAGCTTTTAGATAAAGCCATAAATGAGATAAATATATTCAGATCAAAAGAAGATAATACAATGGAGCTATTGGAAAAGCTTATATCTATTACAGATGGGTACACAACTCCCCGTGATGGATGTGCAACATATGCCAGGGCTTATGAACTGCTGAAGGATTTTCATATTAATATAATATCTCATCTGCAATTTGAAGAGGAGATACTGTTTAACAGACTTATAAAGGAAAAAGAGTAAAAAAACCTTCTTCCCTCGCTAAGAGAGAAGAAGGTTTTTATTCCATATTGACCAATACATGGTGTTCATTTCCATCATCAGTAAGCTCAACAAATTTTTCATTAATCTCCACATTATCAACAAAAATGTTTTTTACCCCTTTATTTACCTTGTTCTCATTTTTAACTTCAATCAGATACATGGTATTTCCGTATCTATACCGAATATTAAATCCTCTCCAGCTTTTTGGAATACATGGGTTAATATACAGCCTGTTTTTCTCAATGGAGAATCCTATTATGTCCTCTAATCCCACAATGTACATCCAGCCAGAGGAACCGGTATACCAGGTCCATCCTCCACGTCCCTTATGCTGAGGATTGGTATACACATCAGCAGCCACTACATAGGGTTCTACCTTATAATTGGAAGCCTCTAGAAAAGTTCTGCTGTGGTTGATGGGGTTTATCATTTTAAACAAGCTATAGGCTCTATCTCCATCACCCATCATTGCAAAGGCTTTTATAACCCAAATTGCTGCGTGGGTATACTGTCCTCCATTTTCTCTAACCCCAGGCACATAGGATTTAATATACCCAGGGTCTAATTCAGCAGAGTCAAATGGAGGGGAAAGAAGCGATATTGTACCTGAATTTTCATCTATCAGGTACTTCTCAACTGAATTCAAGGCAATTCTAACCCTTTTTTCATCTCCAAGTCCTGATATCACTGCCCATGATTGAGCTATGGAATCTATTATGCATTCACTATTTTCCCTGGAGCCTAATGGAGTGCCGTTGTCAAAATAAGCTCTTCTATACCATTCCCCATCCCAAGCATTTTCCTCAAGGGATTTCTTTAATGCAGATATTGCTTCCTCATATTTTCTAATTCTTTCTTCATCTTTCATAATCTCACATACTGGAATAAAGCTTTTCAAAACTGTGGCTAAAAACCACCCCATCCATACTGACTCTCCCTTTCCTTTGTATCCTACCTTGTTCATTCCATCATTCCAGTCTCCTCCCCCCATGAGGGGCAATCCTCTTTTACCAAATCTTAGGGACCTGTCAATTGCTCTTATGCAGTGTTCATAGACTGTGCCTGTGTCCTGGGATATTTTGGGAACCTCATATCTTTCCTCTTCATTTTCCTTCAAAATCCCGCTTTCTATAAAAGGTATCCTTTCATTCAGTATATCAGTATCTCCAGTTACCTTTATATATTTAGCTACACCTAATGGCAGCCACAAAAGGTCATCTGTATATTTGCTTCTTATTCCTTTATGCACTTCACTTCCAGGTATAGGATGCCACCAGTGTTGAATATCTCCTTCCTTGTATTGATGTGCGCAGTTTCTTATAATCTGATTTTTAGTCAAATCAGACATGTGATAGATAATATTTGTCACATCCTGCATCTGATCCCTCGCTCCAAAAGCACCTCCAACCTGATAAAACCCTGTTCTACCCCATATACGGCTTGCTATGGTCTGGTACATAAGCCAGCTGTTCATCATGAAGTTTAATGCATCATCTGGAGTTTCTATATATATCCTGGAAAGGATTTCATCCCACAAGGCTTTAACTTCTTCCAATGCTTTTTTGGACAGCTGTACATCCCTGTATTTATTTATTAGCTGAAGTCCTTCATTGATCTCATTAGATTCTCCCATTAACAGTGTCAATTCCTTCTCTTCTCCAGGAGAAAGGAGCAAATTGACCTTAAAGGCAATGCAGGGATTATAGCCTAATCCAAGGGTATTGGACAGTCTTTGCCTTTTTAATCCTTCTGGCATCTCATAATTTGGTATTGTGCCCAAAAACTCTATCCTATCTCCAGTATAGGAATCTATACTCTCTGATGAGCCAACAAACATAGTGCTTCCCTTGAATTCACTGTTTGCAGTATTCCTTACAATAAGCACATCATCTTTAACATCTGTTTCCAGCAGCTTTTCAGTTTCCTCATCTGTTACCCCCAATACAGGCCTTATATAGTAATACAGGCTTAATTTTCTGGTTTCATTGGATTCATTTCTTAACCTGATTAAACTTATTTTGATATTGTCTTCTTTAGGAACAAATACCATCAGATTCTGTTCAATTCCATGGCAGTTGTGGTAAAATCTAGTATACCCCTGTCCATGGATTACAATATAGTCATTATCATCTCTAACAGGCTTTGGAGTAATAGTAAACACTTCCCCTGAATCTTCATCCATTAAGTAGATAATCTCTCCCTGATGGTCAGTTATAGGGTCATTATACCATGGTGTAAGCTTGTTTTCCCTGCTGTTCTTTGACCAGGTAAATCCGCTGCCCTGTTCTGTAATTATGAATCCAAAATCCCTATTAGAAACTACATTTATCCATGGCATTGGAGTATTTATCCCCTTGGACAGCTTTATTATATATTCCCTTCCATCCTTCGAAAATCCGCCGTATTCGTTAAAATATTTTAAATCCAGATTGATTTCTTTCTTTTCATAAACCTTCCTATCTTTAACAAAGGTCTTATAAGGTATGTTATGCTTAGTGGAATCCATATTCTTAAAGCTTTCTTCTGCCTTAACTATTACATTTGCAAATTTATATAAAAGCACCCTGTCTTCTTCGGGTATTGTGTTCTCATTGATGATAAATACTCTTCCTGCAATTCCCCTTTTTTCATATACTTCCTCTCTTATGCTTTCATAAAGGGGTTGATAATAAGCGCTTTCATCTTTGTTCAATATTATCAGGTCAACAGGAATACCCCTATAGGACCAGTACTCATGAGCTTCCAGTATCTTGACCAGATTTGCCATTCCCTTCATAGAGCTGATAGTTACAAGCAGTATAGGATTATCTCCTGAAATACCCCTGGCCCATAGCCCTTCCTTACCTTTAGTATTCTTTCTGATAATAGATGAATACCTTGATTTATTATTATCTGTAAGATATATTAGCTTAGGCAATAGTTCTTCGTAGGGATTTGCTTTTCTTCGATTCAGGTTCAGGTATCCCATTTCAGTCTGAGATTTTGTTCTATAGAGGTCTACTGCCAGCTTTATGTTATTTTTATCGCTGTATTTCTTCAATATATCCAAAGCTTCACTTTTGCTATTAGCCAACGCTGTAATATAGAATATATCAAATTTCCCTTTAGGAGGTATTTTTATTTTCTTACCAATGCTCATTACAGGGTCCAATACAACACCTGTAGTATTGGTTAGGCCTTTTTCCATAGCCTTTGGATTACTTAGTGAATTGGACCTACCTATGAAATTCAGCCTGCTGGTTTCATATTGAAATTTCTCGTCTCCCTCCTGGAAAACCCTAACAAAATGCACTATCCAGACATCTCTCTGATTATCCTGCCTTTTTCTTCTGTAGGCAAGTAATCCCTCCAGTTCCTCAACAACCTCTGTTCTTATAAATAGGTTGCTGAAGGCAGGATGTGCCAGGTCAGAGTTTATATTTTCTCCTACTACCTCAAAATAGCTTATGCTTTCAATCAGCGCTTCCTCATCATTATCATTTGTTATTCTAACCTTCCTTATTTCACCGGATTCTTCAGGCAATAGATATATATCCATTCTGGTTTCAATACATCCATCCCTTCTTCTGAATACAGCCTTGTACTGGTGGAACTCAACATCATATGAATCAGGCTCAGAATAATAAGGAGCATAGGTAGCAGACCAGCATTTGTTATTCTTTATGTCCTTAATATATATGAACTGACCGTAAGGATTTGTAAGGTAGTCTCTTCTCCACCTGTTTATATAGGTATTTCCATCCTTTGAAAATCCCTCTCCTCTGTTTGTAATCATCAGTGTATAGCTACCGGAAGACAAAAGGTGGCATCTAATGGACTCGACATGTTCTTTCGAGTATGCAATCTTTTCCCATGTATCCTCTCTTTTCCTTATGATTTCTACCTGCTCCAGGTTTTCTCTACCCTTTGATATTACAGGAACGTCAGGTATTCTTTCCTGTAACAGAAACTCTCCACATTTCATCAGAGGATCCCTGTGAAACCTCTTTATCAATATGCCATCATTGATGAAGTTGTTTATTGCTGCAAATATCATGCCCTGATGATGGCTCATATAGGATTTTACTATGCCTTTATTAAGATGGGGAGGAAGCCTTTTTACAGTATAGTCTACTGCTTCATAAAATCCATAAGGCCCTTCCATTCCCTCGTCTATTAATCTCTTTATATTGTCCATAACACCCTGGTAATCAAAATTCAATGCCAGAAAAGTAGAGTATGGAGATACAACAAGTTCCTCCTTTAATCCCCTCTTAAACCCCAGGGATGGCACACCAAAAGCCTTGTATTGATAATTGAGAACATTATCAAAGGCAAAAAAACCGGATTCCGATATTCCCCAGGGCACATTGTTTTTCTTTCCATATTCCTTTTGTACATTTATTGTTGTCCTGTAGGTTTCATCCAGTAATGTATTTTTATAGTTCTTCATTACCAAACTTGGCATTAGGTATTCAAACATGGTTCCGGACCATGAGGCAAGACTTAGGCTTCCATTTTCCTTGACTAAAGATTTTCCCAGCCTCTCCCAGTTTCTTACTGGAACTTCCCTTCTTGATATTGCTATATAACTGGAAATCCTTGCTTCAGAAGCCAACAGGTCATAATAGTTGTTAAGCGTCTTGCCCTCACCAACATTATATCCTATATAGAACAGGTCTTTTGACTCATCATACAGAGGCTTGAAATTGGTGTTGTTAATGATATTCTCTATTCTTTCAATTGTTTTCTCTGCGTCCTCTTTATTTTCCAGTTCATGCATATACTCCTTAATTCCTTCCTTAAGAACTATCAGATAAGCTATGAAATTTCCGCTGTCCACTGTTGAAACAAATATAGGTCTTAAGGGTTCTAAATTTGTAGTATCATACCAGTTGTACAGATGCCCCTCCCATTTTTCAAGCCTTTCTATTGTATCCAATGTACGATTTACTAATGCAATCATCTCTTTTGTGTCAATAAATCCTAAATCCCTGCTAGATAGCACTGACAGCAGGTAAAACCCGATATTTGTAGGTGATGTCCTGTTGGCTACACCATTATATGGATATTCCTGATAATTATCTGGAGGTAAATAATTGTTTTCTTTATCAGTAAACTCCCTGTAGTAGTTCCAGGTCTTACTTGCAATATCCAAAAGAATCCTCTTGTCTTCCTCTTTCTTTTCCAACACTTCCATTTCTCCCCTGCTTATGTTGAAGGCTATAAAAGGGCCTGATAGCCACAGCATGGAGAAGATAAACCCAGATAAAAAAGCACTTAAATCCCTGAATAAAACTATGGAAACTAATAAAACTGAAAAAATTATATTTCCCTTCATCATGGAAATATAGCCTGATAGATCATTTTTTGAATTTCTTTCAGCCTCAAAAGCTGTTGTCCATTCCAGAAGATTTCTTTTAGAGATATAGACTCTATACAGAGTCCTTATTATAGCATCTGCCATAAAAAATGCCTCTGTAGGCAGGAACATTAAATTCAGCATGCCCTGATACAATGTACTTCTATACCCTACAATTATATTTCCATTGTATTTTACATTATTGAATCCAGTTTTGCCTCTAAACAGGTTTTGTATAAACTCCATTATAAATTGCAGAAAGAGGTTAGCAACTGCCACTCCAATAAATATCCATCTGCCTTCCTCAAAAAAAGCTGTTCCAAGGAATACAGCAATAAACAAAAATATGGGTAACAGGCTTCTTCTTAAGTTATCAATCATCTTCCACTTTGAAAGAATAGATAGATTCCTTCCTAAGCTTTCAGTTATCCATCTTAGTAACTGCCAATCGCCTCTAACCCACCTGTGCTGCCTTTTTAAATAGGATATATACTTTTCAGGATACCCATCCAACAGCTTTATATCAGTTGCCAGCCCTGTCCTTATATAGCTCCCCTCCAATAAATCATGGCTTAATACCATGTTTTCAGGGATAGCGCCTTTTAAGCATCTCTGGAAGACTTCCAAATCATATATGCCTTTTCCCGTAAATATGCCTTCCCCAAAGAGGTCCTGGTATATATCTGATATCGCATTGCCATAGATGTCCATTCCCCCATGGCCTGCAAATATCCTTGTAAATAGAGTCTTATTGCTGCTTTCTATGTCAACAAGTATTCTAGGCTGTATGATGCCATACCCTTCTACTACAATGCCCTTCTCTTCATCTACTACTGCTTTATTTAAAGGATGGGAAATGGCACCTATAAGCTTCTTTGCTGAGTCTATTGGAAGGTGGGTATCAGCATCTATTGTTATTACATACTTTATTTTTCCCCTTATACCTGATATGTCCCCGCTTATGGCTTTAAATCTTGTGTTTTCATCACCTGTCAGAAGGTTATTTAATTCTACCAAAGCTCCTCTCTTTCTTTCCCAGCCTATCCAGCTTCCCTGTGCATCTGAAAATACCCTTTCCCGGTGAAGATAGAAGAATATGTCCTTGCCTTTCGAATATTTCCTATTTAGCTTTTCTATCAGCTCTACTCCCCTATTTATGATCTCAGCATCCTCAGGTTTATCCTTTTCATCTGCATCCTTGAAATCTCCCATTATGGCAAAATATATATTATCTTCATTGTTTGAAAGATAGCATACTTCTAATTTTTCAACCAGCTCCTCCAAATGGCTTTTGTCCACAATAAGAGTTGGAATCACCACCAGTGTTGCCTTATCCTCGGGAATTGCTCCGAAATACTCTATCTTTGGTATTAATTTAGGCTTAAACCTCTTTATATATATGCTGTTTGCTATGTTCAATACAATGGATTCCAACGGTATAAACAATATTAAAAACCCAAATGCATTTAGATATGGATTGCCGTCAACTGCAGCTATCCTCATTACTATATACGTAATGAGCAGAGATATAGCAATTATGGGCAAGGAATAGTAGCCAAACCTTCTCACATATAAAGTATGATTCGCATTTCTACATCCAAAATAATCAAAAAGCTTTTTTCTGCCTTCATCTATCAAATAGTATCCAATGTGAGCTTTTTTATCCCTTGCACCGTTTTCGTATTCTTCTTCAGCAAATTCCAATGCCTTTTTGGCAACAAATATCTCCTGAGTGTTAAATTTCTCTGCCAGTTCTTTTATATAATACCTATAGTAATTCTTTGATTGGGAATCCATCTTATCATATATGTTTAATGGATCCATGGAAAGTATATTATCTATGGCTCTTATGGATTTAAATATGTTTTCCCAATCAAATACGGTAACATTTCTTAGGGAAGTTATGCCATATCCTAAATACACCTTATATTTGGATTGTAACATGTATTCCCTTTCCAGTATGTTCTCAATGCTTCTTCCGGCATAATCCAGCTTTTCATCTATACTATCGATTATTGTCTGAAAATCATCACGTTCTTCTCTTATTCTTCTTATTACTCTTTCCAGTTTAATGGAATCCATGTTAGGAGCTTCTTCTATTATCTTTTCCATTGATTCATCAGTGAGAATATCCAATTTATCCGCTTCATCCCATTTCCTTTTCATGTCCAATAAGCTTATGGATATGTTTTTTATGTATTCTATAAGGCCTAAAACAAGGAAGCCTGGAAACCAGCTTATTTCATCCATTGACAGTATCTCTTCCTTTTGGAAGCTATTAATGAACCTTATCAATCTATCCTCAGTAATGTTCCCTGTTGAATCATTAATCAGTTCTACTGCCAATGCATATATTCTTGGATAGCCTCTGTAGGGTCCATCCTTTACCATGTTCAGAATTATGATTTTCTCTTCTTTTATTGTATTTTTTAGCCTTCTATATGCCAGCTCTATAAAGTAGAAATTATCCAGAAGCCATTCTGCTCCTTTTGGATAGGAGCGGCTTCCTGCAGATTCTCTGATTAAGTTTACATATGCATTTTCTATATCTTTAAAGCTTGTTTCCAGCTTATTTAATATAAACTTTTTAGCATTAGATTTTCTTTCTGTTCTATACAGAGTATGAATTTCTTCTCCCTGGACTGTTAATCTGTTAAAGCTACTTCTCATACTCTTTCCTTCCTTTCATGTAAGCGTTTATTTCCTCATTATACTGTTGACTTTTTCATTGTATTGTGTCCAAAGTTCCTCTGCGTATTCTTCATTATAGCCTTCTATATATAGGTTAAATTTAGGATTCTCGTCATCAGGCTCAATGAGCACCCATCCCTTATCATCAATAAACCTTACCCCTTTAACAAGCTCTATTCCCTGCTTTCTGTCCAATGTAAGGCTTCTTATGATTTTCCCCTTATCATCCCACCTGCAGGGTATTTCCTTTTTAAAATAGTAGTACTGAGGAAGCTCATGGAGCAATTTGTTTATTGTTACACCATTGCCTATTAAATAATCCAGTATTTTTCCTGTTGCCCACAGGGAATCAAAGCTAATAATATATTGAAAATCATCATTTTTCTTTAATATAGTTTCAATAATATCCGTTATATTGGATTTGCTATATATCGTCCTCCCTCTATATTCCTTTGCCAGCCTTTCCATTACCCTCGGATAATTGTATGGAACAACAGCTTCCTTTACAGCACCAGTCTTAAACCCTATTAACATAGCCAGCATATAATACCTGTCGTCTTCTACTACATTAAATCCGTCTGTCAAAGCCAGCCTCTCTCCGTCGTCATTATACAAAATTCCCATATATCCATTTTCATCCAGCACAATTTCTTTTATATCCTCTATGGTCATACCCTTTTCAAACTCTACTGTTCTTACCTGGCATCCAATGGCGCTTAAATATGCCCTGGCAAGCTCCAATAAATTCTTAGAGGGAGAGGATATGACTATATAAGGCTTTTCTTTTGCTATTTTTTCTGTATTGCTTATTTTGGATATTCCTTCTTTCAGATATATTTGATGAAAGTTGTAAACATTTACTACATCTTTTATCTCATGCCCCTGACATCTGATGAAATCCTCTAATATAAACGTGTTTTCCACTTTCCTTTCAGTATCCTTATCAATGTTAGCACAATTCCTGTTAATAAACTCCAGGTATACAGTACTTTTGTCATTGCAGTCTGTCCTAATCTGAATTCCGCCGTCTGCCTTATAGTACTTAACTCCAAATCTGCACATAGGCAATGTGCTGTTCTTTATATCTATTACTAGGGCACCTGTAGACATAATGCCTGTTATAATGGAGTTCTTTACAAGTATTGATGTATTATGCTCATCGCTGTTTACAACAAAAGTACCATTGGCATTTATTGTGGTTGCAAAAGAAGCCCCCAGTTTCGATGCTATTTCTGGAGTTATGCTTTCATTTACTTTTCCGGATATACTCCTATATCCAAACAGCTTTTTTGACGCTCTTTCTTCCCATTTCAGATTGTCTGATACTGTAATGTTTTCCTCAACCACCTTATGAGGCCATATCTTTACCTTTGGTCTAATGGTGCTATTTTTGCCTATCCTGGTATAAGCTCCAATGGCACAGCTATCAAATATTCTTACCTTTTCATCAACTTTTATATCATTGCACAGTACAGATTTTCTTATTTCACAGCCATTTAATATGGAAACATTATTCCAAATTATACTCCTCTTTATGGAAGTACCTCCACCTATTATGCAATTATCACCTATAACAGTGTAAGGCTCAATAACTGCAGAAGACTTAATTGTAGAATTCCTTCCTATGTATACAGGTGGATATATTCTTGCATTCTTTTCTATTATTGTTCCTTCACCTACCCATATTCCTTTTCCCTTATTTCTTCCAAGGAGCACATGCTTTTTTTCATCTTGCAGAATATCAATATGGGTTTGAATATAGCTGTTTAAATCCCCTACATCACACCAGTACTCATCAGCTATATATCCATACATTGGTACATTGTCTTCCAATAGTTTAGGGAATAAATCCTTACTGAAGTCGAAGTTTTGTCCTTTTTTATAGTTGTCGAATACTTCAGGTTCAAGTATATAGATGCCTGTATTTATAGTGTCGCTGAACACCTCACCCCAGCTTGGCTTTTCCAAAAATCTTATTACTCTCCCATTCTCATCAGTTATTACAATTCCATATTCCAATGGCATCGGTTCCCTCTTAAGGACTAAAGTTGCCTTTGAACCCCTTTCCCTATGGAAGTCATAGGCTTTTCGTATATCTATATCCGTAAAGGCATCTCCGCTAATAACCACTATTGTGCTATCCAGAAAATCCTCGGCATTTCTTACGCTTCCTCCTGTTCCCAGTGGAGTATCCTCTATATAATAATTGATTTTTACATCAAATTTGCTTCCATCTCCAAAATAATCCATAATCATATTAGGCAAATAATGCAGAGTAACTGCTATTTCATCTATATTGTATTTTTTTAAAAGCTCAATTCCGTATTCCATCACCGGTTTGTTAAAAATAGGTACCATTGGCTTAGGAAGGTCACAAGTTAATGGTCTAAGCCTGGTACCATTTCCACCAGACATAATTACTGCTTTGATGGCAATCACTCCCTTAACATAATAGTGATATAATCTATTTTGTACTTAGGAGCTTTTTTTATACATATAAAAACCTCCAGGATTTATCATCCTGGAGGTTTTCCCTATTTCACAGATTCTATTTTCTCCATAACTCTCTTTTCAATATCCTTTATCTTCTTCTCAGCCAAGAAATTATCATTTCCCTTTGAATAGATATATATTTTCAATTTAGGCTCCGTTCCTGAAGGCCTAATGGCATACCAGGAACCATCATCAAAGTAGTACTTTAACACATCTGATTTAGGAGTATCAGTCTCATCCTTTAAGTAATCAATAGTGTTTATAAGTTTCATATCCCCAATTTCAGTAATAGGATTATTTCTGAAGGATTCCATTATGCGCTGAATCCTTTCGCTTCCCTCTATGCCTTCAAGAACTATTGATATGAGATTGTTCAAATAATACCCATGCTCATTGTATAGCTCTTCCAATACATCCAGTAGCGTTTTTCCCTGTTTTTTATAATATGCTGCCATTTCAACTATTAGCATTGATGATATGACTCCATCCTTATCCCTTACAAATGTGTCGTATACATACCCAATGCTCTCTTCATATCCAAATATAAATGTGTATTCCCCGGTTCTGTCAAATTCATTGGCCTTACCGCATATATGCTTAAATCCTGTCAGTGTTTCTATGGTTTTTACATTATATTTTTCTGCTATAGCCTTGCTTAAGTCTCCGGTTACAATACTCTTCACTATAGCAGCATTTTGGGGAATAGTACCTGATTCATGCCTTGAAGACAATATATAGTTTACCAGCAATGAACCAATCTGATTTCCATTTAGGGGTACAAATTCTCCTCTTTTATCTTTGACCATACATGCTACTCTGTCGCAGTCAGGGTCTGTAGCCAATAGTATGTCTGCATTCCTTTCCTTTCCGTACCTTTCAGAATACTCAAAGGCTTTTACATCCTCAGGGTTTGGGTAGCCTACTGTTTTAAAATCTGGGTCCGGGTTTTCCTGTTCAGGTACTACAAATACGTTAGTAAATCCTCTTTCCTTAAGAACTCTTCTTACAAGTTTATTTCCTGTTCCGTTGAGGGGGCTGTATACTACACTTATATTCTTATCCACATCATCTCTTAGGCTTGAATTCACTACATCTTCTATGTACTGTTCGTCTATTTCCTTACCAATATACTCTACAAGTCCATTTTCGAGTCCCTCTTCTAGGCTTATAAGCTTAATATCTGAAAAATCCTTTATTTTGTTTATATTACTAAGTATTTCTGTTGCTATATCGTCTAGTATTTGAGACCCTTCCTCCCAGTAGACCTTATATCCGTTATAGTCCTTTGGATTATGGCTGGCAGTTATAACTATTCCTGAAATGGTGTTTAGCTTCCTAATGGTGTAGGACAGTAAAGGCGTTGGCCTTATATCATCAAATAGATATACCTTTATCCCATTGGCTGCCAGAACTCTTGCTGCTATATCTGCAAATTCCCTGGAAAAATGCCTTACATCATAGGCTATTGCCACTCCCCTATCCTTGGCATTGCCTTCCTTCCCCAATATGGTATCTGCCAATCCCTGGGTGGCTAAGGCTACAGTATATTTATTCATTCTATTGGTGCCAGCACCAATAATCCCTCTCAACCCAGCAGTACCAAAGGTTAAGTCCTTATAAAATCTGCTTTTTATTTCTTCTACATTATCCTTAATAGCTTCCAGCTCTTTTTTTGTATCAGCATCAAAAAATTCATTCGTTACCCAGTATTTGTATTTTTCTATATAATCCATGCCAAACCTCCTATAATTCATTATTTACCATAAGTTTCCCCTTATTAGCTTTTTATATTATAACATAATATAATACTCCCTTCCATATTTATCATATGAAGGGAGTATTATCTCTATTTTTTATCATCTGTTATTTATATTACCTATTTTTACTATGCAATCATAAAATTATTCTATTAGCTTTCTGTTACGATGAACACCTTATATAATTTTATCAAAAAAGATTTCCATTTATATCAAAATTTAATTCTGCTGGTTCGCTTAATATTTCTAAATTAGGATTTGCTTTAGCTTCTTCTATTAAGCTTTCCGAAATGAATATATATTCCAATTTTAAAGTATTTTTGATTCTTACTATTTTAACTTTAGTTTTATCCTCTAAATTACTAGTCTTTATTGCACCTTGTATGGCAAGCTTATCTGTGTCTAAAACCATAGGAATTTTTATTGTCTTTTGAACAGTAGATGTAATAGAGTTTGGATATGTTTGGTCAAATTTCATCTTATTGAAAAATCTTCTTGTCGTAAAATCTGCCAACCCAATACCATTTCCATTACCATGGGATTCATCAGTTAAATCTAGAACAACTATTTTTTTAATTTCAGGCCCCCCAGTAGCATAAGGAGTATGATATCTACCTATAGTGTTTGTATCCATGCCAGTTCCCGTAATATTCTTTCCTATTTCGTCTACAATTAAAACATCAAACTTATCAAAATAAATTTTTGCTGTCATCCTTTTAGATTCGGCTTGTAGCATAGGTTCTAAGTCTAAAATTTCATCTTTATTCATAGTTACAATTTTATATGTTTCATCATAAGCATTTTCTAATAATCCCATGGCAAATATGATATTTTTCTTTTCAATAACTACACTAGCTATTTCAGGTAAATTTGTAGCCATTTTTCCGAATCCTAATTGATGACAAACTTCAGCACCTTTTTGCTTCCCTAATCCAATGGTTATCATCTTCACTATGCCACTTTCATAAGGTCCACGAAATCCAACATGAGGTTTAATACGATTAATTACTACAATACCATCGGCTTCATTGGCATACTTATCCATATATACAGGTAATCCATTTTTAGTTTTGCCTAATTCTACTACCTCCATAGAAGACCTGATTGGAGCTCCGCAAAATTCTTCTGTTATCCCTAAACTATATAAAACTTTAATTTGCCCATCTGCATTAGCACCGCCGTGACTACCCATGGCGGGAACTATAAAAGGTTCTCCTCCAACCTCTTTAATATTTCTTACAACTTCCTTAATAACTCTATTTATATTTGCTATACCCCTACTACCAGCAGTTATAGCAATTTTATCTCCCTTATTAACTTTATTTAAAAATGATTTATTTTTAAGTTGTTGTGTTATTTCCTCCTCTAGGTTTTCTATTTTAGGTCTCTCAAAATTCTGTCTAACCTTTACAAATTTTGGTATAGGCACATCTCCTAATAGCTTTTCAAAAATATCCATTGTTTTCCCCTCACTGCTAACATTTTTTAATCGTTAATTGCTAAACCCTAGTTATACAGAACAATTCATCATGCTTTAATATTTCTGCTTTAGTCTTTTTACCTGAAGCAACTTCAATTAAAAAATTGAATATTTCTTTCCCTTTTGATTCAATACTTTCACCCTCGCTAATTATAGTCCCAGCATTTATATCAATGTTCTCATTCATCTTTTCAAATGTATAAGAATTACCAGTAACCTTAATTACCGGAACAAATGGAAATCCTGTAGGAGTACCTCTACCTGTAGTAAATACAATAACTTGTGCGCTTCCACCAACAAAACTTGTTACAACTTCACCATCATGACCTGGGGAATTCATTAAATATACTCCACCCAGCTTTTCTGGTTTTTCAGCATACCCTACCACACCTTCAATAGGCCTTGTACCTGATTTATATATTCCACCTAAGGCTTTTTCTACCACTGAGCTTACTCCACCATCAAAATTTCCAGTAGATATTAGTGCTCCTCTATGACAAAACTCTTTTTTTGTTCCTATTTCCCTCAGCTTATCTTCCGTTTTTAGAATAGTATTTCTAATATCATTAGCTACTTCTTCGCTGACTGCTCTATCTGCCAAAATATGTTCTGCTCCCAGCAACTCAGTAACTTCAGAAAATAAAACAGTACCTCCATTATCTACAACCAAATCTGACATTACTCCTACCGCTGGGTTAGCAGCTATTCCAGATGTAGCATCGGTACCTCCACATTTTACACCAACAATCAAATCTTTTATATCACAAGGAACTCTTTCTTGCATCGAAAATTCTGCTGCCCATTTTTTTGCTATTCTCACACCTTTTTCAATTGCTTTTAAAGTATCCCCTTCTTCTTGAATTACTACTTTTTCAACAGGTTTAAGAGATTTTGAAACTCTTCTTACAAATTCATCTGGTGTAAATCTTTCACATCCTAACCCAACCACTAATACAGCAGCAATATTAGGATGGTTACCCATGGCAATTAGAGTTCTTGCTGTAATTTCTAAATCTTCACCCACTTGACTGCATCCCACAGGATGATTTAAATAAACTGCACCTTCTACTTGCTCTGCAATTAATTTAGCCACTCTATTTGCACAAAATACAGAAGGAATAATACCTATATAATTTCTAACTCCGACTTGTCCGTTTTTTCTTTTATAACCCATAAATTGCATAACTGTCGCCCCCTATTTTCCTCTTCTACAACCCATGTTATGATTATGAATCCACTGTCCTTTTGCTATATTCTCTAGTGCATATCCTATTTCTTCTCCATATTTATAGACTATGTCTCCACTAGACATATCCTTTAATGCTATTTTATGGCCAAATTGAATATCTTCTAGAGCCTTTACATCTATATCCCTATAACGACAAACTTCGCCTGCTTTACAATCTTCTAGTAAAACTCCAACATTATCTTTTTCATTTATTATAAGCATCTTTTTATACATGTTGTCTATCCCCCTTAATAGATAGTAGCTCCTTCATTTGCAGCACTTACAATCTTTTGATATGTTCTCAAAAAACCTTTTAACTCTTTCTTTGGTTCGTACTTCCACTTTGATAATCTATCATTTATTTCTTCATCAGAAATTTCAATATTAATAGATCTATTAGGGATATCTATGCTTATAATATCTCCTTCCTCAACAATGGCTATAGGCCCACCATCAGCAGCCTCAGGAGTTACATAACCAATACATGGGCCCCTAGTTGCTCCTGAATATCTTGCATCAGTAACCATAGCAACAGAATCGCCTAATCCCATTCCAACTAATAAGGCTGCAGGAATAGATAATTCTCTCATCCCTGGACCACCTTTAGGGCCTTCATATCTAATTATTAATACATCGCCATGCTTTACTCTGCCATTAAGCAATAGTTCTCTTACTTCTTCTTCCGAATTCGCAATTTTAGCAGGTCCTCTATGAACCATCATTTTATCTGATACTCCTGATTGCTTTACTATTGCTCCTTTAGGAGCTAAATTTCCCTTTAAAACCGCTATTCCTCCTTCTGAAGCTAAAGGATTGTCTAAGCTACGTATAACATCAGTTTCGATAAAGTCTACTTTTTCTAGGTTTTCACCAATAGTCTTACCTGTAACCGTTAAAACATTAAGATTAAGTTTTGGTGACAATGATTTAAGCAAAGCCTGTACTCCACCAGCATTATGGAAGTCTTTCAATGTATATTTCGATGCAGGTTTGAATTTTGCTAATAAAGGAGTTTCTCTACTCAATTTATCAAATAACTCAATATTACATTCCACGCCTAACTGTTTTGCTATAGCAGGTATATGTAGTATAGCATTTGATGATCCACCAATTGCCAATATGTATTTAATGGCATTCTCTATATTATCTTTAGTCATTATCTTATTTGAATTTAAGCCTTCCCTTACCATATCAACTATTCTTTCACCTGTCATCTTTGCAAGTCTTAGCCTTGCTGAAGCTACTGCACTAATTGTTCCACAACCTGGAAGTGACAACCCCATAGCTTCTACAACAGTCCCCATAGTGTTAGCTGTGCCCATCATGCCACAAGCTCCACAGGTTTGGCATGTTTGATCTTCAATTGTTTTAAACTCCTTTTCATCAATAATTCCTGCTTTAAATCTTCCCATGGCTTCTTTGACATCACTTAGAATTAAATCTTCGCCATTGTGTGTATAAGGCTCCATTGGACCGCCAGTCAAAAATATAGTAGGCAAATTCAAAGAAGCAGCTGCCATAAGCATTCCTGGCACTATCTTATCGCATGAACAAAGCATTACTAATCCATCGAATTGATTGGCTTCTACCATTAACTCTATAGATGCACATATGATATCTCTACTAGGTAGAATATAATGCATCCCTTTGCCCTGTGCTATGCCATCGCATGGTGCTATAGTGTTGAATTCTACAGGCATTCCACCATTAGACCAAATTCCTCTTTTTACATATTCACTTAATTGTCTAAGATGTGCATGTCCTGGATTAGCTTCTGTCCAAGAATTAACCACACCAATTAAAGGTTTCTTAAAGTCCTTCTCTTCGTACCCCATAGCCTTATATATGCTACGAGGATAAGCTCCTGAAAGGCCATCTAACATATTCTTACTCCTAAGATCCACCATCTTAACCTCCTATAATTTAGCCTAAAGCTTCATCGCTTTTTTTAGACTTTATCTTTCTCTTAATTATTGAAAACAAAGGTGTTGACTGCAATATTGAAACTAAAGCAATAAACAATAATGCTGCTGAAATAGGATTCTTAATGAACACTGCCCAACTGTCTTGGCCTATTAGCAAAGATTGATGTAAACTTGTATCCAACATCTGTCCTAAAATCATCCCAACTACCATAGGTGCTGTAGGCATATTTATCTTGTTCATAAAATATCCTAAGATTCCAAATGCAAACATTAGGTAAACATCAAATATACTATTATTTATAGCAAAGGAACCTATTACACATAGAACAATTATTATAGGTGCCAGCACTTTATCACTTATTTTTGTTACGTTTATTGCTAATCTAGTAAATAAAAGCCCCAATGCGAACATTGCAATGTTGCTAATCATCAAAGCCCATATTAATGTATATGTAACATCTGCATACTCTGTCATAAGTGTAGGACCAGGCATAATTCCGTGTACCATAAGCCCACCCATAATTATAGCTGTTGCAGAACTGCCTGGAATTCCTAAAGTAAGAGTAGGTATTAAAGCTCCACCAACCACAGCATTATTTGCTGATTCAGCAGCTGATAGGCCTTCTATGCTGCCTTTTCCGAATTTATCCTTATCCTTTGAAAATCTTTTTGCTTCATTATAAGCAAACCAGCAAGCAGTATCTCCACCAGTTCCTGGTATAATACCTGTTACGATACCTATAATAGACGACCTAATAGTATTTGGAATCATTAATTTTAATTCTTGCAATGTTGGCAACATTCTATCTGTAAATTTACTTATTGTCTTTTTTTCCTCTTCATCTCTCTGAATTAGTTTAATAGCTTGTGGTATAGAAAAAAGTCCAATTAATGCTACTGTATAAGGAACTCCTGAGAATAAATAAATTGATCCAAATGTAAACCTTGGAGTACCGGTTATAGGATCCATTCCCACTAAAGCTAATAATAGACCAATAGCACCCGATAAAAGTCCTAATAGTGTGGATCCTTGAGATAATGATCCAATTATAGTGATTCCTAATACAGCAACAGCAAAGAGCTCTACAGGTCCAAATTGAAGTGCTAAGTTTCCTAAAGCAGGCGCAATAGTCAATAAAGCTATACTAGACAAAACTCCGCCTATTAAAGATGCAACTAATGAAACTCCAAGAGCCTTTCCAGCTTTCCCTTGCTGCATTAATGGATATCCATCCATTACTGTTGCTGCTGCTGCAGGTGTACCTGGAGTTTTTATTAGTATAGCAGCTATTGAGCCTCCATACATAGCTCCCATGTATAGAGAAGCTAACATACTGATACCAGTAGCAGGATTCATTCCAAAAGTAATTGGCAATAAAAGAGCAATAGCCATTGTTGCTGACAATCCAGGCATGGCTCCTACAAATAATCCTAAGGCTGTGCCAATAGTGACTGACAAAAGACTTGAAATTGACATTGCATTTTTTAAACCCAGTAATAAATTTTCAAATATCATCTTTTACCCTCCTTATTGCAATAACCCCATAGGAATTGGTAATTTCAAAAATACAACAAACAAAAAGTATACAAATGCCATGAATCCTATTGATATAAAGACTATATTTCTTACTTTTGTTGCATTTAGAAAAATATAAGTAGAAACTATGTAAATTGGAGTTATTATAAAATATCCTATGGGTTCCAGAAGGAATATGTAAGCTGCAATCATAATAGTAAATATTATTGCCTGTCTATAATTTATAGGCTCAAATTTTTCTTCGCTATCATCTTTTTCTTCCCCTGGTTCTTTATTTTGAATTCTATTTGCTTTAGCAATTTTCGTTTCACTAACATACGCTTGTATCATAATTCCTAATGCTAGTAAAATTATTAATCCAATTAATATTCTGGGTAATTTAGCAGCAACTGCTGGTAATTTAAATGTATTAAAATAAAAGATTAAGGAAAATATAATTGCCAGTATACTTGCTATCATCAGCCTAATACTTTTTTTCATAAATACACCTCCTTGAGGTTAAGAAAGAGGCTTAACCTTTTTCTTAATTACTATATTGATCTTTTACCTCTTCCCAGATTTCTTTAAATATTTCTTCCTGTTCTTTTAAGTATTGAGCATAATCATCCCCTATTTTTATATCTATTGGTAAAGCTCTATCTTTTGCTGCTTTAATAAACTCTGGGTTTTCACTCATCTCTCTAAAAGCCTCATACAATATTTCTTTTACTTCAGCTGGTATACCTTTAGGTGCACTATATCCTCTTGATGAACCAGAAACTACATTATATCCTAATTCTTTAAATGTTGGCACGTCTGGAATCATTTCATTTCTTTCTTCAGAGAATATAGCTAATACTCTTAAATTTCCAGCTTCTATTTGTGGATATGTAATTCCTAAATTGTTAAAACTTGCATCTATCTTGTTTCCTGCAGCTGCCTGCCAGGAAGGCCCATCTCCATCAAAAGGAACCATTTTGAATTTTAATCCCGTTTCTCTTTCAACAATCAAAGTTGTAAAGAAATCATCTCCGCCTACTCCAGAATTTCCAACAGTAACCTGCCCTGGATTAGCTTTTGCATCTTCCAAAAAATCGTGAATGGTTTCATATTTACTATCTTTACCTACAACTATCACACCTGGATCAGTAACAACATTAGCAATTGGATCTAATTCTTCTATAGTATATGTTATTTCCTCATTCATAATATAGTTTGTCATAAGCATAGGAGTATTTGTGATACTAAGCGTATATCCATCATTCTTAGTTTTTTTGCAAAGTTCTGTCCAAGCAATTGCTCCAGTAGCACCTGGTATATATTGATTAACAAATGTTTGCCCTAGAATTTTTTCTAAATAAGGTTGTGTTAGTTGAGCTAAAGTATCGCTACCCCCGCCAGGTTTGAACCCTTGTAATACAGTAATGGGCTTCTCTGGATAATTAATATCACTTCCAGTTTCTTTGCTACTACAACCTGATAATACAACTGATAAAACCATGATGAAACTAACTAAACTAAGCAAATGGTTTCTTTTAATCACTTTTATTCCTCCTTTTTTGAATTACTTTGTTATAAAATAAACTAATTTTTTCAATATTTTTATTGCAATTATTATGCCAAATATAGAATTTAGACTAATACAGTATTTTCTTAATTTTCTCTCTATTTTGTGTTGCTATTTGCAGCATAAAAATAAAGATTTGCTTATATTAGCAAATCTTTAACGTTGCATTTTGCAACTACTTTTTTTCTTGTGCATCACTAGCTCATATTATATCTTTTCATCATCCTCCATAGTGTAGTTCTATCAATTCCTAGTGTTTTAGCAGCCAAAGTTTTGTTGTTGTTTGATAACTTAAGTGCTGTTTCAATAGTTTTTTTAGTAATTTCATCTATATTTAATACACTCATATTTTCCGTTACCTCATCTCCCAATACATTATTTAAGTCATTTATTGAAATTACCCCATTACTACTCTCTACAACTAATCTTTCAACTATATTTTCTAATTGTCTTACATTACCTGGCCAAGAATAAGTTGAGAGTTTTAATATAACAATATCGTCAACTTTGGTTATTATTTTCTTGTGCTCTTTAGATTTTAAGGTTATGAAATGATCTATGAAAATAGGTATATCCTCTATCCTTTCCCTAAGGCTCGGTAAGTTTATATTTAATACATTTAGTCTGTAATATAAATCCTCTCTAAATTTGTTTAATTTAACTAGATCAGCTAAGTTTTTATTTGTAGCACTTATAATCCTAATATCTATATTTATAATCCTATCGTCACCTATTCTTTGCACCTGTCCTTCCTGTAATACTCTTAGTAGTCTAGCTTGTACATCTAACGGTATTTCAGCGATTTCATCCAAAAAAATAGTTCCTTTATGAGCCTGTTCAAACAAACCTGCTTTCCCTTCTTCTTTAGCGCCAGTAAATGCACCTTTTACATATCCAAAAAGCTCTGATTCCAATAATGAATATGGAAGGGCCGCACAATTTACTGCAACAAAAGGCCCATTCCGTCTTAGGCTATGATTGTGTATGCTCTGTGCAAAAACTTCCTTACCAGTTCCTGTTTCACCATGAATTAAAATAGCTGAATCAACTAAACTATATTTTTTGGCTCTTTCTTTTATATCTTTCATAATTTTACTATTACCTAAAATTGAATCAAAAGTAAACTTAGCAACATGCCCTTTTTCGCTTAATTTCTTCCTAGCTTTCTTTTCAATTAACTGTATCTGTTCCAAATTGTCGAAAGTTGCTACAGCGCCTAATGCAACTTCGTTTATTAAAATGGGAGCTTTATGAAGAACAATATATTTATCATTTACATTAACAATTTCATCAAATTCATTTTGCTTTCTTACAAGAGTTCTTGTTAAATTAAAACCTGGAATTATTTTATCAACAGGTTCATTAAGAGCTAGTTCAGGTTTTATATTTAAAATTCTCCCTGCTTTAGCGTTAAATAGGGTAATCATTCCATCCTTATCAATAGCTATTATTCCACTTTGAGTAAGTTCTGTTATTAACCTTAACTCTTCAGCTTTAGCCAGCTGGTTTTTTCTCATATTTGCAATCTCTATAGCTTTATAAAATGATTTGGCAATACATTCATACGAATCCGTCACAATAAGTTCGCCATAGATGCCAAACTCAGCAGCAGTTTCCACTGCAATCCTATCACCAACAATCGCATCTACTTGTAATTGAGATGCTTTTCTCACTGCTTCAGTACTTTCTTGTATACTATTTATTTGAATTTCAATTATTTCAATATCAAGAAATTCAGATAATGATGATATATTACCTATTATGTTTGGAAACCCAATAACCCCAATCCTCTTAACATGTTTTTTAACTTTTCCTATGGCTTTTAATATATCGAGGATTGTCACTTCTATCTCTATAACAGGAATATTAAATTCTTCCTTCATCTTTAAAGCAGTACCACCTCTAGTAATAATTGCATCTACCACTCTGTTTTGTATCCTTTTTCTAACAGCTTGTACACTATTAGATAGATTTAAGCCTCTTATTATGTCAACTTCAATCCCTAAATCTTTACTAACTAGTTCAGCTCTCTTCGCCATTTCTTCATATGTAGAAATAAACAGGATATTATAATAATTCTCAATATTCTGCATAATTCTCCTCCCTGTAATAATTATGTCAATTAACAACACTAGTCAAGTAAATAACAAAATTAATCTTTCAATGAGGTTATTTTACTATATCCTTTTAGTTCTTTGGAAGTACACTTTTTCCTTAATATACATTAACATGTATGAATATATCAATTTGTT
>ENA-UPSB01000448-UPSB01000448.1-bioreactor-metagenome-genome-assembly--contig:-NODE-448-length-69645-cov-5.785386_pt1 | contig 69645 bp, 50 predicted proteins | sample MGYA00238182_ERZ773286 | MGnify/ENA primary metagenome ERZ773286 (study PRJEB29026, sample SAMN07631240) | bioreactor metagenome | isolation source: Switchgrass digestor | place: USA: Dartmouth... | reverse complement strand
ATGTATGAAATCTTCACACTCTGCCCGGGATGCACCGTAACCCTTTTCCTTAGGCTCATGACCGGATCCAGCACTGAACCGGCAGTATCGCTCAGCGGATGGTCCGCTTCCATGGCAACGGGGTTTGACAGATCCCTGTTTCTTCCTATGAATTTGCTTCGATCTGTTTCATATTGCAGGTTTCCAGGCTCATCTCCTTCAAAGGTAATGGAATGCATAGCCCATATAGTCTTTTGCCGTGCACTTCTAGGCCTTCTCGAAGCCAAAAGGCAGTTGTTTTCACTGACGAATTCAGTGGTGACAAAAAGGTTGCTGAAAGCCGGATGAGCAATATCCGCATCCATTGGTGCCAGAACCGGTTCCAAATAGCTGGTCACCTCCAGTGTTCTGTCATGCCGGCTATGGTTCGTCAATGTGACCCTTCTTATTTCCGCATTCTCCTCCGTTGACACCATAACTTCGGTCCGGGTTTCAATGTTTCCGTCTTTCCTTCTAAAAACAGCCTTATCCGGATAAAAGGTCACATTGTACTCCTCCGGTTCCAGATTAAATGGTTCATAGGTGGCGGACCAAGCGGTATTGGAATTTATATTCTGTATAAAAACAAATGTTCCCTGCTCTTTTCCGCGGATATGTCCATGCCACCTTGATACCGCAATATCCCTGAGCTTGCTGTAACCTGAACCTCCATCGGTTATCATGACAGAATATTCCCCGTTGGACATGACATGCATTTCAGGGGTTTCGCCCTCCGGTATTCCAAATCTCCTTATTACTTCCTTTTCCTCCTGCACCGCTTTCCTTACGGGAATCAGCTTCTCTTTGAATTTCTTGGTGATCAATGCTTTATCCGGTACCCTCTCCTGTAAAAGAAGCTCAGCGGACCTTATCATGGGATTGCTGTGAAACCTCTCCTGCATTATATTTTTATTCAGATAATTATCCAGCGCCAGCATGCTCATCCCAAGATGATGCGCCATGTAACTTTTGACCACTGCCGACTTTTCACCGTGTCGCAACCGGGAAGGTGTATAGTCTATTGCCTCATACAGCCCATAGGAGCCATCCATACCTTCATTTATCAGTTCCTTTATGTTTTTTAAAACCGCAACAGGGTCTATGCTGAGAGCCAGCAAAGTCGCATACGGCGCTACAACCATATCGTTCACCAAACCGTGCTTTAAGCCAAGCTCCGGTACACCAAAGGCCCTGTACTGGTAGTTCAGTTTCATATCAAAAGCAAAATAGGCAGATTCCGATGTTCCCCACGGTATTCCCCTTTGCCGTCCGTATTTTTTCTGGGCTTTTACAACAAAATCATAGGTTTCGCTGAGCAGAGTGTTTTCAAAGCTCTTCATGACCAGCAGGGGCATAAGGTACTCAAACATAGTACCCGTCCAGGACACCAGTCCTCGGTATCCGTCTATCATAGTAATCCTCCTGCCCAGCCTGAACCAGTGCTTCTTATCCACTTCACCCCGGGCAATGGCAATATAGCTGGCTTGCCTTGCCTCCGAAGCAAATAGATCATAATATGATTTTGTCAGCCTGTTTTCTTCTATATTGTATCCGATGGAAAAGAGCTGCTTCTTATTGTCAAATAAAGGTTCGAATCTTGTGGCCTCCGAAAGAGCTGAAATTCTCCGTATCAGATCCTCCAGCGTGTTTATCAGCCTCTCGGTGTTTTCCTTTCCTCTTTCTATAAGCTCTATTGCTTTATTGAAGCTATTTCCGTTCCCATCGTTTTGTACTCCGGCATGTTCAGGCATCTCCTTTCCGGTGATTTCATCCTTGCCTTGTTCATACAGCAGTTCCCTCATTTTATTATAGCTCTGGTGCAATTCCACCAGCGAAAGGCCTGCAGGGCTATTCCCGCTAACCAGGCTGTCCCCGAAACCAAGTTTTACAATTTCTTCATCCGGTAGTTCCAGGAGGGGAAAAAGCTCAGTCAAGTCTTTTCTGAAAGAACTCAGCATGGCAAGCAACTTTTTACCCCAAATGGTTTTTTTTACTTTATAATGGCTGATGTCATTCTCTGACAGCCTTGAATGCAATTCGGCCAACAGGGAATTGAACTCCCTTATGCTTAAGCTTTCTGCTTTGGCCAGTTTATTTAAAGGTTCAATATCAATCTTCATTCCTGCTTTGGCATTCTCTTCATTAAAAAGCAGCACTGTATCTCTTATACCCAGAATCATCTGCTTATCCATCAGGGCTTTATCCAACAGGCTCTTCAGACCTTCTTCCAGAGTGATCAGATATCCCACAAAGTTCCCGCTGTCCACGGTAGAAACATATGCCGGCCTCAGCACTTCAAGGGTTGTTGTATTGTACCAGTTATATAAATGTCCCTGCCATTTATCCAGTTTTTCCACCACCGAGATGGAATCATCCAGTCTTTTCAACATTTCTATTATGCCTATATATCCAAAATCCCTTGCACACAAAGTTGATGCAAGCATCAGCCCTATATTGGTGGGAGACGTCCTATGGGCCACCCCGTTGGGCGGATCTTCCTGATAATTGTCCGGAGGAAGATAATTATCTTCAGCGGTTACCATGTCTTCGAAATATCTCCAGGTTTTACGGGCTATCCGCCTGAGTTCGATTATATCCCGGTCATCGAGTTCTGCCTCTTCCCTTTCCTGGCTTAAGCTGATCAAAAAGGCCGTATAGGGTGCAACTCCCCACAATACAAGCAAAACAACGGAAATCAGGCTGGCCTCCGGGGAAAACATGTATGCGAGAATAAACACTGCTATCCCGGCCAAAGGAGAGAACCACATTCTCCTCCAGTATCCGCTCAGATTATTTTTGAGTGAAGCTTCCATATCTGCGGCTGTAACCCACTCCAGCATATTTCTTTTGGTGAAAAGCACCCTTACTATAGTCCTTATTATCGCATCAGACATCAGATAAGCCTGGTAGGGTATGAAGACTATCTGAAGCAGGGACTGGTACAAGCTGGCCCTGAACCCGCTGATGACAGTTGAGCTTCCGCCGTTGCCCTGATATTCACCGGAAAGCAGCCTCCCTATTATATACAGGAACGTATGAAAGGAGGAAGTAATCAAAGCCAGGCAGACCCACACGAGACCATTGCCCGGAAAGAACGCAATTCCCAGGACGATAAGAAGCAATAGGAACGGGTTAACAAGACTTCTTCTCAGATTATCAAATATTTTCCACCTTGATATGAGGGAAAGGGGGTTTTTTCTCCAATTACCATGCCTGTCCCTGATTTTGGAGCCAAGCCATGGCATGAGCTGCCAGTCTCCCCGTACCCAGCGGTGAAGCCTCATGGAAGAGGAGTTATACCTTGCCGGATATCCGTCCACGAAAAATATATCTGAAACCAGGCCCGTCCTCACATATGAGCCTTCCAGCAGATCATGGCTCAAGACGGCATTTTCCGGGATGGCATCCTTTAGCAATTCCTGAAATACATCCAATTCATATATGCCTTTTCCTGTAAAAATTCCCTCCCCAAATATGTCCTGGTATACATCGGAAACAGCGGTGGTGTATGGATCAATCCCGCCCTGGCCGGCAAAGATCTTGGAAAACAAAGTGCTGTTTGCACTTGTTATGCTGACATCAATTCTGGGCTGCAACAGGCCGTAACCCTCGGACACAATCCCTTTCTCCCGGTCGATGATTGCCCGGTTCATAGGGTGCATGATGGTACCGATAAGCCTTTTTGCACTGTCTATTGGCATGATGGTATCCGCATCTATAGTTATTACATATTTCACATAGGGGATCTCATCTATATCACAGCTTATTATGCTATAACTGGTGTTTTCGGAACCCCTGAGCAAATCATTGAGTTCAATGATAGCGCCACGTTTTCTCTCCCAACCCATCCATCTTCCCTGGGCAGGGCTGTACTGCCTGCTCCTGTGGAAAAAATAGAACAAATCCTTTTGATCCCTGGCATATTTCTCATTCAGCTTTCTGATTCCGTCAAGGGCCGCATTTACTATTTTGTCATCTTCAGGAAGATGTTCAGATTCCGAATCCTTGAAATCTCCCACCAAAGCAAAATATATATTTTCCCCCCGGTTGGACAAATAGTTCGTCTCCAGCTGTTTGAGCAGTTCTCCCACACGTTTCTCATTGGGAAGCAAGGTAGGCACGATGACCATTGTGCTGAACTCTTCCGGGACCCCATCCTTAAGCTCAAGTTTTGGTATTATTACCGGTTCAAACATGCGCACCGCAATAAAGTTTACCAAAGCAACCGCAATATCACTGGCAGGTATGAGGACAATAACCGATGCCAGAACAACCGTCAGGCTGATGTAGCCTTGATTTTTTACGGCATAACATATAAAGGGGGAAATTACCAGCAGCAATATAAAGGCAATGGTGCCCAGGAAAGCATAAGTTGCCCTTTTTTTGTTATCAGTTATATAGGACTTCAGATCCCAGCTCCTGCGCCCCACTTCTTGTTCCAGGATTTTCCTGCCCTTTCCCATCAGGTAATAACCCACATGTTTCCTGGCAATCTCCGATTCTGAGTTTTTGGAGGCGCATTCCACCGCTTTCATCGCAATGGCTGTCTCTGTGGTTTTATGTTTTCTTGCCAACCTCTCAACCATGTGCCTGTAGTAATCCCTGGAATCAAAATCCATAAGACTGTAAATCCCTGAAGGATCCTGCCTCAGGATGCTTTCCACCTGGCTCAGGGATTCAAATATCTCCATCCAGTCCATGGTTGATACGGATTTCAGACTGATAATTGAATTTCCGATGGAAACCTGCCTTGCAGCCTGAATTTGATGTTCTGTAGACACAATTGCTTCCACTGATGAATTCTGCTCGGCAAGCTTCTCCTCAAGAAAACTTATGGCCAGCGAAACTTTCCCTTCCTTGTTTCTCAGTCTGCGGAGCAGGTGCGCTGCAAAGGCAGGAGCCAATGTTTTGATATCTTTTAAACTCTGCTTGTATAAATCCAGCTTTTTTTCATCACCTGTATTATTGTCATCGTATATGCCGTCAACAAGTTCTTCCGCCTTATGACGCTGTTTCTGCGATTCCATCAGCCCATCGCAAATATTTCGAATATTCCATATCAACGCTACCCTCAGCATTACGGGCAGTGTCCACAGTTCGGCAACCGACAGCAAGGTTTGGGTCTGATAGGACTTTACAAAATCAATTATGGCCTTTTCATCAATATTCCCATCGGTATGGCTAACCATTTCAAAGGCAATGGCAAATATCCTGGGATATCCTTTCATGTATCCCTTTTTAAGTACAGGCAGCCTGCTATAGTTTAGTTTTATCAGACTTTGTTGAATGTCTTTTGCCTGCTCCTCGATGATATAAAAATTATCCAGCAGCCATTCCGCGGCAGGAGGTACGGGAAATCCCTGTGCAATATCGTCATTTATCTTTTTATATGTATCGAATATATGCCTGTAATGCCGGAGGACTCGGGAAGCAAGCCATCCTGACCTTCCTGATGCCTTTACCGAAATATGTCCCCTGGCTACTTCTACCGCATGTTTCTCAATTTCAGCGGGGCTGAGTATAGCACTGTTTATCTCGATATCCTCTCCATGTTCATTTCTTTTTACCAATAAAACAACCAGTAATATTATCAATCCTAATAAAATCAGATATGTTGCAGTTATCAGCAAGTTCATTGAGCAAAATCACCATTCCCGGATAATTATTTTGAAATCTTTAGGTTCAAAATTTGTGCCGTGTATGAAAACAATTCGTTTTAATAAATAGATTGCCCAGATATGAATAAATTTACACCGACTTGTTTCATATTGGGCAGTAAAGCTTTTGCTTCCGGTGCTTGCTCTTATCGTCAGCTGTTCAGCATATTTCGTATCTTTTAGTATATCCATCTTATATTCAGCAAAACTAATAATAAAAAATAAGCCGGATTCATCATTGAATCAAATAAAATGAAATAAATTCATCAAACAATAAGGAGGAATCTATTTGGCTAGGTCAACAGCCCCACGGTTTAAAATTGCAAGACGTCTCGGAGTAAATGTGTTTAACCATCCCAAAGCCTTGAAAAGAGGTGTGAAACCCCGCAGAAAGCTTTCCGAATACGGAGAGCAGCTTCTTGAGAAGCAGAAGCTCAAGGCCTATTATGGAGTTTTGGAAAGACAGTTCAGAAGATATGTTGACGAGGCGCTGAAATCCAAAGGCAATCCCGGAGATATACTGGTTCAGAACCTGGAAAGAAGGCTGGACAATATTGTCTACAGGCTGGGGTTTGCTTCAACTTTAAGACAGGCCAGGCAGATGGTAATACATGGCCACATAAGGGTAAACGGTGAAAAGCTGGATCGTCCGTCATACAGGGTCAAGGTCGGTGAAACCATATCATTGAGAGAGAAGTCCAGAAGCATTGAAATGTTTGCGGAAAATTTCAAAAACTCAATAACATGCCCGGATTATCTGGAAAAAGACATTGAGAGCTTTTCAGGAAAGCTGATTAGACTGCCGCGAAGAGAAGAAATACCTATTGAAGTGAAAGAATCCAAGATCCTGGAATTCTATTCAAGGCAGTAACACTTATTTCTGTAATCTCCAACTTGCATCAGCTGCCGGGTGACCTGACACCCAGCAGCTATATACAACCTCTTGAATCTTTCAGGTTTCTCGCGGGTTAAATTTACAAACTAAAAACTGACTGGAAACCCATTAAGTCTATAGGTTTTGATCTGGCTTGGAAAGCCGCGAGGTTCTCAGACTTGAATCGGTCTGACGTCAACCTGCTGCCCATATCATAAAAGCCACTACCATACCTTACCTGGTTATGTTATACTATTTCAAATATACTTCTCGAAAGGTGGAATTGGGGATGGTTTTTCTAGAGGCAGTACAGAGTGTGCTCAGCATAATTTTTATGATAACAATAGGATATTTCCTGAGCAGTAAAGGCTGGTTTGATGAAAAGTCCTCAAAACTCCTTTCAAAGCTCGTGGTAAACCTCTCCTTGCCGGCATACATGATTTCAAACCTCGTCAGCAATTACAGCAAGGATGAACTCCTTAAACTTGGCAGCGGTCTGGTGATCCCCTTTTCATCAATGATTTTATGCTATTTAATTGCAATTGCTGCAGCAAGGCTGATAAAAATCCCGGGCGGCAGAGCAGGCACCTTTTGTTCAATGTTTGCTTGGTCCAACACAATATTCATAGGCCTTCCGGTCAATCTTGCCCTCTTCGGCGACGAAAGCATTCCCTATGTTCTTTTATATTATATTGCCAACACCACGCTTTTCTGGACAATAGGTGTATACGGCATAAGCAGGGATGGAGGCAACAGCGGCGGCAAACTGTTTTCAGCAAGCAATATCAAACGGATTTTCTCTCCACCGCTTACAGGGTTTCTCATTGCCATAGCCTTAATAATGCTGGGCATCCGTCTTCCCCAAAGCATCCTGGACACATGCAGGTATCTTGGTAATCTGACCACTCCCCTCTCCATGCTGTTTATAGGTATAATAATCCACTCGGTAAAAATAAGGGAGATCAAAGCAGACAAAGAAATGGTGGTTTTATTGGCAGGAAGGTTTTTGGTGGCACCGCTGCTTGTATTTGCAATGTCCTTTGTTCTCCCCATACCTTTGCTCATGAAAAAGGTTTTTGTCATACAGGCGGGCATGCCGGCCATGACCCAGACATCCATAGTTGCGGAAAGCTACGATGCCGATTATAAATATGCCGCCGTTATGACGGCAGCAACCACGATAGTCAGCCTTGTCTCAATACCTTTATATATGACTCTTTTTAGCTTCCTATAGACTTCACTGCTTGCAAGTATAGGCTTCACTGTTTAAAAGCGTTAAAAACCCCTGTGACCGTAGATGTTTTCTGCTTTTGAATTGAACTTTGCTTTCAGGAAAAGAATTGAGAAATTCCTGCAGTGGTTTTGGAAGACATGTTTTGTTAAAAAGCAATACAAGTATTGAATATCAGCAGCTTAAATACCTTTCTCATAGCAATGGAAAGGAAAGTCTCTCCGAGGGAAATATACCTGTCCCGCTTTTTTATAGCCAAAACTCTCATAAAGTTTATTTGCCTTTTCATTTTTGCTGTAAGCGTCCAGCCTGATACATGAATAGTTGCTTTTGACAGCCACATCTTCAATAAAATTGACATTCAGGATGGACAGCCAATCTATGAATAACCAATACTTTTCTTCCATTAAAAATCCAATTAACTTGCCTGTACTCCGGGGGCTGTTCTTCATCTATCGCAACATATGCTATGCATTTGCCATTATCCTTTAAAACATAGCAATGCTCATCCTCAATATCATTTTCAATAATGTTCCTGTTTGGATAGTATTCATTCCACTGATCTATACCCTGGCTCTCCATATGTTCTACGCATTTGGAAAACATATGCATAATGTCTGGTATGTCTTGTTCCTGACCCTTGACAATATCCATAGCTTTTTCCCCTTTACATAAATGCATATTTAACATGCATGTGCAAATATTTGGAAGTACATACGTAAAGGGCTTACACCAATTTGCTCCAGTTCACCGGATTCCAGCTTTTTTTTTTTTTTTTTTTTGAGCACTTCCTTGAAAAAAGTGATAACACATGCTTTGGATGCCGGTATCCTTTTTACAATACTTCCACGCCGAAGTTTGGCTTGTTTGTCCGAATCAAATTCCAGAATTGGAAATAAGCTTTCATTCAGCACGGTAATAACACCCCATGATATTGGTCATTTAACTTGTAAAGCCTTAACATTAAGTTCATAGCACTTAACATATAATTTTTTCGTTTTATTCTATCACAAAATTTATGATAGAAATATTTAAGCTCAATTTCCTTTTAATTAGTTTGATTATTTAATTTCAATATTAGCAAATAATGGTGAGATTAGTTTAAAATCAAGGTAAGTCTTACTTAATACTGTCGGATATTAAGTTTCATTTTCCATATGTTCTGAAATAGTCATCCACTTCTTTTGAATATTTTTCAGCAACTTCTTTTACCCGCGCATTAACCTCGATGAACCTGGACGTTGTTGGATCCAGCAATTTCTCTTTTTCATCATCTTTCATATCAATAATATCTTTGCTGATTAACATCAGTTCATCATTCATACTTTTAAGCAGTTCTGACGCCTTTTCCTTATTTGAGGGACCTTTCTCAAGAGATAAATCGGCAAACAGCGGGTCGTACGCCAGTACCAGGAAATTTCGCATATTTACCGTCAATTCATTTGGCACCCCTGCCAATGAAAAATGGTGGCATGTCTGATTCACATACAATTGAAATCTCTCTGAATCCTGAAAATCATTTTTAATATAGTTTTTGTCAATCGTATCAGATAAACGATACAGCTGGTACCATTCAGCATTCATATTGCCTATTACTTCTTTTTTAAGCATACTATTTCGTTTGTACATTCTAGCATTATTTGCCGCAAGCACAAACAGGATTACAGCCATGGCAATACAACCAACCATCCATTTTCTCTCTTTAATCCAACTCAAAAAATATTCCCCCTTAATCCCAACCACATTTTTGCACCACCCCAAATCTTTTTATCATACCGTCACACTTCTTCACGAAATTAATCCTTTACTTCGAACTATCTTGCATATGCGCAATTCTTTTTTTATTTTAGCACAAGATTTACCAAAATAAAGTAAAAGTATTAAAAAGAAATATTTGTAACACCCTTTTCATATATAGAAATGCTTTCAATCCATTGTTATCAGGCACTTGCAACCATTCCCAGAGGAAGCTTCCCTTGAACAGTTAGTCTTACGCCCAAAAATCGGATCTTTTCCCGTAGGTTCCCACTGAGATTTTCGAGGTTTGCATTTTTGCATCTTTATGCCAGCTCTGAAAATCCCAATATCAGGTTGATTTTTTAAATGGAAAAAGTCCCTGACTGCTGTTTTGCCAGCGGTCAGGGACCTTATATCCTAATTATGTAATTACTTTCCGAAATATCTCTTGAGTAATCCCTCAAAAGCCTTTCCGTGTCTTGCTTCGTCTTTGCACATTTCATGAACTGTGTCATGAATAGCATCATAATTCAATTGTTTTGCTCTGGTGGCCAAATCCTTTTTGCCCTGTGTTGCTCCATATTCTGCTTCCACCCTGAGTTCAAGATTTTTCTTGGTATCAGGAAAAACTACCTCTCCCAGAAGTTCTGCAAATTTCGCTGCATGCTCTGCTTCTTCAAAAGCTATCCTCCTATAGGCCTCAGCAACTTCAGGATAACCTTCCCTGTCTGCCTGGCGGCTCATTGCAAGATACATTCCAACCTCGGTGCATTCTCCGGTGAAATTGGCTCTCAATCCTTCCAGAACCTCAGGGTCTATATCCTTAGCTACGCCGATTCTGTGTTCATCAGCCCACTGACGGCTTTCCGCTTTCTGCTCATAGAACTTTTCAGCCGGTGCATTGCACTGTGGACAGCTCTTTGGTGGTTCATCCCCTTCATAAACATATCCGCATACTGAGCAAACAAATTTTTTCATATTAAATCTACCCCCCATATTACTTGTAATTTATCAACGATGATTATCTACCAACAAAAAAAGAAAAATAACAAGAATTTTTAAAATTCGGACCACTCACAAAATAACAACCACAACAAGCCCCTGATCATCAGGGGCTTTCAGCTTCAATCAAGTTCTTTTCTCTAGTCCAGAAAATCCATCTGCTCTCTGCGGTGCTCCTGCTTTTCCATGGTTTTCCGCAGTGTTTCCTCATCCATTCTATCTGCGTTGTTGCGCAGATAATTTTCAGTAAACTTGAGATTCCTCTCCAGGTTCTTCTTTTCATCAACTTCCTCATGTTTCCCATATGCAATTATATTTTTGAGGTTTTCCATCTGTTCTTCCCTGTCTTTTTGTATTTCAATAGCGTGTTCCAGATTTTCAGGGCTTGTAATATCCTTGTTTTGCTCTATATGCCGGGCTGTACGCACATACCTGTTCTGTATGCCAAGAAGAGCGTCAATCCGTCTGTCATTGGCCATTTTCAACTCATCCGTGCTGTCAGCGGATTTATCTTTGCGTTGCTGATCGTCTTTTTTATCCATTTACACACCTCCTAAAAATACAATCGCTTTTATCTTTTCCTTTTTTAATCCTATGAATAAGAGAAAATTCTTCTAATCACCCTTGTTCTTTTATCTTAATTTTTTTTGTATATACATCTGCAAAACAGGAAACAAAAAAAGGACTGTCTCAAATAGATATTTGGCTATCGCATTTGGCAGGTCTTTTAGATCTACTTTTTGTGTTTTTTATACAAAAAGGGGAGCAATCTCAATTTTTTTGAGACTGCCCCGCAGCAAAAGCCTTTATTCGTTTTCTCTAAGTTTTCCGAGGGTTCCTCCCGGATGCCATTTCACATATTGCTGAGGAGTAATAGCTTTAATGTTCTGCAGTACCACACTTAAGCCCTGAAGCACGAGAGTCTCGGCAAGTATTGACGCTCTCGGCGCCCTGTTCAGCGGCCCTCCTTCATTGCTTACTCCGGCAAACAAAAATGCATCTCCCGCTTTTGCCAGCCATGAATCCGGATTTCCTGATACTGCAATAATCTTGGCTCCGTTATTTTTTACTGTTGTAACAGTGGCTTTCAATTCTGCAGTCTCTCCACTGTTGGATATAGCTATGACCACATCCCCGGGCTTTACCTGTCCTGAAGATCCATGTATTGCCTCAGTTCCGTGAAGTTCATAGGTAAGAGTACCGGTTGATGACAAAAGTGAAGCTATATAACCAGCAATATGACCAGGCTTTCCAATTCCTGTAACATGTACCCTGTTTCCGTTTTTTTCTGCTTCCAGTATCAGTGAAACAGCTTTCTCATAGAATTTTATATCAAGTTTTTCCGCCAGATTGCTTATTTCCTTTATCGATACATCCAAAAATGTTGTTAATGCTTTTTCATTATCCTGCATAACAGATCATTATCCTCCTTATGCCAAACATTGTTTTTGATCCAATTCCATAAGTTCAATAACTTCCCTGAGGTTTGGCAGAGACGGTTGAGCTCCCATCCTTGACACAGTGATTGTCGCTGCATAGCTGGCAAATTTCAGGGCATCCTCCTCTGTCTTCCCAGAACATACAGCAGTACTGAAAGCTCCAATAAATGAGTCTCCGGCAGCTGTCGGATCCACCACCTTGACAATATCTATACAAGGCTGGTAAATAAATTTATCGTGGTTCATAAAAATCGAACCGTTGCTTCCCAATGTTATAATTACATTCTTGACCCCTTTGTTTAAAAGTACCGACGCAGCTTCCTTTGCTGATTCCATATCCACTCCGTCATCCGTCCTCTTTATTTTTACGTCGGTAAGGTCCGCTGCTTCATATTCGTTGGGAGATATGTAGGTAAGCTTTCTGATCATTTCATCTTTCAAAGGCGCTGAAGGTGCGGAATTCAACATTACGGGGACTCCCTTTTCAAAAGCAATATCCACAACCGCTTCATTAACTTCCATCGGTATTTCCAACTGCAACATGACCATATCGAAATCCGATATTATATCCCTGAGAAATTCAATTTCATCAACGGTGGTTGACATGTTTGCACCCGGTACTATCAAAATTCTGTTTTTTGCCTTTTGTCTTTCCTTTACCTCTAAGGTAACATTTCCTACCCCAGAAGATGAATTGGGATCTTTCTTAATATATTGGGTGTTAATTCCAAACTTTTTTACTGAATTTATCAGTTCTTCCCCGAAAATATCACAACCGACTTTCCCAACCATTGTTACATCGGCACCAAGGAGAGCTGCCTGTGCCGCCTGGTTTGCTCCTTTGCCTCCGGGAGCTGTGCTGAATCCAAAACCGACTACTGTTTCTCCCTCATTGGGAACCCTTGTTGTTCTCGCAATGAGATCCATTATAAAACTGCCCACCACTAAAATTTTGGGTTTCTTTCCCATGAAAATCCCCCTTTTAAACAATTTGAACTGTAAACCACCTGTACTACAAATAACCTTGTGTAGCAATAAATGACATAGTAAACGTTTACTATCTTGAGCAAAAAAATAATGTAGTAAACGTTTACTATATAAGTATATATCTTTTATTTATTTTTTTCAATTGAAATTTACACTCTCAGAATTCCCGCAAAGACTTTCAGCCTGTGAAACTTTCGTCCGAATTAACCTGAAACCTTAATCCCGTGTCCTTTTTATTTCTTTGCATGACCCTCCCACATAAATTTCCGGAGGTAAAATCATACTTTGAATGTTGCTTTTCTTACCTGTAATCCTTTCCATTACTATCTCTCCCGCCTTTAGACCAATTTCCATTGGTTTCTGCATTATACAGGTTACGGGAGGATTTACCAGCCTTACAAGTTCCTTTTCGCCAAAACACACCAGTGAAAAATCGTCAGGTATTGATCTTCCCATATCCCTGGCTGCGGCTATCACACCTTTGGCAATCAGATTGTTTGCAGCGAAAATTGCCGTAAACGTGTTATCTCCTTTAAAAAGTTTGCATGCCTCATCATATCCGTATTCCATGGTATAGTTTCCGCAACGTATAAGGCTTTCTTTTGCCCTCTGCCCGGAATGTTCCAACGCATCAAGATATCCTTTCAACCGTTCACAACCGGTACTGCTAGAATGAGGGCCATCAATAATAGCTATTTCAGTATGCCCGAGGGATAACAGGTATCTTATCAGCATATAGGCACCTTTGTAACTGTCTTCAGCTACTGTATCCAAATCAAGGCCTTTTATGGTTCTATCTATCAATACAACAGGTATATCTGAAGTTTCCAGTTCCTTTGCAAGTAAATTGCCTTTTCCGCTGGGGGATAATATGATCCCGTCCACTCTTTTCTCAAAAAGCATCTTCAGGTAACGTATTTCCTTTTCTTCATCTTCTTCAGAACTGCATACTATTATGTTGTAATGATTTTTACTTACGACGTTTTCTACAGCTTTCGCTATCTGCATAAAAAACGGATTGGCTATATCCGAAACCAATATCCCTATTGTATGTGTCGATTCCGTTTTGAGACTCCTTGCCACTGCATTAGGTTTGTAATTAAGTTCTTGTATAGCTAACAGCACTTTTTTTCTTGATTCTTCGCTTACCGGATAATTGCCGTTTATTACTCTTGATACTGTAGCTATTGATACTCCTGCTCTTCTGGCAATATCTTTAATGGTGCTACTTGCCATAATGCTCTTCCTTTTTCTAAATAAATTTAGTACAATATTATTCTAACATAACTTCAGGAAAATATATAACCGCAACTTACTTGGTTTATAAAGCATAAACTCTTGTTATTAACTTTCCAGACATGTTTTCCATATCATTGAACCAATTCTCCATTATTTACATAACAGAAAAATGCATGAAATTTGTGGTATACGAAAAAATAATATTTGAAAATGAAAGCGAATCCAAAACGCAGAAGCAAAGAATACATGTATTCAAATACTGAAAAGTTTAAGCTAATCATATATAGGTTTCAACCATAATTATACATGACAGAAGGTGGTCTTGCGTGTTAAATAAAAGTAAGAATCTTTCACCCCAACAACAGCAATACCAGGATTTTGCCAAGGCAAGGGAGCCCAGGCGGCCTATTTTTGCCAACTGTGTCAAGGCATTTATTACCGGGGGAATTATATGCACCCTGGGACAAGCCATCCAATGGGTTTTTATCAATTACTTCGGTTTCAATGAGAAGACAGCCGGAGCTCCGACAACATCGGTTTTAATTTTTATTTCGATATTACTTACCAGCCTCGGCGTATATGATCACATTGCCCAATGGGGCGGTGCCGGAACAGCCGTCCCGGTTACCGGATTTGCCAACACCATTGCCTCAGCCGCTCTGGAACACAAAAGCGAAGGGTATGTGCTGGGAGTAGGAAGCAACATGTTTAAAATTGCCGGACCGGTAATAGTATACGGTGTATTTTCTGCTTTTGTTGTATCGATCATTAATGTAATTATCAAAATGCTGGGTGGGATGTAAATGTTGCAGGGAAAACAGACATGGGTTTTTGAATCAAAACCGGTCATTATCGGTACAGCAGCCGTCGGTGGGCCTTTTGAAGCCCAGGGTGCACTGGCTGCTGATTTCGATATGTTTCACGACGATATCTGGGTGGGACAGGAGACTTTCGAAAAGGCGGAAAAAAAGCTTTTGGAGGAAGCATGCGAGACAGCCATTAATAAAGCCGGCTTAAAAAAAGAGGATGTGCAGTTCTTTATCAGTGGTGATTTGATAAATCAAATCATCTCCAGCAGTTTTGCTGCCCGTACCCTTGGAATCCCGTATCTGGGCATATTCGGGGCTTGTTCCAGTTCCATGGAAGGTTTGGCCCTGGCATCCCTGCTGGTGGACAGCAGATTTGCCCAATATGCTCTTTCAGCCACATCCAGCCATAACGCAGCAGCTGAAAAGCAGTACAGGTATCCCACCGAATACGGGGCTCAAAAGCCGCCTACAGCACAGTGGACAGTTACCGGAGCAGGTGCAGCTCTGGTTGCACAGCAGGGTAGCGGGCCAAAAGTTATATGTGCCACCATAGGACGCGTAGTGGATATGGGGCTCACTGACCCTTTCAATATGGGAGCAGCCATGGCTCCGGCTGCTGTGGATACCATTGAAGCGCATTTCAGGGATTTGAACATCGACGCGTCCCAGTATGACCTCATTGCTACCGGAGACCTTGGAAGAGTAGGTCATAAAATTGCAGGAGATCTTCTGCAAGAGAAAGGGATAGATATCCCTAAAGAAAAGCTTACCGACTGCGGTGTTATTATGTACAAAAGTGATCAGCCGGTTTTTGCAGGAGCCAGTGGATGTGCATGTGCCGCAACAGCAACCTACGGTCATTTTATAAACCGCATGAAGAGGGGAGAGTTGAAAAAGATACTCGTTGTAGCTACCGGAGCGTTGCTTTCTCCGATGTCATACCAGCAAAAAGAAACCATCCCCTGCATTGCCCATGCTGTTGCGATTGAAATATGAAGCAAACATATCTGAAAAAAATAACCTGAGTGGAAGAATGTCGAGGAGGTATAGATTTGGAAAAGTTTATATGGGCTTTTATAGTAGGAGGCGCTATTTGTGTCATCGGACAGTTGTTAATGGATGGACTGCGGTTAACTCCCGCCCATACCATGTGCACTTTGGTGGTTATCGGCTCAATTCTGGGTGGCCTGGGATTGTATGATCCCTTGGTAAAATTTGCAGGTGCAGGTGCTTCAGTGCCAATAAGCAGCTTTGGCAACCAGTTGGTAAAAGGCGCTTTGGAAGAAGCTGAACAAAACGGATTAATCGGCGTATTGACAGGTATCTTTCACATAACCAGCGCAGGAATATCCTCCGCCATCATATTCGGCTTCCTTTCATCATTAATTTTTAAGCCAAAAGGTTAAACCCCGGCATGTTGAAACTCGTTTTCATCCTTATTTATTCTTGTTAATTAGAAAATATCTTATTTTTCAGAAAATGCCGGAATGCTTATGTTGATTTAAAATATCAGTTAAAATATAATCTTAATGTCAATGTACCACCATATTTATATATTGACATTATCATTCTATGAGGAGGTTAACTCATGTTTTTTGTTGAAAAGTACTGGGAAAACCCCGATGTACTCCATGTAAACTGTGAAAAACCCCGTGCTTACTTCATTCCCTATGAAAATGAGCTGAAAGCCGAAAAAGGCATTCGGGGAAAATCAAAGTATTTTAAGAGCCTTAACGGGGTATGGAAATTCAAGTATCATGATTCCGTGTACATGGTTGAGGACGGGTTTTATGCGGAAAATTACGACGCAGCCAAACGCAATGGATGGAATGATCTGATTGTTCCTTCCAACTGGCAGATGCATGGTTATGATAAGCCCCATTATACCAATGCCAATTACCCTTATCCCTGTGATCCACCCTATGTTCCTGATAATAATCCGGCAGGTTTATATATCCGTGATTTTAATATGGCAGATGTGGGCGACAAGGATGTCTATCTTGTATTCGAAGGCGTGGATTCCTGCTTTTATGTCTGGGTGAACGGCAAATTTGTCGGCTATAGCCAGGTAAGCCATATGACTTCGGAATTCAACATATCCAGTTACATAAAGCCGGGTAACAACCGCCTGGCCGTGATGGTTCTCAAATGGTGTGACGGCAGTTATCTCGAGGATCAGGACATGTGGAGGCTTTCAGGCATTTTCAGGGAAGTATACCTGTTAACCAGAAGCAAACCCCATATTTCTGATATCTACATAAAGACGGATCTGAACGACTCTTTCAGCCAGGGTACTCTCAAATGCGAAATGGAACTGGCAGGAAGCATGCAGGCTGATGTCAGAGTTGTCCTTAGAGACATCCATGGTGATGTTTTATATGATCAAGTATCATCTATTGATAAATCCGGCACAGTGGAAATCAAGGTTGACAATCCGGACCTCTGGTCTGCTGAAACGCCAAGCCTGTATGAGTTATACCTGCATCTTGGAGATGAGGTCATTCTCCAAAAAGTCGGCTTCCGCGATATCAGAATAAAGGACTCGGCAATTTTGATAAACGGCAAGCCCATAAAGTTTAAAGGCGTAAACCGCCATGACTCGCATCCTGAACTGGGACATACCACACCATTGTACCATATGAGAAATGATCTTTTAATTATGAAGCGCCACAACATTAATGCTGTCAGAACATCCCACTATCCAAATGATCCAAGGTTTTTGGAACTTTGTGACGAGCTGGGTTTCTACGTGATTGACGAGGCAGATCTTGAGTGCCATGGAGCCGGCCCTGCCGGAAATATGGACATGATCTCAAGAGATCCCCGTTTCGAAAAGGCATACCTGGACAGGATGCAAAGAATGGTGGAGAGGGACAAAAACCATCCAAGTGTTTTCATGTGGTCCCTTGGAAACGAATCCGGCTTCGGAGAAAACCATATAAAGATGGCAGAATGGGCTAAAAGCAGAGACAAATCACGATTGATACATTATGAGGGAGCCACCAACGAATGGGGTAAAAATGATCTGGACAACAGCTGCGTAGACGTATACAGCAGGATGTATCCCTCTATTGAGGAAATGAAAAAGATGGTTGAAACCAGGGAAGATGAAAAGCGTCCCTATATTCTCTGCGAATACTGCCATGCCATGGGCAACGGCCCCGGAGACTTGAAGGATTACTGGGATCTCATGTACAGCGATACCAGGTATGCCGGTGGTTTTGTATGGGAATGGACCGATCATGCGGTAAAAACCAAAACGCCGGACGGAATTGAGTTTTATGCCTACGGCGGGGATTTTGGCGATGAGCCCAATGATGGCAATTTCTGCATGGACGGTCTCGTTTATCCTGACAGGACCCCTCATACAGGCCTGCTGGAATTAAAAAATGTCTATGCTCCGGTGAGAACAGAAGCAATTGACCTGAGAAAAGGGGAAATTAAAGTAACCAATCTTTATTATTTCTCCAACCTGTCCCAGCTTGTGCTTAACTGGAAAGTTGAAAAAGACGGGGAAATCATAGATCGGGGTGAGATAGAAGAACTGGATGTTGCTCCCCAGGAATCAATAACTGTTACTCTCCCTTACGAGTTGCCTGCATCGTCAGACGGGCGCTATTTCCTCATCGTTTATTATACTCAGAACATTGATACCGAATGGGCTGAAAAAGGATATGAAGTGGCTTTCACTCAGTTCGAACTGCCAACAGGCAAAGTGAACAAAACATTGCTTTCAAAATCCGCCATGCCCTCCATTCATGTTGAAAAAACCGATAAAGAAATTGTTATTGCGGGCGCTGACTTCAGGTATGTATTCGATCTGTTCCATGGATCTTTTTCCTGCATGGAATACAACGGAGTGCCAATGATCAGCAGCATGCCTAAGTTCAATGTATGGAGAGCTCCCACCGACAACGACAGAAATATCGTTCACCGCTGGAGGGAACAAGGTTATGACAGGCTTGGCAGCAAGATATACTCCATAGAGGTCAGCAGCCAGGATGACAAGCACATAACCATATGCTCGGAATTCTCAATGTCAAGCTTTATCAAAAAGCCTGCCTTACGCGGTAAAGCCTTCTGGACTGTATACGGAAGCGGTGATGTCCTGTTGAACGCCCGGGTACAGGTGAGGGAAGACGTACCGTTCCTGCCAAGGTTCGGCTTGCAGCTTGTCATGCCTGCAGGAAACGAGCTGGTGGAATATTTCGGGTACGGTCCTCATGAAAGCTATATTGACAAGCATAGAAGCACCTGGAAGAGCAGGTTTGAATCCACTGTGGACAGCATGCATGAGAATTATCTGATGCCCCAGGAGAACGGAAGCCATTACTCCACCGAATGGGCTGTGGTCACAAACAAGCTGGGCATGGGACTCCTTTTTGTGGGAATGGACGATTTCTCCTTTAATGCATCCCATTATACACCGGAGGACCTCACAAAGGCCATGCATCCCCATGAGCTGAAGAGGCGGGATGAAACCATCGTCCACATAGATTATATGAACAGCGGTGTGGGCTCCAACAGCTGCGGTCCCGAGCTCCTGCCCCAGTATCGCCTTTCACAGAAAGAAATAAACTTCAGGGTAAGGATAAAGCCCGTATTTAAAGATGATATCTGCATACTGGATGAAGTTAATACACAGATACAGGAATAAGCCGCATATCTTCCTTGTTCCCCGGAACTGGACAGGTTAATCAGCGGACAAAACAGTCTGAATGCATCACATGACTCTGCATTCAGGCTGTTTTTTTACCGTCTCTGGGTCATCAGGCAAGCAATCGGTACAATTCTGCGGCCCCGCTGTGATAATCTGGTATCCCGCCAGAAATAACAATTTATTGACTTTATTGCTTTATTTTTACTTCGACTTCAACAGGACTTTCAAAAGAGACTGGATATTCTCCCTATAAATATGTAACCATGCTGGGACTGAATCATGCAAAATACCTGCTAAAAACCACTGATTTATCCTCAATGATGAACCCATGAGATTTCCCATTCATTTATCCTTATCATCTTGTGAGCATTGGAACAAATTCATGCTGCATCGTTATTCGTTGCGTTTTTAACGTTGTATTATTTTATTTATTATCGTATAATATAAATACTTAGTAAAGTAAAAATCCGCCATGAACACCAAAACATGATAACTGTGGCTTTATCCCTTTCGAATCCAAACTTTATCGTTTTAGCGGATAAGATATGGGTTGTGGTTTTCAGTGACAACAGAGCATATTTAATGAGGATGGGGTGAAATTGATGAAAAGCGACAGAACCAAAATCTCAGACATTGCTGAAGCCCTTGGCGTCTCCGCTATGACTGTCAGCAGGGCCCTTTCCGGTCAGTATGGAGTGAGCCAGGAGCTCAGAACCCGCATAATCGAAAAAGCAAAAGAAATGGGGTACACAAAATTCAAAAGCAACAGTGATCTAAACCTGCTTGTGCTTCATCAAAAACCTTATCTGCAGGACAACAGCAATTACAGTCTCATGATCCAGGGGATTGAGCGGGCCATTCAGAAAGTGGGCGCAGGATATCAAATTGAGTTTGTGGAAAAGAAAAAACAAGATGAAATGCAGCTTCCTCTTAAGCTGTCCAAGGGAAACAATTTTGACGGTATTATCTTCGTAGGAGGTTTCAATCAGGAATACGTTAATTTTCTGAAAGACAAGGTAAAAAACCAGGTCCTATACACCGGTTACTCTCCTTCCTATGACTATGACAGTGTCTGGTTCAACTTCAACAATGGCGGATATAAGCAATGTGAATACCTCATAAAAATGGGACATAAAAATATCGGATTCATAGGAGGAAGAAATCCGTACAAGAACCAGGAGAAAGTGATGGGCATCACATCAGCCCTGGAATACTATGGGCTTCCTGTCAGAAGCGAATTTTTCATGTATGTGGACGATAGCTTTGAAGATAAGATTATGGAATTGCTGAGCAAAGAGAACAGGCCTACTGCTTTGATTTGTCAGTGGGATTATACAGCCATCAGACTTATAAAAATGCTGCATGAGAGAGGGATCCGTGTCCCGGAGGACATATCGGTTGTGGGAAGCGGCAACACGGAAATGTCTTCGCTTTGCATACCATCATTGACCACTCTTGACCTGAATATAGACTTTTCCTGTGAAACTGCTGTTGAACTGCTGATAAGGAGAATCAACAATCCGGAAAAGCCAAATGAAAGCATACTTATAAACAGCATCCTGATTGAAAGGGATTCTGTAAGGAGGATCGGCTGAAACACACTCCTTGCAGTTGGGCATGTCCAAAAAATCAGTTAATGACTTATATAAATTATAAATAGACAAGACAGTCGGGCAAAAACGTCAAAGTCTTTTCTAGCTGAACGTATCCTAAACTGGCCAATAACAGGCAGAACAGCCTGAAACCCTTTGAAGAAAACCGTTAGGGAGGAGACAATCCTTAAGGGGGTATAAAATGGGAAAACGGATAATTGTGAATTTTCTTAAGAAGCACACATTTTCATATATTGTAGGTATTGCTTTCATGCTGTTGACATCATACATTCAGTCCAGATATCCAAAAGTGCTGGGGGAAACCATTGACATATTAAGCATGGAAAACTTCGATGGCAATCTTGTAATAAAAAATATCATAATAATTCTTCTTTTGGCTGTGGGCACTTTTATTACCACCTTTATATGGAGGAACACGGTAATTGCCAACGCGAGAAACCTGGAATGCCACTTAAGGGAAATGCTTTATAAGCATTTCCAGAAACTTTCCCCAGAATACTACAATAAGAACAAAACCGGCGATCTGATAGCCTACGCAATAAACGATATATCTGCTGTGCGTCAAACTTTTGGGCCTGCCACTGCTATGACCATCAACGGCATAGTTACCTGCGTCATCGCCATATATTCCATGGCTCAGGCCGGGAGCTGGCATCTTACCCTGATTGCCCTGCTGCCCATTCCTCTCATAGTGGTTTTTATGCTAAAAATCGGAAAGCTCATACAAAAAAGGTTTAGAAGGGTTCAGGAATGCTTTGCCGCCGTTTCGGGCAGAGTTAATGAGAACATAAACGGGATCAGGGTCATAAAGGCTTATACCCAGGAAGACTCTGAAATAGAAAACTTTCAGGCGCTGAATGATAACATGGTGGAAGCCAACGTAAGCATGGTCAGGGTATCATCCTTGCTTTCTCCTGCCATTGATATTTCATTCAGCATAAGCTTTGTGCTGAATCTTATAATAGGAGGAAACATGGTATTGTCAGGCAGTATATCCCTGGGAGATTTTACCGCTTTTAACGGCTATCTCACCATGATATTGAACCCTGTCACTTCCATCGGCCGAGTTATAAACATATTGGAAAGAGGAATGGCTTCCCTCAAAAGGCTTGATGAGGTATTCAATACCAGGCCCCAGATAAGAGACGGTGAAAAAGCGATATCCAAAAAAATTGAAGGAGACATTGTTATCCATGGTCTCTCCTTTGCCTATCCCGGCACCGAAACCAAAGCCCTTGAGGATATCAGCATAAAAATTCCAAAAGGCCATACGGTGGGCATAGTTGGCAGGACCGGTTCAGGAAAAAGCACCATAGCCAATCTCCTGCTGAAGCTTTATAACGTGGAACGGGGAAAAGTATTTATCGACGGCATTGATATAAATGATTACTCCCTGGAAGCTTTAAGGAACGCCTTTGGCTATGTTCCCCAGGATAACTTCCTGTTTTCGGCATCCATAAAAGACAACATAACTTTTTTTAAACCCGGTTATTCCGACAGTGAAATTGAAAATGCAGCAAAAAACAGTTGTATCTATGATAGCATAATAAGCTTCCCTGATGGCTTTGACACTATCCTGGGAGAGAGGGGAGTGAACCTTTCCGGAGGGCAAAAGCAGCGCATTTCCATAGCCCGTGCCATCATCCGGGATCCCGCAATACTCATATTGGATGACTCCCTCTCAGCCGTTGACACAATTACGGAAACAAAAATTCTGGAAAATTTCAGAAGAATCAGAAAAGGCAAAACCACAATAATTATCGCTCATCGCCTTTCTGCAGTGGAATCTGCCGACGAAATCATCGTAATGGAGAAAGGGCGGATATGCGAACGCGGAACCCATGAAGAGCTGTTGGCAAAGGGAGGTGTGTACTATGGAATGTATGCAGAACAATCGGAAGACAGAAACCAAAAGCTCTACAAAACCTATCACTAAACCCCATAGCATAGTGAGGCTTTTGATGCTTATGCGGCCTCACATGGGTAAAATATCCCTGTCCTTGCTGTGTGTTCTGCTGGTGAATGCTGCTCAGCTGATCAAGCCTTACATACTCAAGGTGGTTATTGATGATTTTCTTATAAATCATGCTGAACAGAGGGGTTTTTACTCCATAGCTTCCATGGGTATATTGTATTTTCTTATCGTCGTCATGGGAGGTCTTTTGTCCATCACCCAGGCAAACCTTATTAACAGAGCCAGCCAGGAAATCATGAAAGATCTGAGAAACAGGGTTTTCAGGACCATTCAGTATCTTCCCCTGTCTTATCTTGACAAAACATCCTCCGGAAGACTCATTACCAGGGCAACCAATGATGTGGAAGCAATCAGCGAAATGTACACCGATGTTATAATAAACCTGTTTAAGGACATATTCCTGCTGGTGGGAATAATATACACAATGCTGGCCCTCAACATCCGCCTGGCCCTGATTTCCTTTTCCATAGTTCCGTTGATGTTTCTACTTGTGTTCTTACTGAAAAAGAAAATCAGAGAAAACTTCAGGAGAATGAAAAGTCTGATTGGCCGCATTAACGGTTTTATGGCAGAAAACATATCAGGCATGAAGATTATACAAATATTCCGTGGTGAAAAAGAAAAACTGGATGAATTCCTTAAATTAAACGGTGAATATTTTAAAACAACCCTTTTCCAGGTCAGGATGAACAGCATCCTGAGACCCGCAGCGGAAATCTTTCAAAACCTCGCTGTTGCCATACTCCTATGGTACGGGATGGGTAAGATAAGGGATCACACCCTGGAAATTGGTATCCTGTATGCTTTTACAACATATATAAAACAATTCTTCGCGCCCATATCAAATCTTGCGGAGAGCTACACAACCATTCAATCGGCTTTGGTTTCCGCCGACAGGATTTTTGAGCTGTTGGATCAGGAAAGCCTTCTTGAGGATCTGGACAAAGGTATAAGTATGGATCGCATCGAAGGAAACATAGAGTTTAAAAATGTATGGTTCGCCTACAATGGAGATGACTGGGTGTTGAAAGATATAAGCTTTAAACTGGAAAAAGGCCAGATGGCTGCCTTTGTCGGTGAAACCGGTGCAGGCAAAACCACGATAATCAGCCTCATCAATGGTTTTTACAAAATACAGAAAGGCCAGATACTGATTGATGGCATTGATATAAACAAAATTAAGAAAAGGGATCTCCGAAGAAACATAGCTGTAGTCCTGCAGGACGTATTCCTGTTCTCGGGAGATATAAAAAAGAATATTACTCTTAATGAGGAAATGAGTGATGAGCATGTAATCCGGGCATTGGAAGCCGCCTGCGCCTCCGATTTTGTAAGCGGATTTCCGGGCGGTATTTATGAACCCGTTATGGAAAGGGGCAGCACTTTCTCCGCAGGCCAGAGACAACTTCTTTCCTTTGCCAGAGCCATTGCCCACAATCCATCCGTATTTGTGCTGGATGAAGCCACCGCCAATATTGACACTCAGACGGAACAACTCATACAAAAGGCCATAGAGAACATTACCAGGGGCAGAACAACGCTGGTTATTGCCCACAGGCTTTCAACCGTCAGAAATGCGGACAAAATCATAGTTATAGACGACGGCAGGATAGTGGAAACGGGAACCCATGACGAACTTATGCGTCTTGGCGGATATTACAGAAAAATGATAGATGAGGGCAGGCGTCAGGTTGAAAGGACCGATTTTCAGATGGCATTTAATTAATGTTAATTAGCAATTAATATTAGTTTTATAATAGCAGTATGAAATTTCCTCTCAAACTGACTTGCTATTTATTTCCCCATGGGGCTTATAGTCCGGATTTGGGCTACAAGCCCTGATTCTATATACCATGTATGCCATCCTTTTCGATCAGGTACCGCCAGTATCTTTTGGGTAGAAGCCTCTTATGCAGACCGGGATTGAATCTTTCCTTGATGGTGACGCTGTTGTAAAAATGCTTCCACAGCTCCTGATAGGTTTGCTCGCTGTCATCAGCCTCAGGTATTTTCTCCAGCCGGGCATCGACAATTATCCATTCCTTTTTGTTATACAAGGCTGCCCGATCCCTCCCGACATCATGGATCACCCAGCTTTGATCAGCAAAGCGCTTGGAAAAGTGGGGAGCAAGCAGGGTCAGGATGTCATTGTCGGGCTCAATGGGAGCATAATATATGCCACCCTGAAGCAGACGAAAACGAACAAAACCCATCATCCTGTGAACTTCCAGATCCACCCTCTGCCTTATTTTATGCACCCTTAACACACGGTCATCCGAAAGATACGAGTCCACCCTGGCCCCCACTTTCCAGCCAAATTTCAGGTATTCAAATATGATGCCGGCATTGTCCTCTTCCCTGTCCGCAAGATATACACGGTAAACATTATCCAGGGCATTCCGGGAAATCTTGTTAAGGATCGAACGATAAACCCTTTTCGCTTTTTCAAGATCCGTTTCTACCGTAACATACCTTTCCAAAAGATTATGTTGTAACCCTTTTTCCGATGCTATTCTTATGGATTGTTCACGGCATGTAAAAGCTTCGAAAATCGCCGTAAGCAAGCCTTCAAAGCTCCCGTCATACAGATAGCATGTGGTTTCCCTCATCATACAACGCTCCTTTTGTTACAATTATAATTCTCCGGTTATTGACTTAAACTTTTCTGCCTGAGGAATCATATTTGCAAATCCTCCAACCAATATACCCCCGCTGTGAAGCTCGTTTGCACCATATCCGTTACGAGCGGGAAGCAAAAAGGATAGCTGCTCATATTCCGGAGCCGGAGCGCTGTGCCTGGTGCTTTCGGTCCTGCCGTCAAGCAGGAGGTTTTGAAAGATAAATTGGTCGTTCATCTTTAATTTGCAATAAGACTTTCCCCTGCAGGTAATAAAATACTGGGCTCTTTTCAATACAACTCCGAGCTTCTTAATGTCCTCAAAATCGAGGGAACTCCTCTTCCGTGCAACTACGATCCTCCGGGCGGATTTCAGGCCAATGCCCGGAACACGCAGCAGGGTCTCATAATCACATTTGTTTATTTCCACAGGAAAAAGGTGCAGATTCCGTAACGCCCAGTCACATTTAGGGTCGAGGAAATCGTTTAGATTCGGACGATCCGGGGACAAAAGCTCATCAGCCCTGAACCCGTAAAACCTTAGGAGCCAGTCTGCCTGATACAGCCTGTGTTCACGAAGAAGAGGCGGCTTATCAATTCTGGGAAGAGCAGGATGATTTGATACCGGAACATATGCGGAATAAAACACCCTTTTTAAACTATATTTCCTGTATAAGGCTTCGCTGAGCTTCAGGATTTTCACATCCGTATCCGGCGTAGCTCCCACAATCAGCTGAGTGCTCTGCCCTGCCGGCACAAAGTATCCGGCATTTTTGCCCTTTTTCATGTTTTCCCTGTTTTCCCGTATCATCGAACTAATGAAAGACATGGGTCCCAATATTGTCTCTTTGTTTTTCTGGGGCGCAAGCAGCTTCAGGCTGTCATTGGACGGAAGTTCAATGTTTACGCTCATGCGATCGGCATAGCGTCCGGCTTGTTCGATCAACTCATGGCTTGCACCGGGAATTGCTTTGACATGGATGTATCCGTTAAACCTGTATTCTTCCCTGAGCAGTTTCAATGTCCTCAGCAAAAGCTCCATGGTGTAATTTGCATTTTTATATACTGCAGAGCTTAAAAACAGGCCCTCGATATAATTGCGCCTGTAAAAATTAATGACAATATCAGCCAATTCTTCAGGTTTGAAAGTGGTCCTGGGAACGTCATTGGATATCCTGTTTACGCAATAGGCGCAGTTGAAAACGCAGTCATTGCTCAGCAACACTTTCAAAAGCGAAATGCAGCGGCCATCAGGAGTGAAGCTGTGGCATATTCCTCCTGAAAAACTGTCTCCCAGCCCTCCGGAAGTGTTTTTCCTGGAGCTGCCGCTGGAAACACAGGACACATCATATTTTGCCCCTTCAGCAAGTATTTTCAGCTTATCCAGTTTACTCAAGGTATTAGTAACCACAATATCCATATGCCGTACTTCCCAAACCTGCCTTGTGATGCTTTCCTGACTTCAGGATGTATTTTGTACCATCCGGGTAATATTATACCATGGAATTTTTATTCTTGCAAACATTTGTTCGATTCATGGGTGACAAGAAGCATCCACTGTAACTAATTTCCAGTAAATTTATTACACCATATACCTCAGCTTATACCGACAACATAATCAAAGATCAAAAAGGCTCACTTGTGATATTTGAGGGGAATTCACATAACTTTCCATTACCCTGTCTTTAATAATTTCATCTCCGTTAAGCTTTCCGTATAGCAACGGGGAATCCGGGTTATGTTGCAAATAATTCTTTTCAACAATACTTTTATTAAAGTTTGCATAGCAATACAAACAATTATGTTTACAAGTATTGTAAGCTCCAATATCTATGCTTTTTACGCATCCACAGCTTTCCCTTTGATTTGAATCCTTTTCAACAGAAATGGGCTTTCCGATGATGCTTGAAATGAGTTTATCATCAATGCACTTGCTGTGATTTATTCCAAATTTAGAGAAGTCCACCTTTTCCGAGCAGGTTTCAAGTGAAATATCATATTTTTTTGTGATCTTTGAAAACCTATCTGCTATTTCCATAATGCTTTCGTCTGTGAAAGGTATTACATTAAGGGGCTTTGTATTCCTTTCTGTTTTTAAGTATAAGTCTACAAAACTTATAATGCACTTTTGAGTATATGGATGCAGCTTTTCCGCCAAGTATTCAAACCACTTATAATGATATTCTTTACTAAATTTCGGCGTTAACAATATCGGGTCATATCTCCAAATGACCCTCTCCTTTCCTATCTTTTGTGAAAGTTCTATAAAGGTATTGATAAGCACTTTTTTTTCTGGCACATTTACTTCTACGGTTTTATCGTATGAATTTAATGTAAATTGAAAATAGTAATTATAATCTTTTAATTTATCAAGGTTTCGCATGAGATTTTTAGGATTTTTTGTCCAAAAAACTATACAGTCAATAACACTCGGATCTAACGAGATTCTGCTTACTTGTTTCGCATTTATAGGGTTTCTAACCAGAACGTATCTTTCTTCTATTCTTTTATAAAACCACTTGCTGTAAAAAGCAGGTATATCCGTTCTTCTGCTAACACTCAGTATCATTTTTACCTCCCGGTAGGCGGTTTCAAGCATAAAACCGCATAAGGAAATTCCATAGTTAAACTATACCAAACATTTGTTCGAGCATCAAGCTATTCGATTATTTTAATCAGCAAAATATTATAATTACAAAACAAAACTGTTAATCTTAATTACTCCGTCTTCATCCAGATATCCTTCACCACAAAAGAAAGAGCCCCGTAAACAATAGTTATAATGATTATTTCTATTGTCTTCCGATATTACATGATAATAGCAGTCACAATTATCCATATGAGATAAAACTTTTCTAGCCAGTTCTGTTGTAGTAAGTACCTTATATGTTACTTTTGAAATATCATTAGAATTATATCTATGCTTAATACTAAATTCCTTTTTAGTAAAACAGTTACGTGAAATACAGTTTTCGTGCCAAAATGCACATGACAACGGCAATATAATGTGAATACGGGAATTAGCAGTCTGATTAAAATATTCCCTGCATTCATTATTCATAATTATTGACATATATTGAGCTCCTATTCTGTTTGTAATATCCTCAATTATTAAAATTCCGTTTTCAGATAAATAGTTTTCTCCGATATTCAGAACTTCTTTGTATGTTCCCTGATTCAGTTGAAAGTCGGCTGTGTATAATTCATTGACAAATTTGAATGTATGTATTATATCAAACTTATAAAAAGCTTTTTTTTCTCTTTTTTTGTCGATAGTGTTTTTTATATCTGTTTTACCAGTGAACTTATGGCACAAAGTTCTTATCTTAACATAGTTACCATTTACTCCATAAATTTATAAAGATCCCGAATGAATCTCCTTTGGTATTCAAGCGCAATGTCATTCCCATCAATTGAGTATATTCCGATATTCTTATCTCTATAAGTGTCGTTCAATACCTGAAGCAGGCCTATCAAGTTACCCCCTGTACCTGAACCTATATCTAATATATTAATAGTTTCCCTTTCTAAAAAGGCTCTCTTAATGCACCCATTACTAAACAAATTTGTATATATATTATACGATTCAACAAAACTTCGAGGAAAATATGTCCCCAAATAGTTTAAATTAGCTTCTCGATCATTAGCCAAATTACAACTTACATTTTCGGGGTCGATTTGATATACTGCTCCTAATTCATCAAAAATATATTTTTCCAGCTTTGGGTTTATATTTAGCATAAAATACCTCCCATATAAAACAAATACACAGAAACATTATAATAATTATAACATAATTAACATAATAAGTAATTATATTCAACATATGTAGCATTGTCTTGCATTTAAAATATTTCCGGTTATGTTCGTATAATCATTTTCTGCTTGGTAGACTCCTTAAGGTGATTCGTGCTCATGTAACACTTTTTTCCCAGTCCCTTACTTGCAATATGCCGTAACCGTTCACAAATCAACATTAAGGCTGAATTTCCATCAGGTAAAGTACCAACTATCCTTGTCCTGCGCCTGATCCCACAGTTAAGCCGTTAGATTGGATTACTACCTATTAATTTTAGCTAATGGGCATAGGGGAATTCAATGTAAGTTAGCGTTTTCTCAATGCCCATTTCTATTTTGTCTGCTGCCTCTTTATTCTCTTAGGCATATTATGGCTTTCAGCATTGCTGCCACACTTTTCACTTTGGATTGCTGTGTAACTGTGAAAACATTTTGATAGAAGTGAACTGCGTACTGCTGATAATTTGCATTGTGATAGACCTGATTAATTGCCTCTAGAAGTCCTAGACGCTTATCTCCTATGAATAATTTGATTCCTGATAACTCATGCTTTCTTAATCCTTGAAAAAACGCTGGCCAGCTAGACTTATCTTATCTCATTCCCTCAGGCAGTGACCTATTACGCCATGAATCAATATGCACATAAACTTTCTTGTTCAGCTCGCTGATGGTGCCAGGAAAAACTCTTGTACCCACAGGGCTTCAGTTATATCCTCAACTAGCCGTACCGATACGCCTGCCAAGCATATTCCGATTAAAGCTTCTTCTTCTGTTGCAATATAATTTATTGATGAATTTACACCGATTACAGAGACAATATACTTATTGTTGGATGCCAAGTATATATTGGGCAAATTGATTCTTTATATCCTATCACACCATTGGGAGAACAAAGTCCAATAAAGTGATTTACCATGAAAGCATTAAAACAAGCGTCAGAGAATTCTCAAACTTTATCAGTAAGGACGAAACCATCCCAGTTGCAGCAGATGACGATACTTACTATGTTTACAAAAAACAATGACCTTGAAAATGCCGTTATCCTGCTTTGTTGGAGCAAACCTGATTTATCTGATAAATCAGTATTTATACTAAGTATGGATGTTAGTCTTACCACCTCCAAAATACTTTTATATTACCAAAACCGCTGAGATATTGAAGTGAATTACTGGTATTAAAAAACCACTTGGATTTGATGAATACCAAGTGGAATCCTTAACCTCAATAAAGCAATTCTGGAGCATGGTCTTTATGTTTATAACTTTTCTGGAGCTTTTCATGGTTTCAAACAAGAAAACATTAAAGCTTGAGAATCCGGGAGATATTATAATGTATTTCCGGCAACAATACTTGGCTCCAATTTCAAGGTTTGCATATACCTATGCAGTAAATAGAGTATCTGCCGATGCTGTTATTTCTAAACTAATGGATAGTTGCATAAACATTTGCAATTTACTGCACAATTCTATTGTATTTTATTTAAAAGGTTTTCAGGGGTTTTTCCTGCAAAAACATCCAGTATTGCCTTTGCCGTAACAAGACCGCACTGCTCGTAATTCTCATAAGTTTCAGCAGCTGTATGCGGGGTGCAGACATAATTGTCCAGTTCAAACAGCTTATTATCCTGCCGGGCGGGTTCAACTTCAAAAACATCCGATGCGTACCCGGCAATCTTCCCGGATTTAAGAGCGTCATAAACGGCATTTTCATCTGCCAGCACACCACGGGCTGTATTGACTATATAAACGCCGTCTTTCATCATGGAAATGGTTTGGGAATTGATGATATGATACAGCTCGGGAAGTGCCGGCAAATGTATGCTTATAAAATCCGCTGTAGAGATGGCCTCCTCGAATGTTACCATTTTTACATTCAATTCTTTTGCCTTTTCATAGTTGGGATATTTATCACAAGCCACCATTTCCATATCAAATCCCGCCATTTTTTGGGCAAATTTACATGCAACTGCTCCAAAACCCAGCATTGCAAGCCTTTTGCCCCGGAGTTCAGGGAACATAAGCCTCTCCCATTTGCCCTTGCTGGTTGAAGCATTAAGCCTTGGAATCTGCCGGACAATGGACAGTAACAATCCAACTGCTTGCTCAGCCACTGCATTGGCATTTATCCCAGGGCAATTGGTTACAGCTATCCCATGTTCAGCAGCCCGGGCAATATCGATGTTATCCGCGCCGACACCAAATCTTGCTATGATCTTAAGTCTTGGGGCAATCCGAAATACATTTTCATTCCAGTTGTCAACTCCGGCTACAACACCGTCTATTTCCCCCACGATAGGTTTCAATTCGTCGAAAGTAAATGGCCTTCCATGAGGATTTTCAATAACTTCACACCCGTTATCCACAAGCAATCTTTTGGCCTTGGTACAATATCTTGAATAGTTGGTTGCTGAGACAAGTATTTTCTTCATAAACATAATTCCCCTTTTTCATAAAGCTTAGAATTGAATTCAGCTAATAATGGACGATATGATGGTGTACATTGAATCTTTCCGGATCAGCTATCATCCATTTCCATCAGCTGAATTCAAAACAGCATATTGGCTATCTATCCTGTATAAACCGACTGATTAATCTGAAATATCGAATAATTCCTGGTTGTTCATATCATCCGGCAGGATGAATATTCATCTCATCACGAAATCTCTCAGTCATCCTGGCAAGCTTGAGCACCTCACCGCGGGCGACAGCATCCAATTGGGATGCAGACCTGACCCTTGTATAAATGCTTTTTAAATTACCAATGGTCTGCTGATAGAACTTGGCATTTACAGGGTATACCTGCCGCTCAATAAGGGCTGTTATACCCAGGAAATCGCTGACCACTTCTGCCTTTTCAGGTTCCTTGTCAAAGTTTGCACACAGCCAGGAGTACAGGTCCGCATGGAATCCGGCCATTACACCGCTGAATCCTGCTGCGCCAAGTTTCAGGGTTTCAAGCAGGCTTGCAGAATTTGCATTAAACAGCTTGAGCTGTGTGTCCTTTATGGCTTCAAGTTTGGCTTTTATAATTTCAACGTTACAGCTGGTATCTTTTATAAAATAAAACCTTCCGGTGTCGGCACACCATTTAAGCAATTCAGGGGAAATGAGCCTCTTGTATGGATATGGGCATTCATAGAAACCAAGGGGAATATCAGAAGGCAGCATATCCAATAGCTTTTTGAGATTGTTAAGCCATACCTCATCACTCTCATCCTGCTTTGCAAGCCGATTGGTTAGTAAAATCACGCAGTCGGCTCCGGTCTCGGCAATGGCATTGAGTTCTTTTGCCTGCTCTTTAATAGATTCTGACACATGTCCTGAAGCTACTACAGGAACCCGTCCTGCCGACTTTTCCTTTACAAAGCGGGTAATATTAACGCTCTCATCCCTTGACAGGTAAAACATTTCACTTGACTGACAAACGGCAAACAAGCCGGATACGTTACATTTTATATACCATTCAATGAGCCTCTCCAGAGACTCATAATCAACCTCATTGTCATCAGTAAAGGGAGTTATCATCGTAGGATATACCCCATTGGGAAAGTTTTTCATCGCTATTACCTCCAAAGCGCTTATTAATTAATCTTCATAGTCCATCGGGAACCGGTTCTATTCTTTATCTTCCTTAACCGCCTCTATCCAATACATCGGAGTTGTAAGGATACCCATGGGCTTTAGCTGATATTCATAGCTCCATTGGATACCGGTGGTCCTCCATGCGTTCGGCCCCTGCCAGTCTTCCGTAAGGTTTGCATTATGAACGCTTCCAAAGCTATTGAAACGGTGACCGAAAACCGTAATTTCCAGCAGATGTTCACCGGCAGCTATTTCGCCGCAATTTACACGATATGGTGCAAATGCAATGTATCCCACATCCCTGGAATCCAGCTTAACTTTAATTACCGCACCTTTATAGTGAGGAGCTTCAATCACCAGCTTTCCTTCTTCGCAGGCAAACGGAACGGTATAAGTCAGGTTGCCCGTATAGAAAGGCAATCCCTGTCTGGTCCAGTCACCATAGAAAAATTCTTTTGGTAATTCCATAATCCTCTTGTTTTTCCCCGTTACCGATACACCGAAATGTCCAAGGATATAGCACCATTCCACATTGGTTTTCTCGCCGAATGGGATAGATACTGTAATCTCGTTGATACCCTTATGCAATACTGGTATTTCCACCGACTTAATGTCATTATCTACAAACCAGCCCGTTGGAGTAGTATCAATTCGCTCGCCGTTCACCATTACGGTATTTCTTTCAATATCCTCCATAGCAAGACGGGCGCCTTTTACTTCAATATCACAGTGTACCGTAAACCTCAAATGGAGCGTGTTGACCGGCGGTCTGCTCTCTGTAACCCAAGGCTGGGCCAAAGCTTCCATTCTTAGGGGATATCCAAGCCTGCTGCGGAACTTGTTATCTATCCTAAGCAGCTCATCCTCAGGCTGCCAGTCCTCTTCATCATCAAACCGATACTGTGCCAAATCAAGCAACAGCACATTCGGCTCCGACAGGCTGATGGATGCCGGTTGCGGCAGATAGTTCTTATCCTCGTCAGGGATGATATTATAGCATGATTTTCTGCCTTCGATAGCTTTTCCGGGTTCAAGTTTTAAAAGCAGGCTGCCATGGAAAGAGCAATAGTGGGTAACTATAGTATTGCCTTCATGGTATTCTGCCGCGACGGGGTAAATCTCACCCGTCATTGTATCATAGCATATCGGCTTCCATTCGCCCTTTATAGTAATTTTCAATTCCTCCGTATATGCAATGCTCTCATTTCTCATCCTGTTTACATGGCAAGCAAACAGCCACCGGGAATCCCCGTCATCGCGCATCTGATAAATCATGTTATTGGTGCGCACGCCGGTTTCCACATGCTTTACCCTCGTCCCGTCCTCCTTATCTGCATTTCGGACATTTATGTCGATATCCCTGTACGGCTCAAGTTCGCTGAGTATGGCTGTTTGAGAAAACGGGACACAGGTGCAGTTTGCTGCAAGTTTACGGACCTCATCCGATGGCTTTGCATCGATATACCTCGGTATATCCCCTGCAAAGATGATTTTGCCGCCACAATCAGCAAATTTCTTCAGCTTTTCGAAAGTTGTGCTGCGCAAGGTATGGCATCCTGGAACAACCACCGCTTCATATTGCATGCACCCCATGGCAAACCCGGTTCCTTCCCCATCTGAATCAGATTCAGCCAGAAGCGATTCGGAGATAAAGTCAAAATCGATAAGGCCATACAGCAACCAGTCAATAATATTTGTAAAATTATTCTCCAACTCCATACGTACGTCTGCGGTCTGGCTTTGAGGTCCCCAGTATATCCAATAGGATTCTATCGGATGAATAACCCCGACCTTAACATGGGGTTTACCTCTTGTCAGTGCAGTATTAAGCCTTGCAAAGTGATTTTCTATAAGCGGGTATTCAGTATACCATGGGGATTGATAGCCTATGGAGGCCGGATAATCCTTCTTCCCCTCACCGGCCATGGACATCCAAGTCAGGTGATGAACTCTTGTAGTAACACCAAGGGCTGCCTGCCAGTCACCGGCCAGCTTATGTCCTCTGAAGTCAAAATCCCATCCGGTAACACCATATAACTCACTCATTACACCGGGCCTACCGTATTGATGGGATACGCTCTGAGCCTGCTTTGCAGTTGATAATTCCCTTTTGTCACACAACATGTCAATTCCGGGAAGCTGAAAGTTTTTCAGCGGACGCATCGCTTCACCCATGGTGAGGGTCTGGGAGAACAGGGTCCATTCACTCATCATATGCCCGGTCAGCATGATATTGTGTTCCTGGCACCAATTTCCGATGTTATCACAAAAAGCTTCCGAAAATCTTTCACACACATGCCTGTGGAAACAGTAACGTATGGGAGAGATCTTACCATCGGGAAGCTCCCAGATAAGTTCAGGCAGATGATCCAAAAGAGATATCCCATAAGCTTTCTCAAAGGTGTCATCAAAATCATCAGTAAACGGAAGGATGATAGGCTTTCTTTCAAAGGGCTCACGGAGGCAATCCTTATGGACGGTCTGAGGCTCATCGGTAAAAATGGCGGGAATCGAACCGCCGAAATCCTTTTGAAACCTTTCAGCATACTTCTCATGGGTCAGTTCTATAAAGCGGTCTATGGCCTTTTTATCCAATGTATTTACATATGACTGATTATTGAACCATGGCGTAGTACCGGATATTTCAAGATATGCTTTCCACACATTTTCCCCTGTGGGTTCGTCATCCGTCAGCCTGCGATAAAATGAGAGGTTCCCTTTCGCATCCAATATTACTTCATAGCGTGCCAGCTCCGTCCTGTCTTTATTTCTTATCGCCTTGGCGGCAGACATGTACTCATCTTTTTGTGCAGGATAAACATAATCTTCCGGCTCAAATACCATAAATCGCGCACGATATTTCTTGTCCTTTGTAACCATTCCTCCGGCGGTTCCTGATGGCCATCTGTCTTCATCGTACAGCCAGCAAAGCATTTTTTCTTTTTTTGCCTTTTCGTTGCACAGTTTCACATATTCAAAGAATTCTTCTCCCAGATAAGGGTTATCAAAACCCACACGGCAATGGATATGGAAACCGCCCATGCCCATGGTCTTGAAATGATCAATCTCCTTTAATACTACATCTTTATTAAGCTTACAGTTCCATGCCCAAAATGGAGCGCCTCTGTACTCAGATGTTGGATTTTCAAAAAGCTGCTTTTCCAGTTTGGGACCGGAACTTTTAGGATACAACATTGCTTTTACACCTGCTTTCTGTTTCTGTATTCCATGGGTGTTAAACCCGTATGCTTTTTGAAAGTTTTGAAAAAATATTTTTCATTTTTGTAGCCTATTTCTTTTGATATGCAGTCAATACTTATATTTGTCTCAGCCAATAGCTGTTTCGCCTTATTTAACCTGACTTTAGTGAGGTAATCATTGAAATTTTCACGGTTTTTAAGCTTAAAGACATAGCTGACATAAGTTGGATTTAAGAAGAATTCAGAAGCTATAGATTCAAGGGTTATTTTTAAATTGTAATTTTCATTGATATACTGTTTTATCTTTTCTACCAAGTGCTCCTGGCTCTGAGAGGAGTTTACCGCTGAATTAAGTGTGTGGGTCACATAATCAGAAACTTCCTGCTTTATCCTTTCGATTTTATCTTCAAAAATATATTTTACTAAAAAGTCATCCATTATCTCTTTCGATTCAATGCCACATTGCGAAGCATATTCATTGACAAGGTCAATCAAATAGCTGCATTCCCTCTTAATTACTCCAAAGGATGCATTACTGGCTGCAAGTTCTTCAAAAAACTTCCCTAAGCGATTTGCTATACAGTCAGGATTGTGCCTGATATCAACAAAAATATCCTTTATTTCCTCATCGGTATGCACCCTGTCAGACAGGCGGCTATCAGGCCGTAATATGGTTTTTCTGTCGGAAAGTCTTACGCTGGGCAGTTTTTCGTTATACTCTTTATAGAGGTCATGCAATTCCCTCATATTCCGGCAAGTACGGCTTATGAAGACATACAATACATCGTCTGTATCCAACATAACCAGCTTTTCTGCAATATTATCCGCATATCTTCCGATTTTTCCCGTTTCTTGGCCCATAAGCACTATAAAGTAACCATACCTTTTAGATACATCTTCAAGGGCAACTGTTGTGACCCCGCCTGACGATTGAGTGCAAATTGATTCAAGTTGCTCCAAAAGGGATGGATTGGTAGTAGTTATTCCCATTAGGAGGAATTCTTTCACCCCACGATAATCCTTTTGCTGTAACTTGTCCACCACCTCTGTATCAATAACCGGGTGAAGGATAAAATCCAGCAGTTTTTGATTTTTTGCTCGCTTCTCAAAAGTATTGATATATTCTCTCATCGAGCCTAATTGATTGTTTATGAACTTCTGTTGTTCTATTTGTTTTATAGCTTTTGAAAGCTGTTTTTGTATCTCTTCCCCTGAAAAGGGTTTTAGCACATATCCTATAACCCGGTTTTCGATGGCGGTATTCATATATTTAAAATCATCGTAGCTGCTAAGGACAATAATTTTTTTATCGGGATAGGATCTCCCTATGTTGTCAAGAAAGTCCACACCATCCATTTCCGGCATCTTCATGTCAGTTATGACGATGTCTGGATTAGCCTCATAGATAAGCTTCATGCCCTCTGTACCATTTGTTGCCTGTCCTATACATTTCAGAGGCATTCCAAGCTTTTCTATTTTTTTTATTAATCCCTTGCGTATTATAGCTTCATCATCAACAACAATATAGCTGTACAAATGCCACCCCTGCTCCTTTCCTTCCTTAATTACATTGGAAGATCTATATGAACTTTCGTCCCATTTCCGAAGCTGCTCTCGATGTTAAGGCTATATTCCGGGCCATACATAAGTTTTAACCGTTCGTTTATATTAATAAGTCCAATATCATGATGCCTTCCGTCCCTATCTTTTTTCTTCTCACCGGTTTTAAGATAGTTTTTAATCTCATTCAATTTATCAGGCTTTATTCCTCTGCCGTTGTCGGCAATGGTTACCCTCCTATGTCCGTCGAACTCACCGGCGCTAATGGTAATTTCCCATGGACCGTCCTGGGAGTGCAGCCCATGTTCAATAGCATTCTCAACTATGGGTTGGAGCATGAATTTCAATACATGGTGGTCAAGAAAACGTTTTTCCGCTTCAACCACCAGGTTTATTTTCTTACCAAAACGCACTTCCTGTATTTCTATATATTTGGTTATGTGAGAAATCTCTGAACTCAGCGGAACAGTGTCCTCTTTATAGTCAATGCTGTATCTTAGCATGTCTCCAAGGGATTTCGACATAATAGATATATTCTCTATCTCTTCAATTTCAGCAATACAGTTAATGGTTTCCAGCGTATTGAATACGAAATGTGAATTTATTTGAGCCACCAGATTTTTCATCTTGGACTTTAAAAGCTCAATTTCACTCACATACTTATCTTGGATGAGGGTATTTATTTTATTGACCATCTCTAAAAAGCCCCTGTAAAGTACTCCTATTTCATCATTTCGTTTCAAATACCTGGATTCCACTGAAACTGGCTCCGGTACCGCATTTTCTATGCTTTTGCTGAGGTCCGCTATAGGTTTTGTAAATATTCGAATTAACAATATTGATATAACCAGGGATACTAGAATACTTAAAACCCCTATCCACATAAAATAGGCTATATTCCGTTTATACATGCTGTTAAATGAACTCATGGTAGCCTTTGATACCAGCTTCCATTCACCGATGTTCAACGACCCGTAGCATATTATCTCATTTGAATTCCCTTCTATAACTCCAATGGAGTCTGAATCACTGTTTATTTCAGCTATAATATTTTCATCAAGATTAATGAGTTCGTTTCCAAACAGCACATCCCCATCAGAGTTGATAATGCTGATCTTATCCCATGGAAGAACGCTTTTCGTCACCTGGTCGAACATACTTGAATTCAGTATCAATGACAGCATCCCTAAAACCTTTCCTGTTGCCGGATCCAGGACATACCTTGATAAAATAGTATACTTTTCATTGGGATCAGATCTGTTGTGATTAATTACCCTGGCCGATAAATACAGTCTTCCGGACTGTTCCATATATCTGTACTCTTCATCCCAGTCATCCATGTCAAGGTTGATTTTATATGATTTCGAGTATGTATATGCATATTTGCCGGGTATATACAATCCTATCGTGTCAACATAATCATTGGTGTAGGATATAGCTTCTCCAAGCTTTATAACATTCCTCGTATTTACCAGCCTCTGATATTCGGTAATCGGTGTAGCAGACAGTTCTGATTTGCAAATCGTCTGCAGTTCATTGTCCATCGAATACTGATTGTACATAATGGTGTTCATTGCAGCAATTATCCTGTCAATATTGGCATTTAACGCAAGCAGCTCTTCTTCAATATATGCCTTTGAAACCGTTAATACTTGCTCCCTGTTAAACGAAGAAGTATTTATATAGGTGAAGAGGAACAGTACTATCATCGGAATTATTGAAATAGCTACAATACTGACAATAAGCTTGGCTTTAATACTGCTTTTGAACATGAACATGCCTTTCCCTCTTATGCCATTTTACCACAATATTCGACAAAATTCATTAATTGAAAAAGATATAAGCATTTTTTAAGCCAAGCCAACATACTACTCTTTAATTATCCTTTCACTGCCCCCGCTGTCAAACCGCTTATAAAGTATCTTTGCAGGAAAGCATAAACTATAAGAATCGGTACGGCACTCAGATAACAGGCAGCAAACAACTGGTTCCACTGGGTTGCGTTCTCCATATCTCCTATGAAGTTCAGCATTACAAGAGGTAATGTTTTCTGCGTCGGAGTGGATAAGAACATCATGGAGAAGAAAAAATCATTCCAGATAGGCACACCTTGCGTGATTATAATAGCAACTATAGCCGGTTTAATCAGAGGAACAACGATGGTAAAGAATGTACGAAGCACACCTGCACCGTCTATGGTAGCAGCCTCCTCCAACGAATACGGAACGCTGGATTTGACGAAGTTGATGCACAGGAACACAGAAAAACTTATTGAAGATGTCACATAAAGCAGTATCGGAGCCAGCTTCGTATTCGCAATTCCTACAGCATTCAGGATCTTGTACATTGGAACTATGGACATCTGGGCTGCCACAATCATTCCGGCCATGAAAAATATCTGCAGGAATGAACCGACCTTGTTTTTTATCCTTGCTATAGCATAACCGGCCAGGCAGACAACAACCACCAATATGGCGACACTGGAAAAAGTTATAATGATGCTGTTGGCTAAGGATCTAAAATAGTTCATTTTTTTGAAAGCAGCTTTATAACTTTCCAGGGAGAATTCCGTGAACATTTTAAAATAAGAAGACAAATTATCCGGTCTTCTTAAGGACGCCGAAAGCGATATCAGAAGAGGAGACAGCCATATGGCGAAAAATACAAGAAGAACAACAGTTATGATTATTTCTCTTATGAAATGCTTCTTACGGTTTTGGTCTTTTATTGTTGTCTTTTCCATTATGCTTCTATCTCCTTTCTCTTCATGATAAGCAGAACAATTATTGACACTGTAAGTATCATTACAAATGCAATAGCCGCAAGGGCTTCTGCCACACCATACTGGTTCTCAATAAATGCCAGCTTGTAAACGGCATACATCAAAGTTGATGTGGAATTTCCAGGGCCTCCGTGGGTCAAGGTAAATATGTAGTCATATGCCTTTAGCCCTGAAATCAGTCCAAGCATGGTGTTAACCGTAATTGTATTGGCAATCATAGGGATCCTTACATGGCGGGTAACTTGCCATGCATTACATCCGTCTATCCTTGCTGACTCAATTGCTTCACTTGGAATCCCCTGTAAACCGGTAAGATATATGATGGTTAAAGTACCTGACGTTTTCCATCTTTCAACAAAAGCAACTGCGATCAAAGCTGTCTTGGATTTTCCGAGAAGGTTCGGAGCCATACTTTCCAGTCCAAGCATCTTAAATAATTCATATAGCATTCCATAGTGGGGAGCATAGACATAACTCCAGATAAAGCCTATAACTATTGTGCTGAATAATGCAGGTATATAGAAAATCGTTCTGAAGAAACCCTTTGATCTAATATTCATATTAAGAATCAGGGCAAGGACAAAGGCTTGGATGTTTCCCCATATTACTGAGTAAAGAGCATATATGACAGTATTTTTTATGGATGAAACCAATGTACCGTTATTCCAAAGGATTTTTAAATTCCGAAGTCCTACAAAATTATATTTCCCGACGCCTGACCAGTCAGTAAGCCCGTAGTAAAAGGATGCTAAAACCGGCGCTATCCAAAATATCAGATAAAAGACAAGCGCTGGAATGACAAATATATATAGGATTCGGGTTTTCTTTTTTATCATTTATGGCGTGCCTCCTCCTTAAAATACTGTTTACAACGGAATTGTACAGTCTTGTTTCATCGAACTGCAAAGGTCTTATTAATAATGAATTGCACAGTCTTGTTTCATCGAACGGCATATCAGACAACCGAACAGGAAATTCCTTATAAATCCGATGTGAATCCGCACCTTAGCACACTAAAGAAAATAATATTGTTGATAAAACTGCGGGGCACTTGCAATAGGTTCATTTTATTAATACCAATGCATATGCCCCGCATCATAAACCGAAGTTGTTTTACCCCTTGATTACAAGCAAATTTCTGTTTTATCACTCACAAGGCAAGCTGCTATCCTTTTTAGTAATAGCAACAACTTCAATATTATTGTGCATTCTGAGTGCTGAGCAACTGTTCATGTTTTTCCTGCATAGCTTTGACTACATCCTCAGGAGCTGCAGTTCCGGCAATTACTTCTTGGAACTTGGTGCACATTGTATCACTTACACCCTCAATCCAAGCATTGTTGAGGTTATAAATTGACGGATAATCCTTGTACCTTGCAAGGTATTCCTTGATTAGATCCCTGGAATCCTCAACCCCTTCATAAGGAGAAATATTGTCATTACGTTTAATCCACTCGTTGAACAATGGTGTTCCTTCGGTGAACCAATAATCAATAACCTGATCCACAGCTTCAGGATTCTTGGAACTTGCATTTACAAATAACCCTACAGATGGTGTCAAATTATATACGAACTGTTCGCCAGGATCGTTTCCAGGCAATGCAAATATTCCTCTTTCAAAGGGCTCTGCACTTTCAGTCGTAAGCTGAGTATAGCCAAAGCTTCCGTCAAATATCATTGAAGCCTTGCCATCTATGAAAAGCTGACGGCTTTGCTCCTGTGAAAGTCCGAGGGAATCACTGATTACATAGCCCTTTTCATAAAGCTCAGCCATCTTTTCTACAGTCTCAAGCCATTTATCATCGGTATACTTTGTTTCTCCGGTGAACAGTTTCTTGTCAAAATCCATATCATCACCGTAGATTATCGATGCGCCCATCTGGTACATGCAAAATTGGATAACAAATGCATCCTTGTCTCCTGCAACTATTGGAGTGTATCCAGCTTGTTTCAGCTTTTCACAGTCTTCAAGGAATTCATCCCAATTCTCAGGAATTTTATCAATTCCTGCTTTCTCAAAATGATCCTTGTTATACCATGTGGTAAGGAAGCTCATTCCCAAAGGAATTGCATACGTTTTTCCATCAAACACGTAAGAATTGGTTATATCTTCATTAAAGTTAGCAATATATTCCTTATCACTCAAGTCCCTTACATATCCTGCATTAACGAGAGGTTCAGCCTGTTTATTGGGCCACCATGTGAACATATCCGGTCCCTGGCCGCTTGCGAACTTCATCTTTACGGTAGATTTATACTGGTCAGTTGGAAGCTGATCAACCTGGATTGTAATGTTAGGATATTTCTCCTTTATTTCCTTTGGGAGAATATCAACATAAATATCCTCTCCAGTGCTTGGTCTGGTGGTAACCATAAGGGACAGAGTTACCTCTTTTGCACTCTGTTCTGAAGAACTCTCAGATGCACTATCTCCAGTTGTCGAAGCAGGTGATGAGGAATTCTCAGTTGTGCTTTTTCCGCTTGAACAAGCTGCCAATGAAACTAACATCAGGCAACAAATCAGTATGCTAATAAATCTTTTCATACTTTAATCCTCCTATATTTCCCGGTATGTATCCAAATACCGGATAAAATTATTACTTGCCTTAAATGTGCACTCTTGAGTAAAGTGTATCCGCAGCTATTACGTTGAACCTGTTGGGGAGCCTAAACTTCAAGCTTCCGACGGGCCCATGCCGATTAACGAAATGCCTGCCAGATTTGAATTATAAGCAGTTTATTTCAGATCATCTCATGAGAACCATCAGATTTATTATCCAGTTTTGCAAGAAGAAAAGCTTCCACAGGTACTAATATATGGCCTACCCTATGATGTGTAGCTTCTTATGAGCACCTTTTCAAAAATACAGGCATAAGGCCGGCATTTATGCAAAGGTGCAACTTCATATTCAGCAAGAAAAGCCACTATCAGAAAAGCGTTCTTCCCCTGCCCTCATAATTTTTCTTTCCCTCCGGGCAACGATTGCTCTATCGTGAAGTGCATAACATGGTGGTGTAAGTGTTTCCTATCGGTCGTTATCAAATTATGTCCCTGATATTGCCGCAAACGTTATACCTTTCCTTGGGAACTGGAGGGCAAGCGGCCAGATTCCCGGCAGCGGGAATGAGACATGCGGAAAGCCCAGGGCAAATGGTATCAACTGCTTTTCTAAATGTTTCCATGGCATTTCTCACCATTTATTTTATTTCCAATGTGCATATTGGATAAGTACTTTAATCTTTGACGCCAATTTTTTATTCTTTTGTAAAATTTATTACATTTCTTTACAATATATCTATCTTCTTAAAAGGGACAACCTGCGCAGACATTTCCCACCTATACCTAAGTATACCATTTGACAAGTAATCAATGTTTATATGTTTGGTAACTTTTTATAAGCATCTCTTAACCGAAGCTCAAATCCATGGATTTATACTGATCTGTCGGCCTTACCTCCACGGATATGAGTATTATCAAGTAACCATCAGAGGAGAGTCGCATAATGTCACATTTTGCCTTAATAATTTACTACTTTTCTCTTGACGGAAATAAACTTTTGTTTCGGATAAAGCGTAATGCTAAATCTGCATTGGAATGTATCCAATGAAAACGGCAAAAAGCCATACATATACCTAATGCGGAAAATGACTTGGTTAAGAATAGCAAATACGATACCCAAAGCAAGATATAACTGACGACACCTTTAGTCGTTTTTGGCTATTCTGATTCGTAAAGTCAAAAATCCGCAAACCCGGTTAAATAAAGCATTTGAAGAAAAACTACGGCCATCTGACTGCCCGCAAAAATAAAATCATACCGGCAAAACAAAAAACCCTGAAAGCTTAGAGCTATCAGGGTTTTAAAATTTGGCGCGCCCAGTAGGATTTGAACCCGCAGCCTTCTGATCCGTAGTCAGACGCTCTATCCAATTGAGCTATGGGCGCATTTTCAAAAGAACATATAATATAATAATACAAACATGGAAAAAATGCAATAGTATAAAATGGAATCGCCAAATTTCCTTATTGAATATGAAAGCTTGTTTATTAAATAAATTTCAAATATGCCTGAGAATATTTCCCTAATTTCCCTTTGCAAGGTTTTATTATTTTTGTAACAGTTCAAACTTATATGATATAATAATTTTAAAAATAAAATATAGCCGAAGTTATTATATGAGTTTGTACCCATGCGATTTCCCTTTCGCTTGCACATGCATCATTAAGTCATGAATGGCAGCCATTCATGACTTGGAAAAATAAGCTTTATACAACACTACTTACTGGAATCTGAGAGGTTGTTTTTAATGAATATTGAACCATATAAATCCATATTATATTCAGATACTTTGGTGCCCGACATTTTTATAACAGAATATCTTCCGTCCATGGACGGAGATTATTTAAAAATATACATATACTGCCTGTTTTTATGCAAGTACGGGAAAAATATTTCTATGGACGAGCTGGCTAAGAAGCTGGACATAGAGCAGCAAAAAGTGAAGGATGCTTTTACTTATTTTGAAAGCCTTGGAATCATCACAAGAAACGGTGATGATATTGTTTTAACCGACCTTAAGGAGAAAGAAATAAATAAGCTTTACAGGCTTAAGACTACATCCTCTCCGGAAGAAGCCGTTTTAAGTTCGGAAAGAAGCAAGAAACGCAGCGAGACAATAACCTCCATAAACAATACATATTTCCAGGGTGTGATGGCACCATCCTGGTATACGGATATTGATGCATGGTTTGACAGGTATAAGTTTGACGAAGATGTCATGTATGCTCTTTTTCGTCACTGCAATGAGCATAAAGGACTTTCCAAAAGCTATATTGTAAAGGTTGCCGACAACTGGTACAGCAAAAATATAAGGAATTATTTTGATCTGGAAAAATATCTGGAAGAGTATAAAAAATTCAATGACATCCGCGGTAAAATAGTCAAAAAGCTTAAGCTGGGCAGGAACCTTACCGAGTACGAAGATGAATATGTGGAGAAATGGACAATGGATTACAAATACGATTTTGACGTAATAGATCTTGCGCTTAAGAAAACTACTGCCAAGACAAACCCGAATTTCAAATATATAAATGCAATAATTACAAACTGGTACGAAAAAGGTCTTCGCACTAAGGAAGAGATCCTATCCTATGAGAAAAGCTCCAGGGCTCAGGCTTCCAAACAGGATGCAAAGGATGCGCAACCAAAGCAGATCCCTCAACATGCCAATTTTGAGCAGAGGGAATATGATGACAGCGTATACGGCAACTTTTTCAGCAATATAGCAAATGAGAAAAAGGTAGGAGGCTGAAATGAACTCTGATATACATAATGCGATAAAAAATGAATATGAGAAAAAGCAAAAAAAAGCATATGACAATCTGGAGTTCAGGAGGAAAAAGGCATTCGCAGAAGTGCCGGGTCTTGAGGAGATAGAGGATAAAATCCATAAAATCGGCCTGAAGTATAATAAAATGATATTGCAGGGGATCAAGCCCACAGATGAGATTTTATCTGCATTGCTCAAGGACATTGATAACCTTAAAAGGGAAAAGGTACAATTGCTTGTTGCAAACGGATACCCCGAAGATTACCTGGAAATCAAATATGAATGTCAGAAATGCAAGGATACAGGTTTTATAGACAGCAGCGCCGGGTCTGTAAGATGTTCCTGCTACAAGCAGCAGATGATAAACTATATGTATAAGAGTTCCAACCTGAAGCTTATAGAAAAGGAAAACTTTACGACCTTTAACCCGGATTTGTACTCCGATGCAGTTGATAAGGCCAAATATGGGATAAACATTTCTCCCCGTCAGAACATTTTAAAGATTAAAGACAGATGTATGAAATTCATCGAAAATTTTGACTATCCCGATGAAAAAAATCTCTTTTTCTATGGACCCACCGGGGTAGGCAAGACATTTATGTGCAACTGCATAGCCATGGAATTGATAAAGAAAGGAAAAACCGTGCTGTATCAAACCGCTCCTATAATTTTTAACATAATCAACGAGTACAAGATAAGAGCTTTCAATGACGGTGATTTTCAGGATGAAAGCTATAAGAGCATATTTGAAACCGAACTTTTGATAATAGATGACTTGGGCACCGAAACCCAAAGTGCGGCAAGATATGCAGAGCTACTGACAATCCTTAACGTAAGGCAGATGAACAATCTTCAGAAGCCATGCAAAACCATTATTTCAACCAATATCAGCCCCAGGAAGCTGTATGAAAATTACACTGAAAGAGTTGCTTCCAGAATTGTGGGCTGCTTTGAAGGCCTATTGTTTGTGGGAGAGGATTTAAGGGGAAAAAAAGCATTATAATTTGCGCCGATCGGGCATAAATGTTCCTATGCCCGATTTTTATGCTGGTGCAAGCTTTCGGACCAATGCCCGGAAAATTCTTGCAAAAACCGGATGTCAGCCAATCCCCATGAACTTGTACAGGAATATCGCCCAGTTGGAGCTTAACCCCATAAGCCCGAATCCCTGCGTTATGTACATCAATATAATTAACACCAGTCCCGGCAGTATCCAGAGCACTCCTTTTTTCCCTGTGTTCCGCTCTCTTGCAGGATACTTTTCCACTCTATCCGATGTAGTCCTAACCAATGCTATGATCAATCCTATAAGTATTGACAGGCAAAAGGAGAAAATGAAAAACCAGGTAAAAACAACTACTATTTGCGTCCTTGCAGGCAAACTAAAGATGGCGGAAAAATACTCATTGGCATCCAATTGGGTCTGCGAACTATCAAGGCCGCTTTTCTGCATTGTTTGGGTAAGCTTGTTTGAAATATAGGTGATAACCACTGCTATGGAGTTATTGGTAAAATGGGCAAACATTCCGGCAAACAGCGAGTTAGTCCTATGGACAATGTATCCTATGAGGGCTCCCAGGAGAAATGTGCCCAACAATCGTTGAAAATCAAGATGAAACAATCCAAACAGCAGGGCTGTGATCAGTATGGCCTTTTTGGCACCCAACCTTTCAAACCCTCTTTGCAGCACGCCCCTGAACATGATCTCTTCACAGATTCCTGCAGATCCCCCCACAATAAGCAGGTTGATTATCAATTCACCGGTATTTTCAGCTTCAGGTACGCTGGAAACGACCACTCTGCCAAATACCTGTTTAATAAGAGCCAGGTTTATGAGATTGAGTGCTCCTACCGCAGGAATTGCAAATACCATTATTAAAAAAATAATCAGGAGATTTATAAGACTAACCCTATTTAGCCTCAACACCTTTTTCACATCATATTTAAAAATAAACAACAGCGCCAGGGAAGGCAGCAAAACCAGAAGAAACTCCGTAACCAGAAGACCTGGGTAAAGGTACTGTTTCTGAACCCGAAATCCTATAAATAAAAGCAGTATCACTCCCAGGGAATATAACCCGCATATTTGAGCCATGGTAGGGATTCTCGTGCATTCATCCCTTAGATCTACATTTGGTTGATAAAAACCACTGCCAAAATTGTTCTTTTCCATTGATTCCTCCATGATACTCCAGCAAAACCTGCCTTTAGTATTGCTTTAACGGGTATTAACAACTTCGCTTCATTTATCCCAATAGATTTCGTCAAAGCCCGTCCTGTTTCAATTACGTCTAACTAAATGATATCTTTAATGAACCAAATTTGCAACAAAAAAACCGGAGATATCCGGTTTTTTTGAAAACTAGCTGTGCCAGCATTTTACAGTATTATTCTCAGGCCACAGAAATAGTAAGCCGGCTGCCTCCAAGTTATCACAAAACTATCTCAAACAGCCGGAACATCATATTAATTGAAGCTAAAACTGCCTTACTGCGCACAGGCAAATACCTTTTCCCGCCAAGAACATAAATGAGCCGCCAAATCATGGATCACATGGTCAGAACACCGTTTGGGGTGTTTATTATCATAAGGATGTCTTCTTCTTCGCCTGTATTGGCATTTATATACACAATAAAATCCTTGTCGTTCAATTTTCCCTTGAATTCATAGGTAAACAGCTCGGTTTTGTATTCCGTCGGTATTATTGCCAATCCTGAGCTGTACACCTTTATTTTGGAACTGATTTTAGATCTTGCCTCTTCTTCTGAAATGGAAGGCTCAGGTATATTCCTGTCGGTATGGGATGAAAGATAGCCCTTTGCCTCAAATCCTAATATTTCGCCATTATCCAGTGCCACTTTCACCTTTATCAGATCGGGGTAAATAACTATCCCGTCCTGGGTATATGCATAGTTTATGGTAGCCGTGTTGTCTTCTTTCAGGTAATAGGTATCGGTCATGTTCTTAAAGCCCTGTTCTTCAAGGAACTTCTTTCCGGCAGCTTTTGCCTGGTCTATGTTCAGGACTTCCTTTTCCACTGCCCTGTTATAAAGCATATAATACGGGTGTCCGCCTTTTTGAGTGATATCTATTACTGCGGTTTCCTCCTCCGGCCTGTCTTTGAATGTAACCGTATAGCTGTATGTTTTAAACGGTTCCGAATCATTCTTGGATGTATTTGTGACATTCTGCACCTTATCCTTGCCAAAAAACTTTATAACCCTCTCCCTGGCTTGATCAACACTCACAGTGTCCCCTGTCAGGGCTTTGGGTTTTGTGTTTGTAATGTGGTCAGAGAAAGGACCGTCATAAATGAGAGTAGGATACTCCTGAAAAGTCTTATCAATGTTCTCAAACTGTTCTCCGGTTATTTTGGTGGATGTCCTTTGAAAGATACTGGTACCTTTTTTCCTAAGCTCTCCCCATTTCAGCCTTCCTGTCCCCAAATCGCTCTGAAGCTGCTCAAGGCTGTCCCTTAATGATACAGCATAGCCATAAAGCTTTTCCAGAGTTTCATATTGCTTGTCACTAAGTTCTTTTCCTTTCATGTTTTGATTATTGAGAGAATAGGCAAAGTCTCCTACCTGAGTCAAGTATTTGGATGTTTTCTCAAGGGTGGGAGGATTGATAGGGAGCTGCCCCAGGTTGGTCTGGGCAAGATTTGCCTGTCTCCATGCTTCCTGCATTATGCTTGCAGTTTTTGTATTGGACGCTGATATCAGCGACTTGGCCAACAACATCTGAACATTGTCAACATAACCCAGCATGTCATAGAAAGCCCGGTTATACTGGTTATCTAACTCCTGCCTCAAGTCTGCGGCAGTTTTATACTGGTATATGCCCCAGCCAGCCACAACCGCCAAAGCCACAATAACAACACTGTACATCTTTCTGTCTGATAATCTTCTTTTGAAATCCAGCAGTTTGTTCCTGATTCCCAAGTTTTCACCTCCATTGAGTCATATGCCGAAATGATGCTTGCCTATCGTCTTTATTATCTTTCTGCCCCATATCCACTTGCTGGTTGCTGTAGCAGGGTTCCAATAATACAGGCATCCATTGGTAGGATCCCATCCGTTCAGAGCATCTCTTGCAGCTTTTACCACAGTCGATTCAGGATCTATGGGTACATTTATCTGCCCGTCGGAGACTGCAGTAAATGCTCCCGGTTGATAAATTACACCTGCTATGGTCTTTGGAAATCTTGAATCCCTGGTTCTGTTCAGTATTACAGCCCCTACTGCAACCTGCCCCTCATAAGGCTCACCTCTGGCTTCGCCGTTTATAGCTCTGGCAAGAAGCTGTTCATCGGATATACCTTTCCCCTGGGCATGTACTGCATTGCTTACGGTTATGCTGGTCATCCCCATTGCCAGGAGAGTGTCAAAACCAGCCGTTCCTGTGACCGGCATGTTATTCTTTCTCTGATATTCCTTTACTGCCTCAAAGGTGCTGCTGTCATAAATTCCGTTTACATCATCCCTGTAATATCCCCAGTTTTTCAGCCTCTGTTGCATCTGTGCAACTTCTTTTCCCTGATCCCCCGGTTTCAATTCTTTCATGAGCACTGTAATTTCAGGCCTGTTATGGGAGAAAACCGTAGAAATCAAGCATACCAGTATCAGAAGAACGCCGGTGATCTTCAGTTTTTTAAAAATGCTATCTCCTCCTCTCCTTATGAGTAACTTAATAGAAAAGGCTGTAAAAACAGACAGCAAATTTGATGTAACAGTCTTTATTGATATTTTTCGCTTTGCTTGATAAAAATATGCACTTTTGCATGGCAAAGACAGGCTATAGGCAAGTTCGTTATATAATTATTGTATTTTGTACAATTATTGTATATTATATAAATTGCGACTGATTTTGGATGTTAGTGGTTATATTGGGCTTATTATGAAATGAATCATTCGAAATAACATCCATATAACATCTGAACTCAAGATTATATATGGAATAATGTTATATTTTGCCGGAGAATTGCCAATTATTAATATAAGCCCTGAGCTCTTCCATGTTGATTTTCACGAAAAATCAAAACCATAGCATGAAAGGTGACAGGATATGGATATTTTATTTTTATCTGTTTCGACAGGCGGAGGGCATTTAAAAGCTGCCGAAGCGATAAAAGATGCAGTTGAGGATAGGTTTCCCGAAGCAAGAACAATGATTGTGGACGCCTTGAATTACATAAGTCCGACAGTAGATAAGCTTATTGTGGGAGGATACCTTGGCCTTTTAAAAAAAACACCCGGGGTATATGGAAAACTGTATGAACTGTCAGAAGCCGGAGATAGCATTCATGACATCTGCTTTGCCGCCAATAGCCTCTTTGCCCTGAAACTCAGGAAGCTTATAGATGATTTTATGCCGTCGGTAATAGTATGCACCCATACTTTTCCCTTTCATATGCTGTCCAGTCTGAAGCGCAGAGGAAAGGTCGACATACCTGTAGCCGCAGTCGTTACTGATTATGCAAGCCATCCTTTCTGGGAGCATAATAATATAAACGCATTGATAGTTCCTCATGAGCTTGTAAAAAAAGAGATGATCATGAGAGGGATGCCTGCCGAAATGATCTATCCTTATGGGATCCCCATAGACAAATGCTTTCTGGAAAGAAAAGACAAGGCGGAACTGTTTAAAGAATTTGATCTGGATGACAAGTTTACGGTTCTTGTCATGGGTGGCAGCCTTGGTTTTGGAAAGCTGGACCTTGTGTTTGAATCCCTTTTAAAAAGCCGGTATGACATCCAGATAATCGCAGTCACCGGGTATAACACGAAACTTAAAAATCATTTGGAGAGGGATTATTTCAATAAGGACAAGAAGATAAGAATTTTCAGCTATACCGACAGGATATCTGACCTGATGGATATAGCTGATCTGATAATAACCAAGCCCGGAGGCATGACGATTGCAGAGGCTTTGGTAAAAGGCCTGCCCATGTTGATCCTTTCCGCTATTCCAGGGCAGGAAGAAAGGAATGCAAATTTCCTCGTAAGCAATGGTGCAGCCATTAAAATGTCTGATTTTAAAGACATTGATGAATCCTTTCACCATATTTTTTCAAATCAGTCTTGCATGGAGCAGATGAAAAAGGCAGCACAAAAACTGGCAAGACCAAATTCCGCAGAAAATATAGCATCCTTGCTTAAAAAACTTTCATCCGGAAACATCAGGGTACAAGCCAAGAGTAACTATCAATGAAATTCGTTAGTTTTATACTAATCGAGTTATATCAACAGCAAGTTTTAATCATCCAAATTAAGGGTTGCTTTTGATGAAATCTGCAAGGTTTACGTTTTAATATAAATTGTAACTTTGCTCAATTTAAGTTCGATAAAGGGTCAGGCAATTTCCTGGAGTCAGCTGATTTGCCTTACCCTCCGCTTTGCCAAGTATCTCTAAATTTACCGCAATGTTGTCTCCAGTTACCCGGCACAGCGGATTTGATTACCTAAACTGTCTGTACCATGTAAAGTCCTGTCTCACGGCTCATCCCAATCGTTTATTCATGCTTCAGCTTCCTGTGTTACATTGCATCGCATTTGAGGCACCGGAAGCAAAACATGATAAAAATAACGGAATAGCTATAATAGCCTCACAACATTGATTTTTCCTCCGCATATCTCCCTTGCGATGTCAACCTCTCTTCCCTTGCACGTAAACAGGATTATCTGCCTCGTACCGGACAGGCCATACAAGTACAGCAGCGTCTCCCTCATTCTCTCATCATCATACTGGGCAAGAACTTCATCCATTATCAGAGGCAGCTTTTCACCGGTTGAACCTATCAAGTCGGCCATTGCAATCCTTAAGGCAAGGTACATCTGGTCAACGGTACCTCCGCTCAATGACGGCACCATTGCTACATCTCCGGTTTCCGGAGCTATCACTTTCAGCATGAGATTGTCATCAGCCCTTAAATCCTTATATTTCCCGCAGGATATTTTGCTTATAATCCCGCTCATTGCCAAGTTGAGATGGGGCATAAAATCCCTTTGCAATTCCCCGCTGGCTTCATTAAGCACCTCCAGTGCAGTTTTAAGGGAAATTCCAACATCCTCCAGTTCGGATTTTTTCTCCATCAGCATATCTATTTCTTCTGTTACCCTCTGAAGCTCGTCATCATCTATCCAACCCCTGAGAAGAGTCTCACATTCCGTTATTCTGAGGAGAGTTCTTTTTATTTCTTCGTCAATTTCATCCAAATCGTCCCCTATCACCCACTCTTTCTGTAAACTGCCTGCCAATCCTGTGGTTTGACTTGATGTTTCTTCCTTTTTAAGTTGCTGTTCCAGGGTTTCTATTTCCCCGGAAATGCGGTGTAGTATTCTTTCAATATCTTCCCTGCTTCCACAGGGTATTCCGCTTATGGAAGAAGCGTTTTTATAGCATCTCCGGATACTGGTCTCAATATCTTCAATCCTCTGTTTCATGTATGAAATAGCTGATTCTGTTTCTCTGTAGCTTCTCACCCCGGATTTAAATACCCTGATCATTTCAGGATTCACTTCCGCCGCCGTATTGTCTATTATCCCGGTTTTATGCAGCATGCCTGCTATCGACTCCTTTAGGCCGGCGGCTTCCCTGATGCTGATATCCCGTTCATTCTCCAGGTTACCTATATCCCTGCTGAGTTCATCTATTTGACGCACCAGGTTGTTGTATTTTTCCTTCATGATCAGGAATTCTTCAATGCAGCTTGCACCAACTGCCTTATATAGTTTTTCCAGGGATTCTTTCTTTTTATTTATTTCATCAACCACGCTTCCCATATCTACAGTTGTTTTTTCATTGAGCAACTTGTTGATTTGTTTGGTGGCACTGCGTTTTTTTATTGAGAATACTGCCGTTAATGCTATAGCCGGAACGGCCATTGCATAACCCGCAAAAAACCCCATCAAGCCGGCGAGTGCCAGGATAACGGACAATGCTGCAGAAACCGCCGTGATATATATATATCGGTGTTCTTTCCTGCGAATGCACCTCACTTTTTCATTTATTGAACCCTGACTTTCTGAAGTTAAATTTCTTTTTAGCTTTTCTTTATCTTTGACCAGGCTCAGCGCCTGCTCTTCGACATTTTCATCCATATAGTTGAAAGCTTTCAGGTTTCCCAACTGAGATTCAACATCATTTAAATCACTTCTTTTTCTGTCCAGTTCTCCTTCCGTCTTTCTTATATTCTCCTGCAGGCTGATAAAGCGGCTGTATTCCATGTCTATTCTGTCAGTATCATCGGGATTAACGGAAGAGAATTTTTTAAGCTGTTCCATTTTCCTTTCCGCTTCCAAAAGCTTTTTTTCATAAGATTCCAGAGCTTCTTCATCCGCATCAATGCTTTTTAAAACAGCGTCAATCTCTTCCTTGAGTTTTTTATTTTTTAAAACAGTTTCAGATATGTCGGCGGTTTCCTTTAATTTCACCAACCATTCCCTGCGTTGTTCCAACTTGAATTTTTTCTCTTTCAGGCTTTTTAGTTCCACCTCTGTTCCAAACAGCGATTCCCGCCTGTTTGATATTTCAAGTTTCAGCGCACGCAGTTCCTCCAGCCTGGCATTTATTCTGTCCAAAGGCCTGGTAGTGGTCTTATCGGTTCCCACATATTTCTTCAGAGCTTCTTTCAATGCTTCTTCCGCTTTGGCGAAAGATACATCCTCAAAACCCGTCTGCCCCACGTTTATCAGCCTATTTATCAGTTCTCCCGTTCCGTCCTCGCCTATTTTTGATTCCATCTGGCGTATAAACACCGTTTTATCGAAACACACTTCACTGACTCCCAGATGCTTTTCTGCAAAATGAGCGCCTCTTTCCCTGCTCTGTTCAAAGGAGATTGTAATATCATTAAAACAAGCATCAAAAACTTTTACCGAACCGGTGTTAAAGTTTCTTTCAATTCTGAAAAGCTCACCATTATCCAGCCTGTATTCAATGACACCTCCAAAGTCACCCCCGGACCAGGGCTTATATCTCCTTAAAGGCGGCAAAACCCCGTCCTTAGAGATTCTCCCGCCCTTCAATCCGAAAAGCATGCCTTTTATGAACCATTGCAGGGATGTCTTTCCCGATTCGTTATTTCCGTATATTATGTTCAATCCTCTGTCAAGCATCAGGTTCAAATCTGCAAGTTTACCAAACCCTTTGACCACCAGCTTCTCGATGTGCATTTTTGCCTCCTAACCGATATCTACTTTTCCGTTGTCCAGGGCTTCTATCCCATAATATAAAGACCTCATCAGCAATTCTTTCTCATGTTCATCCGAAGCCTTTTCCATAAGCTCAAATATTTTGCGGGCATAAAGTCCCCTGAGTCCGGGCTCTCTTTTTATCTCATCAAAGTTCAAGTCAGGAGCGGCACCATTCTTCATTTTGATGAAAAACACCCGGCCGTTGAAATAGGACAGCAGTTGCTGAAAATCAATTCTAAGTTCCGGGGCAATGTAGCCTTTTAATGTAACATAAAACAACCCGTTTAAAGCATCATGTCCGGGACGGCTTTCTTCAATGGCTTTCCAAACCTTGCCCGCCACTTGCGCCTCTGTAGTGCAGCCGCTTATATTTACATCTATGTTTACATAATACTTTTTTGCCGTGGGACTAAACCTGATTTCCAAATCCCGGTATCCGCCATCTTCTTTTTTTATGCATCCGATATATATTCCATGCTCCCCGCTTTCATCAAAACCAAGGGGTTCGGGACTCCCGGGATTGTATATCAATCCATGCCCTCCTATATCATCGGACCTGCCATGGAAATGACCCAGGGCAATATAATCCATCCCCATCCGGGAAAGCTCATCGCTGCTCACCGGATTATACAGATTATTATCTTTCCTGAAATCCATATCAACAGTACCATGCAGGAGGAGTATATTAATATAATCCCTGTCCATCGGCTTTATATCGTTTAATTGTGAAGCTTCCCTGCGGAAGTCCTTAAAACCGATTCCATGGACACAGGTATTCAGTTCATGCAAAACAAATGCGGGATTATCTCCGCAGAGTATGTGCACATTTTTGCTCCAGGGATAATTCCGGTAGAAAGAACTGGAGACATAAGGGTCATGGTTTCCCGGTATCATAAAAACATGAACATCGGGAATCTCCGAAAACCTGTCATTTACGTGCGCAATCATTGACTTCCTGACATAGTCATGTTCGTACAAATCGCCGCAAATAAGCATAATATCGACTTTCTCCACCATAGCGGTGTTTATTATCCTATCAAAGGCATCCTTTAGATCCATCCTCCTCACTGAAGCCTTTGCAGAATCGCTCCCAAGGGTTGTAAACGGAGCATCCAGATGCAAGTCTGCACAATGCAGGAATTTTACCTTTTTCATCAGTGACCCCCTTGATAAAGTAAGTATCATTTTCAAACCTATAGGGCTGTTGTATCAGAATAAACGGAAACTAATCACTTGTCCGGTCCCCAGCCTGGATGACTGCATATGCCACAGCATAGTCTTCACAATGGGCCAGGCTTATGGATATGCTTGTCCCGCCCAGTTCAGCCAATCTCTCTTTTGCCCTGCCCGACAGGCATATATCAGGCTTGCCTTTTTCGTCATTGACCACTTCAATCTCTTTCCACTTTATTCCCTCGCTTATTCCTGTGCCAAGAGCCTTGGACACAGCTTCCTTGGCTGCAAAACGCGCTGCATAACTCTTGTATTTGGTCTCTTTCCTTTTTTCGCAATAGCTGATCTCTCTTTCTGTAAAAATCCTGTCTTTAAAAGCTTGTCCCAATGTTTCCAGGGAATGCTTGATCCTGTGTATTTCAATTATATCAACACCACAGAGAATAGCCAAAAGTTACACTCCTTACCTTTATACTAATGTTGTTATGCATCCATCACAGAATGATGTTGTTTAGTAACTAAAATAGCCAACACGAAAAAAGAATACTATTTTCATAATCATCTGGTCCTATGCCGGCAGATTTGAGATAGCAACGCCGTAACAGCAAGCTGAATTGCATATTGCAACTATAAAAGCTCAACCAAATTCGTTGAGCTTTTTGATTTCATCCTGTTAAAGCTTCATCCTGTTCTTTCTCCGTTCTTCAAGAACACTGTCCAAAGCTGCTGCTTCATTGACCGCTGTCTCCAGCTTTTCCAACATATCCTCCGTCTCAATGCTGGCAAGTATCTGATGCTTGAACATGCTTACGGTGCTCTCCATATAATCAAGCTTGGCACTGATCCTCTCAATTTCCTGTTTCTCTTCCTTAAGCCTGTCGATGATTTTTTGATCCATTTCTATAAGGTTTTTAATATCTTCCGCCATGCGAGGATCTTTTGTGAAATTGAGTTTCCTCATATTGGCATTGATCCTGTTGGCAACCTCACCTACATCTGTTTCTTTAAGCTCCTTGCTTCTTATGCAGAAATTAATAAGCAGTTTTATATAGGATATTACCAGCTTCAGTGTCTGTTCCGTTATCTTCTCCTTGATGTAGCTCTTTTCACCTTTAAAAAACGAATTTACTATATCGTTTTTATCCTCCATCACCCTGCGGAGCTTTTGAAGGTATGTGGAATTGGTATACCTTTTGGCTTCATTGGCAAGTCTCAGGCATTCATAGTTCAAATCCTGTATCTGCCTTATCTTCTCCCTGCTGTTAAACTCTTCATGAAATTCCCTGCTTAGCAAGGTTTTTGCAACAAAAGCTAAATAAATCACTACAGCCGGCAGATAAGCAGCTCCGGTATATGCAAGGGGTTGCAGGTTTTCAGGCAGCAGTCCTGCTATTGGGACTCTTATCAAGGAAGTAACGCCCAGAAACAGCACCAGCAGTCCCAGATTTTTCATTTTAAAAAGCGCGCTAAACAGCATTCTCAACTTCATATGAGCATCTCATGCCTTCCCTTTTTATTATGAGAAAGATACCACAATCAAATAATGTCCATTATCAGACTTCACTTTATTAGAATTAACTGCATATATGACAGGCAGTAATAATAATCGTTTCCCTAAAGGGCTGTAAATACTTAATTTCAAAATCCAGAACCTATAATTCCGGCTTAATCTAATTTGTTGTTTTATTTTCAATCTTCTCTTTCACTTCAAAGCCCTGTTCAGTTCCCAGCATGGCTTCGGCCCGGGCTTTGGCTCTTTCCCTTGCAGAATTCATATCCAGCCTCTTCAGTTTCAGTTCCATATTGGAGTCGTTAAGGGATTCAACTGCATTGGCTCTTGCAGTCTTTTTATTGACTATTTCCCTTGCTCTCTCCATACTCTCGTTTACACTGCCAATCCTGTTGCTCTTGGCAGTATACCTGGCATTGACTGAATTTATGTTCTCCCTCAGCGAAGCCATTTTGGCCTGTGATTTCAAAGTCCTCAGCTCATTAAGCTTTGCATTCATCTCTGACTCAAAGATCTTGTAGTCTTCCCTTATCTTTGCCACTTCAGCCATGGCGTTTTCATAAGTGGCTTTATGGGCTTCATAGGTAGCCTGGTATTCCTCCTCCTGCATGAGGAGTTCTATGAGCAAATCCTTGTCTCCCTGTCTTTGGGCTGCCTCTACCCTTGCTTTTATGGCATTCAGATTCTTTTCCGAGTTTTTCATCTCTATCTTAATCAGTTCTGCATTGGTCTGAATTTCAAGAATCTGCTGCTCAGCTTCCTTTCTGGCCTTTTCTATCTGATTCTTGACATCCTCAAAAAGGACTTCCGGATTTTTTTCTTCCATTCTTCCTACAAACATTCCGAAAAATCCTCTTATCATTGCTCCTAATCTACTGAATAATCCCATTACTAACGCCTCCTCCTTTAAATTTCCAAAGGAATACTTGTCCTGCTGCTTAATGAATATTCCGCAAACAAAAAATATAAATGCTAATGTAAATTATATCTTAAAAAATAGTGCAATAACAGGTCTAAAAATAAATTACCGTTTATATTCTTCCAAATCTTTCAGGTTTTCTTTATCATCCAGCAGATATTTATACCTTTCAGGCAGTAAGTCCTTGTCATCCGTTTCCCTTATCGCCAGCATGGTCATAAATTCCACCTGCTGGGTGCTTGGCCTGCATTTCTCTATCGCCATCTTCAATATTTCCGCTGTGATAACCGAACCTTCCTTCTCGTCCTCGCTGGCCAGCTCATATGCCTTTCTTACCACCGTTTCAATTTCTGCTCCCGTATAATTCTCAGTATCCTTTGCAAAAGGCATAAAATCTGTAATATCCGTTTCAAAGCCGTACTTCCGTATGATTATTCTAAAGATGTCCGCTCTCTCGGAAGCTTCCGGAAGCAGGATGGGTATCTTTTTATCAAATCTCCCTGCCCTTTTTAAAGCTGGATCCAGTAGGTCGGGTCTGTTGGTGGCAGCGATAAAAATAACTTTTCCCCTATTATTTGTATTACCGGTAAACTGTAAAAATTCGCTGAAAATATTTCTGCTTACACCGCTGTCACCGCTTTCACCTCTTCTGAAAGCAGTGTCAATCTCATCCACAAACACGATTACCGGCTGTTGGGACTGGGCTCCCAGGAGGCACTTCTTGAAGTTTTTCTCACTCTCTCCCACATACTGTCCCAGTATTCTGGACATGTCTATTTTTACGCAGTTAAATCCGCTGGATTTGGCCAGGGCATTCACCAGCAGGGTCTTACCCGTGCCGGAAGGCCCGCATAGCAGTATCCCCATCGGTACCCTTCTCAAATCCCCTTTCTTGATTGGGTTCACAATATTCTTCATCAGGTAGTTTTTGGCCTTTTCCATCCCGCCTATGTCTTCAAAGCCGATTTCCGGGTATATAAATTCCAGCACATCCCCATATTCTTTCTGCAAAACTGAATGCTTCTTTTCTTTTATGAACTCAAAACTGATTGGCACATCCTCGGCCTCAGCACGCAGTTTAATATCTTTTATGGACTTCTTGCTGAGACCGGATGAAAGTTTGGCAAACTCGTCAATTGTTATATCCGACTTTACACTTCCGTCCTGAAGCAGGTATTCTATATACTTTCTGCGCTCTTCTTCACCAGGAAGTTCCACCAGGATTGGCTCCACTCTATAGGATGATTTGAGAATCTCCCTGCTGACATCTGCCAGGTTGTCCGCAAGCATAAATATTGTGCTCCCTACAGAAGAAATCTTGGGATTTACCGACCATTCACTAATCCATATCAATGCTGACCTTTCTTCCAGGGACATGCTGCCCACATCCACCGAAGGCAGTATTTTCTCAGTGTGGTTTATAAACAGGACCATCTTTGTATTCCTTAGGGCAATATCAATATATGGGAACAACTTGGACGGAAGGGAGCGAAAAAGGTTGGCTGCTTCATTTGAAGTTATCATATTAAACTCCCTTTCCATTTCCCTGTCAAGAAACGTCAGTCCCCTGGAAATATCATAGAAAGCTACTATTGAGAAATTCCTCTGCTTAATGAACTCGTCATATAAAAACCTGTCTATGTAGCGATAATTGTCCACCAGGTCCCTAACATTGAAATATAGCAAAAACTCATGGGAGATCCCTGATCTGTATTTGTTTAGAAACTCATCATACCACATCTATCAATAATGCCAAACCGTTGATCAGTACAGTTGTGGCATTTCACCTCCAATACCGTAATTTGCGAACAAGCAGATCATCACTTTTAATTATACGCAAATTCGTAAGAAAAGTTTAGCATCCCATAATTATTTATTGTATTCTAGATACCATTAATATAGAGTATTGTACTATACTCTATGTATTGTGTCAACAGAAACTTTTATAAATATTTTTTATTAAAATGCTAAAACTAAAAGAGCACATTTATTATTTTGAAAGCACAACAAAACCTTTTGATTCAAGGAGGATTTATGGAAACGACTTCTTTTAACGTACCGTCGATATCATGCAGCGCCTGTGCGGAAAAAATACAGGAAAGCCTTAAAGAAATGAAAGGAATTAACAATATTTCCGTGGACATTAAAACAAAAACCGTAAGTGTGGACTACAATCCGGCAGATGTAAAACCTCAGGATATAATGAACAAAGTTTCATCCATAGGATATGAGGTGGTACAATAAATATCAGACACCTTTTTAAAGCAAATTGGCGGTATGACGGCCATTTTCCTGAATGCTGATATTTCATTATATTTGAGACCCATCCATAACACTGACATAGGAAAGAAACAAATCGGAGTATAAGATTTTCCTTGAGAATATCCTATACTCCGATGCATAACTTTTCTTCAGATATTTATTTTTGACAATTTTCAAAGCAAATTACTCTTTCCGATGGAATTTAATATTGCCTGTTCCTGATTCTCAATATGCTTCCTGGCTAGCATTGCAGCCCTTTCTGCATCTTTTGCCTGTATCGCATCCAGTATTTCAGTATGCTCTACAACCAGGCCCTTGTGGGCACTTTGGTTTTTCATATAGATAACCCTGAACCTGTGTACCTGTTCCCTGAGGTTGTTGGTTATCTGTAACAGCTTTTCATTTCGTGAAGAACGGTAAATGATCTCATGGAACTCCACATCTTTTTTTATCAGGTTCTGCAAATTTTCCTTTTCTACATAACTGGCGAATTGATTATTGACATGCTTCAGATCCTTAAGCTCTTCATTGGTAATCCTCTCTGCAGCCAATGCCGTAGCGAGGCTGTCCAAAGCAGCTCTTATTTCGAGAACGTCAATAATATCTTTTACCGATAAACTTGCCACTTGAACACCCCGGCGAGGCACCATGGTTACAAAACCCTCAAGTTCCAGTTTCCTGATCGCTTCTCTTACAGGTGTTCTGCTCACACCCATCTTTTCTGCCAACTGAACTTCCATCAGCCTCTCGCCTGGTTTTAATTCTCCCATAATTATGGCTTCACGCAAAGTATCGAAAATAACTTCCCGCAATGGTTTATAATTGTTCAAATTCACTTTAGAAAGTTTGCCTGCCATATCTCCAACCTCTCCCTGATCAATATTGTTTATTCTGGGAATGCTTTAAGTTTATTTGTTTATCCTACAGAATCAAAAGAAACCGTCGATGTAACAAACCTTTCCCATCTGTCGCATTCCATAGCTTCATATGCTTTTTTTGCAGATATCTCATCGGAAAAAATCCCGAAAACCGTAGGTCCGCTGCCACTCATCATACTTCCCAATGCGCCAAGGTTGATAAGCTTCTGTTTTATCTCCCCTATCACTCCATATTTACTGCAGGTGACTGTTTCAAGCACATTCCGCATATCCTTTGCAAGACAATTTATATTTCCGCTTTCAATGTACTTTATAATTATATTTGTATCCGGTCTATTTGTCAAATTTTTAACATTAAGATTTCCATACACCCAAGCAGTAGAAATGCCTATCTTAGGCTTAATCAATACCATATGTGTAACAGGCAATGGTTTAAGTGGTGTAAGGATTTCGCCAATACCCTCAGCCAGCATGGTACCGCCTTTAATACAAAAGGGAACGTCCGCACCAATTGTTTTCCCTATCTCCATCAGCTCATTTTCTTTCAGGTTCAGCTCGAATAAACTGTTCATCCCTTTCAGCACGGCTGCAGCATCAGAACTACCGCCGGCAAGACCTGCTGAAACAGGTATGTTTTTTTCTATCCGGATTTTTACTCCCTTGTCAATTCCAAAATGTAGTTTAAGTTTTTCAGCCGCTTTATATGCAATATTTCTTCCATCCGTTGGTACCCATCGGTTTTTGCATAGAACCTCAATACCGCTTTTTGCTTCTTCTATAAAAACCCTGTCATGAAGTTCAATAGTCTGCATTATAGTCTTGATATCATGGTATCCGTCAGGCCTTTTTGCAAGAACATCCAAGGACAGATTTACTTTAGCTCTTGCTTTTAGCTTTATTAAATTCATCTTCCACCTCGAAGTTTAGATAGGTGCGTTCGTCAATTTATACAGTTGATTAGAAATATTATATACAATATACAATTTGATTTCAATAAAAAATGCCTGAAATTTAATTTTCAGGCACCTTTTATGTAAATCAAGCAATGTGGTTTTTTAAATTTTTTCTATAATGTTCTTTTGGGAATCAGTACCTGACGACCCGGTACGTGCAGATCCTGATCGGTTATATTGTTTATTTTTTGAATATAATCCACAGTTGTATAATATTTCTTGGCTATTTTCCACAAAGTATCCCCGGGTTTAGAAAAGTAAATGACAAGGCTGGGCTGCTCCTCCAATTTTCTGTCTTCATGTGGCAGCTCGATAATATCTACGGTAAGAGGATAAAACACCTGTCTTACCACTTTTATGTCCACGCCTATGATCAGCCTGATTTCGACTTCCGTTGCCGAGATCATGCTATAGCTGCAGTGTTCTATATCCAATCCTATATCGCACTTCATATCCGGTTTGATACCTTTTATATCAACAGTATGGCGGAAAGGAATTTCCTGCTGCTGGCAATATACTGGCCTTTCGCTGTCACCGGAAAGGTAGAGAATGTTATTGCTCACGACACCTTCAATATTCACTCTGTCATCAATTACTTCGTAATCCGATACCCAAGGCTTGCATAATACATTAAAGACTTCAGCAATTTCTGGATTTTCATCGCTAACGGAGATGGCATCCCTGATGACAACCTGGGTCTTGCTGCGTGTCATTACATCCTCAATTCTGATGGTCTCCTGTTCAAGGTTAAGCCTAACACTGGGACTGTATGCATCGGATACTATATCTATGTTTCGCTTTTCATAGGCTGATGCATATAGATTCAAGTCTGCTTCAAAATTCAAAACCCTGAGCTCTCCGTCCTCATCTTCAGCCGGTTCAAACTGTATACCTGCAATTCTGAAGTCAACCTCAATATCTGCACTATCACCGGCATTTGGCAATTCCAGAGACTGTGCAAAGGGAACATCAAATTCCATCATCTGAAGGCTTCTTTCCTCATCATCAGCAGTATAAAGCGTGGAAATATTAAGCTCGCCCTTGGCAACAGCTCTGCCATCTTCCAAATAACATTCCTTGTTTATGATTTTTACATCCGTTCTTAAAATTTCTTTTACAGAAGGCTTTCCGGCCGGAACTGCCAAAGCTTCACTTATGGTGCAGTCTGCAGCACTATCTCCAAGGTAGCAATTGATTTGAGCACTGCCCCTGAGGACCTGTACATCCTCCAACGCATCTATGTTGCTGACAGCCCTTTGCTCGCTCTCTTCCATCGCCTTTCCGCTGACTTTCAATATGGTTTTGACGTTGATTTTCCTTTCGTTCATCATATTGTATTCTATATGCTCAATATCGCATTTTACCCTGCATTTTGCTCCTGGCCTGGCATCCAAGACGTCCAGAGCATAATTAAAGTTTGATGAAGTGTTAAAACTTTTTATTTCCCGGCTCTCTTCATCCGGCACGTAAAGGATCTTGTAAAGAATCGTGCCATCAATCAATATCTTATCCTGTGCAGTTTCTATTCGGTTAACATATGTATCCCCATCCAAAAGCAGTATCCTTGAAATATCCGGCTTAACATCGGGCACAATTATATCATTCTCTATAACTGTCTGCGCTGAGTCTTCGCCAATCACACGGTTTATCACTACAGATTCCTTTATGAGTTCGAGAGACATGGCTATATCCTCCTCTTGCTTTATCGAATAAATTAAGCATCTATGTAATATATATTGACAAGACTTCTAAAATATGACTCGCCATAAAATATTGGTGCCTTACCGGATGCGCCTTTATTAAATTTCAGCAAGTACTGTTAGGAAATCTAATAAAAAAGAGAGCCAGGTTTATTAAGACCCGGCCCTCTTAACTCACTTTGTCTAATTTTCTAGCTAACCTGTATCTTCCTGTTGTCCTTGCAGACAATAATCTCAACTGCCTTTGTAAGTATATCTGTGTAGCTGTATGAAACCCTTCTGGTATTTTCATACTCATTTTCAAACTTAACGACGAAGATGCTGGGATAGGAATTCTCAATTATTCCCTCTCTGATAACTGATTTTTTTCTGCCTTTGTTGGCCTTAAGCTGTACCTTTTCTCCAATACAGGTCTCTATGTCCTTTTTTATCTGAAAAATATCACCTTTTTCTATCATCTTATCACCTCATCTTCTGTTTGCTAACATTATATCATATTGTTACGTCTTTGTCAAAAAAATATATATTATAACAGGAGTAATTTGTTTATGTCAAGTATTTATCTGAAAAAAGTATTTGCTTTACGGTTCTTTCGGAAATCCCTTTCTCGCTTTTCCCCGAGTCTGCAACCCACCTATGCCATCCGGCCCGGTTATGGTATTATTTATAACTTCCGATGGATCAAGAACGGAATTGATACTGGCCAAGGATATTTTCTGGCATACAAATACAGGGTCCAGCGCATGTATCAGAACTCTTCGGGGAGAACTGGCAAAATTGGCACCTGCATTGATTATTTCCTTATACATGGACTGGCACGCCCCTGCAAAAATAATCAGATTATCCATGTTACTGTCATATTTCCTTGCCTGTTTGACGGCATCGATGTAATATTTTGAATTCCAGTAACCATTCACATCTGCCGGCTTTCCTTCGCTTTTTATGAATCCATCATGCCCCGTTAAAACCAAAATGTCCGGCCTGTGTTCCTTGAGGAGGTCATACACCTCTGCAGGCTGATCTTTCTCAGGAACATGCTTTCCTATTACTTCTATTCCAAACTCTTTATACCGTTCAAGACAGGTATTGAGATAATCATCATCGCCATCTATATGGAGTACTTTTCCCGTTTTTGAATATGTCCGGGAGTTATCATTGGGAGTATTTCTGTAGAAAGCTTTTTTTGGATACTTTCCATGATTACGCATGTTTATTTCTCTGCATTTCCTGCTTACAGCGTAATTCTCTTTTGCAGTGTATTCCCTTAGTCTCTGGTTGGATATCACTATAAGGTCGGATTCAGGTGCGTCAGCCTCTATTCTGTATGTTATTCCTTTCAGTATGATTGTATTTCCGCCGCCGCCATTTATTATATCTACTACCTTGAAGTAGATATCTTCCCCATAGGATTTTCTGGCAACAATATCTCCTACTTTTATTTCTCCCATCAGATCACCCTTGCACAAAGTATGTCGCATTACATAATATGCTTTAACCCATGCTCTGGTGAATGGGGCGGGGCAAACTATCAAAAACTCAGATTTCTAAAATTAACTCATTGTGCCGGCCTCTTCCGTTTTTACTCAAAACAGTTCTTCATATCGTTCCATAAACCTTTTATGATGTTCAATTTCATCAATGACTTCCTGCAACTTGACAATATAACTTTTTTCAGACCAGCTTCGTCTGCTGTTATAGTATCTGTTTACAACCCTCCACAGCTTCTGAGGAAACTGAAGTATTGTCTTCATGACATAGATATCATCTTCGCTTAAGTCTTCTATTGCCCGGTATTCATCAATAATTATTCTGGCCTCATTTATATCCCAGTTGCATCTTCTCATTTTCCTTCTTAAAAGGTTTGCAAGATCATATACTTTAACTTCAAAGCAGCAAAATTCGAAGTTCAGAACCGAGTAAGTTTCTCCGCTCTTTATTATATTGTGATGAGTATAGTCATGATGGCACAAAACCCTTTCTTTTCTTGAAATGCTTATAAGATTTTCATACCTGGAACTATTTATGAGTTCGAGGGCGCTTTCCCCCAAACTATAAAAATAGTCAAAATTGCTCAAAAACATGTAATCAAACTTGCTCCGGCCTTTTCTGGCTATTTTGGAAAGTTTCTTTATTTCTTCCAGCCTTTTTGAGAAATATTGGGGTATCTTTCCCAAATCATCTTTTACAACGCAGTCTTCAGACGGCATGAAGCCTTTTGACGCCTTATGCAGTTGGGCCAGAAGCCTTGATGCATTTATCATCTCGTTCCTGTTGTCAAAATTGCATTCGTTTCCCTCGATGAAGTCAGTAATCATGTAATTGTAACCATCCACAGAAACATAAGGTTTTCCTTCAACGGTGCACAAATAACGGTCTATATTTGAAAAGCCGTTTCCGTACAGATGTTCCTTTGCGTTATGTATGAACTGGATTCTTTCAGGAAATAACGCTGTCCTTTTCAGAACCTTTCTCCCACTTGATGTATTGATTATAAAAGCATCCTTGTATGGTGCCAAGCTTTTAATTTCAAAACCGAATTTCTCCGAAATCTCCCTGTCAATTTCATGCATAGCAAACCTCCGAGCACTTCCTTGTTATATGCGTCAATCGGGACTGCACAAGTTTCAGCATACATATCATTAAATTATATGTTGCTGCGCCCCCCCATAGTACATAGCATTGTATATGGCAGCGAATTTGCCGGTTTCTCCTACCGTCCGGAGAACAAAAAGCCTGCCAGCGTTTTCAATCCCGGAAGCGCCCGTGAAATCAGATATCCTGTAAAAATTGAGACCAGAGGCATCAAAGGGAACGCATATCTGTCAAAAGCCATGTATATGCAATGGATAAAGTTAAAATACAGAATAATGGAAGCGGGCAGGAAATACCTAAAAGCCTCATTTCCCACCAAGCCTTTTCTGATATTGGTTTTTGCATGAATATGAAAATGTTTGAAGATAATAATCATCATTCCAACAAGTCCTGTTAATATGATATAGTGAAAAACAAATACATAGCTCCAATGTATATTAAAAATACTTTTCCAGTAGAAAGGCGAACACCAGAGATAAAATGTCTTTCCCAGTGTATACCATCCCAGGTAGCCCCAGAAATCTTTTTTCAGCTCGGATTTTATACGTTGCTTTGCCGCCTCTACTTCATTTTTGTTTGTTTCATATGCATTCTTCCCTAATTTGTAATATACTACATTCTCAGAAGTTTGCACATAATTCACATATGTTCCCTGCAACATGGGATTTCCGCCAGAGGCAGTCAAGGGTATAAATACCCCGTACTCCCTGTAATTTCTAATCCACCATGGGGACATCGCTACGCAAAAAACCACTGACATGATTGCTGCCCATTTCAATATGCTGCAAAAATTTGTTCCATGGTACAGAAAGAGGTATAGAAAGAAAAAAAGCGGGTAAAAAGCAATTGTCGGCCTGCATAGGGTGGCAGCCGCCCACAGGACCCCAATGTGAATAATACTGACAGCATTTAGCTTTCCCGCGGCCTTTACAGAATGGTATATAAGAGCACATAGAAGAAATGTAAAAACCGTTTCTGTAAGAAAATAGCCTGCTGTAGTTATATTGGGCAAGTAAAAAGCCACGAGAAATGCAGAAATTACTCCGGCTCTCATATCAAACAGCTTTGATGTTATCCCGAAGATATAGACAATGGTAAAACAGCTGATAACTGCCTGTATTATTCTGGCTGCCTGCAGTCCCGCAAAGCCGTAGCCAAAAATCCTGAATATAAAGGATAGGAATATAGGATAGAGGGGCATTATGAACACTGTTGGTTCGTTATAGTTATGGTATGTAAGAATTCCGTTTTTAATTAATGCTACTGCGCTTTTTAGATAATTTATATCGTCACTTCCCAAGTTTAGCAAATTGCCGTAGGTAAAAATCATTATCAACTTGATAAAGAAAGACAGAGCGACAAAAATACTCAAAATACGAAAATATGCTTTTCTGCCGTTCAAAACATCTCCCCCAATCCCTCAATTTATACAGTCAATGTATGTTTTTCACTGATATTATTAAAGGATTGGCCGGTATTGCTGAATTTATTCAGCTTCTATTTTAAAATAAAAAAAGGCGCTGGCACCCCCAAAACACCTTTAAATCTATAAATCTATATGATAAAACACTGGAATATTTACGTATAAGCTGCCAGCGTCTTCAGAAAAATCGAAATAACTGTTGTTATTGTATGCATATATGTTATAACATGTAAAACACCTTGTCAATACATAGAATTTTATTTGTATTCACTCTTTTGGCAAATATTAACAAACCCCAGTTGTTTTTTTGTGTATTTAAACAAATATTTCTAGAAAACTTTTTTTGTAGTTACATTTTTTGCTAATATGAGTTATTATATAAGTACATAGCTTGTACATATATTTCTCTGCACAATAAAGGTGGTCTAATGAATAATTTAGGAGAGCTTTTTCGGCACATAAGACTAAGTAAGAACTGGTCTATACGCAAAGCAGCAAAGAGAATGGGAATAAGCTATTCCTATCTTAGCATCCTTGAAAAAGGAATAGACCCACGTACAGGGAAAGATTCAAATCCAAAGCCGGATACCCTTAGGCTTATTTCTAAAGCTTATGAGTACCCGTATGAAGAGTTGTTGAAAGCAGCAGGATATTTGAATGATGAAGACAGCAGCGACAGAAATTTTGATTTGACTGTATTCATTAGCAATATGAACCTTATTATGGGTGACATGACAATTGAGGAATTATCGGAGGATATCCACAAAAAGACGGGATACAGCATAAGTCCCAAACAGATTAGAAGTTACATGAACGGCGACATTGAGCCGTTTCCCGGAACAATTAACATATTGAGCAAATATGTCGGTGTAAGTTCAGATTTTTGGTATAAGTTTAACACAGAAGAAACCCTTGCTGAAGAAAGAAAAGCA
>ENA-UPSB01000446-UPSB01000446.1-bioreactor-metagenome-genome-assembly--contig:-NODE-446-length-69713-cov-6.054337_pt1 | contig 69713 bp, 64 predicted proteins | sample MGYA00238182_ERZ773286 | MGnify/ENA primary metagenome ERZ773286 (study PRJEB29026, sample SAMN07631240) | bioreactor metagenome | isolation source: Switchgrass digestor | place: USA: Dartmouth... | reverse complement strand
CGCCGAAGTAGAGCCGGTGGCGCTCGCCGGGCTCCAGCTTCTGCTCCAGGAAGTAGAGCGCCTGCTCCAGGAGGGTGCCGTAGCGGGCCAGCTCCCGCTGCAGGCTCTTCAGGGCCGTGCGGGAAAGCGTCTCCACCCGCTGGCCGCGCAGGTGCTCGCTCAGGAGCTCCGCCACCTGCTGGAACTCGACCATGGTCACCTCGAGGGGGACCTCCACCACCTGGTTCTCCACCAGGCCGCTGTCGGTGATGTAGATGAGGAGGGCGCGGTCGTGGGCCAGCGGCACAAGGCGGATCTCCTTGAACACGGCCTTCTCGAACTGGGGACCGGAGATCACGGCGGTGAGCTGGGTCGTCTCGGAGAGCAGCCGCGCCGTCTCACGCACCAGCGTGTCAAACTCGCGGATCTTGCGCTGGAAGGTCCTGCGGATGAGCTCGCGCTCGGTGGGGTGGATGGGCCGCTCGGGCATCAGGCAGTCCACGTAGTAACGGTAGCCGCGGTCGGAGGGGATGCGGCCTGCCGACGTGTGGGGCTGCTCCAGGTAGCCCATCTCCTCCAGGTCCGACATCTCGTTGCGAATCGTCGCAGGGCTGACACCCAGGTTGTACTTCCGCGCGATCGTCCGGGAGCCGACCGGCTCGGCCGTCGCGACGTAGTCCTCGATAATGGCCTGCAGTACCTTGTTCTTGCGGTCATCAATCACGGGGTGTCACCTCCGCATGACCCCGGAACCACTGACCATGCGGGCGCTGACCCCCTTTAGCAGTCAACGCCCGAGAGTGCTAACGCGCTCAGCTTGAACATAGCATCAAACGTTCGGTCAGTCAAGGGGACCGGGTTCCGCCGGGCACAGACGGGAAAAGAGCCGGCGGCCCTGCGGCCCCGGCTCCTGGTTTCGCTGTGTCACTCCCACTCGATGGTCCCCGGCGGCTTCGAGGTCACGTCATACACCACGCGGTTGACGTGGGGCACTTCGTTTACGATGCGGCTGGCGATGCGCTCCAGCAGGTCCCAGGGAAGGCGGTAGAAGTCGGCCGTCATGGCGTCCTCGCTCGTCACCGCCCGCAGGACGATGGGGTAGGCGTACGTCCGCTCGTCGCCCATCACGCCGACGCTGCGCACATCCGGCAAGACGGCGAAGGCCTGCCAGAGCTCGTCGTACAGCCCTGCCTTCCGAATCTCCTCGACGAAGATGGCGTCGGCCTCCCGCAGGATGTCCAGCTTGGCCGGCGTGACCTCGCCCAGCACCCGGACGCCGAGCCCCGGGCCCGGGAACGGATGGCGGCCGACGATCTCCTCGGGCACGCCCAGGGCGCGCCCGACGGCGCGGACCTCGTCCTTGAACAGCTGCCGGAAGGGCTCGATCAGCTGGAACTGCATGTCCTCCGGCAGCCCGCCCACGTTGTGGTGCGACTTGATCACCCGGGCGGTCTCGGTGCCGGACTCGATGACGTCGGGATAGACGGTGCCCTGAACCAGGAAGTCGATCTTCCCCAGCTTGCGGGCCTCGTCCTCGAACAGGCGGATGAACTCGTTGCCGATGATCTTCCGCTTCTGCTCCGGGTCCGCGACGCCCTTCAGCTTGCCGAGGAAGCGCTCGGCGGCGTCCACGTGGACCAGGTTGATGTGGAAGTGGTCGCGGAACGTGCGGACCACCTGCTCGGGCTCGCCCTTCCGCATGAGCCCGTGATCGACGAAGATGCAGGTGAGTTGGTCGCCGACGGCCTTATGCACGAGCACCGCCGCCACCGAGGAATCGACGCCGCCGGAGAGGGCGCACAGCACCTTGCCGTCGCCCACGCGCCTGCGGATCTCCTCCACCTGGCGGGCGATGAAGGACTCGGTGGTCCAGTCCGCCGCACACCCGACAATATTAAAGAGGAAGTTCCGGAGAATCTCCCGGCCCTGCGCCGTGTGCACCACTTCCGGATGGAACTGCACGCCGAAGAGGCGCCGGGCGTCGTCGCCCATCACGGCCACGGGCGTGTTCTCCGTCGAGCCCAGCACCCGGAAGCCGGGAGGCGCCTTCGTCACGCCGTCGAAGTGGCTCATCCAGACGAGGGTCTCCCGTTCCAACCCCCTGAGCAGCGGGTGGTCCGTCGCCTCGAGGCGCAGCGCGGCCCGGCCGTACTCGCCGCGCTCGCCCCGCTGCACCTCGCCGCCCAGTTGATGCGCCATGAGCTGCATCCCGTAGCAGATGCCGAGGATCGGGATGCCCAGGTTGTAGACGGCGGGGTCGATGCGCGGCGCACCTGCGCCCTGGACCGAGGCCGGGCCGCCGGAGAAGATGATCCCCGTCACCCCCGCGTCCCGGTAGCGCTGCGCCGGGGCGCTGGCCGGCCAGATCTCGCAGTACACGTGCGCCTCCCGCACCCTGCGCGCGATGAGGTGGCTGTACTGCCCGCCGAAATCCACGACAACAATCAGGTCGCTATGGTCCCGCATACCGTTTCTCCTTCCGCTGCCCGCCGCCTTACGACTTGTAGATCTCCGGCTTGAGGATGCAGATGTCCCGCAGGTTCCGGTACTTCTCACCGTAGTCCAGCCCGTTGCCCACCACGAAGAAGTCGGGCACCACGAAGCCGCAGTAGTCAACCGTGACCTCGACCTTCCGGCGGGAAGGCTTGTCCAGCAGGGCCGCCACCTTCAGGGTGGCCGGGCCGCGCTGGGAGAGGTACTCCTTCAGGAACTTGATCGTGAGCCCCGTGTCCACGATGTCCTCGACGATCAGGACGTGGCGGCCCTCCAGCGTGTAGTCGAGATCCAGCAGAACCCTGTGTACACCCGTGGACTTGGTCGCGGCTCCGTAGGACGAGATGCGCATGAAGTCCAGTTCTGCAGGAATCGTGATGGCCCGGAAAAGGTCGGAGCAGAAGAGGGCCGCCCCCTTCAGAATGCCGACGACGACCAAGTCCTTGCCTCTGTAATCCTCGGAGATCTGCGCACCCAGTTCCTTGATCTTCGCCTGAATCTCGGCCTCCGAGATCAGGACGCGCTCGATATCCTGCTGCACCGTCGCGGTCTCCTCTCCTACCCTGGGTGTCTGGTTTTGGAAACAGTCTACCCATCCTGCGGAGCAGCGTCAAGGGCGCGCAAAAAGGGTTCGCACCAAGTGGTGGCGAACCTTCGCACCATCGCAGGCGTCATTCGTCATGCGAGCCCGGTGCGGGCGGCCGAAGGGCGGTGGAACAGGTCGCCCGACTCGTACGCCTGCCAGAACGCCAGCAGGCCATCCGCGATCACCTCGGCCATGCCCACGGTCTTGTCGAGGTCGGCGAACCAGATCATGAACGGGAAGTTGGCCATGCCGCCCAGGATGTGCAGGTGGCCCACCTGGGGCAGGGCCTTCCCCATGGCCGCGCCCGGCTTCAGCGGGCCCCTGTTCAGCGTGATGCGGCCCGGCCGGCCCACGGCGGCGTCGACGGCAATAATGTAAGGAAGGCGCTCACGGCGCAGCGCGCGGCTCCACGCCTCGGAAAGCCGCTCCCGCAGGTTGGTGGCGTGAACGGGGTTCTCGAGGTCGCCCACGTGCTCGCCGCCGAAGCCCTTCCGCTTCAGGAACCAGCCGGTGAACGGCCCCAGGGAGTCGCCCGTCGAACTGGTGGCGCCCACCAGGAAGAAGACCGGCATGTGCCGCTCCGGCTGTGCGAGCGCCCGGAACTGATTGGCGATGGCGGCGGCCAGACGCGCCGGCGCCGTCGGGTCCTCGAAGTGCACGTCCAGCAGCGGCAGCCCCCCTGCTGCCGGCCTGGGCATCTCACGGCTCACGGGCCCACTCCTCCTTGTGCCTCCTGTTTCATACTGTACCAGCTACTGTATGTGATGTCAATCGCTGGATAGGTGATGGCGGATGGATCTGCCGCTTCGTGTGCTCCAGCCGTTTCTGGGCGCCCGCATCCTGAAGACCGGCATCGCGGTCTTCCTGACCCTGGCCCTGCTGCACCGGATGGGCTCGGCCTACGCGACGTTCGGCGCGGTGGCCGCCGTGCTCGCCGTGCAGCCCTCCATCAGCCAGGCGCGGAACGCCTTCCTGCAGCAGCTGATCGGCAACGCCGTGGCGGGGGCGGTGGCCACGCTGCTCGGGCTCTGGCTGCCGGTAAACCCCCTCACCATGGCCCTGGGCGCCATCCTGGCCCTGGGGATCCTGGTGCGCTTCCGCCTGACGGAGGCCGCCGGGCTGGCCGTGGTCGTCGTCCTGTTCGTCATGGACCGGCCCGAACACGACTTCGTGCGCTACACCCTCGCCCGCATGGGGACCATCGTCGTCGGAATGGCGATCGGCTTCCTCGTCAACCGGCTGGTCCGCCCGCCCGACGCCCTCCGGCGCGCCCGCGGCGAACTGGCCGAGGTCCACCGGCACCTGGACCGGATCATGGACCGGCTGCTGCTCAGCCTCAGCCACCCCGAGGACTACCCCGAGGCGCAGTTCGGGCAGGATGCCGAGGCGGCACTCAGGCGTCTGGCGGACGCCCGCACCCTGGTGAGCTTCGGCGCCGCGGAAGGCCGGCACGAGGAAGCGGAGGCACTCCGGATGGTGCACGCCGCGCTGGAGGACTTCGTGGCCTCGCTCGCCGACATCCACGGGAGCACCCTGGAGGTCGGGGGCATGGCCCGCGGGCCGGAGCGGGAGGCGCTCACCGCGGCCATGAAAGGGCTTCAGGAGTACAAGCGGTCCATCCTGGAGGGGCTGCTTCAGGGCGGCGCGTTCGACCCGTCGGCCGCCGCGCGCTGCGATGGCGCGCTGGCCGCCTTCGGCCTGTGCGTCGGGCGCCTGATCGACCAGCGCGACCGCCGGGAGTTCGGGCTGCAGCTGCACCTGATCCTGGCCGAGATGCGTCATATGGTGTGGCGACTGCATCCCCTGGCCCGGCTGGCCGAAACAGGCGGACGGCAGGCGCCGTAGCCGGCCCTGCCGCCCCGCCCGTCGTTCTGCTACTGAACCAGGCCGTACCCCGGGTAGAAGCCGTAGGGAATGCCCGCCATGCCGGGCGGGTACTGCTTGGCGAACCCGCCGCCGGGAACGGCCGACCACCCAGGCATCTTGCCGGACCAGCCTTTGCCGAAGGGCATCCCGTCCTTGTCGAAGGGCATTCCCTTTCCGAAGGGCATCATTCCCTTGCCGAAGGGCATGCCCTTCCCGAACGGCATCATCCCCTTGCCCATGGGCATGCCCTTTCCGAACGGCATCATCCCTTTGCCCATGGGCATGCCTTTCCCGAACGGCATCGCCTGGCCGAGCGGCATGGCCGTCATGTCGTCCCAGTCCATCGGCTCACCCCCTTTGTCAAGTTATGAGTTCACCGCGCCGGCCGGTGTACGCTGGGCCGGCCGGCCCCCGCACCGGCAGCCGCCGGCCGGGCGTCTGGAGCCGGATGGCCGGGGAGAGATAAGCCCCCCGGCGTTCGTCTTGCCGGACGTCACTTTGCCGCGGAATCGAGTCGTGAGCATGCGGTTCACCTCACAGACCCAGCCTATGATCGAAACCCCGCGGCGGACCCGAAAAAGCGTTGCCTGAAGGAGCTGTTCCCTGCGATGACGACTGTGACCCGAGACTTCACCGTGGCCACCTTTGTCGTGCACGAGGGCAAGGTCCTCCTCCTCTGGCACCGGAAGCTGGGCATGTGGCTGCCCCCCGGCGGCCACATCGAGCCCAACGAGCTGCCGGACGAGGCGGCCGTGCGGGAGGTGCGGGAAGAGGCCGGGATCGAGGTGCGGCTCATCTCGCCGCCCGCCATGCCGCCCATCCCCGGGCCGCGGCAGCTGGCCCGCCCCGAGGGGATCCAGTTGGAGGAGATCGCTCCGGGTCACGAGCACATCGACCTCATCTACTTCGCCCGCCCGGCCGACCCCCGGGCCGTCGGCCTCCTGGCCAACCACGAGGTCGACCGTGTGGGGTGGTACGGCCCCGACGACCTGGATCAGATACCGCTTACCGCCGAGGTACGGGCCTGGGTGCAGAAGGCCCTGGCGGCGGCTGCAGAACGGGAGTGAACCATGGTGCGCCGATTCCTCGTCGTGCTCGGTGCGGTCCTGGCGCTGCTGGCCGGGTGCGCCCGGGAGGAGCCCACGGCTGCGGCGGCGGCCGGCGCGGCGCAGCGCTTCATGGAATCGCTGGCGGCCGGCGACTTCGACCGGGTGTGGGGCGCGCTGACCGCGGAGGCCAGGCGCCGGATGGACGCCGAAGTGGTGCAGGCCTACCTGGCCGGCCACGACATCACGTATGAGGCCGTGGGCGGCGCCCGGGAGGTCGATGCCGGCGTGGTGCGCGTGGCCGTGAGCGACCTCGTCGTCGGGGATGCCGGCCGCTCCGTGCACTGGCCCGAGTCGTGGCTGACCCTGCGGTGGGAGGACGACCGCTGGGCGGTCGCCTGGGCCGGCCCGCTCTTCGAACCGGCCGAGACCGCCTACCACAACACCCTGTACCAGGACCAGTTCGAGCTGGCGAGCGACATCGTCGCCATCGACCCCTACCACTACCGCGGCCACCTGGAACTCCACTACGCCTACCGCGGCCTCGGGCGGATCCGGCAGGCCGAGTACGCGCTGGCGACCGCCCTGGAGCGCGCCACGTCGCCCGAGAAGGCCGACGTGATCGCGGCCAAGGCCAGGTTCCGCCTGGCGCTGGGCGCGCCGGAGGACGCCCTGGCGTACGCCCTCGAGGCGCTGGAACTGGCCCGCCCCTTCACGCCCGGGACCTACTCGCCTGCGTGGCAGGCCGAGACGCTGATTCTGGGCGCCCAGGCGGCCCTCTCCCTGGGCGACGCGGAGACGGCGCAGCAGCTGGTCGACCGGGCGGCGGACGTTGATCCGGAGAGCGTTGCCGTGGCGGTGTTCCGCTATCATCACGCTGCGGGCGGCCTTACGCAGTAGGCGAACACGAGGTGAGGATTCGGTGGATGCAAGGATGAAAGCCTGCGGCGTCATTCTGGCGGGAGGCCGCTCCAGCCGCATGGGCCGCGACAAGGCCCTGCTCACGCTGGGCGGCGAGCCTCTGATTGCGCGCCTTGTGCGGCGGTTCTCCGCCTGGTTCCGGCAGGTGGTCGTCGTGACCAACACGCCGGAGGCGTACGCCTTTCTCGACGTGCCGATGGTCGGCGACCGCATCCCCGGCCTCGGGCCCCTGGCGGGCCTGGAGGCGGGCCTGCGCGCGAGCCGGTACGAGCACGCGTTTTTCTGCGCGGTGGACATGCCCTTCGTCAGCGAGGCGCTGGTCCGGTTCATGGTGGAGTCCGCTCCCGGCTACGATATTGTCGTACCGGCCCCCGGCGGCGAGTTCGAGCCCATGCACGCCGTGTACGGCCGGGGCTGCGTGCCCAGCATCGCCCGGAACCTCGAGGAGCGGCGCCTGCGCCTGATCTCGATCTTCCCGGATGTGCGCGTCCGGGAGGTCACGGACGCGGAACTGGCCCGGTTCGGCGATCCCGGGCGCCTGTTCTTCAACTGCAACACCCCCGAAGACCTGGAGCGTGCACGCCGCTGGTCGGAGGAAGAAGGTCGATCCCGGTGAGACAGCCCAGCGCCCTGTGGATCTCGCTCTGCTCGCTCGGCCTGGTGGCCGGCGCGGCCGTTTTCCTGCCGCTGGAGGTACCGGCGAAGGGCGACCCGATGCCGCCGTTTGTCCCCTCGCTGCTCCTGGTGGCGCTGATCGCCCTCCTGGTCTGGCTGGCGCAGCCCTGGCGCGTGGCTATCCGCGGCGCCAGGGGCGACATCTCGATCTCCATGGCCATTGACGTGGCGGCGATGCTCCTCTTCCACCCCTTCATCGCCGCCCTGGGTTCGGCGGCCGGCACGGCCTTCTACCACCTGGTCGGCGTGCCGTTCACCCGGGAGGTGCCCCGGGAGCACCGCGTGCCCCGGGCGCTGATCCGGGGCGTGGTCACCTTCGCCGCGGTGACCCTGGGCAGCTGGGCCGCCCGGATGATCCGCCCCGCGGCGGGGCCCATCGTGTTTTCCGCCGACTGGCTGGCCCTCTTCGCCGGCATCTCGATCCGTCTCCTGATCCGCATCGTCTTCTACCCGCTGGGCATGGCGGCGCTGCGCCAGGGGCCGGTGTGGGCGTACCTGAAGCGGGAGTGGGAGCGGCTGCCCCTGGTTCCCTTCCTGCTGGTCACCACGCTCGGAGGAACGGCGGCCCTGATCTACCAGTACCAGCCGGCGGCGCTGGTGCTGCTCTTCGGGCCGCTGGCCGCCACCTGGGCGCTGTCGCAGGAGTTCCAGCGGATGAACCGGCTGCTGGATACGCTGGAGGACAAGGTGGCCGACCGGACGGCCCGATTGGCTCAGACCGTGACGGCGCTGGAGCGGCGCCTGGCCGAGTCGGAGGCCCTGCACGCCGTGGACGAAGCCATCACCACCGCCATCCACCCGGACGAGGTGCTCACCGTCATCGCCCGGGAGTCGGTGCGGGTGACGGGCGGCTCGTCCGCCCTCATCACCCTGCTGACATCCGACGGGTCCCGCCAGTTCGTGCGGGCCACCTACGGCACCGGGATGGAGGAGTATGTCGGGCTGGAGCTTCCCATGGAGGGCAACCTCACGAGCCTGGTCCTGCAGACCGGCAAGCCCCACGTCTCGCGCGATCCCGAGCATGACCCCCGCCTGAACCAGGACCTGGTGCGGGCCGGGCAGTGGCGTGACGTGATCGAGGCGCCGATCCGGACGAAGGACCGGACCCTGGGCGTGCTGGTGGTGGCCAGCCGGCAGCCGGGGCGGTTCGACGACCAGCACCTGCGCCTGCTCACCCTCCTGGCCAACCAGGCCGGCCGCCTCATCGAGAACTCCGAGCTGCACGCGAAGGCGCGCGAGGTGGCGGTGCTCGAGGAGCGGAACCGGCTGGCGCGCGAGCTGCACGACTCCGTGACCCAGGTGCTGTTCGGGCTGACGCTGAACCTGGAATCGGCGGTGGGGCTCCTGGACCGCAAGCCCGAAAAGGCCCGGGCCCTGGTCACCCGCGCCAAGGAGATGGCAGGCGAGGCCCTGGCGGAGATGCGGTCGCTGATCTTTGAGCTGCGGCCGGCGGCGCTGCAGGAGAAGGGGCTCGCCATGGCGCTCAGCAACCACATCAACCTGTTCCGGCGGCGGCACGGCGTCGAGGTCACGCTGACACTCAGCGGCGACGAACGGCTCAGCCCCGAGGCGGAGTTCGCCCTCTACCGCGTCGCCCAGGAGGCGCTGAACAACGTTGCCAAGCACGCGAAGGCGCAGCACGTCAGGGTGAAGCTGGACCTCCGCCCCGAAGAGGCGCTGCTGGAAATCTGCGATGACGGGGTCGGGTTCGATCCGGACGCTGGCGCGCGGGGCGAGTCTTTCGGTATGATCGGAATGAGAGAACGGGTAAACGAAGTAAGGGGCTCCCTGGAGGTCATATCCGCGCCCGGCCAGGGGACCTGCATTCGTGCACGCATTCCCACAGCCTCCGGAGGTGATCCCCGGTGAACCCCATCCGCATATTGATCTGCGATGACCACTTCATGGTCCGACAGGGACTCGCCACCTACTTCGAGCTGCAGGACGACTTCGAGGTGGTCGGCGAGGCGGCCGACGGCCGCCAGGCAGTGGAGATGGTCAGGTCGCTGAAGCCCGACGTGGTGCTGATGGACCTGATGATGCCGGAACTCGACGGCCTGAGCGCCCTGCGGACCCTGCAGGGAACCGGCGCCCGGGTGATCATGCTCACCTCGTTCCTGGACATCGACAAGGCGATGGCCTGCATCGAGGAGGGGGCGCTGGGGTTCCTGACGAAGGATATCGAGCCCGCCGACCTGGTGGACGCCATCCGCGCCGTGCACCGGGGCGAGCCCCGGCTGCACCCCGAGGTGATGAAGCGGCTGATGGTGCGCACGGCGCACCCGCAGCAGCCCCGCAAGCGGGAGCTCCTCACGCCCCGCGAGCTGGACGTGCTCCGCGCCCTGGCCCACGGGCTCACCAACCGCGAGATCGCCGAACGGCTGGTGATCAGCGAAACGACCGTGAAGACCCACATCTCGTCGATCCTGAGCAAGCTGCAGCTCACCGACCGCACCCAGGCGGCGCTGTGGGCGGTCCGGGAGGGGCTCGTGGATGACTGAGGCCCGCCCTCCTCCCGAAGGAGGAGGCGGGCCTCATCCTCGCGGATACGGCAAAATCCCATCCGCAGCAGGATGCTGCGCCGGGGACGGGGGCATATACTATGCTTGTGACCAGCAAATCCCCTGTCCCCCCATGTGAGAGAAATAGGACGCCGTGCGGGAGGCGTCCTATTTCTTTTCGTTTGCTTTGCGCAGAAATAGCAATCTCCGTCCTGATTCTGATAGACAAAAGAAATCATATGCGACTTGCATTTTCGACCTTGCCAGTACAGTATAAAGAATATAGCCCTCCGCGAACCGGCAAAGAGGTGGTTAACTCTTTTTATGATTCAACTGGTTAAGGTCAATAAGCACTTCGGACCCCTGCACGTGCTCGTCGACGTCGACCTGACGGTGAAGACCGGCGAGAAGCTGGTCGTCATCGGGCCCTCGGGATCGGGGAAGTCCACCCTGATCCGCTGCATGAACCTGCTGGAACGGCCCTCCAGCGGATCGGTGATCGTCGACGGCGTCGACATCACCGCGCCGGGCGCCCCCCTGACGAAGGTGCGCCAGTCGATCGGCATGGTGTTCCAGCAGTTCAACCTGTACCCGCACAAGACGGTGCTCGAGAACGTCACGATGGCGCCGGTGCTGGTCAAGGGAGTCCCCAGGGAGGAGGCCGAGGCCTCCGGCCTGGAGTTCCTGGAGCGGGTCGGGCTGAAGCACAAGGCCAACGCGTATCCGTCGCAGCTATCCGGCGGGCAGCAGCAGCGGGTGGCCATCGCGCGCGCCCTCAACATGCGCCCGAAGATCATGCTCTTCGACGAGCCCACGTCCGCCCTGGACCCCGAGATGGTCCAGGAGGTGCTCGACGTCATGATCGGCCTGTCTCAGGAGGGCATCACCATGGTGGTCGTCACCCACGAGATGGGCTTCGCACGCGAGGTGGCCGACAGGGTCATCTTCATGGACGGCGGGCAGATCCTCGAGGAGGGGCCGCCGGAGCACTTCTTCGAGGCCCCCAGCCACGAGCGGACCAAGCTGTTCCTCAGCCGCATCCTGCGCTGAGACAGATAGAACAAAGAACGACAGAGGGGAGTATCGGAATGAAGCGCAAGTGGGGTGTCGTGATCGCAACGATTCTCGCCGCGGCCGTCCTGGCGGGCTGCGGGGGGCAGTCCCAGTCCCAGGCGCCGGCCAGCACGCCCGCTGCCGGCGGCTCCGGGGAGGCTGCCTCCGCCCTTCCGGCGCAGGTCCAGAAGATCAAGGACGCCGGCGTGCTGAAGGTCGGCGTGAAGGAGGACGTGCCGAAGTTCGGCTACCTGGACCCCGCCAAGGGCGTGCATGAGGGCATGGAGATCGATCTGGCCAGGCGCATCGCCAAGGAGATCTTCGGCGACGAGACCAAGGTGCAGTTCACCGGCGTCAACGCCAAGACGCGCGGCCCGGCGCTGGACAACGGCGAGATCGACCTGGTCATCGCCACCTTCACGATCACCGAGGAGCGCAAGAACAGCTGGAACTTCTCCGACCCGTACTTCACCGATCACGTCGGCTTCCTGGTGCTGGCGGACAGCGGCATTGAGTCCTGGAAGGACCTGGACGGCAAGACCATCGGCGTGGCGCAGTCCGCCTCCACCCGGGCGGCACTGACCCAGCAGGCCGAGGAAGACGGCATCAAGGTCGAGTTCATGGAGTTCGCCACCTATCCGGAGATCAAGGCCGCGCTGGACTCCGGCCGCGTCCACGCCTTCTCGGTGGACCAGTCCATCCTCTGGGGCTACAAGGACGACAAGAACGTCATGCTGCCCGACAAGTTCGCGCCTCAGGAGTACGGCATCGCGACCAAGAAGTCCAACACCGAGCTGGCTGAGTTTGTCAACAACATCATCAACGACATGAAGGCTTCCGGTGAGATGGACCAGCTTTACGAGAAGTGGGGGCTGAAGTAGCCAGTGGATCGCTTTGCCGCATTCAAGTGGCAGGCGCTCTTTAAAGACTGGCACATCCTCCTCGAGGGCCTGGGCCGGACCGCCAGCACGGCGGGTCTGGCCCTCCTCCTCGCTCTGGCGCTGGGCGTGCTGTTCGGTGTCCTGGCCACCGCCCCGTGGAGGAGCGGCCGGAGTGTGAGCCGCCTGTATGTGAGCTTGATCCAGAACACGCCGCTGGTGACGCAGGTCTTCTTCCTGTACTACGCCCTGCCCCACTTCGACATCATGCTGCCCACCCCCGTGGTGGGCGTGCTGGGACTGGGCGTCTACCACGGCGCATACGTGACCGAGGTGGTGCGCGCCGGCATTCAGGCGATTCACCGGGGCCAGCTTGAGGCCGCCCTGTCGCAGGGCTTCTCGTACGTGCAGGCCATGCGCTACGTCATCCTGCCGCAGGCGGCGCAGATCGTGCTGCCGCCCATGACCAACCAGGCCGTGGCGCTCATCAAGAACTCGTCCATCCTGGCCATGATCTCCGGAGGAGACCTCATGTTCCAGGCGGACTCCTGGTCGGCCTCCACCGGCTATTACGGGCCGGCGTACCTCACGGTATGGGCGATCTACTTCGCCATCTGCTTCCCGCTGGCCCAGGTAGCCCGCCGGTGGGAAGAGCGGGTGCGGCTCAGCCGCGGCGGGGAGGTGACGGCCGCGTGATCGAGGAACTCGCGGTCCTGGCTCAGTGGCACAACGTGCGCTTCATGGCGGAGGGGCTCTGGATCACCCTGCGCATCAGCGTGCTCACCATCGTCTTCTCCTTCATCCTCGGCACGCTGCTGGGCGTCATGCGCTACACCAACCACTGGCTGCTGGCGCGCGTCGCGGCGGTGTACATCGAGGGCTTCCGCGCCTCGCCGCTGATCCTGCTCATCCTGCTCTTCCGCTTCACGATGCCTCTGAAGCCGGTCAACTCGGGCACCCTGGCCATGACGCTCTTCACGGCGGCCATCGTGGGGGAGATCGTACGGGGCGGGCTCAACTCCGTGGATAAGGGGCAGTGGGAGGCCGCCCGGTCGCAGGGGTTCACCTGGTGGCAGACCATGCGCTACATCGTGCTGCCCCAGGCCCTGCGCAAGATGATCCCGCCGCTCACCGGCCAGTTCATCACGGTGGTGAAGGACACCTCGTACGTGTGGGTCACCGGCGTCCAGGAGCTGACCGGCAAGGGCGTCATCATCCTGGGCAAGCACGGCTCCACCATCCAGTTCTTCGCCATCTTCGGCATGATCGGCCTGATCTACTACGTGCTCTGCCTGGCCATCAACCGGATCGGCCTCTGGCAGGAGAACCGCATGTCCTGGCTCACCCACTGAGCACCAGGCAGCGGGGCTGCACGCCGCCGGCGTGCAGCCCCGCTTTTCTTGCCCAGCCCCGCTTGGGCTATGCAGCCCCGTCCTCGCTACTGCAGCGCAACGTCGTCGATGAAGAAACTGGTCGGCAGGAGCCAGTCGTTGGTAACGCTGAACTCGATGCGCACCGTCTGGCCGGCCCAGCTCGCAAGGTTCACCGTCTCCTGCACCCACCGGTCCCGGGTGTCACGGTTGCTCCGGGTGACCACGGTGGCCAGCAGGCTGCCGCTCTGGTTGTACAGCCGCACCCGCAGGTAGTCGTAGGCGGTGGAGCTTCCCTCGCTGGAGGTCATGTACCAGTAGAACGTGAGCTTCCCGTTCTGCGGGATCGTCACGGTCTGGCTGATGGCGTCGGTGCCGTTGTTGTAGCCGCCCAGCCAGGCGCTGTAGCTGCCGGTCCGCGGCCGGTACGTGCTGATGAGATGGTACCCGCCCGAGGAGGACTGCACCCACGGGGCGGTGCCGTTCTCAAAGCCGCCGTTCTGCAGCTGGTTGCCAGGCGGCTGGCCCGGATCGCCGGGGTCACCGGGATTGCCCTGGCCCGTGACGGCTTGGTAGGCGTTGATGCGGCCGCCGGTCCAGTAGGTGCCGGTGCCGGCGATGTCATCGGCCGTGTCCATGATGCGCTGCCAGATCTGGGCGTTGGTCAGCCCCTGCGAGGCCAGGAGACCGGCCAGGCCGGCGACGTGCGGAGTCGCCATCGAGGTGCCGCTGATCGTATTGTAGCTGCTGTTGATCCAGGTGGAGTAGATGCTGGAGCCCGGGGCGGCGACCTCCACCCAGCTGCCGTAGTTGGAGAAGGACGAGCGGCTGTCGGTGCTGGTCGTGGAGGCGACGGCGAAGCAGTTGGAGTAGTACGCCGGATAAGAGGGTGCGCTGGTGTTCTCGTTGCCGGCGGCGCAGGCGAGGAAGACCCCCTTGTTCCAGGCGTAGTTGACGGCGTTCTGCAGCGTGGTGGCGCCGGTGGATGCTCCCAGGCTCAGGTTGATCACCTTGGCGCCGTTGTCGGCCGCCCAGATGATGCCATTGGCCACATTGGCCAGGGTGCCGGAGCCGGAGTTGTTCAGCACCCGCACCGGCATGATCCGGCACTCGGGGCACGTGCCGGCACCGCCGGTGCTGTTGTTGGTCTCGGCCGCCGCGGTGCCCGCGACGTGGGTGCCGTGGCCGTTGCCGTCGTCCGGGGCGTTGTCGCCGTCGACGAAGTCGCGCCCGGCGACGATCTTGCCGTCAAGGTCGGGGTGGTTGCGCTGCACGCCCGTGTCCACGATGGCGATGATCGTGCTGCTGCTGCCCCGGGTGACGTCCCACGCCTCGTAGGCGTCGATGCGGTCCCAGGCCCACTGCTGGCTCCTGCCCGGATCGTTCGGCGTCCAGAGCGCGGTGTAGATGTAGTTGGGCTCCACGTAGAGGACGTTGGGGTTCATCTTCAACGCGGTGAGGACCTTCTCCGCGGCCTTGGCGTCGCTGCTGGCCGTCAGGGCCGGGAACTCCAGCACGTCCACGTCCAGCGCCGCCACCCGGTCCACCATCTTGGCGCCCATCTGGCTGGCGATGGACGCCCGCTGGGCCGCCGCGATGCCCGGCTTGAACTGGACGAGGAACTGACCGGGAACCGCCGGAGCCTTCAGGTCTGCTCGTACCTGATCCTTCGGGGAGACCGCGTGAGGTTGCGCCAGAACCGGATTCTGAGCCGAGGCCGCAAGCACCGTGCACAGAGCCACAAGCCAGATCACAAAGCGCTTCATGGGTCCTCCTCCTTTCCCGATCTGCAGACCGCCTCCGGCCTGCACCGCGCTGCTGCGGTGTCGCTATGGTAAGGCCCGCCAACAGGAAGGACAAGGGAGGCGCGACACTTTTCGCCAACGGGTGAACGGCCGGGGAACGGCCCGCGGGAACGAAGCGGGGCCGTGGCGAACAGCAATCGTATATTCGCGGGACAGGCGCGGGATGAGGATGAACCGTGAAATGGCAGCGCTGCACGCGGACGACCAGGGCCGCTAAGAAGGAGGCACGCACGGAGCGCATCGACACATCTCGGGCGAGGGGCGAATCATGGCGAACGAAAAACAGAACGCATCGACGGCCTTCGACAGACCGAAGATGCGTTCTGTGCAACGCGGCTTTCGGGAGCACGCGCAGGCCAGCCTCCTGTGAAGGAGGTGTGCCACAGGTGAAGATCACAGTCTCACTCACTGTGGAACTGAACCCTGAATGGTCGACCGCCGCCTCGAGTCTGAGGCGGCAACATGCGGGCTCCCGTGGGCACCCTTCGGGGTGCCTTCTTCCATTCTAACCCTATAGGTGTTCCAGGATGCGGGCCGTCCGCGTCATCGGCCGCGGAATCCCGCCTGCGGCCGATTGTGCCCTGGTCGCTCGTCCCGGCCCAGCAGGGCGGCATCCGACGCCACGAAGCGGATCAGCCCGGACGGCAGGGCGCGCAGTGCGACCGCCGCACGCGATCTACCCCATGCGCCCGGCGAGGATCTCCGCCGCCAGGGCCATCTGCCGCTCCACCTCGGCGGGGGCGGTGCCGCCCAGCGACGTGCGCAGGTTGACGCAGGTCTCGGGGGCGATGGCCTCGTAGATGTCGGCCTCGAACAGCTCCGAGAACCCCTTGAACTCCTCCAGCGTGCAGTCGGCCAGGTACTTGCCCTGCTCGATGCAGTAGAGCACGGCCTTGCCCACGACCTCGTGGGCCTCCCGGAAGGGCATGCCCTTCTTCGCCAGGTAGTCGGCCATGTCGGTGGCGTTGGAGAAGTCCTGCCGCACCGCCTGCGCCATGCGCTCCCGGTTGAACCGCACCGTCGCCAGCATGCCGGTCATGACGGTCAGGCAGGCCTTCAGCGTGTCCACCGCGTCGAAGAGCCGCTCCTTGTCCTCCTGCAGATCGCTGTGGTAGGTGAGGGGGATCCCCTTCAGAACCGTGAGCAGCGCCATCAGGTCGCCGTAGATCCGCCCGGTCTTCCCCCGCACGAGCTCGGCGACGTCGGGGTTCTTCTTCTGCGGCATGATCGACGAGCCGGTGGCGTAGGCGTCGTCCATCTCCACGAAGCCGAACTCCGTCGACGACCAGTTGACCATCTCCTCCGCCAGCCGGGAGAGGTGCATCTGGCAGATCGCCGCGGCCGCCACGAACTCGATGATGAAATCCCTATCGCTGACCGCGTCCATGGAGTTGGGGTAGACTCCGGCGAACCCCAGCTCCGCCGCCGTGAACTCCCGGTCGATGGGGAAGGTGGTGCCCGCCATGGCCCCGGCGCCCAGGGGCGAGACGTCGGCACGCTTCAGGGCGTCGGCAAACCGGCCGTAGTCCCGCTCCAGCATCCAGAAGTAGGCCATCAGGTGGTGCGAGAGCAGGATGGGCTGTGCCCGCTGCAGGTGGGTGTAGCCAGGCATGATGACGCCCATGTGCTCCCGGGCGCGGTCAAGCAGGGTCCCCTGCAGGTCGCTGACCAGCCGCTGCACCGCGGCGATCTCGTCCTTCACCCACAGGTGCACGTCCGTGACCACCTGGTCGTTGCGGCTGCGGGCCGTGTGCAGCCGCCCCCCCGCCGGGCCGATCTTCTCGATCAGCCGCTTCTCGATGTTCAGGTGGATGTCCTCGTACTCCTGGCGGAAGGGGAACTGCCCCGCCTCGATCTCGGCCTCGATCTCCCGGAGCCCCCGCTCGATCAGAGCCGCATCCTCGGCGGAGATGATGCCCTGCTTCGCCAGCATGCGGGCGTGGGCGACCGACCCCCGGATGTCCTGTTTGTACAGCCGGCGGTCGAAGGAGAGCGACGAGGTGAACCCCTCGGCGGTCTTGTCCGCGGGCTTGGTGAAGCGCCCTCCCCAGAGCTTGGTCATGGCACGCGGCCTCCTCGTCATCCAGGTCTCGCATGATTATACTATCTGCCGAATAATTATTCAACCGCGGGTGTAAAAGGCGGCCGGGCATCCGACCCGGCCGGCAGCGTCCCGGTCATCGGCGCCCCAGGGCGAGGCCCCGCTCCAGCTTGGTGCGGCCCGTCGGCCGCAGGTGGCCGCCGGCCAACTCGATCAGCTCCGCCTCCACCGCGCGCAGAATCGACGGATCCGCCACGTCCGGCGCCGCCTCGACCTCGATGTCGTAATAGGGTTCAGGATCCAGCCCGGGGTACACGACCCGGTCGAGCGTGAGCGTGGCGATGTCCCCGACCGTGCGGGCGATCCGTTCGGTGTCCACGTCCACGACGGGCTCCAGCGGCCCGGCGGGGCGGCCGACCGCGAACGCGGCGAACGGCACCACCCCGTGCCCGATGAACGGCCTGATCCGCGACACGACCTCCCTGTGGGTCGCCAGATCCAGCGGGGCCTCGTACTCCTCTCGCCTGGTCAGCGAACCCTCCCGGGCGCGCATCACCTTCAGGGTGACCAGGGTGCGCCCCTCCTCCCGGCGCACGCGCAGGCCCGCACCGGCCTTGGCCAGGGCGCCGTCGTCGGTGTCGAAGTACGTGTCGCGAATCCTGATCCTCCGTGCGGGGCCCAGGGGGAACCCCGCCAGCGTCTCCCGGCTGGCCAGTTGCTCAAACAGCGCCCCGGGACCGCCGGGCACGGTGGGGAGAACCTCCAGCTTTATCTCCACTTCCACGGTGGTCACCTTCCCGGACTATGAACAGGTTCAGGTGAGAACCCCTCCACCCGCCAGGTGTGCCAGGGACCGCCCTGCATCGGGGCCGGCGGCCCCTCGGGCGGCTGGCAGCCGCACCGCAGCCACGCCCGCAGGGCGGACAGGTTCGGCACGGCGGTGTGGATGACGGTCCACCTATGCCCACAGGTACACTCTCCGGTGACGACCGCCCAGCGGCCGCCGTTGTCCAACATCTGGAAGATTTCCTCGTTGTTCCGCCCGCAGCGACGACAGATGTTGCCAGCTTGCTGTCTCATCACGGTCTGTCCTTTAGCCATGAATTGGACAGCAATTTCGGAGGATATCCTGTGAATACCTTGTGCACATCATGTGTACAACCATATTTTTGTCGCGGGGCGGCGCTAGACGAAGGCCTCCCAGACCAGGTTGCCCAGGCGCAAGCCCCGGGGGGTCAGCCGGAGGGCGCCGTCCTTCCACTCGACCAGCCCCTGCCGCTCCAGCCGGTCCACCTCCGCCCCGTAGGCCGCACGGACGGAGAGGCCGAACCGCGCCGAAAAGCGGGCGTCGCTCACCCCTTCCAGCAGCCGGAGTCCCATGAACATGGTCTCCGCCATCTCGTGCCGCCGGTCGATGGGCTCTCCCGCCTCCACCGGCAGCACCCCCCGCTCCAGGGCCGCCCGGTACGTGCCCGGGTGCTTCAGGTTCCAGAAGCGGTACTGCTGTCCCGGAGCGCCCGGCGTCGTCTCTACCTCGCTGCCGCCCTGGACGCGGGAGGCCGTCAGGCCCGGACGCGGCGGCCCGAGGTTCCCGAGGGGCGCCGCCAGCCGCAGGAATGAGTGCGCCCCGCAGCCGAGCCCCAGGTAGTGCTCGTTCCGCCAGTAGAGGAGGTTGTGCCGGCAGCGGAAGCCCGGGCGTGCGTAGTTGGACACCTCGTAGTGCTCGAACCCGGCCGCCTCCAGCCGAGCCTTGCCTTCGAGGAACATCCGCTCCTCCGCCTCCTCCTCGGGCAGGCGCAGGCGGCCGGACTGGTAGTCGTGGTAGAACGGCGTTCCTTCCTCGATGATCAGGCTGTAGGCGCTGATGTGCGTGGGGCCCAGGGCGAGCGCCCAGTCGATCGTCTCGCGGAAGTCCGCGGGGGTCTGGCCGGGCAGGCCGTACATCAGGTCGAGGTTGATGTTGGCGAAGCCCGCCCGCCGGGCCGCGGCCACCGCCTCCTCCACCTGCCGGGCGTCATGGATGCGCCCCAGCCGCTCCAGGAGGTGCCGCTGGCGGGCCTGCACGCCCAGGGAGATGCGGTTGGCCCCCGCCGCAGCGGCCTGGTGGAGCTTCTCTCCCTCCACGTCCACCGTGCCGGGGTTGCCCTCCACGGTCACCTCGGCGTCGGAGGCCAGGGCGAAGCGCTGCCGGATCCCGGTCAGCACCCGGGCCAGCTGCTCCCCCTCCAGCAGCGTCGGCGTGCCGCCGCCCACGTAAACGGTGGAGACCTGCTCCCCCGCCACCTCGGGCCGGGCGGCCCACAGGTCCATCTCCCGCAGCAGGGCGTCGACGTAGCGCGCCTGCTCCGCCCGATCGGACCCCGCGTGGCTGTTGAAGTCACAGTACCCGCACTTGCGCTGGCAGAAGGGGATATGCACGTAGATCCCGATGGGCAAGGCGCCGCCCTCCCAGCATCGCGGCCGGGCCCCGCGGAGCCCGGCCGGTTGCGTCAGTCTTCGTCGGCATCGGTCGAGAGCACCGCCATGAAGGCCTCCTGCGGAATCTCGACGGAACCCACCGCCTTCATCCGCTTCTTGCCCTCCTTCTGCTTCTCCAGCAGCTTGCGCTTGCGGGTGACGTCGCCGCCATAGCACTTGGCCAGCACGTCCTTCCGCAGCGGGGCGATGTTCTCGCGCGCCAGGATCTTGTTGCCGACGGCCGCCTGGATGGGCACCTCGAACAGGTGCCGGGGGATGAGCTTGCGCAGCTTCTGGACCAGGGCGCGGCCCAGCTTCTGCGCCTTCTCCCGGTGCACGATGCATGAGAGCGCATCCACGGGCTGGCCGTGGACCAGGATGTCCATCTTCACCATGTCCGCCGGCTCGTAGCCGGTCACCTCGTAGTCGAAGCTGGCGTAGCCCCGGGAGCGGGTCTTGAGCTGGTCGAAGAAGTCGTACATGATCTCCGACAGCGGCAGCCTGTAGTGAAGGTTGACCCGCTTCTCGTTCAGGTACTCCATGTTGAGGAAGGTCCCGCGACGGTCCTGGCACAGCTCCATCAGGGGACCGACGTAGTCCGTGGGCGTGATGATGGATGCCCGGACCACCGGCTCCTCCACGGACTCAATCTTGCTCGGGTCGGGCCAGTTGGCCGGGTTCTCGATCGTCATCTGCTCGCCGCTGGTCAGGTTGACCCGGTACACCACGTTGGGAGCGGTGGTGATCAGGGCCAGGTCGAACTCCCGTTCCAGCCGCTCCTGGATGACGTCCATGTGCAGGAGCCCCAGGAAGCCGCAGCGGAACCCGAAACCCAGCGCCTCGGACGTCTCGGGCTCGAACGAGAGCGAGGCGTCGTTGAGCTGCAGCTTCTCCAGCGCGTCCCGCAGCCGGCCGTAGTCGTTGGTCTCCACCGGGTAGAGGCCCGTGAAGACCATCGGCGTGGCGCGGCGGTAGCCGGGCAGCGGCTCCGAGGCAGGGTTCTCCGCCAGGGTGATCGTGTCGCCGACCCGGACGTTCTTCACCTCTTTGATGGTCGCCGCCAGAGCGCCCACCTCGCCGGCCGACAGCTCCTCCACCGGGGTGAGGCCCGGCCGGAAGACGTAGAGGTCGTCGACGATGAACTCCTTGCCCGTGGCCATGAAGCGGATCCGGTCGCCCTTCCGCACGGTGCCCTCGAAGATGCGGAAGTAGGTGATAACCCCCTTGTAGGAGTCGTAGTAAGAGTCGTAGATCAGCGCGCGCAAGGGAGCCCGCCGGTCGCCCTCAGGCGGCGGGACGAAGTTGACCACGGCCTCCAGGATTTCCTTCATGCCGATCCCGGTCTTGGCGGAGGCCATGATGGCGATGGAGGTGTCGAGGCCGATGACCTCCTCGATCTCCTTCTTCACCTTCTCCGGATCCGCCGCCGGCAGATCGATCTTGTTGATGACCGGGATGATCTCCAGGTCGTGCTCCAGGGCCATATAGACGTTGGCAAGCGTCTGCGCCTCGATCCCCTGCGAGGCGTCCACGACCAGCAAGGCGCCCTCACAACCGGCCAGAGCCCGCGACACCTCGTAGGTGAAGTCTACGTGGCCGGGGGTATCAATGAGGTTGAGCACGTACTGCTCCCCGTCGTCGGCCACGTAGTCCATGCGGACGGACTGCGCCTTGATGGTGATGCCCCGCTCGCGCTCCAGGTCCATGTTGTCCAGGACCTGGTCCGTCATCTCGCGCTTCGTCAGCAGCCCGGTGTACTCGATCAGCCGGTCGGCCAGGGTGGACTTGCCGTGGTCGATATGCGCGATGATGCAGAAGTTGCGTATATGCTTCTGGTCGACCATGTGCTTTCCTTTCTGCTCCCCCAGAATAGGCTTCAGAGTATTATAGCACCACCTCCGGAGCGGGCACAACCTGACTCGGCCACTCAGCGCCCCGGGTACTCGCCGGCCCGGAGCAGCTCCACCAGGGCCTCGGCCAGGTAGTGGACGGCGCGCTCGGCCTCCTCGAAGGTGTTGAGCGCGTTGCCGATCTCCAGCAGGATCGCCCCGGGCAGCAGGTCCTGGTTGTAGCGGGCCTGCGGCGTGAGCGTGGGCAAGGTGATGCCGGGATTGGCCTCCTCCATCTTCGCCATCAGGGCGTTGCAGAAGGCCAGGTTCTCCTGCCAGTGGGGCAGGTCCTCCCGCGCGCCGATCACGCACCGGACCCGGGCCACCGGCAGGCCGTCGACGTAGGTCGTGGAGTCCAGGTCCATGTTGCCGTCGCGGTGCAGGTCCATGAGCACCCTGACCGTCGGCGCCTCGCGCAGGATCTGCCTGGCCGTCGCCCGGGAGGACTGGTAGGCGTAGTCGTACCCCAGCTCCTGGTGTTTGAACGGGGCGTGCACGGTGGTAACGCCCAGGTCCCGCAGCCGGCGGGCCAGGATCGCCCCGATGTCGACGATGGTGCGCTTGCTGTGGTCGTAGGAGGCGATGCGCATCAGGTCCTGGTCGCTGCTGACGGCCAGATCGGGGAACTCCGAGATGTACGTCTCGTAGTCGTGGGTGTGGTAAATCCCGACCAGGGGAAGCCCGTCGTTCAGCACCGTGACGGCAGGCCCGGGCACGGCGGCGGGCTGCGATGCCTGTGCAGGCTGGGCCGGCCTGGGCTCCGGGCCCGGGCTCTCGCCGGACGGCAGGGACGGGTCGACGGTCATCGGGGCCGGGGGTGCGCCGCCGGGCCGCAGGAACGGCAGCGCCGCCTGGAAAAGGGTCTGCGGCCGCTGGGGCTCCTCGCCCGTCCACAGGATGCGCAGCGAACGGTCGCCCTCCTCCGCCAGGGGGCCGGACTCGGCCAGCGCCGGCAGCGCCGCGCGCAGCATCTTCCGGGCGGTGGGCAGGCCCGGCCGGAACAGGGCCATCCAGAAGGGATCGTCGGCCGGCTCCAGCTCGTGCGCCCCGTCGTCGGGGGCGCGGCCGGACATGGCCGGCAGCGAGCCGGCATCGGGAGGCTGGCGGTTCACCAACAGGCCGATGGTGGTGGTGATGACGAACAGGTAGGCGACCAGCAGCGGCCTCGCCTTCCAGAGATTGCGTTCGATGGAAGCTCACCTCGCCTGCGTTCGTCGGACGTGCCCCGTGGGCCGTACTCCAGTCTACGGACGAGCCGCAGGCATTATGACAAGCGCGGAAAACGCCGCAGCCCCGGCCCGTGCAGGTCGGGGCTGCGGCACGCATCCTTACGCCTACTTTACGTCGACGATCTCGTACTGGATGTGCCCGGCCGGGGCCTCCACCACCACGACCTCGCCCTTGGTCCGGCCCATGATGGCCTTGCCCACGGGGGACTCGTTGGAGATCTTGTTCTTGGCCGGGTCGGCCTCCACCGTGCCGACGATGGTATACTCCAGCAGGTCGCCGTATTCCAGGTCCTTCAGCACCACCGTGGAGCCAAGCCGGATCTTGCCCGTATGGGCCTCGTCCTCCGCCTCCTCCATGATCACGGCGTTGCGCAGCGTGTTCTCCAGCATGGCGATGCGCCCCTCAACAAAGGCCTGCTCATTGCGGGCGTCATCGTACTCGGAGTTCTCGGAGAGGTCGCCGTACGAGCGGGCTTCCTTCAGACGCTCCGCCACTTCCTTGCGCTTCACGTTCCGGAGGTAATCCAGCTCCTCCTGAAGCTGCTGAAGGCCTTCCGGCGACAGCACGACCGGCTTGTTCTCTTCCATAGTGTCATTCTCCCTCACACCGCACGAATTGAAAAAAAGAAGAACCACGCAGAACACTGCCCGCTGGCTTCGGGGCTATTGTACATCCGTTGGGGACCAGAATCAAGTGATCCGCGTGCTAATCGACGGGCCTCCCGGAAAGCTTCCCCTTGAGCCGGATCTCCAACATTTCCACGGCCTCGCCGTAGAAGGTGACGGGCTCCTGGTCCGGCAGGTACAGGGTCGCCTGCCAGCCGCCGAAGAACCCGGCGACGACGAAGTGGTAGCCTTTCCCCCTCACCGTCACCGACTGCGCATCCGGCCCCGCCGGCTCCGCCGTGCAGTTCATCCGCCTCGCCAGCTCGGCCGCCACCTCGTGCAGGGTCATGTGCAGGCCCCCTCGTGAAGCCAGAATGGTTCCACTAGATTACCACATTGCGGCGGCCGGGAACAGGGGGAATCGCGGCAGCTTATGTCTCCGGGTTGAGGCGGAACGCGCCCATGCGGTGCCACCACTCGTCCGGCTCCAGGCCCACCCGCCAGACGGCGATCCCCTTCAGGTTGTACTGGTAGGCCAGCCGGAGCTTGGCATCCAGGCTCCGCTCGTCGGGGTACCAGGCGATGCGCTCCCCCTCGTCGGTCAGGAAGACCGCCTTGTTCTCGCCCACCACCGGGTCCCACACGACCTCGGCGCCGAACTCCTCGGCACGGCGCTGCATGCGCCCGGGGCCGTAGGCCGCGTTCGTCTCGGTCCCCAGCTCGGGCTCGAGGGACCACTCGTACCCATAGAAGGGCACGCCGAGCAGGATCTTCTGCGACGGCATCACGCCGGTGGCGTAGCGGACCACCCGTTCCACCCAGCCCAGTGAGGCGACGGGGCCGGGCTCGCCGCCGAGCCAGTGCTCGTCGTAAGCCATGATGTAGAAGTAATCGACGATCTGCCCGATGGCCTCGTAGTCGGTGGCGCCGCCCCAGCCCGTGTTCGTGTCAGACGTCTTGGCCGCCGCGGCGACCGAAAGCGTGAGCCCCAGCGGCTCAAGCCGGTCCTTCAGCCGGCGGAGGAACTGGGTGTACGCGTCGCGGTCCTCGGGCGGGACGTTCTCGAAGTCGATCTGAACCCCGGCGACACCCAACCGGTCCGCCTCGGCCAGGATCGACATCATGGCGCGCTCCTGCACCACCGGATCGGTCAGGATCCGGTGGGCCAGTTCGGGGTCGAAGCCCCCGTCGCTGAAGTTCCCGAAGAGCAGCACCCGCTTCTGCTGGTTGGTCACGCCCCGGATGAGGGTCTGGTCCTTTCCGACCGCGTTCCCCTCCCAGTCGAAGCCGTGCCCGAACACGATCACCTGGTCCATGTGAGGGGCGTTCAGGCGCACCGATTCCAGCGAGTCGCTGTCGTAGTCCACGTAATAGCCCGCGATCCAGAAGCCGTCGCCCGGCGCTGCGGTATCCAGCGGACGGTCCGTGTAGGCCCGGAGCCACAGCGGGTCGAAGGCGGGATGGGGAGCGGTGAACTGCCCCAGCAGGTACCCGCCCACACCGGCGGCTGCAACAGCCAGCGTCGCGGCGAGCACCGCCCATCCGGCGCGTCGCCGGGGCCGGTGCGGGGGAGCGGTCGTCGGATGGCCGGCATCGGGAAGGGACATGCTGCATCACCTCAGCGCTCGCCGCGAGCGCTCGGCGCCATCGGCCGTTCGCTGATTAGGACGGTGTGCAGCGCAAAAAGGTTCGGATCAGCGCAGTTCGGTGGGGACGACGGCGTCGGCCAGCCCGATGATGAACGCTGCGATCAGGGCGCCCCACCAGGTCACCGTCATCCAGCCGGGGAAGAGCCACCCGGTCAGGTAGATGATCACCGCCGCGGCGATGAACCCTGTGATGCCCCGCCCGGCCGGGGAGGCCCCGCGTCCCAGCATGGCCTGCGCGACCCAGCCGAGCCCGGCGATCACCAGCGAGGCGAAGAGCGCAGCCCAAAACCCGTTCACGGCAAACCCGGGCGTCAGCCATGCGACCACCAGGAGCACAATGGCTGACACAACAAACCGTACGATCGCGCTCAACATGGCGCCTCTCACCTCCGTATCCTGCGCTGTAGTCTGACCGCGCCACAAATCGATTATTCGCGGCGGGAATTCCCTTGCATGGCAGCCGGGGGTATGCTAGAATTCCGATGTTAAATGCCGCTGCTTGGAGGTGAGGAATTGGCTAACACGAAGTCCGCGAAGAAGCGTGCCCTGGTCGCCGCGAAGCGTGCCGCACGCAACAAGATGGTCAAGTCCAGCCTCCGGACGGCGATTCGCAAGTACCGGGAGGCGATCGGGACCGAGAACGCCCAGGTCCTGCTGAACAAGGCTTTCTCGGCGCTTGACCGTGCTGCGTCGAAGGGCGTCATCCACAAGAACACTGCCGCCCGCAAGAAGGCGCGCCTCGCCAAGGCGCTGGCCGCCGCCTCCGCCGCTGCCAACCAGTAATCGGGCAGGACGAGCGAGACGGGCAGTCCATCATACGTACAGCGAAGCCCCAACCGCCCGCGCGGTTGGGGCTCTTGCCTTCCCCGCTCATTCGCCCATCAGCTCCGCGACCACCGTCTCCAGGGTGAGCCGCGGGTCGAACCCGGACTTCATCGCCAGGTCCGCCTCCAGCAGCCGCCTGAGCGCTGCCGTGATCTGCTCCCGGTCCACGGTGGCCGCATGGTCGGCCAGCTTGCCGAAGGCGTACGGGTGCATGTGCGCGAGCTGGGCCGCCTCCCGGCGCGGCAGGCGGCGCTCCGCCAGCGCCTTGACCAGGAGCAGCTGCCGGAACCGGTTGGTCAGGGCGCTCAGAAGCTGGAGGGGATGGTCCACCTGCTGCAGCAGACGCTCCAGCAGGGCGACCGCGCGTGCCCGGTCCCGCTTCAGGACGGCGTCGCTCAGGCGGTAGATCTCCGTCTCCGCCAGGTTGGCGACCATGGTCTCCACGTCGGCCGGCCGGATCTCGCGGGCGCCGCCCACGTAGAGCACCAGCTTCTCCAGCTCGCCGGCGAGCAGGCCCAGGTCCGGCCCGACGCGCTCCACCAGCATGTTCGCGGCCTGTGTGCCCAGCCGCTTCCCCTCGGACTGCGCCCGCTGCTGCACCCACATGACCGCGTCTTCGGTCTTCAGCGGCTGGCACTCCACCGCGCCGCCCGCGGCCATGAGCGCCTTCGTGGTCTTCCGCCGGGCGTCCACCGAGGCCGCGAGGAAGAGCAGCACGGTGGAGCTCACCGGCGCCTTCAGGTAGGCGAGCAGGTTCGCGTCCCCCGCGTCGCCCTGCGCCTCCTCCTCCGCGCCGGCCTTGCGCCGGGGGACGATGGCGGGGCAGTCCTTCACCACCACCAGCCGGCGGTCGGCGAAGAAGGGCTGGGTCTGCGCCAGGCTCAGGGCCTGCGACAGCTGATCGGGCCCCGGCTCCAGCACGTGGAAGTTGAAGTCGGCCGTCTCCGGCCGCACGATGGCGGCGCGCAGGGCGCGGTAGACCTCCTCCACGAGGAAGGTCTCCTCCCCGTAGACGAGGTAGACCGGCCGGAACCGTCCGCTCCGGATCTCCGCCAGCGCTTCGTGGTAATGCACTCGCGTACCACTCCCTCACCATCATCTGCGTTCAACGATTCGGGAACGAGGCCCGGCCTCCCTGCAGGAGCGCCGCCGCCGGAACACGAATCTATGAGCCATCTCCTATCCGACAGGGGGCGATGACGTGCGCCGCGGCCCAGCCGTCTTGCTGCTCATGGTGCTGCTTCTCGGGGCGGCGTACGGCGCGTGGCGCGCCGCTTCGTTCGGCTACGCGCGGCTCTCCGCCTTCCAACCGGCTGCGGCCCTCGCCGAGCGGCCGGCTACGGGGTCGCCCCCCCTCGCCGACCGGGTCGTCCTGCTCATCGTCGACGGGCTGACGGGCGACGGTGTCTACCGCCTGCCCTCGCTGGACTGGCTGAGGCGGCGCGGCGCGCACTACCGGCTGGACGCCGCCGGGGCCGAAGGGGCGGCCGACCTCACGGTCACGCTGCTCAGCGGCGCACCCCCGGTGAGCGAGGGGTTCCCGCCCCTCCAGGCGGCAGGCCCGGTCGGGATCGACAGCCTGATCCAGGCCGCCGCGCGCAGCGGGGTGCCGGCGGGCGGAGCCGGCGGCGCCGCCCTTGCGGCCTTGGCGGAAGGCGCGCTGTCGCCCTGGCACGGCGGCGACAGCCTGGCCGAACTGGAGGATGCCCTGACCGGGATGCTGGAGCCCGGGGGCCCGCGGCTCATCTTCGTGGAGGCCGGGGATCTGGCATCCGGCGACGTGGACGACGCCGCCCTGGCGGAGCTGGACCTCCGCCTGGTCGCGCTGTTTGACCAGATCGACTGGCGGACCACCGCACTGGTGGTCGTGGGCACGGCGGACCGGCCCGGCGCCCACGGCGGGCCGCCGCTCATCCTGGCGGGCAGCGGCGTCCTCGCCGGCGGCGGCGGGGATGCGACCATCTACGACGTGGCGCCCACCGTCGCGGCCCTGGCGGGCCTGCCCGCGCCCGTGTCGCCCCGCGGCAAACCCATCCTGAGCGCGCTCGCCATCGAGGGCCGGCCGCTGGACGCCCTGACGCAGGTCCACCTGACCTCCCGCCGGGCCTGGGCCGCCGCCGCCCTCCGGGGGTACGGCGTCCGGACGGAGCTCCCGCCCGCTCCGGCCACGGCCCAGGAAGGGCCCGAGTACCTGGAGCGGATGGAGCAGCAGGTGACGGCCGCCCGGGAGGCCTGGCTGAAGGAGGGCGCGCTGCGGCGGCTGCCCTACCTGGGGCCGGCGCTGCTGGTCGTGCTGCTCTACCTCCTGCTGGTCTACCGCAGCCCCTCGGGCGCGGCCGCGTTCCGGGCCCACCTGACCTACCTGGCGCTCTTCCACGCGCTGTTCTTCGCCCTGGGGGGCGAGTACGGCCCCGGGGCGGCCGGTGGGGACGGCCCCTGGACCCTGGCAGCGCTGCGCTACGCGCCGGCGGCCGCCGCGGCCGCCCTGCCGGCGGCGCTGGTCGCGGGCTTCGTGATCTCTCGCCGGGACTACCGGCGGCCCAGGTACGTGGCCGCGGCCGGGCTGCACGCCGCCCTGAGCTGCGCCGCGCTGATCGCGCTGCCGGTCGGGGCCCTGGTGCTCCTGATCGGCTGGGACTTCCCCGTGGCCCTGCCGCCGGCGGGCCTCCGGGTCTGGTTCTTCCTCACCGCCCTTCAGGTCATGGTGATCGGCGCCCTGGCCCCCGTGTGGGCCGCCGCCACCGTTCAGGCGGCCCGTTTCGCCCGGTACCGCTGGCCCCTGCCGGAGGTGGGCGACCCCGAGGTCAACGCGGACCGGGTGGTCCGGCTGAAGGCCCTGAAGCGGGCCAGGAAGCGCGGCTGACTGTCACCACGCCCCGATCAGGCGGCCGCTCCACGGCAGGAGCGGCCGCGTTTTCGCGTCCTCCGGCCGCCCGGCGCTGCCCGCGACCCGGAGGCGGAACCCGTCGGTGCGGACCGTCACCGTCCCGTGCCGGTCGGTGCGCCAGACCTCCGCTCCGGCCCGGCGCAGCCGGTCGATGACGTCCGCGTGCGGGTGGCCGAAGGGGTTGCCGCTCCCCGCGGAGATGACGGCGTACCGGGGACGGACGGTCTCGAGGAACCGCTCGGTGGTCGAGTAGCGGGAGCCGTGGTGCGAGACCTTGAGCACGTCGGCCCGGATCGCGTGGCCCCGGTCCGCCAGCCGCTCCTCGGCGACCGCCTCCAGGTCGCAGGCCAGCAGGAAGGCCACCTGCCGGTACACCACCCGCAGCGCCACGCAGTTCGCGTTGTCGTCGGACCGGCTGCCCGTGATCGGCGCGGCCGGGGGCCCGAGCACCTGCACAGTCACCTCCGGCCCGAGCCGCAGGACCTCCCCCTCCCGCACCACCCGCACCGGCACGCCGCGTTCCGCGGCGGCCTTCAGCGCTGCCCTGTGGTGCGCCTCCTCGGCGGTGGTCGTGCCCGCCAGCACCTGGCCCACCGGCACGGCTCGCAGCACGGCCGCGGCGCCGCCGACGTGGTCCACATCGGGGTGCGTGAGGACCAGCAGATCCAATCGGCGCACCCCGGCCCGCCGGAGGTATGGAACCACGATCTCCTCTCCGGCGTCGAACGGCTCGCCCCCCGACGCCGGCACGTACGCCGGGCCGGCATCGATCAGCGCGGCGTGGCCCCCGGGGGCGCGCACGAGGATGGCATCGCCCTGGCCCACGTCCAGCACCACGACCTCCAGTTGATCGGGCGGTGCGGCCAGGGCGAGCCGCCAGGATAGCCCGGCGCCGGTCGCCGCCAGGAGCGCCAGCAACGCCCCTGGCAGAGCCGCGGCAGAGGCCCTCCGCAGGCGGTCCCGGAGCCGGGCGCAAGCCTCACCGGTCACCCGGCGGGCCGCCGGAGACGCGACCAGGACCAGTGCGGCATACCAGGCCACGACCCATCCCGGCGAGACGCGGTCGACGGCGACATGCGCAAGGGGCAGCGACGCCAGGGCCTTCACCGTGTACACGAGGCCGGCCAGCGCCACGCGCCACACCGGTCCCAGCAGCCACGCCGCCGGAGGGGCGAGCAGTCCCAGCAGGACCCCCGCCAGCCCGAGCGGGACCAGCCACGCCACGAACAGGACAACCACGAGGTTGGCGACGGGGGCAACCGGCGAGAAGGCGCCGAAGGCGTACAGGCTCAGGGGCTCCACCAGCGCCTGCGCGGCCAGCGTCGCCGCCAGGCCGGCGGACAGCCACTCCGAGACCCGCCGGGGGAGGAGCCGCGCGAGCCGCGGCGCCAGCCACCCCCGGATCGGCCCGGCCAGGAGCAGGATGCCCAGCGTGGCGCCCACCGAGAGCTGAAACCCAAGGTCGAAGAGCAGGCCGGGCCGGGCGATCAGGAGCAGCGCCGCGGCCGCACCCAGGGTGTTCAGGGCGTTCCGCTCGCGGCCCAGGATGTCGCCGGCCAGGACCAGCGCCGCCATGAGCCCGGCCCGCAGGACCGAAGGGCCGGCCCCGGTGAGGAAGACGAAGAAGGCCACGGCGGGGAGGGCCGCGGCCGCGGCGGCGGTGCGCCCGAGCCCCGCCCGGTACAGGAGCCAGAGCAGCGGCATCACGACCATCGCGACGTTGCCGCCGCTCACGGCCAGCAGGTGGAACACGCCCGCCTCCCGGAAGGCGCCGACGATGTCGTCGGGCAGCCGGGTCCGGCTCCCGAACAACAGGCCGGCCATCAGGGCCGCCTCGCGCTCGGGGATCGCCCGGTAGAGCACCGCCTCCAGGCGCAGGCGGGTCGCCACGGCCGCCCGCCGGATCGGATCAAGCTGGCCCGGGCCCATCCGCCGGACCGGCCCGGACTCCATCACCAGGTAGACCGACTGCCGCGCCAGGTGTGCGGCCTCGTCGAAGCCGCCCGGCCGGCGCGGCCCCCGGGGCGGCTCCAGGGCGCCTGAGGCGGCGACCCGCTCGCCATAGGCCGGTGCGGCCCCTCCCCGCTGGGTGACCTGCACGCGGCCCCGGGCCGGGCGGCCGTCCACGGTCTCGGCCGCGACGATATAGGTGACGCGGTCCCCGGCCTTCAAGGCCGGCTCGCTCACGACGGTGCCCACCAGGGTCACCCGCTGGTCGGCCCACACGGCGAGGTTTCCGCGCCCCGCCGTCTGCACGTGGGCGTAGCGCCAGGCCCCGAAGAGCACGACGGCGGCGAGGAGCCAGGCGCCGCCCTTCCACCTGGTCAGGAGCAGGCCCGCCGTGGCCAGCACCAGCGCCGCGCAGACGGCGGGAAGCGGGCGCACCCACTCTGCGGCCAGAATACCAAGGGCGAAGGCCACCGCGATCGCCAGCGCGGGACGAGCGTGCACGGGCAGCCCTCCGAAAACCATTTTCTGGAAGGTTCGCCGTCCCCTGGCCTTTTCCTGCTACGGGCGACCGCCTGACGCCCTACATCCCGCGAAGGACAGTTCATTGAGTTGATTATGAGGCATTGGGGCTATATGCGGGTCGGAGGGCCTCCCCTAGAATAAAGGTAGGGAATCACGCTTCCATGTAAGTTCGAGATTTCACGAACACAACGACCGTACGCATCGTGAGGGGAGGCGATCGGCTTGATCTTCCAGGTGACGCCGGAGACACATGCCCTGCTCTGCCTCCTCATCATGGCGGTGGCGTTCATCGCCTCGATGGTGATCACGGAACTGCCGCCACCCGCCGCGGCGACGCCCCGGCGGCGCCAGGCGCGCAGGCCGCATCACCGTCGCAGAACGCATCTGAGAGTGATTCACGGCCAAAGAGCCATGGAAATATAGGAAAAACCGCTCATGGTCGCCAGTCATCGCTGGCGGCCGTTTATTTTTTCAGGTTTACATGCTCAACTTGAAGGAACCTACCCCCCCGGGGACGAATGATCATGGCTGGCGTGTGGCTCTGTCTCATCGGGCGGGCAAACACGCCCCAACTCTTGGAGAAAGGCGTGAGGTCGCTACGGAAAACATGGTCGAGTTTCGGGGCGTGTCGAAAACGTTCGATTCGACCGAAGCCCTCAACGATCTTACCCTCGAAATTCGTCCGGGCGAGTTCCTGACGCTGCTCGGGCCCAGCGGCTGCGGGAAGACCACGACCCTCAGGCTGCTGGCCGGGTTTGAGGAGCCCACATCCGGAGAGATCTGGCTGGCGGGCAGGCCGGTTCAGGGACTGCCAGCGTACAAGCGACCCGTGAATACGGTCTTTCAGCACTACGCCTTGTTCCCGCACATGACCGTATTCGACAACGTCGCGTTCGGCCTGCGCATGAAACGGGTGCCCCCGGCGGAGATCCGCCGCCGGGTTGCCGAGGCCCTGGAGTTGGTTCGGCTGGGCGATCTGGGAGGCCGGCGTCCCCATGAGCTCTCGGGAGGACAGCAGCAGCGGGTCGCGCTCGCGCGCGCCCTGGTCATGGAGCCGAAGGTGCTGCTGCTGGACGAACCGCTGGGTGCGCTCGACCTCCAGCTTCGCCGTGCGATGCAGGTGGAACTCCGGCAGCTCCAGCGCAAGCTCGGGGCTACCTTCCTATACGTAACGCACGACCAGGAGGAAGCGCTCGCGATGTCGGACCGCATCGCGGTGATGCGCGACGGCCGGGTGGAGCAGGTGGGAACGCCCGAGGAGGTCTACCTGCGCCCGGCCACCCGCTTCGTGGCGCAGTTCCTGGGCGAGGCCAACCTGCTGGAGGGCGAGGGCATGGCCACCGGGCACCTGCGGTGGGGCGACTACCACCTGCAGGTGAACCGGCACCTGCAGCCCGGCAGGACGACGGTCGCCCTGCGCCCGGAACAGGTGCAGGTGCGGTGGCCCGGGTCGACGGCGCCGCCGGCGCCGGCCGAAAACCGGGTGCACGGCATCGTGGCCGAGCGGCTCTTCGTGGGCACGGGCACCCGCCTGATGGTCGAGGTGGCCGGCCGCCGCCTGGCTGCGCTCCTGCCCGCCGGGCCCGGGCCGGACATCGGCGACCAGGTCGAGCTCCGCTTCGCCGCGGAGCACTGCGTGGTGGTGGCGCCATGAGCCGGCGGGCCGGTTGGGCCATGCTGGCCCCCACGGTGATCTGGCTCGTGGCCCTGGTGGCCGCGCCGCTGGTCCTCATGCTGGTCTACAGCTTCGCAGCCCGCATCGCCCCCGATTCGCCCTGGCCGCAGGGGTTCACGCTGACGCACTACAGCCGCCTGCTCGACCCGCTCTACCTGCGCATCTTCGTGCGCTCGGTGGTGCAGGCCGGGCTGGCCACATTCTTTTCGCTGCTTCTGGGCTACCCACTGGCCTACTACATCGCCCGCAGCCCCCTGAGGCGGCGCGGCAGGCTGCTCCTGCTGGTGGTCATCCCGTTCTGGACCAACTTCCTGGTCCGCACCTATGCGCTGATGGTGCTCATGCGGGCCCAGGGCGTCATCAATTCCGCCCTCATGGCCATCGGAGTTATTGACGACCCCCTCCCCCTCCTCTATAATGAGGCGGCGGTGCAGGTCGGGCTCGTCTACACGCTGCTGCCCCTGCTCGTCCTGCCCCTCTACGCCAACCTGGAGAAGCTGGACGACCGGCTGCTGGCCGCCGCCCAGGACCTGGGGGCAAGCCCGTTCGCCGCGTTCTGGTCGGTGACGTGGCCGCTCTCCCGTCCCGGCGTCCTGGTCGGGTCGATGATGGTCTTCATCTCGGCGTTCGGCATGTTCCTGGTCCCCGATCTCATGGGCGGCGCCCGCTCCATGATGATCGGCAACCTCATCCAGAACCAGTTCCTGCAGGCGCGCAACTGGCCCTTCGGCGCCGCCATCGCGCTGGCCCTCACCGGGCTGGTGCTCGTGGTCGCGCTCATCGTACAGCGGGCCGGGCGCATCGACGGCGGGGAGGTGAGGCGGTGAAGCGGGGCGGCTGGCTGCGGCTGCACGCCGCACTGGTGTACGGGTTCCTCTACCTGCCCATCTTCCTGCTGGCCATCCTCTCCTTCAACACCTCACGCACCAGCGCAGTCTGGAAGGGCTTCACGCTGAACTGGTACGTGCGGCTCTTCCACAACCGCCTGCTGTGGGAGGCGGTCGAGAACAGCCTGATCATCGCCGCGGCGACGGCGGTCATCGCGACCGTCCTGGGCACGGCGGCGGCGCTCGCCCTGCACCGGCGGCGGATTCGCGGCCGGCTCTGGATCGAGGGGCTGCTCTACGTGCCGCTGGTCCTGCCCGACATCGTGCTGGGCGTGGGCGCGCTGGTGCTGTTCACGGCCCTGGGCATCTCCCTGGGCCTGGGCACCATCCTGGCCGCGCACGTCGGAACCTCGATCTCGTACGTGGTCCTCGTGCTGCGGGCAAGGCTGAGCGACATGGACGAGCGGCTGGAGGAAGCGGCCCGCGACCTGGGGGCCACGCCGTGGCAGACCATGCGCCACGTGACGCTCCCCCTCCTGATGCCCGCCATCATCGCCGCCGTGCTGCTCTCCTTCACCCTGTCGCTGGACGACTTCATCCTCTCGTTCTTCACCGCGGGCCCCGGGTCTACGACCCTGCCCCTGCGAATCTACGGGATGATGAAGACCGGCCTTACCCCTGAGGTCAACGCCCTGTCCACCATCATGGTGCTGATCACGGGCATTGCCACCACCCTGTACCTCCGGCTGACGGAGAACCGAATCTAGTATCTTGCGGGAGGAAGAGCGGGATGAAAAAGCGTGTGGGGTTTGCGATGGCCGCACTGCTGGCAGCGGCCGTGGCCCTCTCGGGGTGCTCAGTCGGAGGGAGCACGGGCAGTGCATCGGACCTGCCCCGGCCCGAGCGGGATCCGAGCGTGGACATGAGCCGGCTTTCTGCCGAACTGAACGTGTTCACCTGGACGGAGTACCTTCCGCAGTCGATCATCACCGAGTTTGAGCGGCTCTACGACGTGCGGATCAACTACGACACGTACTCCAGCAACGAGGAGATGCACGCCAAGCTGAAGGCCGGCGCATCGGGCTACGACATCATCATCCCCGAGATCTACATGATCAAGGTGCTGCGCCGGGAGGGGCTGCTGGAGGAGCTGGACCACGCCAACATCCCCAACCTGAAGAACGTCGACGACCGGTTCAGGGGACTCGACCACGACCCCGATCTGAAGTACTCCGTGCCGTACGTCTGGGGCACCACGGGGATCGTCATCAACACGGAGAAGATCAGCCCCGACCAGATCCAGACGTGGGCCGACCTGTGGAACCCGGATTTCGAGGGGAAGCTCGTGGTGCCGGATGACGCCCGCGAGATGATCGGCATCGCCCTGCGCACCGAGGGGTACGGCGTGAACACCACCGACCCGGATGCCCTCGCAATGGCCAAGGAGAAGCTGAAGGCGCTGAAGCCCAACGTGAAGGCCTTCAACAGCGACAGCCCGAAGGACCTGCTGCTGGGCGGCGAGGTCTGGGGCGGCGTCGTGTGGAGCGGCGAGGCGGCTCTGGTGATGCGGGAGAGCGACGCCTTCCAGTTCTTCATTCCGCCCGAGGGCGTGACCATGTGGGTCGACAATGTGGCCATCCCGAAGGACGCGCCGCACAAGTACACCGCCGAGGCCTTCATCAACTTCCTGCTGGATCCGCTGGTCAGCGCCCGTATCTCGGCGGAGTACCCCTACGGCAACCCCAACAAGGCGGCCATGCCCTACATCTCGGCGGAGGACCTGGCGAACCCGGCGATCAACCCGCCGGCGGAGTGGCTGCAGAATGCGGAGTCGCTGGACGACCTGGGCGACGAGATGAACCAGATCTACGACCAGATCTGGACCGAAGTGAAAGGCTGATGCACGACGGGGAGCGGACGACCGCTCCCCGATTCATATGGGAACGGACTCAGGCAGGATCCTGCCGAATCAGTTCGAAGTTTATTAAGATCCCGTCTCGTTGTCGTTGAGGAGGTCACGCGATGTCCGCCCACCAACCGGTCTCACCTGACACCGTCCTGCAACCCCGGGAGCTGGGCCAGATCCTGGACCAGAACTTCCGGGTTTTCGGCCGCTCATGGCGCTCGCTGCTGTCGATCGGGCTGGTCGCCGCCGCCCCCCGCCTGCTCTTCGGGCTCGTCGTGCTGTTCATGACGACCGAGCTCGCGTCGCTGCTGTTCGATCCGTGGACCGACCCGGTCGCCTACGGCGGGTTCAGCGAGTTTGCGGTCCTGACGGCGCTGGGGCTGCTGGCGCTCATCGCCCTGCTGGTCCTGCTGTTCTACCCGCTGTTCAAGGGCGCGCTGATCGACGTCGCGGCCCGGGCGGTACTCCATATGGACCCGGTCCCGCTGGGCGAGTCGTTCCGGGTGGGCGCCTCCCGCTACGGGGCGATGCTGGGCGCACACGTGCTCCTCGTTCTGCTGTTCATCGTCGCCCTTCCCGTTCTTGCGCTGGCCGGGCTGGTGATCCTCGCGATCCTCACGGTCCCGCTGGGGATGGTCGCCCTTGCCGTGTTCACGGTGTTCACCGGCCACGCCGTCTTGGTCGAGCAGATGGGCCCGGTTCAGGCGCTCCGCCGGTCCTTCGAGCTGGCGAAGTCGCGGTTCTGGCCGGTCCTGGGGGCGGGCTTCGTCTACACGATTCTCGGCAGCGTGCTCGGCTACATCATCGTCGGGCCCTTCAGCTTCGGCGCCACCATCGTGAGCGAACTGACGGGCTCGCTGGCGCCCCTGGCCTTGCTCTACGTCGTGGAGGCGCTGGTATACGCGGTCATCACCCCGTTCATGGCGGTGGGCCTCACCCTGGTCTACTTCGATACGCGCATCCGCCGGGAGGGTTACGATCTGGAGATGATGGCCCGGCAGCAGGCAGAGTCCGGGGCCGCGGATGAGGCGCCATGAAACGCGCGCTCACCGTCCTCGTCCTGCTGCTCTGGCTGCCCGCCGCAGCCGCATCGGCCCCGATTTCCGCAGAGGAGTACCATGACCGCCTCGGGGAGGCCTTCGCGCTCGTTACGGAGGCCGAGATGGTCGCGCGGGACGGCGACGAGGCGGCTGCGCAGCGCAAGATCCAGGCCGCCGCCGACCTGCTGGCAGGCGTGGACCAGGTGCAGGCCGGGGCGGGCGTGGTGGAGGCCGACCTCACGGACTTGAGGAACGCGCTGCGCACGGCAGTAGCGGATCCCGACTGGCGCCCCCGCGCCAGGGAGATGCTGCTCGCGCACGTGCACGCCGCCTACGAGCTCACGGTCGCCAAGCCCGTCGAGGCCCCCGGCGCCCGCGCCGCCCTGAACCGCGCCCTTTCCAAGGCCGCCCGACAGACGCTGCTGCAGCGGCTCCGCCAGTGGTATTCCGAGCGTTTCTTCCGGACGCCCGAATACACGGGCGTGGGTGAAGTGCCCCGGGGGGCGTACTGGGCCGGCGGCATCATCGGCGCGCTGGCGCTGGCCTGGGCGGGGTTCTTCCTCTACCGCAGCCTGACCGGTCACGGTGCGGGAAAGGAAGGGGTCTGGCGGGGCGGCGCCGATGCGGCTCCCGCCCGCCCGCCCACGCCGGCGGAACTGCTGCAGGCGGCGCGGGAGGCGGCGGGCCGGAGCGAGTACCTCTCGGCCGTGCGTCTGGCCCACCTGGGCGTGCTCCAGCACCTGGACGGGCTGGGCATCATCCGCTACCAGGCCTCGCAGACCAACCGGGAGCACGAGGTGCAGCTGTCCCGGCGGCGGCCTGATCTGGTCCCGCCGCTGCACAGCCTCCACGACCTCCTGGAGGGCTGCCTGTACGGCGGGCGGCCGGCGCGGGCCGAGGAGTACCAGCGGGCGGAGTCCCTGGTGATGCAGATCTGGCGGGAGGGGGATGCGGTATCGGAAAGCGCAGAACGGACGCCTGGCCGGTCATCGTAGCCCTTAGCGCGCTGATCTTCGTTGCCGCCCTCACGGGCAACGCCCGGTCTCCGCTCGGGTCCGTCCGGCCCGGCTCATCCTGGACGGAGACGCCGGAAGGGCTCTCGGGCATCTACGCCGTCCTCGACGACCAGGGCGCAGCCCGGCGCTGGACCCGGAGACTGGACCACCTGGACGGCAGCGTGCAGCGGCTCGTCATCTGGGACGTCGGCGGGCTGGAGCCCGACGAAATCGAGGCGCTGGAGACCTGGGTGGCAGAGGGCGGGATGGCGCTTCTCGGCGGGCAGATGGAAGGATTCGACGGCTGGCTGCCCACGGGACGGGAGGGCATCGCCCGCCCGGTGGCGCCGCACCCGGCCACCGCCGGCATTCAGTCCGTCTCGGTGGGGTACGGCCGTTTCCGCACCACGTTCGAGGACCGCCTGGTCCATCTGAAGGACGATTTCGGCCAGCCCGTCCTGGTGTCGTGGCGGGTCGGCCGGGGCAGGATCTTCTGGTCGGCGGACACCGAGTGGCTGAGCAACGCCCGGATCCGCGAGGCCCAGAACCTCGAGCTCGCCCTGCAGGTGCTGCTGCCGCCCGGCGGACAGGTCGCCTTCGACGAGTACCACCACGGCTTCACCAGCCCGTGGTGGCGCATCCTGCGGGGTCCCCTCCAGGCCTCGGGACTCCTGATGGCGGCCTCGGTCGCCCTGCTGTTCTGGTCGTACGGCGCCCGCTTCGGCTCGCCCCTGCCGGCGCCGGAGCGCCCGCCCAGGGCGGCCGTGGAGTACGTGCACTCCATGAGCCGGCTCTATCGCCGGGCCGGAGCGCGTGCGGTGGTCCTGCGGGCCCTCCACAAGGCGCTGCGCACGCAGCTCAGCCGCCTCACCGGCGGCGCCGAGGGGCTCAGCCACGCGGAGATCGCCAGGCGGGCCGCCGCCCGGTGCGGCGTGCCGCCGGAGGACATCGAACGCCTGCTGGACCGCACCGCAAACCTGAGCCACCCTCCCGCCGACGCCGAGCTGATCGAACTGGCGCGGAAGGCGGAGAATCTGCGGAGGAGAATCGAACATGCCGGTTACCGAGACGGTTGAGACCCTGCGCCGCATCGAGGCCGAACTGCGGAAGGTGATCGTCGGACAGGACCAGGTGGTCGAGCAGATCCTGGTGGCCCTGCTGGCCGGCGGCCACGTGCTGATCGAGGGCGTGCCCGGCCTGGCCAAAACCCTCCTGGTGCGCAGCCTGGCGCAGGCCCTGGGCGTGAGCTTCCGGCGCATCCAGTTCACGCCCGACCTGATGCCGGCCGACGTCGTCGGCACCAACGTGTTCAACCCCAAGGACCTGACCTTCGAGGTGAGGCGGGGACCGGTCTTCACCAACCTGCTTCTGGCCGACGAGATCAACCGGACTCCGCCCAAGACCCAGTCGGCCCTGCTGGAGGCCATGGAGGAGCGGCAGGTGACCCTGGACGGCCAGCCCCACCCCCTGCCGGAGCCCTTCATGGTCATCGCCACGCAGAACCCCATCGAGTACGAGGGCACCTACCCGCTGCCCGAGGCACAGCTCGACCGCTTCCTCATGAAGATCCAGATGGACTACCCGGCCGCCGAGGAAGAGCGGGCGATCCTGGAGCGCCACTACCGGGGCTTCCGCGCCCAGGAGCTCGAGCGGGCGGGCATCGAACAGGTGCTGGACAGGCCGGGGCTGCTGGAACTGCGGGCGGCGCACCGCGGCGTCACCGTGGAGGCCGAGGTGCTGGACTACATCAACAGCATCGTGCGGGCCACGCGCGACTGGTCGACCCTTGCGGTCGGCGCCAGCCCCCGCGGCGCCGTCGCCCTCCTGGTGTGCGCCCAGTCGCTGGCCCTGCTGCGCGGGCGCGACTACGTGGTGCCCGACGATATCAAGGAGATGGCGCGGCCCGTGCTGCGCCATCGCGTGATCCTCCGTCCTGAGGCCGAGGTCGAGGGGGTGCAGGCCGACCAGGTGCTGGAGCAGATCCTCCAGTCCCAGCCGGTCCCGCGCTGATGAAGACCGATCGCGTCATCTCGCGGTTCAGCCCCACGCCCCTCCTGGCCTTCGTGTTCGCACTGACGGCCCTGCCCGCGCTCTTCCCGGGCCTGCTCTGGCTGAGCCTCGCCCTGGCTGGGCTGCTGGCCGGGGTCGCCCTGGCCGACCTGGCCGCGTCCCGCCGAACCGTCGAGGCGGTGCGCCGTGTGGCCAACCCCCTCTCCCTCGGGGAAGCGAACCCCGTGCAACTGGCGTTCCGCTGCCACGGCGGCGCGCTGACCCTGGAGGTGGTAGACGACCTGCCGCTCCACCTGGAGCCGCCCGAACGCTGGCCCGTGGTGCGGCTGCAGGAGGGGGCGTGGGTCGAGTCGGGCTACCGCGTGACGCCCGGGCGGCGCGGGCGTTACGCCATCGGCCCGCTCCACGGGCGGTACCGCTCCCCTCTCGGGCTCTGGCGCCGCACCATCACCTGGCCGCTCACCGACGAGATCCGGGTGTACCCGAACCTCGTGGCGGTCCGCCAGTACGAGGTGGCCATGCGCCAGGGCCGGCAGATGGAGGGGCTGAAGCGCGCCCGCCTGCGGGGCGCCGGCACCGAGTTCGAGTCGCTCCGGGAGTACCAGGACGGGGACGAGTTCCGGTCGATCAACTGGCCGGCCTCGGCCCGCCGGGGCGGCCTCGTCACGAACCTCTACCAGGCCGACCGCTCCCAGCCCATCATGCTGCTCATCGACGCCGGCCGGCTGATGATCCCGCAGATCCACGGGCTCGCGCGCCTGGACTACGTGCTGAACGCTGCCATGCTGCTCGCGACGGTGGCGGCGGAGCGGGGCGACCAGGTGGGCATGATGCTGTTCGGCGGCGAGGTCAAGGCCTTCGTGCCGCCCCGGAAGGGGCGGCGGCAGGTGATGGCGATGCTGGAGTCGATCTACGACGTCCAACCGGAACAGGTGGAGCCCGACTACGGGCGCATGCTCGCCTGGTTCCGGACCAAGCACCGCAAGCGGTCGCTGGTCGTGCTCTTCACCGACCTGATCGACCCCGAGATCAACCGGGGGCTCACCGCCCACCTGGCCAACATGGCCACCCGCCACCTGGTGCTGGTCGTCACGCTGACCGACCCCGCCCTGCTCGCCATCAGCCGGTGCATGCCCACCCGCGCGCAGGAGGCCTACGAAAAGGCCGCCGCGCTGGAGGTGCTGGCGCAGCGGGCCGAGACCCGAGCCAGGCTCCAGCGCAGCGGCGTGCTGGTGATCGACGTGCCGCCGTCGTCGTTCTCCACGGCGGTGGTGAACCAGTACCTGCAGATCAAGGAGCAGGGGCGGTTGTAGGGGCTTCCCCGCCGGCCTCCGGGGCGCTTCGCCCGGCCAGCAGCCAGTAGGCGAGGCCGAGCGCGCCGGTCACGGCGGCCACGCCGTACTTGCCCCACTCGGAGAGGCCTCCCTCGGGGGTGATGAACCCCTCGATGGCGGCGGCGACCAGGAAGAAGGGCAGCGAGCCGAGCAGGAGGATCGCCGCCCGCCTGGCCCCGGCCGTGAACGCAGCCCTGCGGCTCAGCCGGCCGGGCGCGACCAGGGGCCAGCCCAGGCAGAAGCCGGCGGCGCCTGCCAGGAAGATCGCCATCAGCTCCAGGACCCCGTGGGGCAGGATGAGCGCCCAGAAGGAGAAAGAAAGCCCGGCCCGGAAGTAGTGGGCGGCGAGCGCGCCGATGATCACCCCGTTGTAGAAGAGCACGACCGCCGTGCCGATCCCGAGGGTGATGCCGTATCCGAGGGCCTGCAGGGCAACCCACACGTTGTTGACCAGGATGTAGCTGCCGAAGAAGGAGCGGAACTCGACGGGTATGATGTCGCCCTCCTGCACGCCGGGCTCGTGAACGCGCATCTCCGCCGGCACCAGGGCCTCCGCGAGGTTGGGATCGAACAGGATGGCGAAGAACCCCACCAGCCCGCCCAGGGTCATCAGACCTGCGGAGAGCAGGAGGGGCCGCCACGCCCCGCGGACGGTCGCCGGCACGGTGCGGGCGAAGAGCCGCCAGAGGGAGCGGAGCCGCTGCGGCTCCTCGGCGTAGATGACGTTGTGGGCCCGGGTGACCAGCTGGTTCAGGTAGCCGGCGACCTGGCCGCCGGGGAAGTACGTCCGGGCGTAGGCCAGGTCGGAGGCCGCCCGCCGGTAGAGGAGGCCGAGCCTCTCTACCTGGTGCAGCGAAAGCCGCCGGGGTCCCCTCTGCTGAGCGACGGACAGGATGTCCGCCAGCTCCCGCCACGCAGCCTGCCGTCGGGCCACGAACTGATCCTGATTCACGTAATCAAGCCCTCCCCTGAGGTGAGCGCATGGATCCGATCCGCATCGACACGCCGGAAAGCGTGGACCTGGCTCTCGAGCCGGTCGGGCTCGGCAGCCGCTTCCTGGCCGCCCTGATCGACGCCGCGATCCAGTGGGCGGTCATGTTCGCCCTGTACATGGTCGGCATCTCATCGCTGCTTGCGTGGGCGGAAGGATTCGCCGACCCCTCCTCCTCGTTCCCGGCGACCGTTATGGCAATTCTGCTTCTGTCCGGCGCACTCCTGTTCTTCCTGTATAAACTCCTCTTCGAGGCGCTGTGGAACGGCCAGACGATCGGGAAGCGGGTGGTCGGCATCCGGGTGGTTCAGGCCAACGGCATGCCGGTCACGTTCCTGCAGGTGGTCATCCGGAACTTCCTGCGGGTCGTGGACTTCCTGCCCTTCTACTACCTGATCGGCTCCGTCTGCGTGCTGGCCACGGGCCGCCGGCAGCGCCTGGGCGACCTGGCCGCCGGCACGGTGGTCGTGCGCGACCGCCCGGCGGAAGCCCCCGTGGTGCCGACGATGCTCTCCCACCCGCCACACACCGACCTGAACCGGCTGCGGGAGCACGCGCTCCGGCTGAGCGAGGAAGACCTGCTGCCCGCCCGCGGGTACTGGCAGCGCCGGAACCAGCTGCACGGTCCCTCCCGGGCCCGCGTCGCCGAGCAGGTGGCCAGGGGTCTCGCCGTGCGGATGGGCTGGACCGACCCGCTGCCGGCCATCCCGGACGACTTCATCGAGGAAGTGCTCTACGTCCGTGCGCGGTAGGGATGGGCCGCTTTCCCGCCGGGCACGGAGTGCACGGGGTCCGTCCTGTTCGCATGAACGCCGGTGCCGATTCGGGGTGGCGAAGGGGACTCGGATAAGGCATACTTGACGATTGAGGTGAACGTCGTTGAAGCTCGGGTGCCACATCAGCATCAGCCAGGGGTTCCCCAAGGCGGTGGAGAACGCCCACAACCTCGGCTGCGAAGCGTTCCAGTTCTTCACGAAGAACCCGCGCGGGTTCAAGGGCAAGTCCGCCGATCCCGAGGCCGCGGCCAGGGGGCGCGCCCTCATGGCGGAGTACGGGCTGGTGGCGGTTGCCCACGCGCCGTACATCACCAACCTCTCCACGCCCGACCCGGAGCTGCAGGCGATCTCCATCGCCTCGCTGAAGCAGGACCTGGAGAACGCCGAGGCCTACGGCGCCATCGGCTGCGTGTGCCACATGGGCAAGCACGTAGGCGAGGGCGAGGCCTACGGCATGTCGCGCATGGTGGAGACGCTGAACCGGCTGCTGGAGGCCTACACCGGGCCGTGCCCGCTGCTGCTGGAGAACACGGCCGGGATGGGCTCCGAGCTGGGCACCCGGCTCGAAGAGCTCATGGAGGTGCGCAGCCGCGTGGAGCAGCCGGAGCGCATCGGGTTCTGCTTTGACACCTGCCACGCCTTCGCCGCGGGCATCTACCGCCCGGAGGACTGGGAGGCGTTCGTGGAGCAGGCCCGCTCGATCGGCTACTGGGAGCACCTGAAGGCCATCCACCTGAACGACTCCAAGTTCGAGCACGGCAGCCGGAAGGACCGGCACGCCAACCTGGGCAAGGGTTTCATCGGGGAGGAGGGCATTGCGATCCTGCTGCGCTCGGGAGCCTTCGACGGCCTGCCCGTGGTGCTGGAGACCCCGGTGAAGGACGAGGCCGAGTACGGCCCGGAGATCGCCTGGGCCCGGTCCTTGCTGCAGCAGGGATAATCGGACGTCGAACCCCCACCCGGCCCGTCCGGGTGGGGGTTTCCGCGTGTGATGCGGCCGTCAGCGGCGCCAGCCCCAGCGGCCCTGCGGCGACGTGGTGACGCCCGCCTCGGTCAGCCAGGTGACCGGCTGCTCCTGGGTGAAGCGGACCACCTCCTCCTCGCCGGCGTAGATGGCGTACGTCTCGCCCAGGGCGAGGCCCGGCGCCGAGATCACCACCGAGGGGTACGCCTGCTTCAGCTCCATGGCCGCCAGCTCATTCCCCTGCGCGTCCCGGAGGCTGACCCGGGTCCCCGCCGCGGGCGGACTCGTGAAGCGCATGCTGACCGAGTACTGGGGCGACTGTTCCGACGGCGCCTGCACCATCCCGACGCTGCCGGCGGCGACCAGGGTGCCGCCGCTGATCTCGAACCGGCCGTTGTAGTCGAGCGCGCCGTTGTTGTTGGCGGTCGGCCCGTTGACCAGCAGCGTGCCTCCGGTCATGGTGACGGCGCCGTTGGCATCGATGCCGTCGCCCGCCGCCGTCACGGCGATCGTGCCGCCCTCGATCCGGATCCACCCGTTGGTGCCCCCGAACATGTTCTGGCCGGAGCGCCCGCCCAGGCTGGAGCCGTCCGCCCCGCCGGCGGCGTTCACGCCGTCGTCGGACGCGGTGACGGCGATGGTTCCGCCGGAAATCGTGATCTCCAGCGCCTCCAGCCCCTCGTAGCTCTGCCCGATGGCGATGGTGCCGCCCTCGATCACCAGGGAGTTGTTGGCGTGGATCCCGTCATCGCCGGACAGGATGGTGATCTCCCCCGCCGTGATGCGGACGCTGCCGTCGCTGTGGATGCCGTCGTCGGCCGAGTCGATCTCGAACCGCCCGCCGGTGATGAGGATCTCCGTGTTGGCCTTGAGGCCCTTCGCGCTGGACGAGGTGGAACCCGTGGAAGGTGCTGTCCCGGTCTCAGGGGGGATCCCCGTGCCGTCCTGCGGGACCGTCCGGGTTCCGCCGGGCGCCCGCCTCCCGGGGCGGTCGCCGCCGCCCCACGGGAAGGTGCCGTCGCCCGGGAACGCGCCCCCGCCAGGGAAAGCACCGCCACCGCGGAATCCCCCGGGGCCGCCGGGGCCGCCCATGGGCCCCCGGGTCTCGGTCCTGATCACGCCGTTGGTGTGGCCGCCGCCCGTGGTAATCGTGAAGTCGCCGCCGCTGATCTGGAGGGTCGTCTCCGCCTGAATCCCGTCGCTGCCGGCGGTCAGGCGGAAGGTGCCGCTCTCGATCACCACCCGGCCCCGGGCGGCGTCCTTGTCGTTGGTCGCCTTCAGGGCGTCGCCGCCGGACTCCACCTGCAGCGTGGCATCCCGGATGTACAGCAGGTCCCGCCCGATCACGCCGTCGTCGGCGGCGCTGACCGACAGGTCGCCGCCCATGATCCGGAGGTCGTCCTTGCTCATGATCCCCACGTCAAACCGGCCCTGCACCTGCAGTTTGCCGCTGCCGTTGATCACCAGGTCGTCCATGCTGTAGATGGCCGCCTTGGGCGCGTCCTCGGTCGTGGTGTCGGTATAGTCGGGCCCGTCGGAGACCCGGTTCGTCGTGCCCTCCGCCAAGGTGAGGACCGTCCTGTCCGCCTGCTTCACGTAGATGGCGGCGCTCTGCTCGTTGTGCAGATCCACGCCGTTCAGGACGATGTGCACCGTGCCGTCGGTCTGGGAATCCACGAGCACCTGCCCGTTGTCCAGCCGCCCTTCCAGCACGTAGACCCCGGCCGCGTAGATGTACAGGTTGCTCCCCTCCGCGGAGGCCCCCTGACCCCTCACCTGCACGGAATGGCCGTCGAACCGCACCGTCGTGGCACTGGCCGCGTTCCACTCCGTTCGCGTGTCCTCAACGCTGTCGGACACCGTAGCCCCTCCGCCGGTGCCCGGCGTCTCTCCTCCCGATCCCGACGGGGAGCTGGAACAGGCAGCGAGCAGGACGACGGCGGTGAGCAGCAGGGCAACCGGGGCGTGTTCCTTCCGCCTCGGCATCGTCTTCCCCTCCCGTCGCGCTAGCCCGCGTAGTCGCCGTTGTAGGCCACGAGAACGGCGTCCTGGATCCCCTCGATCGCCGCGATCTCCCGCACGATGTCCGTGCCGCCCTCCCGCACCCGCAGCTCGTAAGTGCTTTCGACGCCGGTCGGGGAGATCGTCTTCGACTTCACGGCGAAGCGCTGGCGCCGGCTCCGGAGGGTGGACTGCACCAGGGCGTCGCTTTCCTCCGAGGCGCAGTGGACCACGAGCAGATAGGGGGCGTCGGCCGCCGGTGTACGGCTGAGCGCAAAGACGACGAGGCCGATCGCCAGGGACCCGACCACGGCCAGGATGTACAGGCCGGCGCCCGTCACGATGCCCACGGCGATGGACCAGAAGAGGAACACCAGGTCCATCGGGTCCTTCACGGCCGTGCGGAAGCGGACGATGGAGAGGGCGCCGACCATGCCCAGCGACAGGACGATGTTTGAGGTGACGGCCATGATCACCAGAGCGGTCACCAGCGTGACGAGGATCAGGGAGTGGTTGAAGGAACGCGAGTACATGACCCCGCGGAAGGTCTTCTTGTAGACGAAGTACAAAAACAGCCCGATCGCCAGGGCAGTACCCATGGTGATCAGGATGCGTCCGAGCGTCAGCTCCGAGCTCCAGTTGGCCAGGACGTTGGCCCGGAAAAGGTCGGAGAAGGTGAGCGTGCCGTTCATACCAGGGTGTCCTCCCATGCGTGAGATTTCGCCACCGCACAGCAGAGCACATACTTGCTGGCCGCCTGGCGGGTGAGGTCCCCGCACTGGATCAGGGCCTGCACGGGGCCGGGCAGAAAGGCGTCGTACTTGACCTCCATGATCGCCAGGCCGTCCTCCAGCACCGGGATCAGGGGGGCCTGGCGGAACAGGTCGAGGTTGGTGAGGCCGCTGCGCAGGCGCTGATCAAACGTGATGCGCACGTTTCCCACCGGATACACGTAGGCCTCCCGCACGTAGTCGACGATCACCTTCGGCCGCAGCCGCCGGTTCGTGATCTGCCAGGCGACCTCGTGCAGCAGGGACGAGTCCGTGTCCAGGAGCGGCTCGGGGTTCCCCTGACGGAGCGCCTCGTAGAGCGGCCTGCTGATCCGGACCCGCTCCTTGAGAATGCCATCCCCCCGCTTGACCTTTTTCTCGAGCACCATGATCTCGTCGCTGCCGCCGTAGATGCGCACCCGGATCTTCTGGCGGTCCCGGACGCCCGACAGCTTCTCGAACACCGCGGAGTCGTCGAGATCATCGAAGTAAAGACTGGTGATGCGGTAGCAGCCTGCCGGGCCCGTATGTGGGTCCGGCCGCAGAAGGCAGCGCAGGCGTTGACGCAGGACATTGATCCGATACGGGGCGATGAAATACTTGAGTTCATGCCTGAATGAGCAGCGAGTCATGGAATCACCTCCCCGGTCTCGTACCGTGGGGCCTCCGGCGAGAGCGGCGCCGGGCCCGTTGCCCTCATTGAACCACCGGCCGGACGAGTCCGGGATAAAGCTTCGATAAAGGATTCTAAATGAAAAAGGTGCCGCCCCCCATGGGAGCGGCACCCGGCGAGGCTATGGCGCTTCAGGGGCCACCAGCGGGAGCCGGACCCGGAACGCGGAGCCCACGCCCACCGTGCTCTCGACCTCGATGCGGCCGCCCAGCCGCCGCACGGCCTCCTTCACGATGGCCAGGCCCAGCCCGGACCCCCGGATCTCCTGGGTGTTCACCCCGCGGTGGAACCGGTCGAAAACGTAGGGCAGGTCCTCCGGGGCAATCCCCCTCCCCCGGTCGGTCACGGTCAGGATGGCGTCGTGCTCGTCCTTCCGCACCCGCACGGTGATCAACGTATCGGAGTCGGAGTACTTGCAGGCGTTCTCCACCAGGTTGTCCAGCATGCGGGAGAGCAGCGCGGGGTCGAGCCGCACAGGCATCGGCCACTCCGGCAGGTCGACCTCCAGCCGCTGTCCGTACTCGTCGACCATGTCCTGGAGGGACGGCTCCAGGCTCCGCACCGCCTGCACCAGATCGAGCGTCTCCAGGCGCAGGGCAGACCCCTCGCTGATGCTCGCGATCTCCAGGAGCCCGCTTACCGTGTACTCCATCCGGTCGACCTGCCGGGCGACCGACGGCATGATCTGCCCGGCCCGTTCCGGCCGCTCCAGAAGCAGGTCGGTGTAAGCGCGCAGCGTGGTCAGCGGCGTCCTCAGCTCGTGCGCCGCATCCGCCGTGAACCGCCTGGCCAGGTCCCGCTCGGCCCGCAGCGCCTCCAGCGACTCCTGCACGTTGCGGACCATGCGGTTGAACTGGGTCACCAGCTGGTCCAGTTCCAGAACCGCCACCTGGTCGACCGTGCGGGAGAAGTCGCCGGCCGCCACGGCGGCCGTGCTCTCCGCCAGCGCCGCCACCGGCCGTGCGAGCCAGCGGCTCAGACGCCAGGCAATCCACGCCGCGAACAGGAGGGTGATCCCGAGCACGGCCAGGACCCGCAGGACCAGCGTCCGCACCACCGCTGCCGGCGACACGGGAGAGAGCGTGAACTCCAGAAGGGCGGGCCCTTCCTCGGTCTGGACCGTGCTCACCCAGTGGTCGCGCTTGAACTCGGGGCGCGGCTGGTACACGCCCGGGGGGCCGCCCTTTCCGGGGCTGACGGCCCCACCGCCCCGGACGGGAGGAGGCGCCGGGTCCTCCGCGCCCCGCACCGACACCGTCACGTCGGGAAAGGCCTGGCGGAGCTGCGCGATCACCTCATCCACACTGTAGGCCCCTCCGCCCAGCTCGGTGAGGTAGTCCTGCACCTGCCGGTAGCGCGCGAACTCCTGCTCGCGGGCGACGCTCAGGGAGTACTCGCCGATCACCCGCCAGAAGACCACGGCGAAGACGCTCAGCAGGAAGAGCGCAAGGACAAGGTAGCTGACGATCAACCGGACCCGCAGGCTGCGCAGGGCTTTCATGACGGCTCCTCCACCAGCATGTAGCCCACCCCGCGCACGCTGGCGATGTACCGGGGCTGCTCCGGATCGTCCCCCAGCTTTCGCCGGATGTTGCGGATGTGGACGTTCACGGTGGGCGCGCTCCCGGTGTTGCGCTCGGTCTGCCAGAGCAGCTCCGCCAGGGCGGTGCGGGTGAGGACCTTGCCGGGATTGCGCGCCAGGGCCAGCAGCAGGTTGAACTCGGTCAGCGTCAGGTGGATGCGTTCGTCGCCCCGGTACACGGCCTGCCGCTCCGGGATGATCACCAGGTCGTGCACCCGGATGCGCTTCTCCTCGTCCAGCCGGACGGAGGCCCTGCGCAGCAGCGCGCCGATGCGGGCGCGCAGCTCGCGCATGCCGAAGGGCTTGGCCACGTAGTCGTCGGCGCCGAGCTCCAGCCCGATCACCTTGTCGGTCTCCGTGTCCCGGGCGGTGAGGAACAGAATCGGTACGTTGCTGCTGCGGCGCAGCTCCCGGCAGACCTCCAGGCCGCTCATGCCGGGCAGGCGGATGTCCAGGATCACCAGGTCGTGGTCGCCCGACAGCGCCCGCCTGAGCCCCTCGTTGCCGTCCTCCACGTGCTCGACCTGCCAGTTCTCGTCCTCGAGTCCGAGCCGGATCGCCTCGGCCAGGTCGCGATCGTCCTCCACAAGCAGAATGTGCGCATTCATGCAAATCCCCGCTCTCTGGTCGGACCGGTCATCGTGCTGCTATTCATCTTACAGCACGGCTCCAGGTGTTTCACTATCTCGCCGATGAGGACCGGATTAGGTTTCGGTAAAGAAATCTCAACGTTATCCCCTATGCTGGCCACCCCCCTCCGCCCCGGCGCTGCGGCTACCGTCCCCACCCTGACGCTGCGATCACCGCGATCGCCCTGGCACTGCACCCATCGCCTCCAGCCCGACGCTGCGCCCACCGCATCCGCCCCAGCCATGCCGTCACCGCCTCTGCCCCGATGCTGCGGCCACCACCTGGCCTCTGGTGACGAACCCGACTCTTCCCCCTGGCCGTGCCTCTGTGATGTGCCGCGCGTGGCACCCCGAAGGCACCAAATGCAGGTAGGATTTTAATCCTTTGAAGTCTAATAGGTTATGGTTACTTCCCAGACCCCGGAGGTGTCCAGCCCATGTCATCACCGCAGACGCTGCCCCATCTGCCGCCCGCCACCTTCTTCGCAGGCAGCAGGGCTGCGCTGCCCATCGTCCTCGGCTACCTGCCCATCGGCTTCGCGTTCGGCGTCCTCGCCCAGACCGCCGGCCTCTCCGTCGCCGAGGTGGGGCTCATGTCGCTGCTCGTCTACGCCGGCTCCGCGCAGTTCATCGGCGTGGAGATGCTGGCGGCGGGTGCGGCGTATCCGGCCATCATCTCCACGACCTTCCTGGTCAACCTGCGGCACCTCCTGCTGAGCACCGCCCTCCTGCCGTCGTTCCGGCAGAATCCCCCGGCGATGAACGCCCTCCTCTCCTACGGGATCACTGACGAGACCTTCGCCGTGAACGCCTCCCTGCTCCGCGGGCGCCCCATCGGCCCGCAGTTCGTCGCCGGGCTGCACATCACCTCGCAGGGAAGCTGGATCCTGGCTTCGATCGCGGGCGCGCTCGCCGGAGGCATCGCGACCAACCAGGAGGCCCTCGGGCTCGACTTCGCCCTGGCGGCCATGTTCATCGGCCTGCTGGTGCCCAACCTGCGGGGCGAGGGGGCGGGGAAGCGTCAGGTGGCGGCTGCGGTGGCCGCCGTCGTGGCCGTGGCCATGGGGCTCATGGGACAGCCCAGCTGGGGCGTCATCGCCGCGACCGTCGTCGCCGCCACGGTGGGGGTGATGCTGCGGTGATGACCGTCCGCACCGAGGTGCTGCTGCTCTTCCTGGGCATGGCCCTGGTCACCTACCTGCCCCGGATGCTGCCCATCGTCGTGCTGAGCCGCTTTAAGATGCCGCCGCTGCTCCTCCGGTGGCTGGAGTTCATCCCCGCGGCTGTGCTCTCGGCCCTGCTCGCCCAGGGCCTGCTGCTGGACGGCGGACAGCTGTCCCTGCCGCCGGACAACCCGGCCCTGCTGGCGGCCATTCCGGCGTTCGCTGTGGCCATCTGGACCCGGAGCCTGATGGGCACCGTGGTCGCCGGCATCGCGGCGATGGCGCTGCTGCGGGCACTGATGTGAGGCGGACCGCCAGCCTGCCTGACGATACGTGATCGACGTGCGCGTTCGGGCACTCGCTCTCGGATGCGCACTCCAGAATGCGCCCCACCGGACGAGTCCCGTCGGACGACGCCAGTGGGCGCTTTTCCCGTTGATCGGGCAGCTTTCGATTTCGGTCCCGCAATGCAAGTAATAATGCCCCGGTTCCGACCCGGGGGACGACAGACCGGCAACGTTCCTTACGGCCCTCACGACCCGGAGAAGCATCCCCCTGGCCGACCACAGCGTTAGCCAGAGCAAGCACATGTACTCCACCATCCCTGAGAGGGACGCTCTCACTGCCTCGCATCAGGCGGTCTTTCACTTCAGTCCCGCAACGCAAGTGAAAACGCCCCGGTTCTGACCCGAGGACGGCGGCCCCGCAACGGCCCGTACGGCTCAGGAAACGCAGACACCCGGACGCAGCCCGGGAAGGCGGGACCCCGGCGCGCTCACGACCGACACCCGCATCCGCTCCTGACACAGCAAGAACCAGGGCGTTGCCCCGACAGGGCGCCCTGGTCCCGCGTCTGCGATCCGATTCCGACCACTGACGGCCAACTACTCACCATCCAAGTACCCACGACCCACTGCTCACCGCCGCCTCTCACCGCCCACTGCCCACTGCTCACCGCTCAAGTGCCCACCGCTCACCGCGTCACATAGGGCCGGATCTTCTCCAGCGTCTTCGGCCCGATCCCCGACACGGCGATCAGATCATCGACCGTCTGAAACGGCCCGTGCTCGTTCCGGTACGTGATGATCGCCCGGGCGATCGCGGGGCCGATCCCCGGCACCGTCTCCAGCTCCGCCTGGCCGGCTGTGTTGATGTTGACCAGCGGCGACCCGCCGGCGCCCGATCCGTTGCCCGATTCGCCCAGCGTGCTGGTCACCGGCTGGTAGGTCGCGCCCCGGGCCTTCGGCGGAGGCGCATCCGGCTCCAGTTCGTCCTTCCGATAGACGTAGATCTTCGCTCCGTCCACCAGCGGCGCCGCCAGGTTCAGCACGCCGGGCACCGCGTCCGGCAGCGGGCCGCCGGCGGCCAGGATCGCATCGTTCACCCGGGCGCCCTCGGGGAGCGCGTAGACGTCGGGCTTCTGCACCGCCCCGTCCACGTGGACGATCACCTGCCGGGCCTTCGGTGCGGCAGGCGGCGGCGCGTCGCCACCCGGCAGCTCCCCGTCGGCAGAGCCGCCCACGGCCCCTGCTGCGCTCCCCGCGCCCGCCTCGAGCTGGGCCAGGAAGGCCTCCGCCTTCAGTGCACGCTGATCCGCCTGCCAGAGCGCAAACGCCCGCCAGCTCAGCCCGACGACGCTGAGCCCCATCAGCGCCGCGACGGCGACCCGCATCGCCGGCGTGAAGTGAACCATCGAACCCAACACCGTCACCCCCGGAGCGGGAGGTTCGACGGCGTACCAGATTTTTCCTGCCACTTGTTGGAAAGACCCCGCCGGCCACACGGCCCGGCGGGGTTCCGTCCACCACCGGTTCAGTGCGCCTCGTCATCCTCCAGCATCTCGTCCTCGGAGACCAGGAGCGCCTCCAGCTCCGCCACGCCGCGGATGCCCCGAAGCGCCGTCTTGATGCGCGTCCGGTCCTCCCGGGCGGGCACGATCCCTTTCACGTGCAGCACGCCGTCCGCACAGTACACCTGGAACTGGTCGCGATCGTACCCCATCTGGTCCAGCAGGCGCAGGGCGGCCCGGGAGACGTCTGCGTCGTCCTCCTCCTCGCCCACGCCCACCTTCACCCCCTCGGGCCGGACCTCCCTCACGCCGGGGATCCCTTCCACAAGCCTCACGGCGCCGTCCAGGTCCTCGTAGGTGCGCGCGTCGCCCAGGAGGGTGACGACGCCCTTGCGCACCTGCGCCCCGATGCGGCTGTACTCGGGCACGCCGGCCAGCCTGGACGTCACGGTTTCCTCCAGGTCCTTGTCGCCCCGCATCTCCTCGTCGGCGACGATGATGTCGTTCTCGATGCGGCGGACGCCGGGAATCTTCCGCACGATCTCCTCCGCGGCCGACTTGTGGGAGAGGGCGTCCACCACACCCGTCAGCCTCACCTTGCCATCCTGGGCGGACACCTGGATCTCGATGCCCGCCGAGTCGGTCTGCGCCAGGAGGGCGTCCTTCACTTCCTTCTCCAGGTACTCGTCGTGGTTAAACCTCTGCTCAGGCATTCACACTCTCCTCCCCCAGCGACCTCGACCGCTAGTCTGCCCACGCGCCGCCGGCAGTATGGGTCAGTCGCCCGAGAGGGTGACCCGGAACCACGGCCCCCGCGCGGGTGACCGGAAAGAACGGATCGACTCGATCACGCCGTTGACGGGGCCCGCCGATGGCCCCTAGCATAAGAATTGCCACGCTTCCGCAGCAAAAGGAGGTATCGTGCCGTGCTGTTCTTCAACCTCTCCCGGTCCCCTGCCAAACGCTCACAATGAACGAGTTCTGCGCGATCCGACGACACGCACGGGCCTGGTTCGTTGGTGAGCAGGTAGGATGCCCTCCTCCCATCACAACCAACCGAAAGGGGCCTGTTTTTTTGTGTCTCCCAAAGGAGCGCTTCACTTCCTCTGGACCTATCTGAAGCCGCTGCGCGCCCGCCTGCTCCTGCTGATCACGCTGATGATGGGGTCCACCGCCCTCCGTCTCCTCTTCCCCCAGCTGCTCCGCTCGCTGGTGGACGGGGCCCTGGCGGGCTCGCCCCTGCCCGTGCTCCTCCGCACGGCCGGCCTCTACCTGGCCGGTTCCCTGCTCATCCAGGTGCTCCGCGTCACCGGGGCCGTGTTCTCGGAGCGCATCGCCTGGGCCGCCACCAACGCCCTGCGCCTCGACCTGGCCCGGCACGTGCTCGGCCTCGACATCGCCTTCCACAAGGCGCACACCCCGGGCGAGCTCATCGAGCGGATCGACGGCGACGTCACCACCCTGGCCGGCTTCTTCTCCCAGTTCATCGCCCAGGTGGTCACCTCGCTCATGCTCATTGCGGGCGTGATGCTCTTCCTCTTCCTGGAGGGCCCGCTCCCGGGCCTCGTGGGGCTGGGCTCCTTCCTCCTCAGCGGCGCCGCGGTGCTCAGCGTCTCCTCCCTGACGGTGAAGGCCTGGTCAGGCATCCGGGCCTCCTCCGCGGAGATGATGTCGTTCGTGGAGGAGCGCATCGCCGGCCGGGAAGAGGTGAAGGCGCTGGGGGCGGACCGTTACGTGGTGCGCGGGCTCGTCGCCATGTCGGCCAGGCACTGGCGGCTCCGCCGGCGCGCCCGGTTCCTGGAGTCGACGGCCTCCAACGTCACGGTGGACGCGTGGATGCTCAGCCAGTTCGCGATGCTCGTGCTGGCCTTCTTCCTCCACCGCGACGGCGCCCTCTCCCTGGGCACGGCCATGATGCTCTTCTTCTACGCCGACCTCCTCAACGAACCGATCAACACGATCCGGGAGGAGATGGACGAGCTGCAGCGGGCGAGAGCCGCCCTGGGGCGGCTGGTCAGCCTGAAATCGGTCATGCCGGCCATCACCGACGGGGCCGGGGCGGAACTGCCCGACGGCCCGCTCTCCGTCACCCTGGAGCAAGTCTCCTTCCAATACGAGGAAGGGCGGCCCGTGCTGAAGGGCCTCTCCTTCCACCTGGAGCCCGGGCAGACCCTGGGGATCCTCGGCCGCACCGGCAGCGGCAAGTCCAGCCTGATCCGGCTGCTCTGCCGCTTTTACGACCCGCAGGAGGGAAGCGTCCGGCTGGGCGGCGTGGACATCCGCCGGCTGCCGCTCGACGCCCTACGCAGGCGCATCGGCCTGATCACGCAGGAGGTGGGCCTCTTCGGCGGCACCCTGCGGGACAACCTGGCGCTCTTCAATCCGGACATCTCCGATGCGCGGATCCGGGCGGCAGTGGCGGACCTGGGCCTCACCGGGTGGTTCGCCGCCCGCTTTGAGCAGGGGCTGGACAGCTGCATCGGCCCCGCCGGGGACGGCCTGTCGGCGGGTGAGGCACAGTTGCTCGCGCTGGTCCGCCTGGCGCTGCGAAACCCGGGGCTGATCATCCTCGACGAGTTCACCGCGCGCATCGATCCCGTCACGGAGGCCCTGCTGCAGACGGCCGTGGACCGGCTGCTGGCGGGCCGGACCGCCGTGATCATCGCACACCGGCTGACGGCGGTGGAGCGGGCGGACCAGATCCTCGTGCTGGAGCAGGGCGAGATGCTGGAGTGGGGGCCCCGGACCGAGCTGGCCGGGGATCCCGACTCCCACTACAGCCGGCTGCGCCGGGCCGGACGCACGGAGGTGCTGGCCTGATGACCGGATTCGCCTTCGTCCGGCGGCTCTACCGCATGATGCTGCCCGCCGCGCTGCTCACCGCCGCAGGCTACACCCTCGACCTGGCGCTGACCGCCCTCGGAGCGGCGATGTCCGCGCGGTTCTTTGACGCCCTGCCGGCGGGCTCCTCCGAGGCCCTGCTCTACGCCGTCGCTTTCCTGGCGGCCAACGTGCTCGCCCAGGCCTGCGACTTCATCTGGCAGGTGGGCGTCACCCTCGCCGACCGCTTCACCACGACCCTGCTGCGGGTCAACATGCTGATGGGCATCTACCGGCGGCCGGGGGCGCTGCCCCTGCCCGTCACTCCCGGGGAGGCGGTCACCCGCTTCCGCGACGACGCAGAGACGTCCAGCTTCCAGATGAACCGCTTCCCCTTCGCCGCGGTGCGCATCGGCTTCGCCGTGGGCATCTTTGCCTATCTCGCCACGGTCCAGCCGCTGCTGGCCCTGCTCGGCGCCGCCATGATCGCGGGGCTCTTCCTGGCCATGCAGCGAATTCACCAGAACATCGTGGTCTACCGCGACCAGGTGATGGATCGGACCGAGGCGGTGACCGGGTACCTCGGGGAGGTCTTCAGCGCCGTTGCGGTGCTCCCGGTGGCCGGCGCGGTCCCCGACGCCCTGCGCCGGTTCCGGGAGATCAACCGCGCCCGCGAGGATGTGAGCCTGAAGGAGCGGCTCCAGTGGGGCCTGCTCTGGGCCCTCGCAGAGAACGGGTTCTACGCGGGCCTGGGGCTGATCATCCTGGCGGCCGCGCCCCTGCTGGCCCGCGGGCAGTTCACCCCCGGCCAGTTCGCCCTCTTTCAGACGCTGCTGCAGATCCTGGGCTGGCAGATGTGGGGGCTCACGGAATCGCTCGCCCAGCTCCGGGCGATGGGGGTGCACCAGGCCCGCATGGCCGAGCTGGCCGGCGGCGACGAGCCGCTGGTGGCCCGGCGGGAACTGCGCTTCACAGAAACCCTGCCCCCCGACCCGGCGCCGGTGCGCCGCGAGGCGGACGTCCTGGCGCGGCTGGACGTGACCAGCCTCACCTACCGCCACCCCGAGACCGGGCGGGGGATTGAAGACGTCTCGTTCTCCCTCACCCGGGGTTCCTTCACCGTCATCACCGGCAAGATCGGCTCCGGCAAGACCACGCTGGTGCGGACCCTGCTGGGCCTCCTCCCGGCCGGAGCCGGGGAGATCCGCTGGAACGGGCAGCGGGTTGCGGATCCGGCGGCCTTCTTCACGCCGCCCCGGGCCGCCTACACACCGCAGGTGCCCCGCATCTTCTCCGGAACCGTCCGCGAGAACATCCTGATGGGCCTCGACGAAGAGGCCGTGGACCTCGAGCAAGCCATCGCAGCCGCCGTCCTGGAGCCGGACCTGGCGGAGTTTCCGCTGGGGCTGGAGACCGAGGTGGGATCCCGGGGGCTGAAGCTCTCGGGAGGGCAGGTCCAGCGCACGGCCGCGGCCCGGATGTTCGCCCGGCGGCCGGAGCTGCTGGTGCTGGACGACATCTCCTCCGCCCTGGACAACGAAACCGAGGCGGAGCTGTGGCGCCGCCTCTTCGCCCGAGAGGGGGCAACCGTGCTCTGCGTCTCGAACCGGCGGGCGGCCCTGGAGCAGGCCGACCAGATCCTGCTGCTGGACGAGGGTCGGCTGGCCGCCGCGGGGCCGTTGTCCGAACTGCTGCGGACCTCGCCCGTCATGCGCGAGCTGTGGGCCGCCGTGGCGCCGGAGGCCGCAGACGGCTCGGCGATGTAGCGGCCGGCTCGGCGCCGTGATCAAGCGCGAAAAAACGGGGCCCGCTTGGACAGCGGACCCCGTTTCACTTGCCAGCGCACGGTCAGTCACCGGCCACCAGCGTATTCTCCAGCCGGCCCAGGCCGTCGATCTCGACAGCGACCCGGTCGCCCGGCTTGAGCCAGTCCTTCTCCGGCAGGCCCATGATGACCCCCTCGGGAGTCCCGGTGGCGATGATGTCGCCCGGCTCCAGGGTCATGTAGCGGCTGATGTAGGCGATGAGCTCGGCCACCGGGAAAAGCATGTCGCCGGTGTGGCCGTCCTGCCTGAGCTCCCCGTTCCGCCAGAGCCGGATGCGGAGGTTCTGCGGGTCCGGCACCTCTTCCCGGGTCACCAGATACGGTCCGATGGGCAGGAAGCCGTCCAGCGCCTTGCCCAGCAGCCACTGGCTGGTGCGCATCTGCAGGTCGCGGGCGCTCAGGTCGTTGCCGTTGCAGTAGCCCAGCACGTGATCCAGGGCCGCCTCCGCCGGCACCCGCCGCGCCCGCCGGCCCATGACCACCACCAGTTCGGCCTCGTAGTCGTACTGCTCGGCCTCGCGCGGCAAGGCCACCGGATCGCCCGGGCCGGCAATCGCACTGGCGAACTTGGAGAACAGGACGGGATGGGCGGGCGCCGCCATGTTGGCCTCAGCCGCGTGGGCGCGGTAGTTCAGGCCGATGCAGATGATCTTCCCCGGCCGGGGAACCGGCGGCCCCAGCCTGAGCCCGCTCTCGGGCAGGAACAGGTCAGCGTGTGCCTCCGCCCGGGCGGCCAGGTCCGCGAGCCGTTCCAGGGCGGCCAGCCCCATCCCCAGCGCCTCGTCGACGCTGCAGGGGACGTCCGCGCGGCCCAGGCGCCGGCAGGCGGCGGCGACGTCCAGGATGCCCCGGTCCGTCCGAACCCCCAGCGCCAGGCCGTCGGGCGTGCGATAGGTGACAAGGATCATGGCTCATACCTCCTCGAATGCGGCCCGCGTGCGAGAGATTCCCGCCCCGCCGGCTCAGCCACCGTCATCCGCGCGGCGTCTCGCCGAAGCAGAAGTGGTGGGGCTCGTTCTCGTACAGCACCGTCCGGACCTGCGCCACGTCCACCCCGAGGGTTTCGGCCACCGCCCTCGCCAGGGCCACCATCAGCTTCCGCTTCAGTTCCGGCGGGCGGCCTGAAATCAGCTCGACTCGGATCATGGGCAGGGCGCCTGCGACGTCGCCGTCGCCCCGGTACGCATCCTCGGGGGCGAGGGCGCGGGTGAACACGCGCACGTTTCCGGGCGGCACGCCCACGGTGTCGATGACGATCTGGGCAACCCGCTCCTGCAACTGGCGGCGGACCGCCGTGTCGACGCCGGCGAAGTAATCAACGGTGATGAAGGGCATCGGACGATCGCTCCGTTCTCGGTGCAGATAGTCCCGGTCACGGGCAACCGGTTCGCGGCCGATACTTCCTTCGTTGTGATTCGACCGCCGTCAGGCTGCAACCTCCCCGCCCCGTTCCGCCAGCGCATAGAGCAGCCCGCCCAGGCGGCCGGTCGAGCCACATCCACCGGTCTGCCACCAGCCTGCCCACCGTCCAGGAGAGCAGCACCTGACCTGAATATAGTGCCACCGGGTACAGCAGGAGCATGAGCAGGGCCGGTTGCACACCCACCACCGTGATCAGGAGCAGGATGGCGGCCACCGGTGCAGCCACGATGACGGCCAGACCCAGCAACGGCGCCTGCCACGGCTTGCTGGTAAGGACCCGGGGGAAGCGCGCGCATACGGCCTCCACGACGCACCGCCGGTGCTCCTCGCCGGCGGTGCGTTGCCGTCGTGCTTTGACTACCCCTGGCTGTCCACTCGCAGGCACATCTCACACATCTGGGTGGCGTGGCCCATGATCTCGTCGGCGTACTCGCGGACGTACCGGAACCCCAGCGCCTCGTAAGCTCGCCGCCCGATCTGGTTCTCCGCCTCCACCTGCACGAACAGCCGGAAGACGGGCCCGCTCGCCTGCAGCGCCTCCAGGCACGCCTGCAAGAGCCGCCGCCCGATCCCCTTCCGCTGGTGGCCGGGCAGCACATAGAACCGCCAGAGCTCGGCATCCCCCGCCTCCTGCCGGTGCCCGGCCTGGGCGAACCCGACGACCTCGCCGGCCCCGCTCACGGCCACGAAGAACGCGCTCTGCGGGTTGGCCGCGGCCCGGGCCAGCCGCTCCTCCGCGTACCACTGGGGCAACACGGCCCGCTGGATCTCCTCCGGGATGATGCCGCGATAGGTCTCTGCCCACGTCTCCCGGGCGACCGCGGCAATCGCCTGCGCGTCGGCCGGCTCGGCGTGGCGCACCTGATAATCCACGTTGCCCCCTCCTCTCGTTTTCGGTGTCAGACGTTTGGGCATGCAGATTTGTTCCAGACAGTTGAAACACCGAACCCCCGGCCCCAAGCGGCCGGGGGAACGCGGACGGAACACGTTCATGAGCTTCGGGTCTGGCAGCACAACTCGCGGGGGCTGCTGGTCCTGCACCGGTTTTCCTCGAACACGTTCTGCTGGTCGGCGGGCGGCGGCGCCTCCAGGTCGGGGCTGTTCCCCCTGAGGTCGTTGCGCCGGATGACGTTGCCCGACACCGTCTCGGTCAGCCGGATGCCCGCGGCGTCGTTCTCCTCCACCCGGTTCTCGTCCAGGATGTTGCCCGGGGAGTCGCCTTCCACGAGGATCCCCTGCTGCTCGTTTTTCTCCACCTCGTTGCGGAGCAGGCGGAGGTTGGCCGAGTCGAGCAGGCGGATGCCGGCGCCCAGGTTGCCAAAGACATCGTTGGACAGCACCAGCGGGTTCTGGTGGACGACCAGTTCGATGCCGTACCGCCGGTTCCGGGTTGCGACGTTGTCAATGACGACCGCCGGGCGCGTCTCGATGCCTTCCGTGTTCCCGGCCAGGTGGTTGCCGACGATGATCGCCCCCGCGGCGATCGAGCGGATGCCGACGTCGTTGCCCGTGACGTGGTTGTTGATGGCGATGCCGTTGGAGCCCTGGAACTCGATGCCGTCGTCCCGGTTGTTGAAGACCCGGCACTCGATGACGGCGTTGTTGGCCCCCGACAACTGGATGCCATCTCCGCCGTTGTCCCGGGCGGTCACGCGGTAGATCAGGTTCCAGGAGCCGATCACATACACGACGATCCCCTCGTCGGTGCAGCCACGCACGGTGAGGTCGCGGATGACGTTGTTGCTGGAACTGACAACGATGCCCTGGTTGAACCCGGCCACCGTGAGTCCCGCAACGGTGACGAAGCTGGACCGGCTGATGGTGATGCCCGCGCCTTGCCCCGAGCCCTGGAGGATCACGTCCTCCTGCCCCGATCCGATGAGGGTCAGCCTGTCCTTGTCGGGACCGATGAAAACCGTTTCCTCATAGATGCCCCCGGCGATGCGGATGGTGTCGCCGGGGCGGGCGGCGTCGACCGCCGCCTGGACGGAGGTGTGGTCGGCCGGGACGCGCAGTACGGCCATAATCAGTCTCCCTCCTTCCGGCAGACCCCTTCGGGCGCGCTGGTCCGGCACCGGTTCTCGTCGAAGACGTTGTTCCGGTCGGCCGGGGGCACGGCCTCGATGTCCGGGTTGTTCCGCTTCAGCCGGTTGCGGCGGACGGCATTGCCCGCAGAGCGGCCGCAGACCCGGATGCCCGCGGCGTCGTTTCCCTTCACCGCGTTGTCGTCGACGACGCCATCCAACGCGGCCACCAGGTCGATCCCCTGCTGCAGACTGCCCTCCACCCGGTTGCCGATCACCCGGTTGCCCAACCCCTCCCGGACGCGGATCCCCGCCCCCTGGTTGCAGCTCACCCTGTTCGCAAACACGGCGGCGTTTTCGGCGGAGACCAGTTCGGCCCCGGTCCTTGCGCTGCGGCTCAGGACGTTGTCGAAGACCAGGTGGCCCTGGGACACCAGGGAGATGCCCTCCCCGTTCCCGGTGAAGTCGTTGCCGATGGCCGTCGTGTTGCCGCCCGTCGACTCCAGGCCGAAGGCGTTGCCGGAGGCGCGGTTGCCGAGGGCCAGGTTGTTGGGCCCGCTGATGGCGATACCGGCACCCTCGTTGTGGTGGAACTCGCCGGCCAGCACGTAGTTGCTGCTGCCCCGGACCTCGACGCCGTGGCCCCCGTTGCGGCTGGACTCCACGCCCAGGATGAGGTTCCGGGCCCCCGACTGGGCCACGAAGATCCCCGATTCCGAGTTGCCGGTGACGGCCACGCCGTGGATGAGGTTGTCGCCGGTGCCGATCTGGACGCCCCGCTCAAAGCCGGTCACGGTGAAACCGCGGATGGTGACGAAGCCCGAGCCGTTGATGTCGAACCCGACCCCTCCGCCGGGCCCCTGAAGGATGGCGTTGCCGGGTCCCGACCCGATGATGGCCAGGCGGTCCTTGCCGGTGCCGATGCTCACGGGCTCCGCAAACACGCCTCCCGCCACGCGAATGGTGTCGCCCGGGTTGGCCCTCTGCACCGCCTCCCCGATTGTCCGAAAATCTGCCGGCACGCGCAGTACGGCCACGTCTCACCCCTCCCCAAGCTGTCCGGCGAGGACGCCGCTCCGATCACTCACACGGCGGACAGAGCCGCGCCGGGTCGCCGGTCCTGCAGCGATTCTCATCGAAGACGTTGCTCCTGTCGCCCGGGGGCGGCGCCTGGATGTCGGGATTGTTTGCGACCAACCGGTTCCGCCGGATGGCGTTGTTCACAGACCGCGCCCCGACGCGGATGCCGGCGGCGCCGTTTTCCGCCACCCGATTGTCGTCGATGACGTTGTCCGACGAGCCGAGGGCCAGGTCGATCCCCTGCAGGCCGTTGTCCTTCAGTTCGTTGAGGATCACCGTGTTGCCCCCGCCCCCGTCGAGCAGCAGCCCCTGCTGCTGGTTGCACTCGGCCGTGTTGGCCAGCACCAGCCCGGCGGACATGCCGCCGAAGCCCAGGCCGAACTCCTGGTTGCGATCCGTGACGTTGCGGTAGACCAGGTTCCCGACGCCGCCGATGCCGATGCCCCGCACGTTGCCATTGAACTGGTTGCCGATGACCAGGTTCAGGTCGTTGGTGGCGTCGATGCCGCTGTCGTTGCCCGTCACCTGGTTGGCGTACGCCAGGTTCCGGGGCCCCACGAAGTCGATCCCGTCGTCCTGGTTGTCCCGGAACTCGCTCTTCACCACGTAGTTGCTCGCACCGGCAATCTGAATGCCGTCGCCCTGGTTCGCGCGGCAGACGATGTTCAGGAACAGGTTGCGGGACCCGCTGGCGAGCACGGAGATGCCGTCGTCCGCGCTGCCGGTCACGGTCACGTTCATGATGACGTTGTCGCTCGTGCCGATCTGGATGCCGTGCAGGAAGCCGGTCACGGTGAGGCCCGCGATGGTCACGTAGCTGGAGCCGGCGATGTGGAACCCGATCTGGGTCTCGTCGCCCTGCACGATGACGCTGTCGGGGCCGGACCCGATGATGGCCAGCCGGTCCTTGCCGGTGCCGATGTGCACGGCCTCCGGGTAGACGCCCCCGGCCACGCGGATGGTGTCTCCGGGCCGGGCATCGTTCACCGCGGCCTGAATGGTCCTGTACTCGGCCGGTACGTGGCGTACGGTCACGTCGACACTCCCCTCTCGGCGGCCGGATCAGCCGTCGCACCCGCAGAGCCCGGGCGGCCGGCTGGTCCCGCACCGGTTCTCGTCAAAGACGTTCCGCAGGTCGGCAGGCGGCAGGGCCGAGATGTCGGGGGTGTTCCCCTGCAGCCGGTTGCGCCGCACCAGGCCGCCCACCGTCTCGGGGGCAAGGCGGATGCCCGCCTGGCCGCTTTCCCTCACCTGGTTGTCCTCAAGGACGCCCGCCGCGGCGCCGCTCTCCAGCGCGATGGCGTCCTGGCCGTTGCTCACGGCCTTGTTGCCGATTACGGCGAAACCCGACGCCCGGATGGCCTGGACGCCGTGCCCCTGGTTCCCCGTCAGGGCATTGCCCAGCACCAGGGAAGCGACGTCGTCCAGGTAGAGGACGCCGAGCCGGCTGTTCCGGGTGATCGCGTTTCCGTGGACCAGGTTCCCGGCCGAGCGCAGGACGATGCCCTCCACGTTGCCCGCCAGGCGGTTGCCGATGACGACGGCGCCGCCCCCTTCGACGATGATGCCGCTGTCGTTGCCCGAGGCGCGGTTGCCGATGGCGACGTTGAACAGCCCGTTGAGGTCGATGCCGTCGTCGCCGTTGTCGTTGAACTCGCCGTCGATCACGTAGTTGTTGGAGCCGTCTACCTGAATGCCGTTCTCGCCGTTGTGGCTGCCGGTCACGCGAAAAAAGACGTTGCGGGCCCCGCTGGAGACGAGGATGCCGTCCTGCACGCAGCGGGTGACAGCCACCTCCCGGATGGTGTTGTCGCTGGTGAAGATCTGAATGCCCGTGTCGAACCCGGTCACGGTGAAACCCTCGATCGTGACGGATCCGGAACGGCTGATGATGATGCCGATCCCGGAGCCTTGGCCCTGCAGGATCGCGTTTCCCGCCCCGGGTCCGATGATGGACAGCCGGTCTTTCCCCTCGCCGATCGTCACCGACTCGGCGTAGATGCCGCCGGCCACTTGGATGGTGTCGCCGGGGCCGGATGCGTTCACGGCTGCCTGAATGGACTCAAACTCGGCCGGTACGCGGCGTACGGTCACGTCGGCATCCTCCCCTGCCCGGGCGCGGATCAGCGGTCACACGCGCACAGCCCCGGCGGGACGCTGGTCTCACACCGATTCTCGTCGAAGACGTTGGTCAGGTTGAAGGGCGGCAGGGCCTCGATGTCGGGCCGGTTCCCGCTGAGGCAGTTCCGCCGGATGGCGTTGAACCCCGCCGCGCTGCTCACCCGGATGCCGGCGGCGCCGTTCTTCGTCACCTGGTTGCGGTCGACCACGCTCAGGTTCACCGCCCCCACCAGATCGATTCCCTGGGCGCCGTTGTTCTCCACCTCGTTCAAGACCACCCGGAAGCCACCGCCCCCGTCGAGGCGCAGCCCCTCCGCCAGGTTGCAGTCGACCGTGTTGGCCAGCAGCAGGGTCCCGCCGACGTTCAGGAAGCTCGCCCCACGCTCCGTGTTCCGGCTGAGGACGTTGTCGAAGACCAGGTGGCCGGCCGAGGCCGCCGCCGCGATGCCCGACCCGTTGCCCGTGAAGCGGTTGGCGATCACCAGGGTGTCGTTGCCCATGACGTTCAGGCCGCCGCCGTTGCCGGAGGCGCGGTTGCCGTAGGCGACGTTGAGGGGACCGTTGAAGTCGATGCCGTCGCCGCCGTTGTCGCGGAACTCGCTGCTGAGCACCCAGTTCCGGAATCCGTTGACTACGAGGCCGTCCCTGGCGCTGCCCTTCACCGTCGCCTGGAAGATGAGGTTCCGGGTTCCGCTGGCAGCCACCAGGATGCCGTTGCCCCCGCTGCCCTCGACGGCGACGTGCCGGATGACGTTGTCCGTCGTCAGGATCTCAATGCCCGTCGCGAAGCCCGTCACGGTGAAGCCGGCGACCGTCACCCGGGCCGAACCGCTGATGCTGAACCCCACGCCGGTCCCGTCTCCCTGCAGGACGGCGTCTCCCGGACCCGACCCGATGATGGCCAGCCCCTCCTTGCCGGGACCGACGACCACGGCCTCCTGGTAGACCCCGCCGGCCACCCGGACGGTGTCGCCGGGCCCGGAGTCCTCCACCGCGGCCTGAATGGTCCGGTACTCGGCCGGTACGCGCCGCACGGTCACGGCACCATCCCTCCCCAGGACATGGCAGTTGTGGGCAGAGTATCCTATGCGCTGCCCTGAAATTATGTCAACCGCAGCGACGGGCCACCGACAACGCGAAAAAGGACCGACCCCTGAGTAGGGGTCGGCCTTCACGTTTGAAAGGTTAGCCCTTGACGACGATGTTGACCAGCTTGCCCGGCACCGGGATCACCTTGATCACCTGCTTGCCGGCGATCAGGGCCTGCACCTTCTCAGAGGCCAGGGCCACCTGCTCCATCTCGGCGGCGCTGATGCCCGCCGGCACATCCATGCGGTCGCGCACCCGGCCGTTGATCTGCACCACGATCTCGACCGTCTCGGCCTTCGCGACCTCCTCGTCGTACGCGGGCCACGCCTCCAGGTGGACGGAGTGCGGATGGCCCAGCTTCGACCAGAGCTCGTCGGCCAGGTGCGGGCAGAACGGAGCGATGATCAGCACGGCCTTCTGCACCGCCTCCGCCAGCACCAGCGCGCTGGTGTTCTCCTCGAAGTTCAGCTTGTCCCGGTAGGCATAGATGGCGTTGGTCATCTCCATGAGGCCGGAGATCGCGGTGTTGAAGGCGAACCGGTCGTGCAGGTCGGTCGTGATGCGCTTCACCGTGGCGTGGATGACCCGCCTGAGCTCCCGGTCCTCCGCCGTCAGGTTCGGGGCGGCCTTCGCCAGCCCCTCGGCGATCTCCGCTTCGGACAGGGCGCCCATGAACGACTCCGGGTTGGACGGGTTCACCGGCAGCAGGCTGCGGGCGTGCCGGTAGGCGGGCAGGGCCGAGATGACCATGCGGTAGAAGCGGTTGACGAACCGGTAGGCCCCTTCGATGCCCGCATCCGACCAGTCCAGGTCGCGCTCGGGCGGGGCGGCGAACATGATGAACAGCCGGACGGCGTCGGCGCCGTACTTGGCGATCATCTCCTCGGGCGAGACCGTGTTGCCCTTCGACTTGGACATCTTGGAGCCGTCCTTCAGCACCATCCCCTGGGTGAGCAGCCGGGCGAAGGGCTCGTCGACCTTCACCAGCCCCAGGTCCCGCAGCACCTTCGTGAAGAACCGGGCGTAGAGCAGGTGCATCACGGCGTGCTCGATGCCGCCCACATACTGGTCCACCGGCATCCAGTAGTCTGCGTCCTCCAAGTTCCACGGCCGCTCGCTGTTGGTGGGGTCGGTATAGCGCAGGAAGTACCAGGAGGAGCAGACGAAGGTGTCCATCGTGTCGGTCTCCCGCCGGGCGGGGCCGCCGCACTGCGGGCAGGTGGTGTTCACGAAGCCCGGGTGCCGGGCCAGCGGCGAGGCGCCCTCCCCGGTGAAGTCCAGGTCATCCGGCAGCCGCACCGGCAGGTCCTTCTCCGGCACGGGGACGGTGCCGCACTTCTCACAGTAGACGATGGGAATCGGCGCACCCCAGGCCCGCTGGCGGCTGATCAGCCAGTCCCGCAGCCGGTAGGTGACCGTCTTCCGGCCGAAGCCCTGCTCCTCGGCATAGGCGATCACCTTCGGGATGCCCTCCAGGTTCGGGGTGCCGTCGAAGGGACCGGAGTTGACCATGACGCCGGGGTCCACGTAGGCCTCGGTCATCTCCTCGGCCTTCAGTGTGCCCTCGGGGTTCTGGATAACCACCTTGATCGGCAGCCCGTACTTCCTGGCGAACTCGAAGTCACGCTGGTCGTGGGCCGGCACGCCCATCACGGCGCCGGTGCCGTAGTCCATCAGGACGTAGTTGGCGATCCAGAGCTGCACCTTGTCGCCGTTGAAGGGGTTGATGACGTCGAGCCCGGTGTACAGGCCCTCCTTCTCCGCCTCGGCGGAGGTGCGGGCGATCTCGCTCAGCGTCTTCATCCTGTCCCGGAAGGCCAGGATGGCGGCCACCCGGTCCTCCGGGATCAGGCCGGAGTTGCAGATCTTCTCCACCACCGGGTGCTCCGGCGCCACGACCATGAAGGTGACGCCGTAGATCGTGTCGGGCCGGGTGGTGAAAATGGGGATCTTGTCTCCCGTGGCCTCCAGGGTGAACTCGACCCTTGCGCCCTCCGAGCGGCCGATCCAGTTCTGCTGCATGATGCGGACCTGGTCCGGCCAGCCGCCCTCCAGCAGCTTCAGGTCCTCCAGCAGCTGGTCCGCGTACTGCGTGATGCGGAAGAACCACTGGGACAGGTCCTTCTTCGTGACCAGGGAGTCGCAGCGCCAGCACCGGCCGTCCTCCACCTGCTCGTTCGCGAGCACGGTTTGGCAGGAAGGGCACCAGTTGACCGGAGCGGTCTTCTTGTAGGCCAGCCCCTTCTTGTAGAACTGCAGGAAGAGCCACTGGGTCCACTTGTAGTAGTCCTCGCGGTAGGTGTACACCGCCCGGGACCAGTCGTAGGAGTAGCCCAGTTGCTTCAGCTGCGCCGTCATCTCGGCGATGTTCTCCCGGGTCCACACTGCCGGGTTGGCGCCGTGCTGGATGGCGGCGTTCTCCGCCGGCATGCCGAAGGAGTCGAAGCCGATGGGGTGCAGCACGTTATACCCCTTCATGCGCCGGAAGCGGGCGATGACGTCGACGATGGTGTAGTTGCGCACGTGGCCCATGTGCAGCTTGCCGGAGGGGTACGGGAACATCGCCAGCGCGTAGTACTTCGGCCGGCTCGGATCCCGGTCTACCCTGTAGATGCCCTCCTCCTCCCAACGGCGCTGCCACCGGGGCTCTGCTTCACGAAAATCAAAGCGTTCCTCTGCCATGATGCGGCTGGACCTCCTCTGCCTCAGAAGGGGCTGAAAAACTTGAAGGCTCCCGTCCCTGTGAAGGGACGAGAGCCAGTGCTCCCGCGGTACCACCCTGCTTGGCCCGGTGAAACCGGACCCGCCTCTGCCGGCTGTAACGGGCCGATCCCGGTATGGGCTGTCACCCTGAGCGTGGCTCAGGGGTTCACCCACACGGCTCAGGGGCGAGATTCGCCAGCCCACCGCTGCCGCCTCGCACCTGACCGGCGGCTCTCTGGAAGCGTCGACCCGGCTACTGCTCCCCGTCATGGCCTCTGTCGCTTGCGTGAATCGTTCTTTATTATCGCAAGGACAGAGGCGGAAGTCAAGCAAAACCTGACTGTGCTACGGCTTCCGTTGCGCACCCTTCGCCCGTTCGATCCGCAGCGCCGTCGTGATGAAGAACGCGAGTCCACCCCAAAGCAGAGCGGCGCCGAAGACGATCATGGCAATGGATCCCGGCAGGAGGCCGGTCTGCGGCATGGCTACCCCACCCCCCCGCCAACCGGGTCAGCCTGCGACCGCCACTGCATGAGCAGGGAGAAGCCCAGCATGGCGACGGCCACCGCCCAGCCGAAGAGGATGAGGGCCGGGGTCGGGTAACCGGCGTACGGCTCCCGGAACTCGCTGATGAAGTTGGAGATGATGTTGTAACCCAGGAGCACCGGGGTGACGACCTTCACCAGCACGTCCCACCAGAGACCGACGCGGATGTCGGAGGTAAGGTTCACATGCTCCCGGATCCGGGTCGTACCCATGACGTAGCCCAGCACGATCGCCTCCACGAAGCCCAGCACGGCGATGGCGTAGCTGCCCACGAAGTGGTCGACGATGTCGAGGATGTGCACGCCGGCGCCGGTGGCGAAGAGGGAACTGAAGGCGAAGCCGATGATGGAGAACCAGCCCAGCAGCTTCCGGCGGTTCACGCCGAACCGGTCGATGACGGCCGAGGCAAAGGCTTCCATCTGCGAGATGGAGGACGAGATGCCGGCCAGCAGCAGGGCGGCGAAGAACAGCACGCCGAAGAGCGACTGGAGCCAGAAGGGGCCGGGCAGCATGGAGATGGCCTTCGGAAAGGCGACGAAGGCCACGCCGGGGCCCGCCACGGCCATCTCCTCGAATGGCACGCCGGCCGTGACCGCGGCGTATCCCAGGGTCGAGAAGACCGCCAGACCGGCCATGAAGTCGAAGGATGAGTTGGAGAAGACGGTGATGAAGGCGTTGTTGGCGAGGTCCGAGTCCTCGGGCAGATAGCTGGCGTAGGCGATCATCACGCCCACGGCCAGGGTGGTGGAGAAGAAGACCTGGCTGTAGGCGGCCACCCAGACGCTCGGGTCCATGATCTTGCTGAAGTCAGGATTGAGGAAGTAGTTCAGGCCATAGGTGGCGCCGGGCAGCGTGATGCCCCGGATGACGAAGATGATCATGGCGACGACCAGGAAGGGCGTCATGAACTTACAGGCCTTCTCAATGCCGCCGGAGATGCCCTGGGCGGAGATGTAGTAGTTTGCAAACCAGATCACCGCGACGGCGGCGAAAATCCCCCAGCGCAGGCCGCCCAGGTCCAGCGGGCCGGACGTAATCCCCAGGAAGTCGCCGGCGAAAAAGGACCCCGGATCCTCCCCCCAGGCCTGGGTGAAGCTGAAGATGAGGTAACGGAGCGACCAGGAGATGATCACGCTGTAGAAGGTGACCACCACGACGGGGACGGTGATCTGCCACCAGCCGATCCACTCAAACCGCCGGTTCAGGTTCTTGAACGCGGTGATGGTGGCGGTGCGCATCTTGTGCCCGAAGCCGAACTCCAGGATCATCAGCGGCACGCCCGCCGTCAGCAGCGCCACGAAGTACGGAAGCAGGAACGCCCCGCCGCCGTTCTGGTACGCCATGAAGGGGAACCGCCAGAAGTTCCCGAGTCCCACGGCAGCACCGATCGTGGCGAAGATGAAGCCGGATCGGGATTTCCACTGATCGCGCTGTTCCTCCATGTGATGCCGCCTCCTCTGTCTCAACGGGGTGAAGGGTTACGGCCCCGACTCACGCGGGGACAGCCGGGGCCGCAGGTTGTCAGGCCGGGTCGAACCACGCCGTGAAGTGCCGCAGCACCTTGGGTTCCTTGGCGAACTTGACGCCGCGGATCTGGTCACGCTTGTTGAAGGCGTTGATCACGGTCTCGGCCACATCTTCCATGTGCTGGTTCGTGTAGACCCGCCGCGGGATCGCCAGGCGGGTGAACTCGAACGGGCCGCGCACGTTCTCGCCGGTCTCGGGGTCGC
>ENA-UPSB01000444-UPSB01000444.1-bioreactor-metagenome-genome-assembly--contig:-NODE-444-length-69879-cov-83.164528_pt1 | contig 69879 bp, 55 predicted proteins | sample MGYA00238182_ERZ773286 | MGnify/ENA primary metagenome ERZ773286 (study PRJEB29026, sample SAMN07631240) | bioreactor metagenome | isolation source: Switchgrass digestor | place: USA: Dartmouth... | reverse complement strand
TGTGCCGGAGACATGGCAAAATCAAAATAGATTTAAGTAAGAAAGAAATGAGACATGTATTTGAGAGGAGAAAAGAGTTTGTTGACTTTATAAAGAATTCTATCTATATGATAAAAACAGAACAAATATATACATACAAGTAAAATAAATACAGAGCGTGCCAGGAAATTGAATAAGCTCTTGATTACGTTCTGTTTTGATTAGCGGTTGCCACATTAATTGTATTATATTAACAAAAAATGTTGACTCTACATAACTAATATGTTATAATATGACAGACATTGACATAAAAGTAAATGCATAGCATTATGAAAGAAGGTATATTATGCGGATAAGAGCGCCAAATAAACAAGGACTTATTAGCTGAGTAGTAGGTTGAAGCACTAATAAGTCCCTGATATTAGTTAAGAGTTACCTTAACAGATATAATATACATTAATTTCATGCTAAAATCAAGGTAATATTTAAATGAAGCTCTGCTTTGAAGCATTATTTCATGTATAAGGAAAGGAGAGCAATACATGAAAAAAAGTAATTAAAAGATTAATTGCAGTTTTTGTGTTAGTGACTATTTTTAGTTCATCATCATTAACAGTGCAGGCAGCATGTTCACATTCTTATGTACTGTATTCAAGTCAATTAGCACATATAAGTTCAGGTTCGCATACATATGGTGGCGGAGTATGTTACTATACTACATATGGCTATATACATATTTATAAATGCCAATTTTGTGGTAATATAATGTCTTATACTGATACTGTTGAATTTCATAGTTCATGTGGTGGCAGGGGATAGATTATAGCCTATTACATAATAAGTAAAAATATAACAGCAGTAAATGTGTATTATGGTTATAGAAATAATAATACTAGCTAAATCTTGTATAATCATGTGATACGGAAATGCTTGCTTATCATTGTACTAAACATATATTAAAGAAAGCATTTCCGTATTAATATATCATGTGTAAAAACTAAAGTAGATATCTATATACCGCAAAGAAGGTAAAAATATGATAAGTTATAGAGTATATCTAAGTGTAATTATTATAATTATTACAAATATGTTTATTTGTACCGCCTGCAGCAAAGCAGACAAGCCTAAAAAAATTGATTATAACACAATTATAGAGTTACAGGATAATATTAATAATACTGCTCCTACAGAAAAAGCTAATAAAATAACCGGTGATAATGAAACAGAAACTACCCGCGAGGATGAAAAAATGGGTGATTCTTTGAAAACAAAATCAGATACACCAGATTGGGATTGGCCGGCTGAAATGAATTTTACCGGAGTTAAGTCGGATATGAAGGGATTCAAGCTGGGAAATTTAAGCACAAACATCAAATTGGGAAGTAGAAGATCCTGTCTGATTTGTCCTGATATAAAAAATAACACAATTTATTACATGAGTAGAAATGATGGTTTTATTCATAAACAGGAGGATGAAAAGGATACACTGCTTATAGATATGCAAGCACATAACTTACAGCTATGGGATAATAAATTATATTTTATAAATATTATTGAAGCTGATTTTTATTTTTCAGGGCCGATTTATAGCTATGATTTGGAGACAAAAGAACTTGAGCTGATTTTAGATAAGAACGTAGCATCATTTTATATAGACAATTTCGGTATTTATTACACTGAATTGGAACCTCCATGGAAATTAAGCGTAAGTCTGCTTGACTTCAATAATCAAATTACATCCTTAGAAAATTACCCATGGGTCGTATCATATAACGAATATCTTCTTACGTCGCTGGATGGCTATTTATCACTGGTTAATAGATATACTGATGAGATTATTAAAATAATGCCCTTTGAGGATAACGTGCAGGTAATATCAACCATACATATTTTTGAAGATATGCTTGTTTTTGCTGTCGATAAAAGTGTGTATATATTAAACCTAAAAACAGGAGAGAAGAGTAAATACAGTGCTGAGCAAGCCGATAAGCTACTGGCGAAATTGGTATTATTTAGGATAGAAGATTTTGCATTTATTAATAATAATATAGTTGCATCTTATGGGTCGAAGAACTTGTTTAAAATTGATTTAAGCAAAAATGAAATACGACATTTTATTAGGATGGATAACGAAAGTTTGTGGTATTCAAATTTGCAAACTGATGGAGAGCGCTTGATTGCATCGATTAATAAGTCTAATCCAACATCATGGGATTCTATTGTGATTGGATACGATGAAGTTATATTTCCTACTGAAGGTAATGTGTTATCAAGAAAGGTGTTTGGCAAATGAAAAAATATTTTTTTGTTTTGATTGTTTTTTCCTTGTTTTTTATCTCCTGTAATAAGAATGAGCTGCAAACTGAAAATCTATCGGAGGATGCTTATTTCATTTATGATATTAATGAAAATATAGAATCATTGGATATTGACGAAAATGGAGTGCTGTATTATAAAACCCTTATAAAAGATGAAAATGATACTTTTAAATGTGTTATAAAAGCACTAGATTTTGACGGTTCAGTTATAAATACATATGAAATTGAAAAGTCTCCGGCACATATTAGTGTTAGAGACGGTAGCTTATATTATGTAGTGCATGAGATTAATGGATTGTGTCTGTATAAATATACACTTGATGGCAATGAGTCGGTAAAGCTTACTGATATTACCAATTACTCCGATATTATATACATGACGGTGATAGCTGATAAATTATATTTTCTCGGAGTTAACAATAAATATATAAATAAGGACTATACACCGGCTAATCCGGATGATATGTTCAGTTATTCCGGTGAAGCCATAGCCTGCATAGATTTAAATACTCTAAGCTGTAATGAGCTGGCAATTGACTTACCTATAGCGTTTTCAAAAGCTCCTGATGACAATATCCTAATCTATGCTTATGACGAAGAGGGAGGATATTATTTAACCGAGTATAATACGAAGGATGGCAGTTTTTCCGAGAAAACTTATCATAAGATTGAAATGATAAACAAATTTGCAGTATATAATGATAAGAAGGATTTTGTTTATCAGAAATCTCGTGATAATACCCTGATTCTGGTATCTGCTTCAATAGATCCGGCTAAGGGAGAGACAGATCTGCTGCCAGGTGTTAACGGTGGAGCTCATTTGTTATGTCATAATGGTTATATCTACTGTACAAACTTTGATACAACAAAGATAACCAGAATAAATGCCGAAGCTTTTATGCAAAACAATAAGAAGATAACTCTGATATGTAGTGATATATACGACTATAATCAGCCGTTTGGATGCGGTTATACAATAAAACAAAACATCTTATCTGATGAAGAGATGGCACTGGCATTACTTTCACAGGATAAGAGCTTTGACATTTGCTTTATAAATTCCGGACAGGAAATATCAGAGAATATAAAAAGTAAAGGATCGTTTTATCCGTTAAATAAAGTAGAGGGTGTTCAGGAATATTTAGATGCCTGCTTCCCGTATATCAGGGAGGCTGCCACCAATTCAGACGGGGATATATGGATGCTGCCGATAGCAGTTGATATGCCTGTTATATTCTATAATGAAGCAGTATGTAAAGAAAATGACATATCATTAAAATCATCATTGGATTTTGATGAGTTTATTTCCATATTAAAACGATTTAACGAAGACAAGAATTTAAGTGATTTATACTATTATGACTGGGTGGATATTGTCAATAATTTCTTTGACCAATATCTGAGCAATAGCAAAGACTTTAACAGTGATGGCTTTAGAAGGCTGGCTGATAATATAAAAAGCGTAATTAAGTACTCAGAGTCCAGAATGGTAGGAAATTATGGCTTGCTGCCGGAATTTTATTCAAATACCAATAGAAATTATGCCTTCTTTTTCATTGATGATCATGATTTCCAGTATAAAGCTGCGGACAGAGAAAATATCAGAGCCTGTTCCTTACCTAATATTGCAGGAAATAAAAGCAATATGACAAAATGCTTTTTCTTCTGTGTGAATCCTGAATCAAAGAACCTCAAGGAAACCCTCAAATATATAAGCTCATATTGCGAATATATTATGTCACGTAAGGAGCTTATGATATTTAAGGACAGAAGCCTGTATCCGCAGACAGCGGTGATGGATGACCTTTATGGGATATATTCAAACGGTAGTATACAGTTTACATATCCTAAAGAGCTGTTTATGGATGACTTTAATGCGTATTTAAGAGGAGAAAAAGAGCTTGATGACTTTATAAAGGAATCCAATCGCAGACTGGATGTATACCTTAATGAATAAATAGTATCGTCGTTTAAGCATATTTATTTTCATTTACTTTAGTTTAATACAGAATTCTGTCAAAATACGGAGCGTGCCGGGAAATCAAATGAATCCTGGTTACGCTCTGTTTTGATTTGCTATTGACTGCTTTAGACAGTCAATTCGGTTAGGACTTTAGTCTGTCGAGCATGAAACGAGTGTAAACGGATTCTTTTAGCAGTGAATTAATATCATATGATAAACCGTATAAATTGAATAATTTACTTGACAGGGCGAATATTTGTTCGATATCATAGTGTTATGAGCATAAATCAGAACTGCTTGTTTAAGGGAATTATGGACCAAAATAGATTTTTAGTATATGGCAGGGGAAGGGATAAATATCATATAGGATCGGGGATTGGGGCATGATGGAGATATTCGAAAGTCTTTTTATATTAGATACTACATCAGATTATTATATAAAACAATTGTTTGCCCTTCCTGTCGGTGCTAATATATGAGAGGAATGGGTCGGATAGGTATAAAACTAATATAACAGAAAATTATACTGACATAAGAAAAATTGATGTTGTAATATAGTAAATAGCGGGCTCAAAAACTATATTTTTACAGATTGTTGGGGTGATAACTTGGTTAAGAAGAAAGAATTACCTTCCGCCTTGTTGAAGTATCTGGAAGGATACCATATTAAAAAAGAAGATATTCTGTTTTTTGCAGAAACAGATATGACTCTTGAGGGTGAATTTGCACAAGGCTTTGCGGTATTGACAAAAAGCAAGCTGATTATTGTTACTTCTGAACCTGACAGGACGGAGATCCATCAGTTTAAGGGTATCGGAAGCATACATGAAGCAGCAGTTCGCAAGGATAAGAAATGGTCTGCAAAATTTCTGCCGGTAGAGGAAGTTGAGAGACTTGATGTTCTGAGAACCATATGCGGCGGAATTTTGTTTTCTACATCCAAAAAGGATCAGCCCGGTCAGGTGCCTGACATACAGCTGACATCATGCACCAATATGCGGATCGGTGAGATGCTCAGGCTGGTGAAGCTCTACGACAAGCTAAAGGAGAACGGCCAGCTGACGGAAGAGGATTTACATACAGATGAAGTGGAGGAATATTGTCCGAAATGCGGAACCATGTATCCTGACAAGGACCGCAAGATTTGCCCCAAATGTATGGATCGCAAATCCACCTTTGTCCGTTCGCTCGGGTTTTTCAAACCGCATATCGGCAAGATATTATTCTTATTCTTCTGCTTCCTGATTACATCAGCATTGAACATCATCTGGCCTTATTTCAGCGGTACAGTCCTGTATGATAAGGTTCTGGGGAAGAATGAGAAATTTCTTGAGTTTCTTGGCAATCCCAATATGAAATTTGCAACAGCCCTTGCCATAATTGTTGTGGTTATGTTTTTAACAAAGGTGATACAGCAGCTTATAAGCATAATCCATGGCATTTTGGTTGCAAAGATAGTACCGAATGTTGTTAAGGACTTAAGGATAAAGGTATTTGATTCAATGGGCAAGCTGTCCATCAGCTTTTACAACAACCGCCAGACAGGAAGCCTTATGACCCGTGTACTGAGCGACGCGGATCGTGTGACATACTTTTACATTGACGGTCTTCCATATATAGTCATTAATGTGCTGTCCTTTATAGTTACAGCCGTGTTAATGTTTTCTATCAACTGGAAGCTGGCAATAATATCACTGATTTTTGTTCCGGTGCTGTTTACCATCAGCTTCAGGCTGCTGCCCAGACTCTGGCATTTTTACGGAAAAAGGCATAGGGCGGAAAGAAGCATGAACTCCCGTCTTAATGATAACCTTACAGGAGCCCGTGTCGTAAAAGCCTTTGGTCAGCAGGGCAGTGAAATAGAGCGTTTTGAGAACAGCAATCAGAGAGTACGGAATGCTGAGCTTTCATTGGTCAGCTTTGATAATAAATTTTACGCAATCTATGTTACCTTTGAAAGACTGGCATCACTGGTTGCATGGGGCTTTTGCTCATATTTTGTACTGCAAAACGATATGGAGCTGGGTACGCTGGTTACCTTTACAAGCTATGTGTATCAGCTGAACGGCCCGCTGGATTTCATGTCTTTTGCCTTCAGGTGGTTTACCGACACCATGAACAGCCAGCAGCGCATGTTCGAAATTATAGACGCTATTCCGGAGGTTACTGAAAGACCGGATGCCATACATCTTGATAATATCAAGGGTGATATAGAGCTTAGAAACGTGACCTTCGGTTATGAACCCAATAAGCCTATTTTAAAGAATATTAATTTGAAGATAGAAGGTGGCTCGATGCTTGGTATAGTGGGCCGTTCGGGAGCAGGAAAGTCCACCCTGGTTAATCTTATATCAAGGCTTTATGATCCCCAGGAGGGTGAGATATATCTTGACGGAATTAATATTAAGGATATAGCCTTTGCTGATCTGCGCAGAAATGTTGCCATGGTTTCGCAGGAAACCTATATTTTCATGGGAACCGTAGCTGAAAACATTGCCTATGCCAATCCTAAAGCTACCAGGGAGGACATTATAAATGCTGCAGTATTGGCCAGCGCCCATGACTTTATCTGCAAAATGCCTGACGGCTATGATACGGTAATCGGTTCGGCCGGCAGGAATCTGTCGGGTGGTGAAAGGCAGCGTATCTCAATTGCAAGGGCGATTTTGGCCAACCCGAAGATTTTAATCCTGGATGAGGCTACTGCTTCTGTCGACACGGAAACAGAGAAAGCGATACAGGCATCAATTAATATGCTGATAAAGGGCAGAACAACCATATCAATAGCCCACAGGCTTTCCACCCTGCGTGATGCCAACAGGCTGGTGGTTATTGATGACGGAGAGATAACCGAGGAAGGAACTCATGCCGAATTAATGGAGAAGAAAGGAACATACTATAAGCTGAGGCAGCTGCAGACCAAGGCCCTCGCTTTACGTGGAATTGTTGAATAGAATGGAGGATGTATATGCCTAAGAAAGCTGATGAATTTTTTAAAGAGCTGGCTGATGAGGAGTTTGACCTTGCGCAGATGGAAAAGGAAACTGAAGAAATGCTGAGACTGCGCTATCTTAATTCAGAAAATGCGGTGTTTGAGCGCACTGAGGGTGGCTTTGTATCCCTTAGAATGGGAGATGAGTTCTATCCCCGCGTGCAGGTATATCAGTCGTTTCCCTTTACTGATCCTTATAGCTATATATCAATACGCGAGCCTGATGAAAAGGCAAAGGAAATAGGAATTATCAAGGATTTGCGCACAGATGTCAGCAAGGAAACCAGGCAGATGCTGGAGGAACAGCTGAGACTGCGCTATTTCACACCGATTATAAAGAGGATTAACAATATCAAGGATGAATACGGCTTTGCCTACTTTGATGTACTGACTGATCATGGAGCCTGCCGTTTTACGATTCATATGGGAGGCAGCTCTGTGGTGCATCTGTCTGATACACGTCTGCTGATTACCGATCTTGACGGCAACCGTTTTGAAATCCCTGATGTTACAAAGCTGACGACGGCTGAACTGAAGAAGCTGGATTTATTCCTGTAAGATCTGTAAAAGCCGGATTTATACAGTGTTTTGGATGCAGTTAGAATGCATCATGGAGGGGATATTATGGAGCTACTATTTGAATTGCCTAAAGTTGTACGGGACCTGCTAAAGCTTAAGCAGAGTGAAAAAATCCGATATTGTGTACCCTATGACATATCCCGTGACTTTAAAATCGGAGATATAGGATATATCGTTGTAACAGATGAGCAGCTTATAGTCACCGAGGGGGAAAGCATTTTCTTTAAAAGTGATTTGGGCAGGCTGGAGAAAATTAAGTGCGAACCGATGGTAAACAGCGGCCTGCTTCTTATCAAGGAATACGATATGGAAGAAGAAATATACATTGCGCGCTTTTCAATGCGCCATTTGACCAGAGTATCCTTTGTGGCAAAGGGAGCGGAACGCTTACGGGATAAAATCAAAAAGCCTGTGGTTAGCCGCGAACGTGAAAAGACCTGCTTCAAATGCGGCAGGGCTTTGCCGGGTACCATGAAATGCCCGAAATGTGACAGCAAGATGGTTATGCTGGCCAAGTTCTGGGATCTGGTCAAGGAATATAAGCTGCAGCTTTTGATAATGTCAGTCATTTCGCTGTCAAGCACATTCTTTGCCCTGTATTTGCCACAGTACCAGAAGATCTTTGTAAATAACCATCTGGCGGTTAGGGAAGGAACGCTTAAGGATGTCCTTATATTCGTTGGTGTAATGCTTTCGCTGACGGTATTGCAGATATTAATTGATATTGGGAAGAACTGGTGGTTTGTATCCTTTGGCTCAAAGCTATGTCAGGGTATCCGAAGCAGAATGTATAAAAAGATTCAGGAGCTGTCCCTTTCCTTCATACTGGAGAAAAGACCCGGAGAGCTGATGAACAGGGTTTCAAGGGATACCGCTGCAATCCAGAGATTTGTTCATGAATGCTTCGGACATATGCTGTCGCATATGATAACCATGATAGGCGCTATAATAATCATGCTCTCTATGGATGTACGGATGACCGTAGTATCGATTTCATTTATACCGGTGGTATTTGTACTGACTTCTATATTCAGGAAGAGCATACATAAGCGCTTCCACCTGCAATGGGTCAAAAGCGACAAGCTAAACAGCTCTCTGCAGGATGTTATCTCCGGAATGAGGGTGGTAAAATCCTTCGGTAAGGAGCAGGCGGAATCCGAGAAGTTTAAAAATCTCAATGCCGAGTACTGCGCCGTTCAGTCAAGGAATGAGGTCTTCTGGGCTTCGCTGTTTCCTATGCTGTCCTTCATAATGAGCATGGGAATATACTTTGTCATCTATATGGGTGGCATAAGAGTTCTTGACGGCAGGATGTCGGTAGGCGCCCTGATGCAGTTCCAGTCATATGTCTGGATGCTTTATGGACCGCTTATGTGGATGACCCATCTGCCCAGACGTATCACAGAGATGATTACCAGTATGGAGCGAATATATGATGTTCTTGATGAGGAGCCTCTGATAGGCAACAAGCCCAATGCGATCAAGCATGATATAGAGGGAGAGGTAGAGTTCAGAAATGTCAGCTTCGGCTACAGGCCCTATGAGCCCGTATTGCAGAACATCAGCCTGAAGGTTAAAAAGGGTGAAATGATTGGTCTGGTTGGCGCATCAGGAACAGGCAAATCTACAATGATTAACCTGATTATGCGTCTGTATGAGGTAGATGACGGAGAGATTCTGATTGACGGTATTAATATTAACGATATGGATGCCGGATATTATCATTCTCAAATCGGCGTTGTACTGCAGGAGAACTTCCTTTTCTCCGGCACAATATTCAACAATATCAAGTTCTCAAAGCCTGATGCGACTGAGGAGGAGGTTATCAGGGCTGCCAAGATGGCAAATGCCCATGACTTTATAATAAAGACTCCTGACGGTTACAACACCTATGTGGGCGAGCATGGTCATAACCTCTCCGGTGGTGAAAGACAGCGTATAGCCATAGCCCGTGCCATATTAAACAATCCGAGGCTTCTGATCCTTGATGAAGCCACCTCCAGTCTTGATACCGAGAGCGAGTATCTGATTCATAAGGCTCTTGAGAGACTGACGGAGGGCAGAACAACATTTGCAATCGCCCACCGTTTGTCGACCCTGAGGGGAGCCGATCGACTGGTGGTTATAGATGGACATAAAATTGCCGAGATAGGAACCCATAACGAGCTGATGGAGAAGAAGGGTATATATTATAAGTTGGTTAATGCCCAGCTGCAAATGCAGAGTCTGGAATCCACCAAATCGGAGGAAGCCGAAGAAGAAAAGAAGGAAGAGGCTGTTTAATTCTAATCTGTATCCTTTGCATACTAACGGATAAGAGGAACAGATTTGTAAACGAATAGATATATAATCGTAAGATAAATAAATGAAAAGAAATATAAATGAATAGATTTGCTAACTAAAGATATATAAACGAACAGACAGGCCAGGCAAGCATGAATACTTGTTTGGCCTGTCTGTAGTATTTAAGGAAAGAGTTTTATAACTATATATAATAATTATTATTCCTCCGTAGATATAACCGAAACAGGGCAGCTTTCCTGAGCCTGAATGGTATCTGCCTCTGCATCTGCAGGTACGGTATCAACATAAACCTCGGCATATCCGTCGTCACCCATTCTGAAAACCGCCGGACAGGTTTCAACACAAAGGCCACAGGATATGCATCCGCTTTTATCAATTGATGCTTTCATATTATCTCTCCTTTATAAGAAAAAATTGTTATTCGGGTTTCTATAATCAGCATATATAATAAGCGGATTTTTGTCTGTAGCTATGGCTACACAAAAATTTATTTTGCAAAGGTCAGATTTCCTATTCGGGCAGTTACCTCCTTGGATCTTATCCAAGTGTTGGTGCTGCTGCTGTCATAGTAAAAGATTGCGCCCTTGCTGGGGTCCTTGCCGGTCAAGGCTTCCCTGGCAGCCTTGATGGAGGCATCGCTGGCAGGCTTTTTAATCATGCCGTTTTGAACCGGAGAGAACTGATAATAATCACCATATTTCTCATTAATTACACCGTTAATGCTTGAAGCCCAGTCCTTGCTTTGAACCCGGTTTATAACCACGGCTCCTACAGCTACCTTGGCATTATAGGATTCTCCACTGGCCTCGGCTTCGATTAATCTTGCCAGAAGATCAAGCTCAGCCTGAGTATAGGGGATAACCCCGGCTGTATTACTGCTTGTTGTGGTTGAGCCTGCTGTATTTTTGCTGCCTGAATTGCTTGTCGTTGAGTTGCTTGCTGCCGTATTCACGGAAGATGACTTTGAATCTTCATTTACTTTTATACCCGGCAATATCAGTTTTTGCCCCACCTTTATCTTGCTGCCGCTGATATTATTGGCTTTTTTTAGAGAAGCCAGGGTGATTTTATATTTTTTTGCTATCCCAGAGAGGGTATCTCCTTTTTTTACTGTGTAGGTCTTTGCGTTTATCTCCAGCTTTTGTCCGGGATAGATTGTATCTGTCTTCAGCTTATTATCTGTTTTTATCTTATTTACAGTTGTCTTAAACAGGCTGCTTATTTTATAGAGTGAGTCATTTTTCATTACGGTATATTTAGCTGCATATGCAGTTGATGTCGGATATAGTAGTAAAACAAAGCTTGTTATAAGAATTAAAAATTTCTTTAAAATTTTAATCATGTTAACCTCCATTCACATGCCTATTACATTTGCCTATTAGATTAAGAGTTGCTCAAATAGAATATATAGTGATTATGTTACTATTTCTGGGGGCAACATCTATTCTAACCCGTCAAATGGGAGAAAGCTATGTATAGTTGATGGAAGAACTGGTGGATTAAGTAAGAGGGAGCCCCTGGCAGGCAGATGGATTTGGGCCTGTAAAAGGATAGAGGATAACAGGGGAACGAATTTACTCGAATGAATATATAGCATATGTACATGAATATTCTTGATAAGAAATGGAATATAATGTAGTATTATTTATGGAAATGAAGGCATTGTTATAAGCTGTTATATACGGAGGAGTGAAGATTTATGAAGAAGCTGGCTTTTCTATTGACTGTACTATTGGTTTTTATGTCGGCAGCAGCTGCTGTTTCGGCAGCGGAAAAAAAGGATAAAACAGCGCCAATAGTTACGAAAACCAATCCTGCAGATTATGCTACAGATATAATGGTGGACGGCAGCATCCAGATCCGTTTCAGTGAGACTATTAAAAAAGGAAGTAATATATCTAAAATTACTCTTAAGGAATCTGAACTGAAAAAGGTTTCTTATACCTATGAAATCAAGGATAAGTTCCTGATTATCACACCAAAGGCCAATCTGAAATACAACACGGTATATACAGTTACAATACCGGCAGGAGCCGTTCAGGACAGCGCAGGTAACAAGCTGGCAAAGGCATATAGCTTCAGCTTTTCAACCGAGGAGGATCCGAAGGTTAAAAGGGATGAGGTAAAGAAGGCATATAAATATCTGGTTGAGCTTGAGGTTAATATGAATGAGCAGCTGACCCAGGCTCAGGCGGTATATTATTCCCAGCTGTTAAAGGCTGTAGGCTTTGATGCCCAAATCAAAAGCATAACAGAGGTTACACCAAGCTCTATACCCAAGGCTACACCAAAGCCGGAGGCTACAACCAAAGCGGAGCCCACCCCCGCAGCTACTGATGCAAAGCAGGAAGCTACAGCAAGCCCATATCCGACACCAACTGTGACACCGGTACCTTAGTCTTAGGCAGCAGCAATGTCAGTAATCAGGCTTAAATGCAAATGAAAGCAAAAACTGGCTGGACAAAAAGTATGACGAAAGAGAAAGCAACAAAAAAAAGAATCATTATAATATGATGAAAGAAGCTCATTTAAAATAGCTTGACAATAGCTTATCCGGTATTATATCATCAGTGAAGATTGCTTCCGCCTGTTTGGGCGGAATGGAAGCGTGCACCACCAGGCATTAAGCTCCTGAGCAGGGGCTGAATACTTTGGCCGGCTGTGGTGTACGCTTTATGATTGGAGAGATTTAGACAGAATATAATTTAGGATATAATATTGGAGGGTATACTTTGGACAATATTGCTAATGAAATAAAAAGAAGACGTACATTTGCCATCATATCCCATCCTGATGCAGGCAAGACGACTCTTACCGAGAAGCTTCTTCTATATGGTGGAGCAATTAACCTGGCAGGCTCGGTCAAGGCAAGAAAGACACAAAGACATGCCGTATCCGACTGGATGGAAATAGAGAAGCAGCGTGGAATTTCGGTAACATCCTCAGTTATGCAGTTTAATTACGACGGCTACTGTATCAACATACTGGATACACCCGGACATGAGGACTTCTCGGAGGATACCTACAGAACCCTTATGGCTGCCGATTCTGCAGTAATGGTTATTGACGCGTCAAAGGGTGTTGAGAGCCAGACCAGGAAACTCTTCAAGGTCTGTGTAATGCGTCATATACCCATTTTCACCTTTATAAACAAGCTGGATCGTGAAGCAAAGAACAGCTTTGAGCTGCTGGACGAAATAGAATCGGTGCTGGGCATACGAACCTGCCCAATGAACTGGCCTATAGGCTCCGGAAAGAACTTTAAGGGCATTTATGACAGAAGCTCAAAGCATATCCACCGTTATTTTGCCGCCAACAGCGGGCAAAATCAAATAGAGAAGGTGGAGCTGGAGCTGGGTGATCCCCGGCTGGACGAGCTTATCGGCAAAAGCAACCATGAGATATTGATGGAGGAAATTGAGCTTATAGACGGAGCAAGCTCTGAATTTGACCTGGCTGAAGTGCTGGCAGGCAGATTAACTCCGGTATTTTTCGGCTCTGCCCTGACCAACTTCGGTGTAGAGACCTTCCTGAAGCAATATCTTTCCATGACAACATCCCCATTGCCCAGGAGATCATCAATTGGGGAGATCGATCCTGTAAGCAATGATTTCAGCGCCTTTGTTTTTAAGATTCAGGCCAATATGAATAAGGCCCATCGTGACAGGATAGCCTTCATGCGGATTTGTTCGGGCAAATTTACCGCAGGTATGGAGGTATTCCATGTGCAGGGCAACAAAAAGCTTCGTCTCAGCCAGCCCCAGCAGCTGATGGCACAGGAAAGGACCATAATAGAGGAGGCCTATGCCGGTGACATCATAGGTGTATTTGATCCCGGTATTTTCTCAATCGGAGATACCTTGTGTGCCGGCAACCAAAGCTTTGTATATGAAGGAATACCAACCTTCTCGCCGGAGCATTTTGCCAAGGTAAGACAGGTTGACACCATGAAAAGAAAGCAATTTATCAAGGGCATCAGCCAGATTGCCCAGGAGGGCGCTATTCAGAACTTTCAGGAGTTTAACACCGGTATGGAGGAAATCATAGTCGGAGCTGTGGGAGTGCTGCAGTTTGATGTGCTGAAATTCCGCCTGGAATATGAGTATGGGGTGGAAATACGTCTGGAAATGCTGCCGTATGAGCATATCCGCTGGATTGAGAATTCAAACATAGATATAAGCAAGCTCAATGTAACATCTGACACAAAGAAAATAAAGGACTTAAAGGGTAATCCGCTTCTGCTGTTTGTAAATCGCTGGAGCGTTCAAATGGCCCAGGAGCGAAATCCGGGCCTGGTGCTGTCCGAATTCGGAAAAAATTAATTAGGATTTAACATTTCACAGGATATTAAATTACATTGCTGATATTTCATTCTGCTGGTATATTTATTAATGGTGGAAGTGTAAATATCCGTCAAACAGCTTTACTTAGCAAAATGAAATTAAAATTATATTCAGGAGGTATCGGATGAAAGCCAGATTAATCTTAAATAAGGATTTTACTGTCGGAAAGGTAGACGATCGTATTTTTGGCTCATTTATAGAGCATCTGGGAAGAGCGGTTTATAACGGGATATATGAACCTGGGCATTCCACCGCTGACGATATGGGCTTCCGTAAGGATGTCATGGAGCTGGTGAAGAAATTAAATGTTCCCATTGTACGTTATCCCGGCGGTAATTTTGTGTCAGGCTACAGGTGGGAGGACGGAATCGGTGACAGAAAGAACAGACCGAGACGGGCTGAGCTTGCCTGGCATACAATCGAGACCAATGAGATTGGCATAGGCGAATTTCAGGAATGGGCAAAAAGGGCAGGAAGCCAGGTAATGCAGGCGGTAAACCTTGGAACCCGCGGCCCCGAGGAAGCAAGGGATTTGCTTGAATACTGCAATTTCCCCAAGGGAACCTATTACAGCGATTTGCGCAGGTCACACGGATATGAGGAGCCATTTAATATTAAGGTATGGTGCCTTGGCAATGAGATGGACGGCCCCTGGCAGATTGGAGCAAAAACTGCCGAGGAATATGGCAGAATAGCCTGTGAGACTGCAAAAATCATGAAGGAGCTGGATCCTACCATTGAGCTGGTGGCATGCGGAAGCTCACATCTGTACATGCCTACCTTCGGCAAATGGGAGGCAACCGTTCTTGAGCATGCCTACAATTACATAGATTATATTTCTCTTCATAATTATTATGGCAACCGTGACAACGACACCAGATCATATCTGGCTTGCTCCCTGGACATGGACAAGTTTATCAAGTCGGTTGTGGCTATCTGTGATTATGTTAAGGCCGTTAAGCATTCCAACAAGACCATCAATCTGTCCTTTGACGAATGGAATGTATGGTTCCACAGCAATGAAGCAGACAAAAAGATTGCGCCATGGCAGATTGCTCCTCCGCAGCTTGAGGATATATATAGCTTTGAGGATGCCCTGGTTGTTGGCTGTCTGCTGATTACCCTGCTGAAAAACTGTGACCGTGTGAAGATAGCGTGCCTGGCCCAGCTGGTTAATGTCATAGCGCCGATTATGACAGAGAATGGCGGTCGCGCATGGGCTCAGACCATATTCTATCCTTTTATGCATGCTTCCAACTATGGAAGGGGAACAGCCTTAATTCCTGTTGTTAGCTGTGAAAAATACAGCACCCAGAAGATTAAGGATGTACCTTACGTTGAAACCATTGGCATTATGAATGAGGACAAGAAGGAGCTTACTGTATTTGCAGTAAACCGCTCCCTTGAGGATGATATCGACTTTGAGATTGACTTAAGAGATTTTGCAAACGCTTCACTGATTGAGCATATCGTTCTTGAGCATGATGACATGAAGGCGGCAAACACGGCAGATAATCCGGATACTGTGGTTCCTCACAGCAACGGTATAACAAATCTGTCGGCTGATAAGGCGATCGCCCGCCTGAACAAGCATTCCTGGAATGTCATCAGATTTTCAATCTAATGTCATTTAAGCGATGAAATAAGTGATGAAAATTTACAAGTCAAATTATATATAAATGTATCAGGATTTATTTGAAAAAATCAGGACTTTACTGAGAAAAAATCTTGTTCACAGGTACAAAAGCTGATACATAAAGCTAAGGAGCGTCGTATCCGGCTTAATAGGCTGTACGACGCCCCTTGCTTTTTGGCATAAAAATAAGCTTTTGCAAAATAGCCTAGCCGGCCGGTTTGCAAAAGCCCTTAGTTAGGTGGTATGTACCAATCAGGGAAATTATCGCAAATTATTGTCATTATTCTTCAGGCGAATTTTTGTAGTCTTGTGCTGATTGGCTTTGCTTGTTTTTAATCTTGAAGCAGCAGGTGATGATGCTTTCTTTTTAAGCATATCATTCTGGCGCTTGGCTATGTATTTTCCAAGAAGATTGCTTTTCTCGGTAAATTTACAGCCGTAAAGGTATGACTTTAGATTTTCCAGGTATTCCTTGCGGACAATTACGCCGGGCAGATTAATTATTTGATTTGCGAATTTGATCTTCAGGCGTATTGTTCGTTCAATATCCAGCTCCTCCTTGCTGATGAAGCCAACACCGGATTCACTGATATCCTTTACCAATACAGACAATGCCGTTTCACCACCGGCTGTGTTAATGTAAATAGGCATTTCCTCTCCAAGATACAGACGGAAGAAATCTCTTCTGTTATAAGGCTTTCCCTCGCCGGTGATATCTACCTTGTGGTAAATGCTGCCATCGTACCTTACTAATTTAATGGAGCAATTCTCCCATCTATACAGCTTACCATCAACCTTATACAGGAAGTTCAGCTGGTATCTGTCGGAAAAACCAATTGTTTGATCATTGAATTTAATGCTGTTAATCAAGATGGAGTTTTTATTTAAAATGAAGGCCACCTGGCTTTTGAAATTTATAGCTTTATTCGCCATAATAACTTCAATTTCGACATTTCCGCCAACAACAATCTCATCAATTAGCAAACAAATTACACCCCCCGCATATCTCTGAGTATAGTATATATCAGATATCAGCAAAAAACAATAAAAACACGATGAAAAGAATGAAAATACAGTTGTTTCGACGAAAAATATCATAATATACAGCCTTATTGCCCGATATTGTTCAAAAGCTTAAATAGGGCTTATATATGAAGGACAGTTTTAACTTGACAACTAATTAATGTGCTGATATTATCTTCTAAAATGGGCAAAGGAGTTCCATTTAGGGGATTCTTTGCCTTTTTTTATTACCTGCTATAATTCTTGATCTGCATAAGGCTTATGTATATCATAAAACTTAATAAAATACATAATAATAACTTAAGTATAAAAAAGGAGTGAAATTATGGGTAAATATACGAAGCAGGATATTATCCGGATGGTTAAAGAGGATGATGTGGAGTTTATTCGTCTGCAGTTTACAGATTTGTTCGGAAACCTAAAAAATGTCGCCATAACCACCAGCCAGCTTGAGAAGGCTCTGAATAACGAGTGTATGTTTGACGGGGCTTCCATTGAGGGCTTTGTAAGAATTGAGGAATCCGATATGTATCTGTATCCGGATCCTGATACTTACGTAACCTTCCCCTGGAGACCTCAGCAGGGCAAGGTGGCCAGACTTATATGTGATGTCTATACAACAGACCGCAAGCCTTTCGAGGGGGATCCCAGATATGTTCTCAAGAAGGTTATAAAGGAAGCGGAGGATTTAGGTTATAGCTTTGATGTAGGTCCTGAGCTTGAATTTTTCCTTTTCAACCTGGATGAGAGTGGCAACCCTACCACCATCACACAGGAAAAGGCAGGCTATTTTGATCTGGGCCCTCTGGATTTTGGTGAAAATGCCAGACGTGACATGGTACTGACTCTGGAGGAAATGGGAATTACGGTTGATGCATCCCATCATGAGGTTGCACCCGGTCAGCATGAAATAGACATTAAATTTAATAAAGCCCTTAATACTGCAGACAATATCATGACCTTCAAGCTGGTAGCAAGGACAATAGCCAGACGCCACGGAATGCATGCGACCTTTATGCCCAAGCCTAAATTCGGAGTAAACGGTTCCGGTATGCATGTAAATATTTCACTCAAAAAGGACGGCAGGAACATATTTGAAGATCCCAACGGCAAGGATGGCTTAAGCAAGGAGGCCTATCATTTCATAGCAGGTATTATTAAGCATATTAGCAGCATGACAGCCATTTTCAACCCGCTGGTTAATTCATACAAGAGACTGGTGCCCAACTACGAAGCGCCTGTTTATGTGGCATGGTCTTCCGCCAATAGAAGTCCCTTAATCAGGATACCGTCTGAGCGCGGTTCTTCCACAAGAATAGAACTCAGATCCCCAGACCCCAGCGCCAACCCCTACCTTGCACTTGCAGTTTGTCTGGCAGCAGGCCTTGATGGTATAAAAAATCAGCTGGTGCCTCCGGACAGTGTTAACAAAAATGTATTTGAGCTTTCGGATGAGGAAAGAGCAAGGCTCGGTATAAAAAGGCTTCCTGAAAATCTTTTTGAATCAATCCAGGAGCTGGAAAACAGCGATTTCATAAAAAATGTACTTGGCAAGCATATAAGCACTAAATACATTAATGCGAAAAAGCAGGAATGGGAAGATTACCGCGCAAGGGTAAGCCAATGGGAGATTGATCAGTATCTGTTTCGTTACTGATTTCTTATTGGCGGTTAATCGATGCAATAATTATGCGGGAGAAAAGAGGTGGGCAGAATTTGTTTAACATAATAATAGGTTTCCCCAGAATAGAAGATGCAAACAATATAAGAAATGTATTAGTCAGGAACGGTTTTACGGTAAGTGATGCATGTACTACGGGGGCGCAGGTAATATCACTTGCAAACCATCTGGATGAGGGTGTTGTTATCTGTGGATTTAAAATACCCGATATGCATTACAGCGAATTAAACAACTATCTGCCCAGAGGATTTGAAATGCTGCTGATTGCATCGCCACAAAGACTGGAGTATTGCCGTGACAATAATATAGTCTGTTTGCCAATGCCGGTAAAAACCTATGATTTGCTTAATACGCTGAACATGATGTCATATCAGTATCAATGCAGAAAGAAAAAGGAAAAGAGCAGGCCAAAAGAAAGAACAGAGGATGAAAAGGCATTGATACATAAGGCAAAGATGGTTTTAATGGACAGAAACAACATGACAGAAGAGGAGGCTCACCGCTACCTGCAGAAGACCAGTATGAACAGTGGAACCAATCTTGTTGAGATTGCGGAAATGGTCTTAAGAATGTATAATTATTAATCAGACGGCCTGGTGGCACCTTTTGCAAGCCTCGGCCGAGCCGCAATACTTGGCAAAATTAGTTCTACAGGGAAAGGAAGGATTATGGTATGAAATTTACAAAAATGCAGGGCTGTGGCAACGATTATATTTATGTTGACTGTACAAGGGGCATGATTGAAAATGTCAGGGAGACAGCCATCAGGCTAAGTGACAGGCATTTTGGAATCGGCTCCGACGGACTGATTCTGATCAGACCCTCCGATAAGGCCGATTTTATGATGGATATGTATAACAATGACGGGTCTTCAGGTAAAATGTGCGGTAATGGCATACGCTGTGTTGCCAAATATGTTTATGACAAGGGACTGACAGATAAGACAAGACTGAAAATAGAAACCCTGAGCGGAATTAAGGATTTGGAATTAATAGTAGAGGACGGCAGGGTACAATCTGTGACTGTGGACATGGGAGAACCTGTACTTAAGGCGGATTTGATACCTGTAATATCCGACAAGGAGCATTTGATAAACGAGCCTGTTGAGATAGGAGGGCGAGTATACAATATAACCTGCGTTTCCATGGGCAATCCGCATGCAGTCGTATTTGTGGATGATGTTGACGGGCTGAAGCTGGAGACAATCGGGCCATGCTTTGAGACCCATCCTATGTTTCCGGAACGGGTAAATACCGAATTTATACATGTTTTGGACCGCAAGCATATAAAAATGCGGGTTTGGGAGCGGGGCTCCGGTGAAACATTGGCCTGCGGAACAGGGGCCTGTGCCAGTGTGGTGGCCTGCATACTCAATGGACTGACTGATAATGAGGTGAAGGTATCCCTCCTTGGGGGAGATCTTCAAATTCGCTATGATAAGGCCAGCAATAAGGTATATATGACAGGGCCTGCCGTTACGGTATTTGAAGGTGAAATAGACCTGTAACTATCCTGTAATTATTCTGTAAGGAAGTGCTTGTTTATTCGCCTGCAGAATATTACGTATTCTGTTGAATTTTCAGCTTACTTTTCCATAAAGAAACTTAAAACAGAAGGGAAATGGCTTAATGTTTAAAATAAACGATAATTATTTGAAGCTTCCCGGAAGCTATCTCTTTTCCACCATAGGAAAAAAGGTGAAGGAATACAAAAGCAATAATCCTGATAAAAAGCTTATCTCACTGGGAATCGGTGATGTAACCCTGCCGCTGGCTCCTGCGGTAATAACTGCCCTCCATAACGCAGTTGATGAGATGGGCAAGAAGGAAAGCTTTAAGGGCTATTCTCCCGACCTGGGATATGAATTCCTAAGACAGGCAATAGCGGATAATGATTACAGAGCCCGCGGTGTTGACATAGCTCTTGATGAGATATTTATAAGCGACGGAGCCAAGAGTGATTCAGGCAATATTCAGGAGATATTTGATCTGGATAATAAAATAGCTGTATGTGATCCGATGTATCCAGTATATGTTGATTCCAATGCAATGGCAGGCAGATGCGGAGATTATCAGCCCCAGCAGGGCAGATGGAGCAATGTGATATATATGCCCTGCACCAAGGAAAATAACTTTTCACCCCAGCTGCCAAAGGAAGCTCCGGACATAATATACCTGTGCTTCCCCAACAATCCCACCGGCGCCACCATCAGCAGGAGCGAGCTCCAGCAGTGGGTTGATTATGCTAACAGGGTGGGAGCGGTTATAATATATGATGCTGCTTATGAGGCATATATCACCGAGGAAGGCTTGCCCCATACAATATATGAATGTGAAGGAGCAAAAAGCTGTGCAATTGAGATAAGAAGCTTTTCCAAGAATGCCGGCTTTACCGGAACAAGACTTGGCTTTACGGTAATCCCCAAGGAGCTTAAATGCGGTGACGTTTCACTGAACAGCCTGTGGGCCCGCAGACATGGAACCAAGTTCAACGGCGCTCCTTATATCATACAGGCTGCCGGTGCTGCAATTTATACTGAAGAGGGCAAGCGCCAGACCAGGGAGCAGATTAATTACTATATGAATAATGCAAAAATTATCAGGGAAGCCCTTGTTAAGGTCGGTTACACCGTATCAGGCGGTATCAATGCGCCCTATATCTGGATGGAGACGCCAAACAGGATGACATCCTGGGAGTTTTTCGACCTGCTGCTGACTAAGGCAAATGTGGTAGGAACACCGGGATCGGGCTTTGGACCCAGCGGAGAAGGCTATTTCAGGCTGACTGCCTTTGGAAGCTATGAAAACACCCTGGAAGCTGTTGACAGAATAACCAGGCTTAATCTGTAAATTCTAAATCTGATATGAATAATAATACAATAATAATGAAATATATATTCTGCATGCAGGTAAAAGCATGCAGATTTTTTTCGGAGTTTATTTTAATCCACTTTGGAATTAAAAATTTTTTAAAGATTAAAATAGATTCAAATAATATTATGCATTTTGTTCGACAAAAGTCCGCATATCTACTGTTATTTTGCTGATTTATTTGGATTGATATTATTTGTTAACAATGATATACTATGGAAGTGTCCCAAATTGGACATACAGCAGTTATTTGCGGGAGGAAGGGTATAAGGGTATGATATATCCAAAGAACCTGGAGAAAGGGTATTATATAGGTGTGACTGCTACATCGTCAGGCTTTACATCGGAGCCTGATTTAAGAAGACTTGACAACAGTATTGAAAATTTCAAAAAACATGGTTATCCTGTTATTATAACAGATAATGTTAAAACCGACTGCAAGGGCCGAAGCTCTGACGGAATAAGCAGAGCAAAACAGCTGATGCAGCTTTTTGATGATGACAGGGTGAGAGTAATAATTGCTGCAAGCGGCGGAGATTTCCTGGTTGAGATGCTGCCCCATATTGATTTTGAGCTTTTGGCTTCAAAGGCAAAATGGTTTCAGGGCTTTTCCGATAATACAGGATTGACCTTTACTATAACTACGAATCTGGATATTGCTACAGTTTACTCATATAATTTTGGCAGCTTCGGTATGGAGCCCTGGCACAGTTCCCTGGAGGATAATCTGAAGCTGCTGGAGGGACATGATATCCTGCTGCAGAGCCATGACCGTTATCAGAATGGCTACAGGGAGCGAATCACAGGACTTGAACCTATAATGCCGGATGCGGACGTAAAATGGATTAACATAAATCCAAAGGGAATAATAGAGGATGAGGCTATCATGCTTCATGGCAGAATAATTGGTGGCTGTCTTGATGTATTGCTTAATCTGATAGGAACCCGCTATGATAAGACAGCGGAATTCGTAGATAAATATAAGGATGAAAAAATAATATGGTATCTTGAAAGCTATAGTCTGGGGAGTGCCGCTTTGATAAGAGGCTTATGGCAGCTGAGGGAGGCCGGATGGTTTGAGCATGCAGCCGGCTTTATATTCGGCAGACCCGCCATGTATAATGAGGAGTATGACATAAACTATACAGAGGCAGTATTATCGGTTCTGGGAGATTTGGATAAGCCTATTATTCTGGAAGCGGATATTGGACATAAACCACCTCAGATTTCTATAATAAACGGTGCCATAGCCCATATATCAAGCTATGGCGGGAAAGGAAACATTTGCTTTGAAAGAAGGTAATTCGTTCCATGGATAACGATAGAGAAGTATTAAGGGAGAATGCAGAGGACGGCCTTAAAATGCCTGAAATACCTGCCGGAGCGGACCACCCAAGCAGTGAGGGCAAGGACAGGCCGGCTGAAAAAGCGCCGGATCTTCCAAGCGGTGAGGAGGATAAAATGCCTGCCGGAGCGGACCACCCGAGCAGTGAGGGCAAGGAAAAGGCGGCTGAGGAAGCTTCGGATCATGCGGATAGCGAGATTCCGGATATGGTAGGAGGGGCAGATGCGGAATTGGCTGCCAGCTCTGAAGAGGAGCTGCCGGATCTTAGCAAGGATTATATTACAGATACGGATCTGGAGGAGCAGCTTAAAAGAGAAATATCGGCAATTAATCTTGAAGAGGAAAAGGAAAGGCTTGCTTTATCATTGGAGCATGGTGGTCCAAATAAGGATATGATATCATCGTCAAAAATTATTGATGAATTAAACAATGACGGAAATATGCTCCGCCGTCTTGCCTATAAGCTTAAGAATGCGTGGAACAAGAGACTTAATATAAGCGGGAAAAATTTTATAATTCCTGCTGTGTTTATGATTGCTTCTTTGGTATACCTGGAGCTGGCGGCCCATTTTCTGATTTATCGGGGCTTTGATGCAAAGATACTGTATCCGGTTATGTTTGCAGTACCGCTGGGGCTGCTGATAGCCTTTATCTGCGGCTTGTTTAATAAAACAGTGAATAAAATTCTTCTTTCACTGATAACCGGAGTAATCTGTCTGATATTTAATGTGCAGCTTATATATCATTATGTTTTCAAGGTTTATTTCTCCTTCCAGACCCTGGGTATGGCGGGGGATGCATTAACGGAATTCAGCAAGGAGGTAATAGCCGCCATTAAAGCAAATATCGGTGGTGTACTTTTGCTCTTTTTGCCGTTAATCGTACTGCTTTTGTTTATTAACCGTCAGATTGATTTTGAAAGAAGGCAGCTGAAGGAGCAGCTGATAATGCTGGGAGCCGGTTTGGGCTTTCATCTGATTGCACTGCTGTCCCTGCTTATATATGGCAAGGATGATTTCAGCCCATATGATATATATCATAACTCAGCTGTTCCGGAAATCTGCGGAAAGCAGCTGGGTATTGTTACACTAACACGGCTGGATATCAGCAAGCTGCTGCTTAATAAGGATGAGGAGCTGGATTTGGTTGAGCTGCCGCCTGTTACAATTAAACCTACAAAAGCGCCGAGCAGCCCAGGCAATCAGACAACAGAGCCTGATCCAAGCGAAGAACCTACCCAGCCACTTACACCTACTCCAATTCCTATAGATACTTCACCTAATATTATGGATATAGATTTTGCAGCCCTTGCTGCCAATGAAAGCGACAGCAATATCAGGAAGCTGCATGAGTATTTTGCAACTGTGACGCCCACCAATAAAAATAAATATACAGGAATGTTCAAGGGCTATAATCTGATACAGATAACAGCGGAGGGCTTTTCACCCTATGCTGTTCATAAGGAAAAAACACCGACACTATACAAGCTGGTAAATGAGGGCTTCGTATTTAAGAATTTCTACACGGCCCTTTGGCAAACCAGTACCAGCGATGGTGAGTTTGTGGCCATGACAGGTATCATTCCTACCGGTTCAAGGAATATGTATAACGGAAGGAATAATCTCTGGCCCTTCGCCCTGGGACACCAGTTCAACCTGTTGGGAGTTACCAGCCGGGCATATCATAATCACACCTATACCTATTATGACAGGGACAAAACCCATCCCAATTTTGGTTATTTGTACAAGGGTATAGGCAACGGATTGGTTCTGGAGCATATGAATATATGGCCGGAATCTGATCTTGAGATGATACAGGCTACAGTTGACGAATTCGTTAAAGATGAGCAATTTCATGTATATTATTTGACAGTAAGCGGACATATGAACTACAGCTTTACCGGTAATATGATGTCCTACAAAAACAGGGAGGCTGTGGCCGATCTGCCCTATTCGAGTGATGTAAGAGCTTATATAGCCTGCCAGATAGAGCTTGATAAAGCTCTGGAGGAGCTGATAAGGAGACTTGAGGAAGCAGGAGTGGCTGACAGGACCGTGATTGCCTTAAGTGCAGATCATTATCCTTATGGCTGGGAAAAGGAAAAGTATGATGAGCTGGCAGGTCATGAGGTAGATCCGTATTTTGAGATTTACCGCAATAATTTTATCCTTTGGTCCAAGGGTATGACGGAAAATATTATTATCGAGGAGCCCTGCTCCAGCCTGGATATTATACCGACTCTCCTGAACCTCTTTGGCTTTAAATATGATTCAAGGCTTTTGATGGGACAGGATATTCTGTCGGATGCTCCTCCGCTTGTGATTCTTTCAAACAGAAGCTTTATAACCGACAAGATTATGTATAATACAGAGACAGGTGAGGTAACCTATCTGACAGATGAACCCTTGTCGGAGGATTATGTGGAAAACATGATAAAAACCGTAAGGAACAAGTTCACAGTGTCAAAGAATATATTAAAGCTGGATTATTACAAATATGTTTTCCCCAACTTCCCGGATGAATTTAAATAGCAGCGGCAGAATAATAAGGCAAATATTTGATATGAGCCATACTCACTTACTTGATGCAAGCCATATACACTTGATGCAGGCCATATTTGGACCGGGAAGCAAAGGCTGTATAAGGATATGAAGCCGGATATAGCCTGACAAATGTTATGGATAAATATAGCAATAAAAGCTTATTAAAATTTATTTTTTTAAATTTATACTTGCGCTAATAAAAATTATGTGTTAGTATAAATCAACAGCAAAGGCGTTGTTGTCACACAATTCCTTTGCTTTTTTATAAATTTAATAATATTTAAAATAATGTATATAACCCGCCGGGCAAGGATGGATTGTCATATAGAAGCTTTGCCTACGGTAAACTAATAGAAATTATGCTATCGGCGAAGAAGGAGACTTTATCCTGTTATGTAGCCTTTAGACAGGGATGGTGGGCCATAGACTGAGAGCCCGCCAGCGGTGATGAGCAGGATACGGAACACTCCGGAGCCCGTGGGTCGAAATAGCAGTAGGCTCATGCGTGTACACGCGTTAAGTGTGATAAAGCTGGGGAGTAAAGTTATCTCCCAACTCGGGTGGCACCGCGGGAATGAATCTCGTCCCGGAGACAGTCGTTTGTCATATTTACCGACAAATGAGTGTCTCCGGGATTTTTGTATTTATATGATTATTCCGGTTTGCAGCCGGATGCCGGAAAAGACCCGGTTGCAATGGTTTTTATAAAGTTTAAAAATATACAGGAAAGCGAGGTAATGGTATGGAATTTATTAGCGGGATTAGGAAAAAGGATTGCTGTGAGCTGAAGGATTTACTGGAAAAAAGGAGCACAGAGCCTGTAAAGCTTAATGGCTGCATACATTCCATAAGAGATATGGGAGAGTTTGCATTTGTACTTGTAAGAAAACGTGACGGGCTTGTTCAGTGTGTATTGGAAAAGGCTAATCCAAATTGTACGATAAATAATCTTAAGGAAGGTATGGCAATAGAGCTGGAGGGAGTTCTTAATCAGGAAGAGCGGGCGCCCCATGGCTTTGAAATAAGAATAGACAGGGTAAAGGTGCTTTCCGCTCCCAAGGAAGGAGCCATATTCCCCCTTCCCATTTCGAAATGGAAGATGAACGCCAGCCTGGAGGCAAAGCTTGAATACAGGCCAATATCTTTGAGAAACATCAGGGAAAGGGCTGTATTTAAAATACAGGAGGGAATTGTACGGGCCTTCAGGGAATTTTTATATTCCCAGGGCTTTACGGAAATCAGGACTCCTAAAATAGTGGCCGGCAATGCCGAAGGCGGTGCTAATGTATTTAAACTTGAATACTTTGGCAAGAAGGCATTTTTAGCCCAAAGCCCGCAGTTTTACAAGCAGACCATGGTAGGGATATATGACCGGGTATTTGAAACCGGTCCGGTGTTCAGAGCCGAGAAGCATAACACCGGCAGGCATCTGAATGAGTATACCAGTCTGGACTTTGAAATGGGCTATATAGATGGATTTGAGGAGATTATGGAGATGGAGACTGCACTCCTTTGCTTTATGTTTGATTTCCTCAGGGACAAATATGCAAAGGAATTAAGCCTGCTGGATGTAAAGCTGCCTGTGATAGAGGGGATTCCTCAGGTGCGTTTTGATGAGGCAAAGCAGCTGGTGGCTGAAAAATATGATTATAAGATACGTGATCCATATGATCTGCAGCCGGAGGAGGAGCAGCTGATAGGCAGGTATTTTAAGGAGGAGTATGACAGTGACTTTGTATTTGTAACCCATTATCCATCCAAGAAAAGGCCCTTCTATACTATGGACGATCCGCAGGATAGCAGATTTACCCTTAGCTTTGATTTGTTGTTTAAGGGTATGGAGATTACCACCGGGGGCCAGAGGATACATGACTATGATATGCAGCTTGCAAAGATGCTGGCAAGGGGTATGAATCCGGAGGATTTCAGCAATTTCCTTATGATACACAAGCATGGCATGCCGCCTCACGGCGGACTGGGCATCGGTCTGGAGCGATTTACAATGAAGCTTCTGGATGCTGCAAATGTGCGTGAGGCCACCATGTTCCCGAGGGATGTAACCAGGCTGGAGCCGTAAGGTGGTGCAGGCTTGAGCGGTAAGGTGGTGCGGGCTGGAGCCGTAAGGTGGTGCAGGCTGGAGAGGTAAGGTGGTGCAGGCTGGAGAGGTAAGGTGGTGCGGGCTGGAGCCGTATGGTGAAGGCAGGAGCCGTAAGGCAGTGCAGGCTGGAGCTGTAAAGTGGGTGAAGGCAAAAAGCGTAAGGCGGTGCAGGCAAACGCCGTAAGTGGTGCAGGCTAAAGCCTAATGGGGATATTTGCCCGGGCTTCATATATGCGATAATATTATAAATAATGTAAATCTGTAATTGGATAAGCAAGGTCTTTGCATTTGCTTAACATATGGAAAGGAATGTGATTGTGATGAAGATAACGGATCAGATCCTGCAATATACGGCAGCTCTGGCTAAGCTGACCGTATCGGAGGAGGATAAGCAAAAGCTTGCTAATGATCTTGAGCGGATTCTTGATTATATGGAAACAATGAATGATCTTGATACATCAGGAGTAGAGCCGATGTCCCATGTTTTGCCTATATATAATGTCTTCAGAGAAGATGAAGTGACAAATACAGACAGCAGGGAGCTGGTTTTGGAAAATGCTCCGAAGAAGAAGGATGGCAGCTTTGTTGTTCCCAAGACCGTGGAATAAAAGCATTGTCCGGCTTATCTGTAATATAACAAAATACAGGATGCAAAGAAAGGCGATGGTTTATTATGAAGGATATTATAGATTTGTCAGCCTTGGAGCTTGCAAAGCTGATAAAGAAAAGAGAAATTTCAGCAGTTGAAGCCACCCGGGCTCAGATTGAGGCTATTAAAGAGAAGGATTCGCAATATAACTGTTACATTACGGTATTGGAGGAGGAGGCGCTGAAGCAGGCAAGCCAGGTGCAGGAGCGCATTGATTCCGGTGAGCTTTCCGATTCATTGCTGGCAGGTGTTCCGCTGGCGGTGAAGGATAACATCTGTACAAAAAATATTAAAACCACATGCGCCTCAAAGATTCTTGAAAGCTTCAGACCGGTATATGATGCCACCGTTATAGAAAAGCTTAAGGCAGCAGGCGCCGTAATAATTGGCAAAACTAATATGGATGAGTTTGCAATGGGAAGCACTACCGAAACCTCATATTTTGGGGCGACGAAAAATCCCTGGAATCCGGAGCATGTTCCGGGTGGCTCCAGTGGCGGTTCGGCTGCGGCAGTGGCAGCAAACGAGGCCTTTTATGCACTGGGATCGGATACAGGAGGCTCCATCAGACAGCCGGCGGCATATTGCGGGATAACAGGAATAAAGCCTACCTATGGAACGGTATCCCGCTACGGGCTGATTGCCTATGCCTCCAGCCTTGATCAGATTGGTTCAATGGCCAGGAATGTTTCAGACTGTGCAGCCGCCCTTGAAATAATATCCGGACATGATCCCAAGGATTCCACCTCTGTGGCCGGAAGGGAATACAATTACACCAAGGCGCTGGTAGATGATGTGAAGGGTATGCGCATTGGCATCCCCAGGGACTACCTTGGAGCCGGACTTGACAGGGAGGTGTACTCTAGCATTCTTAAGGCTGCAGAGCTTTTCAGGAATAAGGGGGCTATAGTTGAAGAGTTTGAGCTTTCCAAGGCCGACTATGCCACACCGGCTTATTATGTTATAGCCTGTGCTGAGGCAAGCTCCAACCTCTCCCGATATGACGGTGTCAAGTATGGCTTCAGACAGCCTGATGCGGAGGGCCTGCAGGAGCTCTACAAGAAAACCAGAAGCGAAGGCTTCGGCAGTGAGGTAAAAAGAAGAATGATGATCGGAGCCTTTGTGTTAAGCAGCGGCTATTACGATGCTTATTACAACAAGGCATTAAAGGTCAGGGCTCTTATTAACCAAAGCTTCATGAAGGCCTTTGAAAGCTTTGACATTATTCTTGGTCCGGCCTCACCCATGACGGCACCGAAGCTGGGAGAGAGCCTGTCGGACCCCTTAAGGATGTATCTGTCCGACATATATACCGTATCCGTAAACCTGTCCGGCCTTCCTGCAATAAGCCTGCCATGCGGCAGTGACAGCAAGGGCCTGCCGATAGGAATGCAGCTGATTGGCAGGCATTTTGGAGAAAAGGATATAATCCGGGCGGCATACAGCTTTGAATGCGGGCTGTAGAAAGCTTTACAAAAGCTTATGTTTCTTAAAGTCTGTGCTTTTAAAACATATACTTTTTCAAAAGCTTATGCTTATAAAAACCTGTGCTTTAAAGCATTGCTTTTCTAAAGCTTATGCTTAATAAAGCTTTTGCTTTTAAGGCTTATCCTTATTAAAGCTTATTACTGAATGAAAGGGATTGATATAGATGAGATCATATGAAACGGTTATTGGTCTTGAGGTTCACGTGGAGCTTGCCACCAAATCCAAGATTTTCTGTGGATGCAGTACCGAGTTTGGTGGAGAGCCTAACACCCATGTATGTCCTGTATGCTCAGGCATGCCGGGAACCCTTCCGGTGCTTAACAAAAGCGTCGTTGAATTTGCTATAGCTGCCGGGCTGGCACTTAACTGTAATATAACCCAAAGGTGCAAATTTGACCGTAAGAATTATTTTTATCCAGATCTTCCCAAGGCTTATCAGATATCGCAGCTGTATCTTCCTATTTGCAGGGACGGTTATGTTGAGATAGAGACCCAGGCTGGCAAGAAAAAAATCAGGATACATGAAATTCATATGGAGGAGGATGCCGGCAAGCTTATTCATGATCCCTGGGATGATTGCACTCTTGTGGATTTTAATCGCTGCGGTGTGCCCCTGATAGAGATAGTCAGCGAACCCGACATGAGATCGGCGGAGGAGGCTGTGGCCTATCTTGAAAAGCTTCGTCTGATACTGCAGTATCTTGGAGTAAGTGACTGCAAGATGCAGGAGGGCTCAATGAGGGCCGATATCAACCTTTCAGTTAGGGAGGTTGGCTCCGATAAGCTGGGCACCAGAACCGAGATGAAAAATATGAACTCCTTCAAGGCCATAGCCAGGGCGATTGAGGGGGAAAGGAAGCGACAGATTGAGCTTTTGGAAAGCGGTAAAAGGGTAATCCAGGAAACCAGACGCTGGGATGACAACAAGGACACAAGCTTTGCCATGAGGACAAAGGAGGATGCGCAGGATTACCGTTATTTCCCCGAGCCGGATTTGCCGCCGGTTATTATAGATGATGAATGGATTTCATCAATAAAAGCGAGGCAGCCGGAGCTGCGGGACGCTAAAAAGCTTCGCTATGAGAATGAATTTGGCCTGCCTGCCTACGATGCGGCAATTATTACAGGCTCCAAGCATCTGGCTGATTTGTTTGAGGAAACTGTGGCAATCTGCAATAAGCCCAAGGAAGTGTCCAACTGGCTGATGGTTGAGACCTTGAGGCTGCTTAAGGAAAAGGAGATGGAGCCGGAGGAAATCAGCTATACACCGCAGCAGCTAGCCTCTGTCATAAGGATGGTCGATGAGGGCAGGATTAACAGGACTGTGGCAAAGGAAGTGTTCGAAAAGGTATTCTGTGAGGGTGTTGATCCTGAGGAATATGTAAAGGTACATGGTCTTAGCCTGGTGGCCGATGAGGAGCTGCTGAAGGAGGTAATCCGCAGGGTAATATCAGAAAATCCCCAGTCTGTAGCGGATTATAAGAAGGGCAAGGTTAAGGCAATGGGCTTTATAGTCGGCCAGACTATGAGAGAAATGAAAGGCAAGGCTGATCCGGGAAGAGTGAATGTTATAGTTAAGCAGATGCTGGATGAGCAGCTGGATTAAAGGAACCGGTTTTTTTCCATACGGCACCTGAGATTCGTTTTTACGTCAGGCACCTGTGCTCCGTGTTTACGTTTGGCATCTGTGGCTTCATTTGTAAATGGCCGGACGGCTTTTCCACTAATTGCTTTTTCTGATTGTAATGGCACTTTATCTGGTGTATAATGAAAAAAGCAATAGCAATATTTGTTAAAATAATTTAAGTTTCCCTGCAACAGATTGCTGGGAGCAGTTCCCGGAGGTGCCTAATGATAGAAAGAAGACGGACTAAGAGAATGCCCTTTTCAATGACACTGGAGATTTCAAATTTATATAAACAGGACAATGTTCGTGTTGAGAATCTGAATGCTCCGATAGAGATTGTTAATATATCCAAGGGTGGAATTGGCTTTATATCTGAAAGTATATTACCCCTGGGCTATTACTTTAATGCCAATATAAATCTATTAAATAATGAGGAGCTTTTGCGCTGTGTGATAAAAATTATCAGAAGCCAGCCTCTGGAGAATGGCAAAACCATGTACGGCTGTGAGTTTGTGGGTATGGCGGATATCCTGTCATATATATTTGATGAATATGATAAAAAAATAAGTGCCGAACAAGGTGAAGCAGCCGACAGCTGATGAAGGTTTGCGGACTACTGCTTAAGAACTGCCGACAGCTAATTAAAACCTGCCGATTGCTAATTTATATTCTCAGACAACTGCTTAGAAGAAGATTCGGCAGGACTGGCTCAGCAAAGCTTTTGTAGGTATAATTGATAAGAATTTGAGAACTAAAACTAAAGTGCAGGTCAGATAACTGATCTGCACTTTGAATTTAAATGATATTAGGTTAAACTGATATTTAGTTTTGCATTTACTTAATATGCAGGCAATAGCATCCCAGTGCCCCGTTGAATAAACATAAATAATATTAGCTCACAATTATAACAATGTATCTAGGTTCTGATATCAAAGCTGTATCTTGTGATAACCCCGTCCTGTATATCCTGCTCCAGCAGTCTTTTAAATGCGTCGGCTTCCCCCGGCTTTTCCGATACGTTTGCCGTTGCAATATAGCCCTTGCCTTGCAGGGTTTCTATAAAGTGGGGCAGGTTATCCCTGATTATGGCTGCTGCGCCGTTGTCGGCCGGGTAGAAGATGGTTTCAACCAGTTTGTCTGTCATTTTTAAATGGATATTCAGCTTTCCCAAATTGGCTGTCTCCAGATAGAGATGAACTGTCAGGCTTTGATTTTTGTCATTAAGTGCCCTTTTCCTGCTCATGACATATAAATCCGTATGAAATTGCCGATCCTTAAAATCCACAGGAAGCTGGATAAAGGCAAAGGCATTGTTCAGATCCTTCATAAACTGCAGGTTGCTTTGCATATCATCAACAGGCTCATGAAGTGCCGCCTTATCATCTCCTTCTGCAAGAGAGCTTATCAGCCTGTTGATTTCTTTAAGATCGGCCTCCAGCTGCTTGTAAAAGTCCTTGACGGATTGCTTTTGGGATATGCTGTCGGAAGCAATAGTCCATTTTTTGAAAAATGCCTTTTCAAGCAGCCTGGTGTATTCGGCTGATGTCAGCAGGCTGATTGCCTGACCGGCTTCCATGGAAGACATACTGCTTTTTATATTGCTTAAGAATTCGGCAACAGTAGCTGTTTTGTTAGCTATCCGTTCCTTTATGCCGTTAATATCCGGCGCATCCGACAGCTGTTTGAGCAGGAGAGCTGTTTCGCCATCATCCATGATTTCGGCAAGGCCTGTTGCGCCTGCGGATGAAGCTGCTTTCGCCGGCAGCTCATTTCCTTGCCCCTGTATGTCTGATGGCGTGATGCCTGCTGCCATTTCCTGTGCCGCTGAAGCTGTCTGAGACTGTGCTTTTTCACCGGCTGTTGACAGAAAAATGTCTATGAGCCTGCTGTTCACTGCAAGGGCATTTTGCAGCAAGTTTCCCTGCAGATGATCTGTACCGGCCAGGCTCGAATTAGACAACATAGGGAGATTAGCTTCAGTTGCAGTCATTTCCTGTGCCTGGGCTGCATTCAGGAGTGAGTCGCCTTCAGAGCTTATATTAATGGACTGCTCCGCACTCGTCAGGCCACCTGCGGGGGTAAGCAGATCACCGGCAGGCATATGGCTGTCGGCAGAGGCTGCCAGACTGATGTCGTGGCTGCTGTTTTGTCCGGTCATAAGTAATTTAGAAATATTTGTGCTTATATCCTTTATTTTATATAGCAGCTGATGGGTTCCCTCCAGATAAGCCTGAAATTGTTGAAGATTTTTGGCGTTGATGGGTATATTGTTTTTGTACATCAGCACCAGACATAAGGGGGATGCATTGCGGTGGCTGGCAGCCAGCCTTATAAGGGTTTGCAGTGTGTTCCTGTCTATAGACATTCTTTGGTTTAAAAGCTCTGCAACAATTGCCTTACTGCGGTCATTTATTGTTATACCTGCAGCGGTAAGGGCCTTGATGATTACGGATTCATTAGCGCTTGCACTGTCTTCGGAAGGAAGGAGCTTCAGGACAAGCTCACCTGTGCCTGCCTCCGAGACGATGAAGCTGGCCTCCTGCCCGATAGACAAAGGGTTGTCACCGGCAATCCTTGCAGTAATAACCTGATTGCCGGGTTCAACCTGTATCTTAACCTCATTGTATCTGTGATCTATAATCTGTCCCCTGATTAGCTGTCCTTCCTTTAATTCCGGCATCTTGCTCTGCTCAGCGCCGGATGAGGCTCTGCTGCGGGCAGCGTCAGCCCTGCCTGCAGGGGTTGATATTGATTTGCCGACCTTAAAACGGGAGGGTAGTGAATTATTTACATCCATAAACAGGCCTCCATTTTTATCATTAGCTGAATGGGATTAAACAGTTTCATTTCTTATAATAAACAGTTTCATCTATTAATTATATCGACAAAGTTATGTAAAATAATATATTCAATTTACAAACTAATTTATTATATATGCCAAGAGCGTAAGAAATTATTATGCTATTTGGCTAGTCTATTTATACGTTATAGCTAATGTTGGATAAATACTAAATACCCAATAGTAAAAGGTCTGAATATCGAAGTTTGATAGATTAACGCTAATCCTTAAGACCGAGTATCAGTATTTACAGATTTTAAATGCACTTATTAAGTGGAAAAATAACAAATAACCGACGTAAAGGCTTTATTGTTTTATTACCTTATGCCGGTGATGATACTATTGGCTTTAAATTGCTTTTTAAACCATACTATTTTATTTCAAATGTAATTACTGATGAAATTTTTATTTTTTGATTGCCTTCCTTATCCAGTGACATTTCCAGGTAAGCCACTGCCGTATACTGACCCTTTGTCAGGTTTTCTTTATAATAATCACTTTGATAATTTGGACTAAAGGTTAATATTTCATCTTTTGTTAAAGTTGTTTTCATTTCTATATCTGCCAAAAAACCGCCCAATGCATTTTCTTTAATCCTACTATTTCCCACAAAGTCTGGCACTTAATTTGCTTTTTGGAATTTTAGCAATCATTTTACAAACCAAATCAGCTAATCTCTTTCTTAGCCATGCTTGTAATTTATACTTGCCTTAATATATAATTGTTTAAGATTAGTAATTGCTTGATTCATATGAGGGGTTGATTTTATGGCTCTGACAGGGCGAGTGCATTCTGTGGAGAGCTTTGGCACTGTTGACGGGCCGGGTATCCGTTATGTGGTATTTATGCAGGGCTGCCCGTTAAGGTGCTGCTATTGCCATAATCCTGATAGCTGGAGTACGCAAGGAGGCAGGGAGTATAGCCCGCAGCAGCTGGTGGAGGAAATAATTAAATATAAGGCCTTTATAGATGCCAGTGGCGGCGGGGTCACCTTTTCAGGTGGAGAGCCCCTGCTTCAGGCTGAATTTATTTATCAAGCAGCCGTATTGCTTAAATCACATGGCATATCCGTTGCGATTGACAGCTCCGGCTATATCTGGAACGAGTGGGTAAGGGAAGCGGTGACAATTGCAGATTTGCTGCTTTTGGATATAAAAAGCTTTGATCCTGAGGTATATAAAAGAATTACCGGGGTGGAGCTGGCGCCTACCTTAAAAATGCTTGATTTTCTCAGAGATAACAGTATTGCCACATGGGTGCGATATGTTTTGGTTCCTGGACTCACTGATGACAAAGACAGTATAAGGAAGCTGGCTAAGCATCTTAGCAGCTATCCGAATGTAGAAAGGCTGGAGCTGCTTGCCTTTCACAAGATGGGTGAATACAAGTGGGAAAGGCTGGGGTTGGATTATAGGCTGTCGGCTACCGCTGAACCGAGCAAAGAGCTGATGCTTGAGATTAAGGATATATTTGAAGAGAATATTATTAAGGTATCGGTAAATATATAGAACTCCATAAGGTTCTATACGGGGAAGTATAGGGGAAATATATTATATTGCATTTTCTAATAAAAAGGAGACAGCAGCTTAGCACAGGAGGATACTACATATGAAGATATATCTGATAAGGCATGGACAGACGGACTGGAATCTGGAAGGAAGGTTTCAGGGCAGGGAGGATATAATGCTTAATGCCACAGGATTAGCTCAGGCAAGAGAATGCGGACAGGCTCTGGCAGGAGAGAAATTTAAGGCGGTTATAACAAGTCCGCTTATAAGAGCAAGAAAAACGGCAGAGATTATTGCTGAAATTGTTCAGGCTGAGGATTTTATTGTGGATGAGGCCATTACCGAACGGGATTTTAAATCCGTATCCGGTATGACCCGGGAGGAGAGGGAGGCCTATTATGCTTCCGGTGGAATAGATGATAAGGAGCCCTTTGAGGACTTATGCAATCGTATGATTGACGGTATCAAAAAATACAGACTCAGCTATTACAACAATAACATAATCATGGTATCCCACGGAGCTTCAATAAACAGTGTCCTTTCGGTACTTAGCGGGGGCGAAACAGGTACAGGTAAGCTTTGGCTGAAAAACACCTGCATTAATATAATCGATTGTGACAGAGAGGGAAATCTTAAGCTGGAGCATGTAAATCTGAGTGCAAAGGAGTATATGGCTTTGAAAAGAGTAACGCCGGGCAGCTAGTGCCCGGTGTTTTGTTATGGAAATTGCGCAGCAAGCGAAATTAATTTACATGAAAGGAACAGAGGTCGAAGTAAATTAAAAAATGCGAAAGATATGAAACAGAAAGTGAAACGATATTCACAGAAATGAAGCAGAAAGCAAGAAATGAAACACAAATGAAACAGAAATCCAATTCTTCTTGTTGACAAAAAAGGTAAAATATACTATAATAATTTTTTGTTGGTTTGGCCCGTAATAAATCACTGATAATTATTTAGTACCGCTTGGCAAGATATTTGCTTCAAATATTACTACCAGGAGGATATCATGATTAAAGTAGAACACATCTGCAAGACCTACAAGGTCAGTCGTCGTAACGCGGGCTTTTCTGAAGCTTTCAAAGCATTTTTCCACAGACAGTACGAATATATCCATGCGCTTGATGACATTTCCTTTACGATTGATGATGGAGAGATGGTTGGATATATCGGACCCAATGGGGCGGGTAAAAGCAGCACCATAAAAATTATGAGCGGCATTCTTACCCCTGATAAGGGCAGCTGTATTATTGACGGAAGAATTCCCTGGAAGGATCGGAAGGCTCATGTCAGCCAAATAGGCGTTGTATTCGGTCAGCGTTCCCAACTATGGTGGGATGTTCCCGTAATTGATTCATTTGAGCTGCTAAAGGATATATACAGAATTCCGGCTCAGCAGTACAAAAAAAATCTTGACGAGCTTGCTTCTCTGCTGGAACTGGGACAGATTATGCGTACACCTGCAAGGCAATTGTCTCTCGGACAAAGGATGCGCTGTGAGATAGCCGCGTCCTTGCTGCACAGTCCGAGAATTCTTTTTCTTGATGAGCCTACAATAGGCCTGGATGCGGTTTCCAAGATAGCTGTGAGGGATTTTATACTTGAGCTGAATAAAAAGCATGGGACAACCGTTATTCTTACTACCCATGATATGCAGGATATTGAGACCCTGACCAGGCGAATTATACTTATCGGAAGGGGAAGGATTTTGCTGGACGGAAGCCTGGAGGACATAAAAAAGCAGGCCTCTGGCAATAAAAGGCTGACGGTGGAATACAGGGGTGAAGATATTGCCTTGTGTGACGGTATGACAGTTCACTCCAGCAGCAAAAACATTATTACATTTGATATTGATGTTAACAGGCTGCCGGTATCGGATGCCGTCAGCTTCATATCAAATCAGGTGGAGATTAAGGACATTTCTGTTGAAGGGGTTTCCATAGATGAACTGGTGGCCCAGCTGTACAAAAAATACAGGATATGACTTGTCTAAAGCTTCCTTTAGTGCATTTCTTTGAACTTGAATATGAGGAGGTGTTTAAGCTGTGCTAATCAGTGTTAAGGCTGGCCGCTTTCAGAAATACATAACTTTTTTCAGAATGAGATTTATAGGCGGCCTGCAGTATCGGGCGGCTGCACTTGCAGGAGTGGTGACCCAGTTTGCCTGGGGGAGCTTGGAGCTGCTGGTATATCGGGCCCTGTATGAGATGAGTCCGGAAGCTTTTCCAATGTCTATTAAGGAGCTGTCGGCGTATATCTGGCTCCGACAGGCTCTGTTAACCCTCTTTATGCCCTGGTACTATGATAATGATATATTTGCCTCCATTAGGGATGGCAGTATAGCCTATGAATTAAGCAGACCCGTCAATATTTATTATATGTGGTTTACCAGAGCTATGGCCGGAAGGCTGTCCAGAATGATTTTGCGCTGTTTGCCGATTGTAGTTGTGGCTGTATTCGTTCCTGAGCCATACGGCTTGCGCCTGCCAAAAGACGTATTCTGCGCCCTCTGCTTTCTTGTGACAGCTTTTGTGGGGTTAGTTGTTGTAGTGGCCTTTAGTATGCTGATATATATATCGGCATTTTATACGGTTTCAACTGACGGATTAAGATATTTGTTTTCACCTGTGATAGAGTTTATGGCAGGAAGTTTAATCCCCATCCCCTTTATGCCGGAGGGGGTAAAGCGGATAGTTGAAATTCTTCCCTTTGCTTCAATGCAGGATATTCCCTTGCGGGTTTATTCGGGTAATATGGCAGGAAGAGAGCTGCTAATCAAAGCAGGTCTTCAGCTGTTTTGGGCTGTGGCCCTTATAATAATTGGCAGGCTCTGGGTGCATTTTGCTATTAAAAGAGTAGTAGTGCAGGGTGGCTGAGGAGGTGCTTCTATGAGACTGTACGTAAAATTTTTAGGGTTGCATCTTAAGGCGGCTCTCCAATATAAGCTGTCATTTGCCTTATCGGTCCTATCCCAGATTCTTGTGTCATTTAACACCCTGCTGGGTATTCTCTTTATCTTCAACAGATTTCACAGGATTAAGACATATAGCTTAAGCGAGGTGTTGCTCTGCTTTTCAATTATATTAATGCCATATGCGCTTGCCGAGGTTATTATGCGAGGCTTTGATACCTTTGCAAGCACAATAGGAAATGGTGAGTTTGACAGGATATTGCTTCGTCCGAGAGGCGTTCTGCTGCAGGTAGTATGCAATAAGGTGGGCTTAAATAGATTTGGCAGATTGCCGCAGGCTGTTCTAATGCTGGCATATGGGATCGCCAAATCGGGAATTGTCTGGGACAGACTAAAGATAATTGCCCTGATATTAATGATATTTGGAGGCTTTATAGTATTTTGCTGTATCTTTGTCATATATGCAAGCCTCTGCTTTTTTACTCTTGAGGGGCTTGAATTTGTAAATGTACTGACGGACGGTGCCAAGGAGCATGGAAAATATCCTCTGGATGTATATGGCAGGAGGGTGGTTAAGTTCTGCACCTATATAGTGCCCTACAGCCTCTTCCAGTATTATCCCTTCCTTTATCTGACCGGAAGGACCGATACGGCATGGTATGTATTCCTTCCCTTGCTTACATCAGGCTTTATTGTACCCTGCCTCCTTTTATGGAGATATGGATTAAGGCATTATAAATCAACAGGTTCGTGATGGTAAAGAAAAAAGCAGAAAAGAGGATTTAATGCGGGGAAGATAAAAAAATAAGTTGTCAGAAGAATCTGACAACTTATTGCTGTTTCTTGGCACAACTACAGTATATAGCTTAACACATTTCAAATAAAAAGTCTAGTAAAAATTTTTTTGTTATGTAAGATCAATATCAGACAGAAGCCGCGGCTGTCAGTTACACTTAATAGCCTGAAAGGAGAATTAACATGAGCAAGCCTGATTTTTGGCCAGAGCAAGAGGCAATAATGCAGCCAATGGAGCAGCAAGGCCGGCAGCAGAAGGATTTGGCCGCTGACAGATTGATAGAGGAAAAGCATCTTGAGGAATGTATAAAGGTAATCCAAAGCAATATTGACAGCTATGAGCAAAAGTACAGAATAATCAGCGCAGAAACTAAGGAGATGTATGACAATTACAGGTCGGACAATCCTGAGCTGCATAATGAACTGTCGGTAGGGCTTGATATGAAAAGCATGCTGGAACGGATTCTAAGCAGAAACATGATGGCTGTAAAAAAGCCCTATTTTGGCCGCATTGATTATCAGGAAACAGACAGCGGCGACAGCTTTTGCCTGTATATCGGCAAGCAGGGCGGATGGAAAGGCAAAGGCCGCTTCCGGAAAAAATAAAAACAGCAAGCCTGATGATATTGAACAGATTGAGGAGGAATTTGAAAGCATTTTATTTACAAAGGGGGTTATGGTGCTTCCGATATATATGACAAAGGGCCTGGAGTTTGATGCGGTAATACTCTGGAATCCGGATGATGAAAGCTACCCGGTAAATGATGCGGATGCAAAGCTTTTATATGTAGCGGTTACGCGAGCCCTCCATGAGCTGTATATTCTATACAAAGGAAAGCTCTCCGGTCTGCTGGAATAAAACCAACCCGCTGAAATAATATATTGTATCAATATTATATATAATTCATAAAATTTAATTATTATTGCTATTGACAAGATGTGCAGTTATTAATATAATAGAAAAGTACTTTGCAAATGGGATCTTAGCTCAGCTGGGAGAGCATCTGCCTTACAAGCAGGGGGTCATAGGTTCGAGCCCTATAGGTCCCATTTATACTAAAGTATTTTTCTGTGGCGAAGTAGCTCAGTTGGCGAGAGCATGCGGTTCATACCCGCAGTGTCGGCGGTTCAAATCCGTCCTTCGCTATTAATAATCTGAACAAACCCGCATAAACCAGGTGTTTATGCGGGTTTGCTGTTTTATACAGGATAAAATGCTAGAATGGCTTTCTTATTTGTAAGCCATATTGTATAATGTAAGAGGTCATAATAAGCTGGTATACTAATCCTGACCGAATATCTGTGTATACAGGATGAGGCAGCGATTATAGGACAGTAGTGATTATGATTAACGAATAAGCAAGTGCCTCATGCTTTGGTATATTTTAATTTGATATTTGCAAAACAAAAGGTACTGGTTAATACAAAAATGAAAGGTACGGGTTAATATATGAGAATTGGTTCAGGCTATGATGTTCATAGATTGGCAGAAGACAGGGAGCTGATCCTTGGCGGAGTTAAAATTCCTTATGAAAAGGGGCTGCTGGGACACTCGGATGCTGACGTGCTGGTACATGCCATAATGGATGCTTTGCTGGGAGCTGCTGCCCTTGGGGATATTGGAAGGCATTTTCCGGATACCGATCCTGCGTACAAGGGTGCGTCAAGCATAGAATTATTAAAAAGGGTAAAAGGGCTGATAGAGGATAAGCTATACCTTATAGAAAATATCGATGCAACAATAATAACACAAAAGCCCAAGCTTGCCCCCTATATACCGGAAATGGTAAAGAATATAGCACAGGCTCTTGAAATAGAGGAGGACAGGGTGAATGTCAAGGCCACCACGGAGGAAGGCCTGGGCTTTACCGGAGAAGGGCTGGGTATAGCAGCAAATGCAGTTTGCCTGCTGGATGAGATGATGAATCATCAGTTTGATGTTACGCCAAGGACGGCGGCGGATGCTGCCTGCTTCGGCTGCAACGGCTGCTTTAAAAAAAGGTAAAGCATACCTGTGGCAGTGTTTATTTAGGCAATATGCTATTGGCTGTTTATTTAGGCAATCCTGTTTATTTAGGCAATCCGCTATTGACAAAATTGTCAATGATGCATAGAATAAGCATATATAATGAAATATAAATTATGGAATAAAGCTATGAACGGAAGAGTAGCCCATAGCATAGTAACAGAGAGAGAATGTCACCGGCTGAAAGCATTCTTTACGACGATATGGGTGAAGTGCATCCGGGAGCTGGTCCGGTGAGACGCCTAGTTTAGCCGGGCACGGTCACAGCCGTTACCTGTTTGAGATATATGCCTGTATTATATATCTGAAGAACATAATCGGGCATATAATTAGAGTGGAACCGCGTATTAACCGCCTCTAAATGCTAGAGGCGGTTTTTTAATGTACATATTTATATACATAAGCCTTTTTGGCTTATGCAAGGCGGCAAAGGCCGGATTTGCCAAACAGGGCATAACAGGCAAGCGTCCGGGTTTATAGTTTGCCTTTAAGCCATAGCCGGCCAGACAGGCCTAATGCATTCAACATACATAAAGCTAAGTATAGTCACAAACATAAGGCTTAAGTATACCCAGGCACAGATGTTTTTAATATTGCTGACCTGATGCAAATCGTTCGGCTTATAAGAAAGGTTAGGTGATTGTATGGGTTTAATTAAATATATTAAGGAAGAGATGCAGATAATAAAGGAACGGGACCCTGCGATAAAGACCCCTCTTGAGGTCTTTCTCTACCCAAGCTTTAAGGCAATAATCCGTTACAGGATTGCCCACTGGCTTTATAAAAGGAAGCGCTATTTCCTGGCCAGATGGATTTCCCAAAGAGCAGTCAGAAAAACCGGAATTGAGATACATCCGGGGGCTACAATAGGGAAGGGCCTGTTCATAGATCATGGTCATGGAGTCGTTATTGGTGAAACAGCCATAATCGGTGACAATGTAACCCTCTATCAGGGAGTTACCCTGGGAGGAACAGGCAAGGAGAAGGGAAAAAGGCATCCGACCATAGGAAATAATGTTATGATAAGCGCCGGAGCAAAGGTGCTGGGTTCATTTACAATCGGAGAAAATTCCAAAATAGGAGCCGGCTCTGTGGTGCTGCAGGAGGTGCCGCCCAATTCGACTGTGGTGGGTGTTCCGGGAAAAGTCGTTAAGCAAAACAATGTGAGAATACCCAGGGAAGACCTGGATCAGGTACATTTGCCGGACCCGGTGCAAAAAGAGATAAACAGCCTCAGAGAAGAGAACAGCTGTATAAAAAACGAGCTGAAGGAGCTGTATAGCAGACTGGAGCAGATAGAAAGGAAATTGAACGAAAAAGAAAAGATGGCGGAGGAAGAGCAATGAAAATTTACAATACCCTTACTAAGAAAAAGGAAGATTTTATACCCATTGAGGAAGGAAAGGTCCGAATGTATGTGTGCGGACCCACAGTCTATGATTATATCCATATAGGCAATGCAAGGCCGGCCATTATATTTGACGCTGTAAGAAGATATTTTGAATACAAGGGCTATGAGGTTAACTATGTCAGCAATTTTACCGATGTGGATGACAAAATAATTAAAAGAGCAAATCAAGAGGGAGTCAGCGCTTCCGAGATTTCGGAGCGCTATATAAAGGAATTCATTAAGGACAGGGATGCCCTTAATATCCGCGAGGCCACCTATCATCCCAAGGCAACTGAAGAAATTGACGGAATGATTGAGATGATAGAAACCCTGATAAAAAAGGGCCACGCTTATGAGAAGAACGGAACCGTGTTTTTCAGAACCAGAAGCTTTAGTGATTATGGTAAGCTTTCCAAGAAAAATATAGATGATCTGGAGGCGGGAGCCCGTATTGCTGTGGATGAGGAAAAGGAAGATCCCATGGATTTTGTACTTTGGAAGCCAAAGAAGGAAGGGGAGCCTGCATGGCCTTCACCCTGGGGCGAGGGCCGTCCCGGCTGGCATATTGAGTGCTCGGTAATGAGCCGCAAATATCTGGGCGAGCAGATTGATATTCATGCAGGCGGAGAGGATCTAATCTTCCCTCATCATGAGAACGAAATAGCACAGAGCGAAGCCGCCAACGGCAAAGAATTTACCAGGTACTGGATGCACAATGCATTTTTAAATATTGACAATAAGAAAATGTCAAAATCGGAGGGTAATTTCTTTACCGTGCGTGAAATCTGCCAGCAGTATGATCCCCAGGTGCTGCGTTTCTTCATGCTGAATTCACATTACCGCAGCCCATTGAATTTCAGCAGGGATTTAATGGAGGCTGCAAAGAACTCACTGGAGAGAATTGTGACGGCGGTTGACCAGCTGGAGTATTATAAGGAAATCGTAAATAAGGATAAGTCATTAAGCGAGGAAGAGAGCAAGGTAATAAAGGAAGCAGATGGATTCGTGCAGAAGTTCATGGATGCCATGGACGATGACTTTAATACTGCAGATGCAATAGCAGCCATATTTGAGCTGGTTAAGCTGGCAAATATCAGCTGCAGCGCTGACAGCAGCCTTGAGCTTGTGGACACCATCAGTGATAAGATCTGCAGCCTCTGCGACATCCTTGGAATTATAGTCAAAAAGGAAAAGGAGCTGCTGGATGAGGAAATAGAAAGCCTTATTCAGGAGCGGCAGGAGGCCAGGAAAAGCAAAAACTTTGCCCGTGCCGACGAAATCAGAGAGCTGTTGCGCCAGAAGGGTATTGTGCTTGAGGATACCAGAGAGGGTGTAAGATGGAAGAGAGTTTAACAGGCAATATGTACAATTTGGCGGATGAAAAAAATCAGGCAGATGAAAAGAGCCAGTCAAATGATATGAGCCAGACAGAAGAAAAGTGTCAGACAGATGAAAAGTATCCGGCTGTTCAAAACAGTCAGCAAAATCCAAGTTATCTTAGCTTTAGCGGATATATCAAAAGGGCCTTTAAGCTGCCGGATAACGACATCAGGACCTATTCACCCCTGACACTTGCCTTTATTGGCGATTCGGTTTTTGATTTGATAATCAGAACCTATGTTGTAGAGAGCGGAAATGCCCCTGTAAACAAGCTGCATCACCGTTGCTCAAAGCTTGTTCAAGCCGGAGCCCAGGCTCAGCTTTTCCATACCGTCAAGGATTTACTTACCGAGGAGGAAATGGCTGTGTTTAAAAGGGGACGCAATGCAAAATCCTTCACAACGGCCAAAAATGCAGGCCTTCTTGAATACAAAACAGCTACCGGAATGGAAGCGCTGATAGGCTATCTCTATCTTACCAACCGCATTGACCGGATTATGGAGCTGATGCAGCATCATATATCAAGTACAGACAATGAAGGCTGAGACAAAGGCATCTTCTTATGACAGACTAAAGCATAAGAGGATGCCTTTTATACAGCATGAAGGTATAAAGAGTTTTCTGTTACAGAAAACAGTTGCAGAAAACAGTTATAGAAAGCAGTTGATGAAAACGGTTATAGAAAACAGCTACAAAAAGCAGTTCTAGAAAAACAGTTGTGGAAAAACAGTTGTGGAAAAACAGCCCTATAAACTGCTGCAGAAAGCTGGTTTGAAAGTTATTCGGAAAACTGTTGTAAAAAGCTGTGCAGATAAAGTCTAATGATAGAACCGATAAGTATTATTTTTCGTCTAATTATAAAGAGGAAAAATAATCATATTAAAATAGCCATAAATATGGTAAAATATTACTGGTTAATTAACAGCAACCATGGCAGCAGATAAAGATGCATCATTTACATAATTTATATAATCCCTAAATAATGCTTTTATTTGATGCCTGCTAAGAGAGAATGCAAATCCATTATGAAAGGAATGGTGAGTTATGAAAAGAAACAGGCTCCTGTTAGCGCTTACATCTCTGCTAATTATTTTGGCAATTACCACATCAGCCTGCGCCAGCAAAAAGGCTGATTATGAAGGCCGCAGCGGTAGCTCCGGACAAAATTATTATAATTATGCCTATGATGAAAACGATACAGGCTCAACCTCAAGCGACAAGGCTGAGGAGAAGCCGGCCGGATTTGGCAGTGAAAAGTTTCAAAGCACTGCAGCAGAGCCGGTGCAAAGCCAGGATAAGATAATACGCACCTTTAATCTTACTATTGAGACAATGGAATTTGACAGTCTGATTAGCAGGATTGAATCAGAGATAAGCAGACTGGGTGGCTATGTGGAAAGCTCCAATATCAGCGGCAAACGTTATTATGACAGCGGCGCCAGACATGGCAGTATTGTGGCCAGGGTTCCAAGCGATAGGGTGGATGAGTTTGTAAATATCGTAGGAGATAACGCCAATGTTGTAAACAGTCAGAAATCCAGCACGAATGTTTCACTTGAATATATCGATACCGAAAGCAGGATAAAAGCATTAAAAATAGAGCAGGAAAGACTTTATGCCATATTGGAGAAGGAGCTTAACCTGGAAAATATTATTACTCTGGAAAGCCGTCTGAGTGACATACGCTATGAGCTCCAGAATTATGAAAGTAAGCTCAGGTATTTTGACAATCAGGTGACCTACAGCACCGTTACCATGAATATATATGAGGTTGAGAAGCTGTCTCCCAAGGTGGAGATTAAGCAGTCTATAGGTACTAGAATAAAAAATGGCCTCAGCGATACCTTTTATAATATAACGGAAGGCTTCAAGAATTTCATTGTATGGTTTGTGGTCAATCTTCCCTATATACTGATATGGGCAATAATTATAGTAATTGCAATTCTGCTGCTACGCAGACTCATAAGAGGTTTAAATCCATATGGGGAGCCAAGGAAAAAGAACGGCAACAAGGGTAAGAGGATGGACAATAAGCCGGAGATTGACCCTGATAATCTGGAGGATACCGGTGAATATACTGAAGAGGATAATATCGAAGAGGATAGCAAAAATCAATAAATTGACTAAGAAATCTGAACCAGTAATCTGACCGTCATGAATGAAACTCGTTTGTCGAAGCATATCATGAGAAAATGGACTGGAGAAGAAGATTAGAAAAAGCGAATAAGAAAAAAATTAGTAAGCATATAGGAAAAGGAATAGCCAAAAGCGATCATAAAAACGAATATTTAAACGAGTATAAAAAGAAATTTATAAAACGAGTATAAACGCCTGGGGAAACATAGCCTGTCAACCCAGGCGCTTTTACATTCTTTTATGTTTTCTGTTTTTGAATTATGTCCAATTGACTCACTGTAATTTCTCCGATGGGATCATTAGCTTTCTTCGATGGATTCATTTGCTAACTTTGATGGATTTATTAGCCTTCTCCGATTGATTCATTGGTTTTCTCTGATGGATTTATCATATTTTCTCTGGTGGATTTATTTGATATCCGGAATAATAATTAGCCCACCGGTCAGACGAAGCCTTCTTATCGTCATATTTCCGGCAAAAGACAGACAAAACGATGTCAACAGAGGCAGCTAATTGCAGCTATATCAGTCGTCTTATCGGAATATAGATTATGAGGGCAATCACTGTCAATAAAAAAACAGGTAAAATATGTATATTCCATGCTACAATAATTCAGCAAGAATATAATGCTGGAATTAGATTTAAATACCCGTATTAAATTAGTTCGGCTTTAAGTTAGTTCCGGGAAAAAATAATTCCGGATAATGATATATTTCATGATATAAATTCCGGCTAATAGATTAACTACGGGATTAAAATATCGGGATATACTAAAAGGACTATATACAAAAAGCAGGAAGGATGTGGAGTAGGATATGAAAAGCTTGTGCTTTTGCCTGATTATTGTATTTGCTCTGTACAGGGCTGATTTCAGGGCCTGTCCGGGGGTTTTTGACCTTTTGCAAAAAAGCTGTGAAGGATACAGTGACAAAGCAGAGGCTGTTGTGATTGCTAAAGCTGCTGTATATGCTGAAGCTGTTGCCAATTTAGAAAATACTAAGCATTTGGAAAGAGACAGATCAAAGGATTCTGCTACCGGAGAGCTATGCAAAGAGATGGAAGAGGCATGTGAGCTTACTATGAAGGAAGCATATGAGCTTACTGCGATGGAGGCTCTGGACTTGGTAAAGGAAGGATATGCTGCGAATTTTGAAAGGTACTATATTACACAGGATCATGCCTTATACTGCTATAAGCTGCCTGATGCCCAGTTGTATCTGGCATATGAAGGCTTTGGCAGCACAGAGGATGAATATCTGATACATCTGTATGAATTTGTAGTTGATGATCCTGAAAGCGGTATTGGCCACTGCTATAGCTATGCCTGGTACAGCGTAGACAAAAAAACAGGCCGCATATATGTATACGAGCCATAAAAATGAGCCCCAGAAAATCCCCAAGAAAACGCAAAAGAAGAGCATACTATTTGCTCTTCTGACATTGTGTTATATGCTTTTTTATAGCTTCAAAGCTGTCCTTGCTCAGGACATGCTCAATTCTGCAGGCATCCTCAGTTGCTGTTTCCTTGTCTACACCCAGATCCATAAGCCACTGTGACAGGAGGGTGTGTCTTTCATACATGTTTTCTGCAATAACCTTTCCCTGATCCGTCAAGGTGATATATCCATCACTATCCATTGAAATATATCCATGTTCCCGGAGGTTTTTCATGGCAACGCTGACACTGGGCTTGGCAAAATCCAGCTCATTCACTATATCAATAGACCGCACATGACTGTTCTTCAAGGATAAGATATAAATGGTCTCAAGATAATTCTCTGCGGACTCCTTGATTTTCAAATCACCATCTCCTTGCAAGGAATATAGTATTAAGCTTATAATAGCATACAATTATTTGAAATGCAAATTGATTAATTTCTTCAATATAGCACATGATATTTTTACCTATGAAAATTTTGATAAAAGATCTTGACAATACGAGTTAGTCTATGCTAACTTAAAAGTAGTTAGGAATAACTAACCAAATATTATATTTTATTGAAGGTCAGTATATATTTTATTATAAAATATTCAAGGAGTGTGGATTATGCCCCTGACAATGGCTAATACCGGTGAGAAAAACGCTATCAAAAAGATTGGCGGCAAGGAGGAAGTAAGGAAGTTCCTTGAGAGCCTGGGCTTTGTGGTTGGAGGAATTGTAACCGTAATCACAAAGAACAATGGAAATGTTATTGTAAATGTAAAGGACTCGCGTATTGCTATAAGCAATGAGATTGCCAATAAGATCATTGTTTAAAATAAAGGTTTCTGAAAGGAGATAGCATTATGTCAACACTAAGGCAGGCGGCTTGTGGCAGCAGCGTCAGGGTTGTTAAGCTGCATGGCGAGGGCGCAACAAAGCGGCGCATTATGGATATGGGAATAACCAAAGGGGTGGATATATATGTACGTAAGGTTGCCCCGTTGGGAGATCCGATTGAGGTTACCGTACGTGGCTATGAGCTTTCAATAAGAAAAGCGGATGCTGAATTGATTGAAGTTGAAGCAGTATAAGACAAAGCTGTGCGGCAGAGGAGAAGTTCTCTGCATATTATTTGGACTGGAGTTAGTCTATACTAACCACTTATTATAATGGAGGAATAAGCAATGTCGATAAAAATAGCACTCGCTGGCAATCCAAACAGCGGAAAAACAACCTTGTTTAATGCCCTGACCGGTTCCAACCAGTTTGTCGGAAACTGGCCGGGTGTAACGGTTGAGAAAAAGGAAGGAAGGCTTAAAAGCGATAAGGAGGTTATAATAACCGACCTTCCGGGAATTTACTCCCTCTCTCCATATTCTCTTGAGGAGGTAGTATCAAGAAATTACCTGATTGGTGAACGGCCGGACGCAATACTTAACATTGTTGACGGTACCAATCTTGAACGCAACCTCTATCTTACCACACAACTGCTGGAGCTGGGTATACCGCTTGTAATTGCCATCAATATGATGGATCTTGTAAAGAAAAACGGCGATATTATAGACACTGAGGCTCTCTCAAAGGAGCTGGGCTGTCCGGTAGTGGAAATAAGCGCCCTTAAGGGCACAGGAGTAGCTGAAGCAGCCCTCATGGCGGTAAAGCTGGCCAAGGAAAGGAAGCCGCTAGCTGTCCGGCATAAATTCAGCAACGAGCTTGAAGCTGCTCTCTCGGAAATAGAGAGTATGCTGGGAGATGAAATAGCGGATGAGCAGAAGCGTTTCTTTGCCATCAAGCTCTTTGAACGGGATTCAAAGATAGCTGGTCAGATGAAAAATGTTCCTGATGCCCGCCGGATTATTGAATCGGCCGAAAAGGCATTTGATGACGACAGCGAAAGCATTATGACAAACGAGCGCTATACATACATATCATCCATTATAAAAGCCTGCTACACCAAAAAGAGGAGAGGCCAGATGACCAGCTCCGATAAAATAGATCAGATCGTTACAAACCGGTTCCTGGCATTGCCTATATTTGCACTGGTTATGTTTGCGGTGTATTATATATCTGTAACAACAGTTGGTACATGGGCAACAGACTGGGCCAATGACGGTGTATTCGGTGAAGGCTGGAGCTTCTTTGGACTTGAGCTGCCCGGTATTCCGGTTCTGGCAGAGAATGCCCTGAATGCGCTTGGTACAGCCGACTGGTTAAACAGCCTGATACTTGACGGTATAGTCGCCGGTGTAGGCGCAGTGCTGGGCTTTGTACCCCAGATGCTGATACTGTTCTTCTTCCTTGCCTTCCTTGAGGCCTGCGGCTATATGGCCAGAGTAGCCTTCATTATGGACAGGATTTTCCGCAAGTTCGGTTTATCAGGCAAATCCTTCATACCGATACTGATTGGTTCAGGCTGCGGTGTACCGGGAGTTATGGCATCAAGAACCATTGAAAACGATCGTGACAGAAGAATGACCATAATGACCACAACCTTCATACCCTGCAGTGCAAAGCTGCCGATAATTGCTATGATAGCAGGTGCCCTTTTCGGTGGAGCCTGGTGGGTGGCGCCCAGCGCATATTTTGTGGGTATTGCCGCCATAATCGTCTCAGGTATTATCCTGAAAAAAACACAGCTGTTTGCAGGTGATCCCGCTCCCTTTGTAATGGAGCTTCCTGCATATCATTGGCCCACTGCAAAGAATATTTTCCGCAGCATGTGGGAGAGGGCTTCCTCCTTTATCAAGAAAGCCGGAACGATTATTCTGCTGTCATCAATTCTACTGTGGCTATTAATGAGTCTGGGTGTTGCAGACGGCAAATTCGGCATGGTTGAGGAGCTTAATGACAGCTTATTATCCTACTTCGGAAATGCGATTGCCTGGATATTTGCCCCGCTTGGCTGGGGAAAATGGGAGGCGGCCGTTGCAACGATTACAGGACTGATAGCGAAGGAAAATGTAGTAGGTAGCTTTGGTGTGTTATATGGTGTGGCAGAGGTGGCTGAGGATGGAGTTGAAATCTGGGATATGATGGCTGCAAGCTTCACCAGTGTGGCTGCTTACTCCTTCCTGGTATTTAACCTTCTGTGCGCTCCATGCTTTGCGGCAATCGGCGCTATCAAGAGGGAGATGAACAATGCCAGATGGACCCTCTTTGCCATCGGTTATCAGACCGGATTTGCTTATATGGTATCCCTTTGCATTTATCAATTTGGTACTCTTGCCACAGCTGGCAGATTCGGAATAGGAACTGTTGTTGCAGTGGTAATACTGGCGGGTATACTTTTTATGCTTTTCAGGCCTGCCAGGGGTCATATGCCTGGCAAAAGGGCTGTTTCAAGAATTTAAAGGTTAGCAGCCATAAATAAAGGAGGAATGGGCATGCTTTCATTTATAAGTGAAAATCTTTCAACAATAATTGTATCACTGATTATCCTGGCCATTGTTGTACTTATTTTAATCAAGCTGGTTAGAGACAAAAAGAAGGGCAAATCCTGCAGCTGCGGGTGTAGCTGCAGTAACTGCCCAAGCTCTTCAATATGTCATCGCTGACTAAAGTACTATCTTTGACCATTTTCCGCCGGAGAAGCGTATGTAGCTTAACACCATGCGGAAGCACTGATCAATAATCAGGCTGATCCAGGCTCCATACAGGCCCAGGCCCATTGGGTAGCATAAAAGCCAGGCGGCAAAAGGTCGTACAAGGCCTATGCTGATTAATGAAATTTTAGCCACATATCCGGTGTCTCCTGCTCCCCGCAGGCAGCCAAAGAGCACAACTTGTGAGGTCTGCATGTGAGTGCCCATGGCAGCCAGTATCATGATATTTGCTCCAAGTGCTATTATCTCATCATTGTCGGTGTAAAGAGACACCAAAAGGCTTCTTCCGAAAAGAAACACAAAAAAGATAACAGTTGAAATCATAAATGCAATTCGTTGACCGGTTTTTCCATACATCATGGACAAATCCGGTCTTTTTGCGCCCATATTTTGACCAACCAGGGATGAGGCCGCCACCGACAGTCCGTCACCGAAGCAGAAGGACAGCATCAGAATATTCATGCATATGATGTGGGTTGCATATACATTTTCACCCAGTTTGGCAACGATGGTCGAATAGGCAAGAAAACCAATTCGCACGAAAACCTGTTCCACAAGAGCGCTGCTGCTTATCTTGGTTATGGGCCACAATACATCAGGCTTAAGGGACAGGCCTGCTTTATAAAAAAAGCTGAGATAGCCATTCCTGCGAAAGAGGGTGGAAAGAGAAATTAAAAAGGCCACAGCCGCGCCCATGGCGGTGGCTATTGCTGCGCCGGCAATCTCCAGTCGGGGGAAAATACCTATTCCGTTAATCAGCAGATAGTTGAACACTATATTTACCAGGTTGCTGCTTATATTGGTTGTCATTGATATCTTGGTTTTTCCGCAGCCCCGGTGCGCTGCATTGATTGTAAGGTTCAGTGCCTGAAAGGGGATTGATATCATGAGAATTTTCATATATGTAATGGCATCATTTAGATAGGACTCCTCTGCTCCTACAAACTTAAGGATTGGCCTGGCAAAGGTAAAGCCGATAAATGACATAAGGGCTGACAGGAGGGCACAGATGATTATGCCTGCCCGCAGGGTACGGTTTGCTCCTTTTTGGTCCTGCTGGCCTTTTCGGCGGGCGACAATTGCCGTAACACCTACATTAAGGGAAAAAATCATTGCCAGTGATATAAACTTAGGCTGCGTTGTTATTCCAACCGCAGCAATTGCTCCTTTACCCAGAGTACCTACCATGATGGTATCGACAGAGCTAATCAAAGCGACTAAGAATGCCTCCAACGCTGATGGCCAGGCTATTTTTATGAAATTTCTGTACGCCTCCTTGCTTGAAGGGAGTGTACCGATAATCTGGTCCTTTTTCAGCATGCTGTCAACAGAGAAAAATTTGGCGAGCGAAAGCAATTTGCCCATCTCCTTTAGTGTAAAAGACTTATGGCTATTTTATCATTAATCCGGATGAAATCAATGGGAAAAATTAATCTGATCTTGGCGTATCTGATATTTGGCAGGATTATAATGGCATATATGGTATGATTTTAATTTTTTATGGTCACTGCCTTGCTTATATATTATAATAATAATTGGTTATTATAAGGATTGATTGGAAGTTATTTTCCTGTACAGGTAATATAAAGCTATTTCCTGTGCAAAAAATATATGATTACAGCTAAAGGAGGTATTATTTATGTCGACACCCCATAATGAAGCCAAACCTGGTGATATAGCAAAAACCGTTCTTATGCCCGGAGATCCTTTGAGGGCGAAATTCATTGCAGAGACTTATCTTGAGGATGTCAGCTGCTTTAACAGGGTAAGAAATATGCTCGGTTTTACCGGATATTATAAGGGAAAGAAAGTATCGGTCATGGGCGGCGGAATGGGTATGCCGTCTATAGGCATCTACTCATATGAGCTTTTTAACTTCTATGATGTGGATAAGATCATCAGAATCGGTTCCGCCGGTGGAATTGCAGACCATGTTAAGCTGCGTGACATAGTGATTGCCATGGGAGCTTCCACCAATTCCAATTATGCAGCCCAGTACAGGCTGCCCGGCACCTTCGCTCCGATTGCCGATTACGAGCTGCTGAGCAAGGCGGTGGAAGCTGCCAATAGGCTTAATATTAAAACTGTTGTCGGCAATGTACTTTCATCCGACACTTTCTATGATGATAATAAGGAGGCAAATTCCCTCTGGAAGAAGATGAACATTCTGGCTGTAGAGATGGAGGCTGCCGCCCTTTACATGAATGCGGCAAGGGCTGGCAAGAGGGCTTTGTGTATCCTGACAATTTCAGATCATGTATTTACCGGGGAGTCGTTACCAGCCGAGGACAGACAGAATAGCTTCAGGGAGATGATGGAGATAGCCCTGGAGATAGCATAGGAGAAAGCTTGAAATTGCATAGACGATAGTTCCGGAAATAGTATAGCGAAAGCTGTAGCATAAGCGATAGTCCTGGAAATGGCATGGGCAAAACTTAAAATAGCATAAGCGAAAGACCAGGAATTAGTATAGGCGATAGCTCTGGAAATAGTTAAGGCGAAAGCTTGAAATTGCATAAAGAAGTATAGGCAATAACAAAGAAGAAAGGTGATGCAGTATTATGGATAAAAATGAAATTTTGAGCAAGGTGGATCATACCCTGTTAAGCCAAACGGCTACATGGGAGGAAATCAAACAGATTTGTGACGATGCCGAACGCTTTGCGGTTGCATCTGTCTGCATTCCTCCAAGCTATGTAAGGGCGGTTAAAGAATATCTGGACGACAGGATGGCTGTATGTACTGTAATCGGCTTTCCTAACGGATATAACAGCACGGCGGTAAAGGTCTTTGAGACAAAACAGGCGATAGAGGATGGAGCGGACGAGATCGACATGGTTATAAATATCGGCTGGCTTAAGGATAAAAGGTATGATTTGCTGACTGATGAGATAAAGCAGATTAAAACGGTCTGTGGCAGCCGGATTCTTAAGGTGATTATCGAAACCTGCCTGCTGGATGAGGATGAAAAGATAAGGATGTGCCGGATAGTTACCGAAGCAGGAGCGGACTTCATAAAGACCAGCACCGGCTTTTCAAAGGCTGGCGCTACTTTTGATGATGTGGCCCTGTTTGCAAAGCATGTGGGCAAGGATGTAAAGATTAAGGCCGCCGGAGGGATATCCAGCTTTGATGATGCAGCCAAATTTATAGAGCTGGGTGCATCAAGGCTTGGAACCAGCAGGCTGGTGAAGCTGGCAAAATCCGAGCATGCTAACGGCTATTAGGCAAGAGAGTATGCCGATTTTTATTAGATTGGAGGCTATTAAGCTGAAGGCTATAAGTCAGAAGGCAAAGGCAGCCCTGCTCAAAGGGGCATATCTGTGGCGGAGTCGCATATATCAGAAGGCAAAGGCAGCCCTGCTTAAAGGGGCATATCTGTGGCGGAGTCGCATATATCAGAAGGCAAAGGCAACCCTGCTTCAAAGGAGCCGTATCTGTAATGGACATGTATATATTGATACTTGTATAGCTGCCTGACCGGTTGGCGGGCGGCTACTGGACAAGTAAGAAAATCAGGAAGGGAGTGGCAAAGGATATGAGCAATATTGATGGCTACAATAGCAATATGGATAGGGATGAGCAAAAAAGAGCTGAGCAATATGAAAGCTCGGAAAACAGCCTGATTTTGCAGAATGCAGGAGAGCTGATCAGCCGGACCGAGATTGTGACCAGATCGGTTATCAGAAATCTGATAAGAGAAGCCTTCAAGGCTATGGAGAAGGCATATGCCCCCTACTCCAATTTCTATGTAGGAGCAGCCCTGCTGACTGTGGATGAGAAGATCTACAGAGGCTGCAATATTGAAAACGCCTCCTATGGAATGACCAGCTGCGCAGAGCAGACAGCGCTACTGAAGGCAGTAAGCGAGGGAGAGCGTGAATTTGCTGCAATTGCCATAGTCGGAGGGAAAAACAAGATAGTAAGCGATTTTTGCCCGCCCTGCGGTATTTGCCGTCAGGCCCTGCGGGAATTTACAGTCCCGGAATCCTTCATAGTTATACTGGCCAGATCCGAAGAGGATTACACCCTGTATTCGCTTGATGCTTTATTGCCGCTTAGCTTTGGACCTGATAGCTTGAATTAGTAATAAATTTTATAAAAAATATTAGCAAATATTATTAATTAATTTAGGATATCCCGGTGATATGACTTCCATATAAAATTTTAATATGTTATACTAATACGAAGAAATATGCGATAGAAAAAGCTGAAAGGATCGAGAAAAATGTACTCATTTGATGAAATTAAAGCATTTGACCCCGAACTGGCTGAGGCGATGTCTCTTGAGATTGAAAGACAGAACAGCCATATCGAATTAATTGCATCCGAGAACTTTGTAAGCAAAGCGGTAATGGCAGCCATGGGCAGCCCTCTCACCAACAAGTATGCCGAGGGCTATCCGCAGAAAAGATATTATGGTGGCTGCGAATTTGTTGATATAGCCGAAAACCTGGCAATAGAGCGGGCAAAGAAGCTCTTTGGCTGCACCTATGCCAATGTTCAGCCTCATTCCGGTGCACAGGCAAATATGGCCGTCTTCTTTGCTTTGCTTAAGCCGGGTGATACCGTTCTTGGCATGAACCTTGCCCATGGCGGTCACCTGACCCATGGAAGCCCGGTTAATATGAGCGGCAGCTATTTTAATATCGTGCCTTACGGAGTTAATGATGATGGATTTATAGATTATGAAAATGTGAGAAGGCTGGCAAAGGAGAATAAGCCGAAGCTGATTATCGCAGGAGCAAGTGCTTATGCCCGCAGGATTGATTTTAAGGCCTTCCGTGAAATTGCCGATGAGGTGGGAGCCTTCCTTATGGTGGACATGGCTCATATCGCAGGTCTTGTGGCTGCAGGCTATCATGAAAGCCCGATATCTTATGCCCATGTAACCACTACAACAACCCATAAGACCCTTCGCGGTCCCAGAGGCGGCATGATCCTCTCCAGCGCAGAGTTTGCCGAGGAGTATAAGCTGAATAAGGCAGTCTTCCCCGGCATACAGGGCGGCCCGCTTATGCATGTAATAGCTGCAAAGGCTGTATGCTTTAAGGAAGCCCTTGATCCCGGCTTTAAGGATTATGCAAAAAGGATTATTGACAATGCCAAGGCTCTTGCAGACGGCCTGACAAAGAGGGGCTTTAAGCTTGTTTCAGGCGGTACCGACAACCATCTGATGCTGGTGGATCTCCAGAACATGGGAGTGACAGGCAAGGATACCGAAAAGCTGCTGGAGACAGCCAATATAACCTGCAACAAGAATGCTGTTCCTAACGATCCTGCTTCTCCTTTCGTAACCAGCGGTATTCGTCTTGGAACACCTGCTGTAACAACCAGGGGAATGAACACCGAGGATATGGATGTTATTGCTGAGGCAATTTATCTGCTGATTAAGGATGTTAATGCCAATAAGGATAAGGTTAAGGCAATGGTTAAGAGCCTGACAGACAAATACCCCTTATATGAAATATATAAATAATGTGATATAAACCAATGCCCGGATGCTTTGCTGCTCATCCGGGCATTAATGCGTCTTGAGGCGGGTCGGTAGTAATCATGTCTTGCGGTAGGCCTGAATTAATATGTCTTGAGGCGGGTCGGTAGTAATAGTGTCTTGCGGTAGACCGGAATTAATAGGTCTTGAGTTGGGGCGGTATTAATAATGTCTTACGGTAGGCCTGAATTAATATGTCTTGAGTCAGGTCGGTAGTAATATGTCTTGAGACGGGTCTGCTTTAGTGTCAAATTTAACATTAGTTGCAGGTAATTTCTAACGGTAATTTCTTAAGTCTTCTCAAGCTGGACAAAGAAAAAGCCTGTAGCTTATCAGGCACAGGCAGCAAGAGGAGTTTTCATTGTCTGAATAGACAGTAACTGTGTTGAAATTAAGTAGTAGCTGTGCTGAGCTTGGGCAAAAAGCTGCGCTGGATTTGGGCAAAAGAAGTATAAAAATAAACACTGGCTATGTTTTATATTGCGTGTGAAGGTTATTTATCGAGTAAAGCTTACAATCAGAACAGTATTAAAATAAAAAGTAGAGAATTTGTAGATAAATATATGCTAAGATATGTATAAGATGGAATAGTTGTTAGATGAGTGGCATAGCACAATGTCAGAATGTTAGCAAATAGAGGTGGGCAGGTATAATCTTGATATCGAAATCTGCTATGAAAAAGGAGATGAGATGGGGAGACTTTGCCGGGCCTTTGACTCCATGAGAAGGCAGCTTATAGCGAATAACCAGAAAATGTGGGATATGATGGAGGAGCAGAGACGGATAAATGCAGCCTTTGCCCATGATTTGCGCACTCCCCTGACTATACTCAGAGGATATACCGATTTGCTGAGCAAATATATACCGGAGGGTAAAATTACTGAGGAAAAGCTTTTGTCAACAGTTAAGCTGATGTCGGACCATATCGGGCGGCTTGAAAATTACAGCAATACCATGAAGCAGATAAACAGTCTGGATGAGCTGGCTGTCAGGAAAAGGCCTGTTGAGGGCATATATTTTATAGAACCCTGAGTGAAGAGAAACAGGCTAAAATGCATGAAATTATACGTGAAATCAGCGGACTAAATGAGGATGAACTGAAGGCTGCCCTAAAATCCTACAGTGCTGATCCCGAGGCGGCAGCAAAGCAGCAAAGGCTGTCTGCAGCGGCCGGATTAAGCTTTGAGAGGTTTATGGAGCTGATGAAGCAGGCTGATAAGCTTTTGGGTGGCGGCTCAATGTATAGAAAAAGCTATATAAAATATATTGCCAGAGTTCCTGCTAGCTTTAATGAGGCGCTGCAGGCCTATAATGATATAATATACAAGGAACGTTTAACCGGAGCATATGCCAGGCTGTTTTGTGACTACCTGGGCATAGTTTTGGCAATTCTTCCGGTATTTCTGGCAGTAACAAGGGCCTTGCGGGACAAAAGGGGAGGAGCAAACCAGGTGATTTTCTCTAAGAAAGCCGGCTCAGCAAGCATCATCCTGAGCAGATATCTTTCAACAGTGCTGATGATAATGCTGCCGGTATTATCCTTAGCAGGCTGCTTATCTCTTCAGTTCCTTTATTATGGAGCAAATGAAGGTATAGATGTGGATGTATTTGCATTTTTTAAATATAGTCTTTTCTGGCTCTTGCCGGCTGTAATGATTTCAAGCTCGGTGGGAATATTCCTGACGGAGCTGACACAGACGGCTATAGCTATTGTTGCTATGGGAATATGGTGGTTTGTCAGCATGAGCGTTGCCGATTTGGGCGGGGGTTATGGATGGAATCTGATTCCCAGACACAATACCATAGGCAATTATCAGGTGTTTATTGATAATTTTAAGATATTAGTGCTTAACAGAATAGGCTATAGCTTATTGGCAATCCTGCTTGCTGCAGCAGCAGTCCTTGTATATGACCTGAAAAGAAGGGGGAAGCTTGCGATATATGGAAAGAGAGCTTCAAATATTAAAGGTAAACCTTAAGCATTTTATCCTGCCCCATCTGTTGCTTAGCATTGTGCTGATGGGGCTGTCACCCCTGGCTATTGGCATAGAGAATCTTGATGCGCAAAGAACAGCAAGAGTACTTGAGATGTTTACAGCCTTAAGCGGAATCATAATTCTTACGCCAGTCTGCCTGCCGGAGCAAAACAGTGATATCAGGGAGCTGGTTGAGGTAAAGTACCTGTCATATACCAGGGTTGTACTGGCAAGAATACTGGAAAACCTGTTTTTCCTGATGATTATTATAGGATTCTATATAATCTGGCTCAAATTAAACAATTGCAGCTTTCCAATGTTTAATTATTACCTTGGCACCCTTGCGGAGGCCTTCTTTCTGGGAGGGATGGGCTTTTGTGCATTTGTGATTTTGGGTCAGATAGCAGTTGGGTATTTGCTGCCCTTAATGTATTATATTATGGCCTCCTGCGGCGGCAGAAGGCTGCTGGGAAGTCTTTATCCCTTCTCAATGATATACGGCAGCTACAGGGAAAAATTTTATCTGGCAGTTTTAGGGTTGGTTATGCTTGTAGTTGGGGTAGGATACATTCATTTTTACAGGATACTGCGATACAGAAAACGGGCGGACAAAGCTTGATTAGCTGTGGCTTTTGATAAGAGCTGTTGTCGGAGTGTAAAACACGATCGATAAAATGCTGGAAAACTGATATAATGCCTAGTATAAATGTATGATTGATGCAAGCTTGACTGGCTAAAGCTGCGGGCATCAGGACAAATATTGGCTTTATTGAATGTGGCGGCAATTATTTGCCAGACGAGATTAAAAAAAGAGCTTTATAAAAAGGATATCTGACTGTTCAGGAATTATGTCTGAAGCATTGTCAGATATCCTTAATTTTCAGATATCCTGTTAACTTTGCAAGTGAACCCGTCATATGATTTAAGCTATATATAATACTGCATATAATTGTATATTGCATATTATACTGCTTATAATCCGATATGAATTATGTTCAAGCTACTTCCAGGATTTAAAGAAGCCGTAATCCAGCATCTTATGGAAGGTTTTTGTCCCGAATATAATGCCAACGATCAATACCCCGGCAAAGCACAGACTTCTTACAATCTTAGGTACATTTACAATTACATTGACATTTACACCGCCGGCAGGCTCATTTTCTTTCTTGGAACAGCAGTTTTTAAGTGACATAATTATAATCCCCGCTTTCATTAATTGATTAGTGAATTTGGCTATTTTATGCATACAGATTTGCAATGCTATGGCTGGTTTCGTTTATGGACATAAAACAGCTTTTATGAAAATAAAACAGCCTTATGGTTAATTATAGCAGCAAAAGCTCTTCAATAAAATAATACTCAATATGGTGAACAATAATTAGCATTAATTAACGAATCAGATACAGTCGTATCTTTTTACAAAGCAGATGCCTATGCCGCCCGGTCCTATATAGCTACCTATTGTAACTCCAATCTGAAAGACGGGATAGCTTAGTTTGCGGCCGAGATAGTCTTCGAGCTTTGCCTGCAGGTAGAGGGCATCATCCATGGCGGTGGCATTGGCAATGCAGAAGTCATAGCCCGAAGGGTCCTCATGTGCTTCTTCAAAATACTCCCTGACCATGTCAAGGATCTTATCTAAGGCCTTCTTGCGGCCTCTTACATTGGAGTAAGGAATAAGCTCGGTATCCTTAAGCTGTATAAGAGGCTTCAGATCCAGCATTGCGCCTGCAAGAGCCGCTACCTTGCCTATTCTGCGCCCTTTTTTCAGATATTCCAGGGTATCAAGGGTAAACATTATTCTGGCTGTAGATCTAAGCTGTAACAGCCTTTCATGCAGCTCTTCCAGGCTATAGCCGGCCTCCTTCATATAAGCCGCCTGAAGCACCAGCAGGCCTTCACCGGCTGTTGCCTGAATGCTGTCCACTATACGGATATCGGCATCAGGGAATTGCTCCTCAAGGATTTGCCCTGCATTAACGGCAGACTGGTAAGAACCGGAAAACTTCTGGGTAAGACACAGGCATATCAGATCCTTGCCCTCCTTGAGGGTCTGCCTGAACTGTGACAAATAATCCTGCGCAGAAGGTAGGGATGTGGACGGAAAGACACCCTTTTCTGACAGGCGCTTGTAGAATTCTTCATTGCTGATATCCACGTTTTCCTTATAATAATTTTCATGATCAAAGCTGACATAGAAGGGGATCAGCTTAATATTATATCTGGATAATAAGCTTTGCGGCAGATCGCATGATGAATCAGCAAATATCTGATAATCTCTCATAAATATACCTTCCTTTACAGCCTGGTATTTTACTATGTAGTATTAATAACTACAATCTATTGTAAACCAAGCCACATCAACTTGCAATATTAAAATGAAGGCAGCTTGCACAATGGCTTGTACAATGGTTCTGTAATGCATAAACGAAAGCAGCCAGTACAATGCCTTTGCAATATATAAATCAAAGCAGCCTTTATTACTATCTGTGCCCCTCTTGAATGAATTTATGTGTCTGCCGGGCAGCCAAATTATTCTGCGTTTTGTTGCTTGATTTGTTTGTAAATATGTCACTAAGCTCATCTGAGAATTTGTCAAAGTCTGCTAAATAAGCTTATGATTATTGACAGAGGTTAAATAAAAAGCGTATACTTATAGGCAATAAAGATAGACACTTTCTGGAGAAATTACGGCCTTAGATGCTTATTTCTAAGGCTAATTTATCGTAAGCTGACTGTGGCTTGCTGCCATTTGATGAGAAAGTCTTATCTGATTAGAAAGGCAAGTCATCCAAGCTGTCTAAAAAGCTGTGATTTTCCGAAAGGGGATATTTACAGTAAATAATCACGAGGTTGGGAATAGATGTCAAAGAAATTGTACATAACCGAAAAGCCAAGTGTTGCGGCGGAATTTGCCAAAGCGCTGAAAATAAACGGCAAGAAGAAGGATGGTTACATAGAATCTGAGGATGCAATCGTGACCTGGTGCGTAGGCCACCTGATAACGATGAGCTATCCGGAGGTCTATGATCCTGCCCTAAAAAAGTGGACTATGGAAAGCCTGCCTTTTTTACCAAAGGAATATAAATATGAGGTTATTCAAAGCGTAAAAAAGCAATTTAATATAGTCAAGGAGCTGCTCAACCGTCCGGATGTGGATACCATATATGTGTGCACAGACTCAGGGCGCGAGGGAGAATACATATACCGCTTGGTGGAGCAGGAAGCAAGGGTGCCTAAAACAAAGGAGAGAAGAAGAGTCTGGATTGACTCCCAGACGGAGGAGGAGATCCTGAGGGGTATCAGAGAAGCTAAACCCCTGTCGGCATACGATAGCCTGGCAGATGCAGCATATTTGCGTGCCCAGGAGGATTATCTGATGGGAATTAATTTTTCCCGGATACTGACCCTTAAATATGGCAATGAGGTTCAGAGGCTGCTGCAATCTAAGCAATGGTCTGCCATAGCGGTCGGCCGGGTCATGACCTGTGTGCTGGGTATGGTGGTCCGGAGGGAGCGGGAGATCAGAAGCTTTGTAAAGACCCCGTTTTACCGAGTTCTTGGCGGCTTTCTTGCCGATGGAAAGCAGCTGATGGCAGAATGGAAGGCGGTGGAGGGCTCAAGGTATTTTAATTCGCCTCTCTTGTATAAGGAGAACGGCTTTTCGGAGAAAAGCTCTGCCATAAAGCTGATAGCGGAGCTGGCGGATAAATACCCGGCAATAAATGATGACGGAAGCTGGACGGCACAAGATACTGACCTGACCGCTTCAGTCGCCGGTATAAATCCAGATGAGGCTTTAGTAAAGCCGGTCGATGCGGCTTCCGATACGGACCTGGCAAATGATACAGAAAAGGCTAATATAAACCAATCTAATATCAGTCAAGATAGTATTAGCAAAGCTGATATCATCCAAGCTAATATTATCTTTGAAAATATGAACAAGGCTAAAATCAGCAATGCTAATATTAGCTTTGCAGACAGGCTTATGGCTGAAATAGTAAGCCTTGAGAAGAAGAAGGAAACAAAGAATCCGCCTCTGCTGTACAACCTGGCGGAGCTGCAGAACGAATGCTCAAGGCTGTTTAAGCTAAGCCCGAATGAAACACTTGATATAGCGCAGGATTTGTATGAAAAAAAGCTTGTGACCTATCCCAGAACCGATGCCAGGGTATTGTCCAGCGCAGTGGCCAAGGAAATAGGCAAGAACATCAAGGGGCTTACGACTCTGGCTGATTTTAAGCCCTTTGCAGATGAAATAATAGAAAAAGGAAATTACAGGAATATATCAAAGACCAGATATGTAAATGACAGCCTTATCACAGACCACTATGCAATTATACCTACAGGCCAGGGGTTTAATGCACTCGGCTCCCTTTCGCCTACCGCACGCAGGGTCTATGAAACCATAGTAAGGCGCTTCTTAAGCATTTTTTATCCTCCTGCAGAATACAGGAAAAGCTCAGTTACCATCAGGATAGGAAGCGAAAGCTTCTTTGCCTCCTTCCGTCATCTGGAAAAGGAGGGCTACCTGAAGCTGCTGGGTAATACATATGAAAAGGATAATTCAGCAAAGACAGCTAAGGGCAAGGCAAAGGAAGGGGCAGAAGAAGGTGAGGAGCAGACAGAGGACAGCTCCGATCAGGAGCTTCTTAAGGCAATCAGCTCACTGAAAAAGGGAATGCTGCTGCCGGTTGCCCAGCTGATAATAAAGGAGGGCGAAACAGCGCCGCCCAAGAGATATAATTCAGGTTCCCTGATACTTGCTATGGAAAATGCAGGACAGCTGATAGAGGATGAGGAGCTGAGGGCCCAGATAAAGGGCAGCGGAATAGGAACGTCTGCCACCAGGGCCGAGATACTCAACAAGCTGGTTAAAATATCTTATCTGAATCTGAATAAGAAGACCCAGATTATCACTCCCACCCTGCTGGGGGAGATGGTTTATGATGTGGTGAACTACTCCATCAGATCCCTGCTGAATGCCGAGCTTACCGCCAGCTGGGAAAAGGGCCTGACCTATGTGGCAAATGGCCAGATAACCAGGGAGGAATATACAGTAAAGCTTGAGAGCTTTGTCAGGAAGATGGTTGAGGGAGTCAAAGCCTTAAACAATCAGGCATTGCTGGCAAAATGCTATAATGAGATTGCACCGTATTACAAAAAGGGGAGCAGCTGATTGCTCCCTTTAATAATAATAAAATGTTATCTTGACCCGGCTATATTAATATGTTACCATAGCCTTGTCTAAAAATTATCATTTTTAGAAATGGTTCTCCTTAAATATGGCTGGAAGTAATAGTGCCGGATTAGGGAAACACAGAATGAAGAGTCTGTGCATATATTAGTTATGTGGGTCTGAGCTATAAGCATGGCTGAGCATTACCGGCACAGGCACAAAGCAAATTTGCAGGAGGTGGTTTTGAAGGAAGGGTGACGTGATCTGTAAAATCAATGAAGTTATTTAATTATCTAAGCAACTTTTTGATGTAACCCGTAAACAGGATCGGCCCATGATCCTCACGGCAGAAATGCCTTGTATTAGCGCCATGTACCTCTATGGGCAAGTGTTTGGAGGTCGACGAGGTAGGGAGTTATCGAAGTATTCGGCGGATGCTCCCTCGTGGACTTGGCCGCGTGATATGTTGACAAACTTCGGGGGCGACCCCGGAACAAAGGCAACATAACCAAGCAGCTGAATTAGAGGTGGTAAAAGCTTGCTGTTCGTCATCAGACATCATTTGTCTGCAGACTCAAGCTGCATCACCTTGAGAATTCATGCTTAAGAATGATAGTAATGTACAGATATGAGTTCGTGATAGCAAATAGCTGTCAACGGAAGGATACTTTTTTGCTTTTATGGGTTTTGGCTTTAAAGGTATTTGGAATTTAATAGATTTTGGCGTATAGGCTTTAGAGTACTGGAGCTTATGCTGTCCTTATTTTGCTTAAAATTTATGTGATAATGGAGGTTAATTATGTGTGGAATAGTTGGATATATAGGAAATAAGCAGGCAGCAGCAATTTTGCTGGATGGTTTGTCAAGACTTGAGTACAGAGGCTATGATTCAGCCGGTATTGCAATACATGATGGAAATAAGCTACTTCTTGCCAAATGCAAGGGCAGGCTGAAGGCTTTGCGGGAAATGACTGACGAAGGTAAGGCACTTTCAGGAGCAATCGGAATAGGGCACACAAGATGGGCAACCCATGGGGAGCCGTCGGATACCAATTCCCATCCGCATTTTAACAGCAATGAGACAATAGCTGTCGTTCATAACGGAATTATAGAGAACTACATGAAGTTAAAGACCAGGCTTATACAGAAGGGCTACAGCTTTCAGAGCCAGACAGATACGGAGGTTGTCGCCCAGCTGCTGGACTATTATTATGAAGGGGATGCCTTGGCTGCAATTGCCAAGCTAATAACCAAGCTTGAGGGCTCATATGCATTGGGAATCGTATTCAACGACAGGCCGGATGAGCTTTATGCGGTCCGCAAGGATAGCCCACTGATAGTAGGTGCCGGTGAGGATGAATATTTTATAGCGTCAGACGTGCCTGCTATACTTAAGCATACCAGAAATGTCTATTATCTTGATAACGGTGAAATCGTCCGCCTGACAAGAGATGGAGTCAGCTTTTATAATGGCGATCTGGATGCGGTTAATAAGGAAATGTCCACAGTAAGCTGGGATATATCCGCTGCCGAAAAGGGCGGCTATGAGCATTTTATGCTGAAGGAAATCCATGAGCAGCCCAAGGCGGTCAGGGATACCATTAACCCCAGAATCCGCGGAAATGAAATAGTAATAGAAGAGCTCAACATGAGCGATGAGGATATAAAAAGGCTCAGGAAAATATACATTGTGGCCTGCGGCTCGGCTTACCATACAGGCGTAACAGCCAAGTATATCATTGAGGATTTGGCAAGGATACCTGTAGAGGTTGATTTGGCCAGTGAATTCCGCTATCGTAATCCCATACTGGATGAGGGGACCTTAACAATTGTAATAAGCCAGTCCGGTGAAACGGCTGATTCACTTGCAGCCCTCAGGGAAGCCAAAAGGCAGGGTGTAAAGGTACTTGGCATAATCAATGTGGTGGGCAGCAGCATAGCCAGGGAAGCCGATAATGTAATGTATACCTGGGCCGGCCCTGAGATAGCGGTGGCAACAACCAAGGCCTATTCAACCCAGCTTTGCGCCTTGTATCTGCTGGCAATGCATTTTGCAAGGGTAAGGGGCAGTATGCCACAGGAGAAGTACGATTCGCTGCTGGCTGACTTAAGAAAGCTGCCGGAGCTTATACAGGAGATTCTGGATAAGAATATATCCCAGATACAGTACTATGCTTCTAAATTCGTGGCAGTAAAGGACTGCTTCTTCATCGGAAGAGGAATTGACTATACCACAGCGCTTGAGGGTTCCCTGAAGCTGAAGGAAATCTCATATATCCATTCGGAGGCATATCCAGCCGGTGAATTAAAGCATGGCCCGATAGCACTGATTGAGGACGGAACCCTTGTAATAGCCCTTCTGACCCAGGATGAGTTAAACAAGAAGACCATCAGCAATATAGTGGAGGTCAAGTCAAGAGGGGCCCAGGTGCTTACAGTGGCCTTCGAGGGCAATGAGGAGGCCGATAAGGTATCGGACATGACCGTGTATATACCTGTTACAAATAAGTATTTTGCAACCTCCCTGTCAGTCATCGCACTTCAGCTTTTGGCTTATTATGTATCGGTAGGAAAAGGATTGGACATTGATAAGCCGAGGAATTTGGCAAAGAGCGTGACGGTGGAGTAGGGGGAAAGGTTTCATATTATATATGATATGTGCATTGTTATAAGCATTTAAATTTGTGTAATACGATGTAGTTTAATCATGGTTAAATGAGGTAAAGCTTTATTTTGGCCATGATTTTTTATATAAATAAAGCATCTTTTACATGATACTGAGAAAAAGATTATTAAGAGATGCAATATTTTTGTGGTAACGATTCCATCAATGCAAGTCATGTGGTGACAGTTTTATTTTATGTCATGGGTGTAAGCTTTTGTTAAAAAATGTTTTGAATTATATATAACAATATAATAAAATGCACTTAAGGGACTGCAAATAAAAACAAATGCAGGCCGGGAGGTGCAAAATGATAAATTTAAATACATTAAAAAAAGAATTTGGAGGTCGAGGGGGAATTCTAAAGACTGCGGAACTTAAAGAGCTTGGGCTTTCAAGCCGCCAGATAAAAAGACTTTTGGATAATGGAGTCATTACAAAGACTAAACGAGGTTTTTATGAACTGACAGATTATGTTGTTCAGGAAGAGGTAATAATTGCATGTTTATTTCCGAAAGCGGTTATATTTCTTGAAAGTGCCCTGTACCACTATGGTTATACAGACCGCATACCATCAGCATGGCAAATTGCTGTGGACAGATATAGTAAGACAACCCAGTATAATATTGAAGTTCCTTTAGTAGAGCCTTTTTATCTAGAACCTAAATTTTTAGATATTGGTGTAGACATAATGGAAGTGGATGGTGTTGAAGTCAAAATTTATAATAAGGACAGAACAATTTGCGATGTTCTCCGCTATGAGAAAAAGCTGGAGAAAGAGGTGTTTAATAATGCAATTACCCGTTATATAGCGGATTCAGGAAAAAACATAAGAAGGCTGTTTGAATATGCTGAAATATTAAATATAAAGAATAAAGCGCAGACATATATAGGGATGTGGTTGTGATGGGAAATATTGAGGCTTCAATTATAGCAAGGTTAAAAAATAAATCAAAAGAAAAGGGTATTCCATTACAACAGCTATTTTATTTTCTCCAACCTCCTTTTTAAGCTCTTCTTCACGAAGAAGAATTTTTTAAAAACTGGAGGCATGAAATAAAGAAACATGATTAATACGAGCATGGGCTATATCAAGAGTTAGGATTAGTTATTGATTTGATATTTTTTCCTAGTGTCTTATATGCTCTTAGAATGAGGTGTACATAATGATTTTAGAAACAGAAAACTTATTCATTCGTCAATTTAAAATAACAGATGATACGGCTTTATTGGAAGCTATGGAATGTCCTGAGGTTCACCAAATGTATAGCAATGGCTTTACCACCATTAATAAAGTTCAGGACTATATACAGCTATTATTACAAGAATATAAGTCCGGTAAGGTTCGTACTTTGGCTATAGCTGAAAAAAGTACTGATAAACTGATTGGATCAATCACTCTTGATGTAACAGAGATTTTTTCCAGAGCTGAAATAAGTTATTGGATAAATAAAAATTACAGAAATAGGGGCTATGCAACCGAAACCGTCAAAGCAATCATTGGATATAGTTTTGATGCTTTGTCTTTAAATCGTGTCCAGGCTTTGACGAGTAATCCTGCTTCTGAACGAGTATTGATTAATGCCGGGATGATATATGAGGGCACTCTGAGGCAATATTTCAAAATAGGAAACGATGCCTGGGATGTGAAAATGTATGCTGTATTAAGGGAAGACTTTAGCTCTAAGAAGTAATTATGCATGAAGTTGGTGAATGTTGTTTTGACTCTAATATTATGTTTTCTATTACTGATTATGATATTTTGATGTAAGGTAAACTTGATGTATAATAAATAGAGTTGACTCCATGATAATAAAGTTTGCTTTATAACATAAAGTTTGATCCAAAATCCTGTAGCAGATGAAAGAAAAATCTTCATTTGTCGCGGGATTATGTTTTTTATGCAGGAAAGGATAAGGAGTAAGAGATTAGACTAAAGAAACTCATTTTAAAGGTAAGACATAATAATTGAAATAAAAACTGAAAAAGTATATTTGAAAATGAGATTTAATTGACTGTGGTTTGTTTTATTATAAACTAAAGATTTAAAAGATAAATGACACATCCGACACTATATAATGTGGAGAATCATCTCTTTATCACAATATATAGTATTCATTACTTGACATATTAATTTGTATATAATACAATAATATCAAAAAAATAACAGAAATATAAAAATTATTGGGGGTTTATATGATAACAATTGATAATAATATAATTCTTGAGGAAATAGGAAAACAACTAGACATTTCGCCAACGATGTATAAATTAGCTGTTGATAGATATACATCAGTTGCTGAATATTTATCTGGAAAGGGATTGAATGCGCATTTTTATACCCAAGGGTCGTTTAGATTAGGTACTGTAACTAGACCATTAAGAAATGGTATAGAAAGTGATTATGATATTGATTTAGTATGTCAGATATTAATAAATAAAAGTAGTACAAGTCCATCAGAGACTAAGCATACTGTGGGAAATTTGTTAAAGGAAAGTGAAAGATACAATAAGATTCTTGATGAGGAGGGGCGTAGATGTTGGACTCTTATATATGCAGAAAAAGATGGTATAGGATTTCATCTTGATATTCTACCATCTGTATGTGAGAGCAAGGATATTATTAATTCATTAATAGATCAATATAATGTTGCTCCGAAATATGCAGAATCAGCAATAGCAATAACAAATAAGGAAAACTCTTGTTATAGATGGCAGTCTAGTAATCCTGATGGATATGGAAAATGGTTTGATGAAATAAACAAACCATTTTATGACTTAATAGAGAAGGAATTAAAGAAGCAAATATATGAAGAGCATAAAGATATATTTGCATCAATTGACGATGTTCCTCAACAGTTGATAAGGACGCCATTACAACGAGTAATCCAAATATTAAAGAGACATAGAGATTTAAGATTTAATGGAAGTAGTGCTGAAGATGATAAACCCATTTCAATGATAATAACAACATTAGTTGCACAAATAGCTAAAAATGAAAGTTGTCTAACAACTGATTTATTTTTATTATTAAAATTTATCACTTTGAATTTAATAAAATATGCACCTGAATTATTCATGAGGGTAAAAAATCATAGATTTATCCATGGAATTATTACG
>ENA-UPSB01000442-UPSB01000442.1-bioreactor-metagenome-genome-assembly--contig:-NODE-442-length-69959-cov-474.697499_pt1 | contig 69959 bp, 68 predicted proteins | sample MGYA00238182_ERZ773286 | MGnify/ENA primary metagenome ERZ773286 (study PRJEB29026, sample SAMN07631240) | bioreactor metagenome | isolation source: Switchgrass digestor | place: USA: Dartmouth... | reverse complement strand
GTTGGAGTTCCGAAGTTTCTGTCCCTCGGCACCCCAACATTTATTATAGAACCTAAAAAGCCGTTCAAGCTAAGTCTGAACGGCGATAAACCTTTTCCGGAGCCGCCTTATCCTTGACTTAAGCAATAGTCTGAGGCACAACAACATAAGGCCATAAGCCCCAATGTTTGCCTCAATACTATTCAATTGCCTTAAGCCAGGTAAACGGCCAACATAAAAACACCTTTACTTGATTTGAATGGTATTAATGATACATTTATCATAAAACGGGCAGACATCTTTTGTCAATATCCCGGGATAGCCCCGATTGCATCACTGGTTCTCAAAGAAGGTCGGTTTTGGACAAAGGAAAATAAAGATGATGACAGGGGAAAGGGGTGCAGTTCAACGGCAGGGTTATTCCTAAATGACCATGAGGGTGAGCCGCGTTGTGCTCGTAAATAATACCGATATGTCTGTCTGGTCAATACTGGGGCATAATGCTAAAATAAGGGCTGGGGAAACCCAGGACAACCATATCGGGTATTGAGGGGTGATTTGCTTTGAAAATCCTGGTTATGATGGCTGACGGATTTGAAGAAATTGAGGCCCTGGCCGTGGTGGATGTGGCCAGACGGGCAGGCATTGAAACGTTCATGGTGTCGGTCAGCGACAAAGATGAAGTGAGCAGCGCCAGGGGCGTCCGTGTAAAGGCGGACAAGCTTTTGAAGGATATCGCAGTTGATAAGGAAGACGTGATCGTTATACCCGGCGGACAGGGTGTGGCTGTGCTGGAAAAGAGCGCCGAACTGGCTGAGCTTCTTAAAAAGCACCGTTCCTATAACGGCAGGGTGGCAGCCATTTGTGCCGGACCGACCTTCCCGGGAAAGCTTGGTCTGCTGAAGGGCCTCAAGGCCACCTGCTATCCCGGCTGTGAAAAGGATCTCCTGGACGCCCAGGTAGTCTTCGACGATGTGGTGATAGACAGCAACTTCATCACAAGCCGCGGCCCGGGCACTGCGCTGACCTTTGCCTATGCCATCGTGGGAGAGGTTCTAAGCCAGGATGTAGCTGAAAAACTGAAGAAGGGTATGCTGTTCAAGAATTGAGAATTCCCTGCTCCGTGCAGGGTTGAATTAAACCAGCCTGTTATTGGTATGCAAAGGGGTAAAGCCAATGCCGCCCGGCATTTGGCTTGACCCCTTGTAGTCTGCTGCTGATTCATGTAAAATTGGGTAGGATTATTCTGGAATTATAGGGACATTGCGGTCCGAAGGAAGGAGAAACCAATGTACAAGCAGATTGCAGAAACGAACGCAGCAAACCTGAAAAGCAATGCCTATCCGGGCAGAGGCATCGTGCTGGGCGCAACGGAGGATGGCAGGAAGCTTGCTCAGATCTATTGGATCATGGGACGCAGCGAAAACAGCCGCAACCGGGTCTTCCAGGAGGAGTCGGGTTTTGTGCGGACCAGGGCTTTTGCTGAAAGCAAGCTCACCGATCCGTCCCTCATCATCTATTATCCTGTCAAGCACCATCAGGATGTCCATGTGGTTTCCAACGGCGATCAGACCGATACGGTCATCGATTACCTGAAGGCCGGAAAGTCGTGGCAGGAAGCCCTGATGACCAGGACATTCGAGCCCGATGCCCCCAATTATACGCCGCGCATTACCGGCATTATGGACCTTAAGGCGCCTTGGGCATATGCCTTGTCCATCCTCAAATCCCAGGACGGAGACGAAGGACATTGCCTGCGCCATTTCTATTTTTACGAGAAAGCGCTGTACGGCTACGGCCATTGCATACATACCTATCAGGGTGACGGAAACCCGCTGCCGTCGTTCAGCGGCGAGCCCTATATCATGCCCGTGCCTGAGAATCCGGAAAAAGCCTGCCAGCTCTACTGGTCCCTGTTGAACGAGGAGAACAGGATTTCGCTGCTGGCCAAGTATATCGACGTGGAGACCGGCAAGTTTGAAATCCGGATGCTCAACCGGCACGGAGCCTGAAACTTTTGGGAAAAGAACACGACAGGAGGATAACATCATGCGTGATTTGAAGATAAAGTACGGTTGCAACCCGCATCAGAAGCCCGCAAGCATTTATATGAGGGAGGGGGAACTCCCCGTTACGGTCCTCAACGGAAACCCCAGCGTGATCAATTTCATGGACGCCCTGAACGGCTGGCAGTTGGTTAAGGAGCTTAAGATGGCAACCGGTCTTCCGGCGGCGGCTTCCTTCAAGCATGTTAGCCCGGCGGGGGCTGCGGTGGGCCTGCCGCTCAGCGACACCCTGAAAAAAGCTTACCACATTGAAGCGGAAACGCTTTCGCCGGTAGCATGCGCCTATGCCCGCGCACGCGGTGCCGACAGGGTTTCATCCTTTGGCGATTTTGCCGCCATCAGCGACAAGGTGGATGTTGACACGGCCAAGCTGCTCTCCCGTGAGGTATCCGACGGCATTATTGCCCCGGATTATGACAACGAAGCCCTGGAAATGCTCAAGGCAAAGAAGAAGGGCGGCTACGTCATCCTGCGCATCGATCCCGATTATGTGCCCCCCGAAATGGAAGCACGGGACATTTTCGGCATTACCATCGAGCAGTTGAGAAACAATGCGGTCATCACAAGGGATACTTTCAGCAATATTGTTACTGGAAACAAAAACCTGACTGAGACGGCCATCCGTGATCTCCTGGTAGCTTATATCACGTTGAAATACACTCAGTCCAACTCCATCTGTTTTGCCTATGACGGGCAGGTCATCGGCTGCGGTGCCGGTCAGCAGTCCAGAATCCATTGTACAAGGCTTGCCGCATCAAAGGCCGACACATGGTTCCTGCGCCAGCATCCCCAGGTTCTTGGCCTGCGTTTCAGGGAAGGGGTCAAGCGTCCGGAAATGGACAATGCCATTGACCTGTACTTAAGGGACGATATCTCCGAGATGGAATACAAGGAATGGGAAAAACTCTTTGAGGTTGTTCCCGAAAAACTGGCCCAGAAGGACAAAGAAGCATGGCTCAGCCAGTTCACCGAGGTATCCTATGGCTCGGATGCCTTCATCCCCTTCAGGGACAATATTGACAGGGCGGCCAAGAGCGGTGTTAAGTTCGTGGCGCAGCCAGGAGGCTCAACCCGTGATGAAGATGTAATCCGTGCCTGCAACGAATACGGCATGGTCATGTGCTTCACCGGACTGAGGCTGTTCCATCATTGATATCCCGGGCATTTCCCTCATGACAATGCCCGTGACAGGGAAGGATCAAATTGTCGCCATTATTTGAGAATATCGTTTGGATGGTTCTGCTGGCGGCCATAACAGCCTATATCGGGACAGTGGTTCTGCCTGCCCACAAGTACAGGACGGCGTATGTTGCGGCGGCCGTTGTCAGCATGCTTTGCCGTTATGCCCTCGTTTATTATATGTACAAGGGCGGGACAGAGGCGGCAGGTACCGATGGCCTGATCTACCATGAAGTGGCCAAAAACGTTGCGGAACAGCTCAAATCGGGAACCCCGATATGGGCGGTTCAATACAAATATACATGGTACACCGTCCTGATGGGGATGCAATATGCCGTTTTTGGTGTCAACCGCTACGCGGCCTCCTTTGTCAATGTGTTCATCTCCGTCATGTCCGGGTTTGTACTTTTCAGGATTGCCCATGGCCTTAAATTTACCTGGGGCAAATCGGCAGCCATCAGCCTGGCTTATATTTTCATGCCCAGCATGATCGTGTGGACAACCGATACCCGGAAGGAATCGGTTACCTTTTTCATCATCCTTCTGATCTGGTACCTGGTTCAGAAGGTGCTGCAGGAACGGAATGGAGTCCCGGTCAGGACCGTTATCCATATGGTATTGGTCTGCATCCTGCTCTGGATCAGCACGCTGCTCAGGATCTACATGCTGTACACCCTGGGCGGCGGCATCCTGGTAGGGCTTTCCATCCATTATCTGAAAACCAAGAGAAGAATGTCGCTTATCTTCGGTGTCATGATCCTGATAACCTGCATCGTGGTGACCTATACCACCATCCTGGTCCAGATGGATGGCTACCATGCCCTCCCGCTGGACAGAAGCGAAGGCGGCGACGAGAATATCAGCGACGAGCTGGGCTCCATTTTCAAGATCATCATGAGTAAGGATATTCCTGAGGCCATCAACGGATTCCTGACCCAGCCTCATATGGAAAAGGTCAGCAGAATTTCGGATATCAGCGGGAACGCGTTTGCCATAACCGCCGTGAAGATTGAGCAGCTCCTGTGGTATCTCTGCCTGGTGATTGCCATCTTCGGCATCATCCATGCCATTTTGGAATGGAACCCTTATCTGCTGGGACTTCTGGCGTTCATCGTATCCTACAGCCTGATCAATGCCCTGATCTGCGAGGATGTGGGGGAGACCTACTATCGTTACCGGGCCGCCATTGTTGCCCCCACCCTGCTGATTGCCGATTACCGGCCCCTTTTTAACTCTCTCAGGGCGATTATCAGGGGCCGGACAGGCGCCATTGAATAAATGTTTTGGGAGGTCGCCCGTTGAAGAGAAGCCGACTGGGCATCAGTATCATAACCCTGATAATGGTGATGGTGTTTCATAATTGGACAGCCGTGCCGTCCCTTGCCGAAACGGACGATGAGTATAAAGTGGCGGCCTATGATGTGACTGTGGTCCTAAACCGGGATGGATCCGCGGACGTCAGGGAGAAAATCGATTTTACCTTTTATGACGGGTTCAACAACATCATGATCCCCATTGCCAGGAATGAAGGCGAGGAAATAGAGATCAACCATGTCTACATGCAGCGCAAGGACAAATTGATCGAATGCAAGCGCCTGATGGCCGGGCAGTGGGATGCGGAGGTCTTTACCGGAACCTACAGCGTCATCGATGAACCGGATCATGTCAAGCTGAAGATTTATGGCTCATTTTACAGGAGCTTTGGCTCGGTGACCATCTATTACAAGGTGAAAAACGCGATCAGACGCTACCGGGATGTGGCTGAGTACCAGCGAACCCATATACCGAAGCTTTGGGAAACCCGCATTTCCAGTATCAATATTGCTGTCAGGCTTCCGGAACCCGCCGGATCCGATGAGATCGCATTCTGGTTCCACGGTGTTTTTGTCGGTGCGAAGGAGCTGATCTACAGCCAGATCGTCAATTTCAACGTGCCGGATACGGTGCCCGGCGAGTATGTGGAAACCCGTATCATTTTCCCCCAGAGCCAGGTTCCGGACTGTCCTGTAACCGATGACTCGCCCAACCGCAGCAGAATCATCGCCGAAGAGATGGAATACCAGGCAAGCGACAAGGCGGATTTGCTGGAGGCCAGGGAAAACGCGGCCAGGAGGGCCGGCCAAAAGGCCTATTATGAGCGCATGAGACTGCGGGCGAGAAACGCGCTCAGCATCCTTTCGATTATTTTGACCCTTGCAGCCGCATACTATATTCTCTTCATGCAGAAAAAGCTGCGGCACCATAAAAAGAAGCCCATACCCGACGTGTTCCGGGATATCGACAGGCTGGACCCGGCGGAGGTCAGGATGCTGGTTGCCAATGGAAGGACAGGCGCCAGGGCCATGTTGGGTAAGCTGATGGAGCTGACAGCCAGGGGGGTTATCGGCCTGGGAACAAGAAGAGGCCTGGATAACAAGGTCCGGTTTACCTTTGTGTTGCCGGGCAGGCCAGGGAACCTCTTGCTGAACCAGGCTGACAGCTATTTTATTGAGTGGATGACCGGATTATCCCCATCCAACCATGAGTTTGATCCTATACAGCTTCTCGGGTTCATGGATTCCGAAGAGAAGGCCGGGACGCTGAAGGCTGCCTTTGACGGATGGGTTCTCAGGGTAAAGGAAGCCTACCATGGCAAGAATATTCTGGACGGCAGTATCGTCAAATACCGGAACTTTGGTATCGTTTCCGGCGTTCTGCTGCTGTTCCTGGGACTTTTCATACCCATAGCCTTTTCGGTTGCCATGGGCTATCTGATCCTGCCTTCGGGCTTTCTGCTGCTGACTTATTCGCTGCGTATCAGAAAGCATACCGAATATGGAACGGAACAACACCGGATATGGAAAACCATCCGGCTTCGGATCAGAAAAAGGACTCTGACGAGAGATGCGCTTCCGGAATGGATGCGTTCCTGCCCGGCGCTCCTGGGCTATGGGGTGGCATTGGGTATTGAGAATGAAATAGCCCGATGGATTGCAACGTCCGGCCAGAACTATCACGATAGCGGTGATTGCCCGATATGCGCCCATTTCCAGACCGGGGAACCGAAGGATCACGGGCTGGACAGGGTCGTGAAAAACACGCTGTCCATCATGGATGAGGCCGTCTCGTCGGTTCAGGATGCATGATGACAGAAGGGTGAACCGGCCGGACAGCAGGATGAAAGGAATGACAACATGGCAGATATAATTCTTAAGGATATTCATAAATACTACGGCACACAGCATGTCCTGCGCGGCGTCTCCCTGGAGATCTACGACGGCACGAAAGTCGGGCTTATCGGGAAAAACGGCGCAGGGAAGACCACGCTGTTCAAAATTCTCTCCGGCGAGGAAACCTATGACAAGGGCGAAATGCAGATAGCGAAAGGCTTAAGAATCGGCGTCCTGGATCAGATCCCCGAATACCCCACCGATGCGACGGTCTATCAGGTCATCGACTCGGCCTTCGAGGATTTGCTGACGCTCAAAAAGAGCATTGATGCCTTTCAGGCGCAATTGGCCGAAAACCCGGAAGCATCTGTCATGGGAAGATACGGCGCTCTGCTGTCGGAGTTTGAGTCACGGGGCGGCTACGAGATTGAAACGCGCATCAAAAAAGTATGCACCGGGCTGGATATAAGCCAGGAAATGCAGGGTAAACTGTTTTCCGCGTTGAGCGGGGGCGAAAAAACCCGGGTCAACCTGGCCCGCATCATCCTGATGGATCCCCATGTCCTGCTCCTGGACGAGCCTACAAATCACCTGGATATCCGGTCCGTGGAATGGCTGGAAGAATACCTTCAGACCTATAAAGGCACGGTGGTGGTGATCTCCCATGACCGGTATTTCCTGGACCGGGTGGTCAAGCGGATCATTGAGCTGGAGGATGGTCTGGCCTTAAGCTACGACGGCAACTACAGCAAATATGTCATGCTGAAGGAGCAGAAGCGGCTGGAGCAGCTCAGGCATTACGAACAGGAGCAAAAGAAGATCCGCCAGCTGGAGGCGGCCGTGAAGCGCATGCATGAATGGGCCAACCGATCGGATTCCGCCAAGATACACCGTCGGGCCTTCAGCATGGAAAAACGCATTGAGAGGATGAAACGCGACAGCACGCCCAGGCCAAAGGTTGAGCCAAGGATTACAAAAGGGTTTAAGGCCGAGGATTTTTCAAGCTCGGATGTGGTGCTGATCAAGGGTGTAACCTTCAGCTTTGGCAACACCCCCATCCTGAACGGGGTGGATCTTCTGATTAAGAGAAATGACAGGCTGGCCCTGGTCGGTAACAACGGCAGCGGCAAGACCACCCTGCTCAGGCTCATAAACGGGGAACTGGTCCCTGATGCGGGTATTGTCAGGCTCGGCGCAAGCGTCAAGGTGGGCTATCTTCCCCAGCAGGTGGTGTTCGGTAACCCCGGCATGACGGTTCTGGACACCATGCGCCATGCGCTCATCACCGATGAAGGAACAGCCAGGAACATCCTTGCCGGATTCATGTTCAGGGGCGAGGATGTGTTCAAGACAGTGGACAGCCTGTCCGGCGGGGAACGGAGCCGGCTGAAGCTGTGCCTGCTCATGCAGCAGCAGGTGAACTTTCTGATCCTGGACGAGCCCACAAACCATCTGGATATCCAGTCCAGGGAGTGGATAGAAGAAGCGCTGGACGCCTTCGAGGGAACCATCCTGTTTGTGTCCCATGACCGTTATTTTATTCGGAAATTTGCCTCTTCGGTCTGCGAACTGGAGGGCGGGAAGCTTCTGTTTTTTGACGGGGATTACGAATCCTTCAGGGAATACAAGCGGGCTATTGAGGAAGAGAAGAAGCGTGCCGCTTCAGAAAGCGTGAAAGCGGAAAAGCCGAAGCAGGAAAGGAGCAGAAAGTCCACCCCGAAAGCTTTGGCGAAAAAGCTGGCTGCCGTTGAGGCTGAGATATCCGAAACGGAGATGCGTCTGCAGGAAATAGAGCAGGAGATGCAGCAAAATGCCGCAGACTATGTGAAACTGGAAGCGCTGCTGGCCGAAAAGGATGCCCTGTCGGAAAATCTGGAGTCGCTGTATGAAAAATGGATGGAAATCAGTTCATCGGAACTCCTGCATTAACGCTGCGATAGCCTCCTTGTCGGGAAGCCAGTAAGAAAGGCCGTCCACGGTCCCGAACCGTCCCGGCAGTGCGTAAAAGCGGATATCTTCAAAGGATATGTTCTTTAAGGTCTCTGCAAGCCACAGTATCTCACCCATGGTCAGATCTGTTTCAAAATGCTTCTGGGCCAAGCCTGCCAACTCAGCCAGCTTGCCCATGTCCGCAGAACGCAGCGTTTGCGTGGCAATGGTCGCGATCAGCTCCTGCTGCGTGGAGGTGTGCCCCGAATCTCCGCCGCGATAGCCGCTCCCGTACCGTGCAAGCTGGAGTGCCTCAACGCCGCCTAGCGCGAGGAGCATCTTTTCCATACCTTCAAGGGTTGTCAGAATGAAGCGGTTGACCATGATCCCGGTCAGGTCGGCCACCTCTTTTTCAAGCTGCAAAATGCCGCCCTGCTCCCAGGCGGCGCTGATTTTCCTGTTGAACCGATCGGACCCGCTCATGGTGTCACGGGGAATGTTCAGTACATGGATGGTCTTGTCGGTGATGTTCAGACCGGTCAGCAGGATGGTGTCCGTATTGGCATAGGCCGCATCGAATCCTGCCAGGAGAAAATAGTAGATTTCATCGGAAGCGGGACCGGGCTCAGCGGCAGACCCCGCGGAAACCTGCCCTGTGGCAGGTGGGCTTTTCGTCATGGTCGCTTCAGGCTCCGCTGCCACCGGATTGAAACCGATGCCCGGGCTGTTGACAGAAGCGGCTGATTGGCGGTTCTGACCAGGATTGTTCCAGGCGTTTTCGAGGGTGGGATTGCCTGACGGAGGCCTGACCGAAAGAACGAATCTTCCCGACAGGGCGGTAAAAATGCCCAAAAGGACGATCAGGGACAGAAACACAATCTTCCTTGCCAAACGCCATCTTCTGTTTTTCATCTCGCACCTCCAGCGAAGTCCTTATGCTGCCGACGAAACCATATCCTTCATGGTTCGTGATTATCATGACCAGTATGGCTGCTTTTATACCCGCGGGAAGCGCGCAGACTTTGGACTTGCATCAGACTTTTTCTTTTTGCATGATGTATTATAGAACGGGAGCCCAAACGGCGTCGTAAGCCTTTTGGGATGACGGGACCCTCAACAGCCGGTGGTGTTGTTCCTGCCATGTGGACAGGCCGCACCCGGCTGCTGCCGGCGACAGGATTGATGCTTACTGGATAAACAGGAGGATTCGCCATGAAAAAAATGTTCATGTTTTTTTTGGCTGTAACGCTGCTTGCTACCGGGCTGTACATACCCTTTCCGGCTGCCGCGGCAAACGCGTCCGAACCGGCTTATGCCCAAAGTATGCAGCGATTGATGGATTTGGGGATCTTCTCCCGGACTGAACCGGAAAGGATGGAACTGGAAAAGGCTTTAACCCGGGAGCAACTGGCCACGGTTGTTATCCTGCTGAACGGCCACGAAGATAAAATATCCCTTTACAGGAATGCAAACCTCTTTCCCGATGTGGCCCCATCCAGGTGGTCTGCCGGATACATCGGTGCAGCGGTGAAGCTGGGATATATGCGTGCCAGAGCCGATGGGCGGTTTCATCCCGAAGCGGATGTAACTTTTGCTGAAATATCCGAGATCTTCGGCAAGCTTCTGCGCTATAAGGACTATAATCTGGCCGGAAGCTATCCTGACAATTATGTGAACCTGATGGCCAACCTGGGCATCCTGGATGGCATCAGCTATTCGGCAAACAAGGCTGTAACCCGCGGCCAGGCCGCCGTCATGGTGGACAGGCTGCTTTCCGCGAAGGTTTTCGGCGATTCACGGGAATTTATCGACACGGTCAGCGTCTACAGGCGCATGATCATCCTTGAAAACAACTTTGTCAACAAAAATGCCGATGAGAGAAAAATTGTAACCGATATCGGCGTGTTCTACCTGGAGCCCTCCCTGGCCATACCCCAGGCGGGCAGGCAATATATCGCCCGGTTCAGGGACGGCCAAATCACGCAGTTGGCCCAGGCGGGCCTCAATTACAGGGAGCTTTCGGTAAAATACGTCGCATCCGGTAAAATCCTGACCCATGACGGGAAAACCGAATACCTCCCTTCAAACGTAACCTGGTACTACCAGGCTGCCCCATCGAGCCTTGACATGGTCATGGCAAACATCAGGACCAATTCTTCCCTGGTCATAGGAACCAGGAAGGATGGTACCGGCTACGGCGTTCTGTTTGATCCTGTCTACTCACAACCCAGGGTGATTACCCCGGGCATGACCCCCGGCATGCTGGAAAACCTCTATGGCGGAAAGACCATCGACAGGGATGGGAAATATATTTCCCCCGCGCAGATCGAAGCCGAGGATGTGGTTTACGAAGTGACCGACATATGGGGAGACCATGCCTATGTGGTCATCCATGCCAACAGCGTATCGGGAGAAATCACGGCCATACTGCCCAGCAAGATCTCTCCCAGGTTCATCGAGGTGGACGGCGTCAGCTATCCGCTGTCGGATGATTTCCCCATTGAGAAGATCACCGGACAGGGTGGCCTGCAGGTCGATCAGCGGGCCAAGGTTCTTCTGGACGGCAATGGCCAGGCGGTGGATATCATCCTGGAAGGCGATTCCGACAACAGGGATTTCGTATTGGTCCTCAACGCCTACGACAAACCCTCCACGGAGATAGAGGATTATGGCAGGAAACGCCATTATGTCACCCTGCTCCATGCCGACGGCTCAAAGAAGACCTATCTGACCGAGCAGAGCGAAATCGAGCAAAAAGGCAGGATTGCACGCTATGCGATCATCAAGACCGGCAAAAAGCAGGACGATTACGATACGGTCAAACTGACCAGGCTCGAATACGAGAGTTACGGCACCGTGCGCATCGACAAGGACAACCGCATGCTGGATAATTCCACCGTTACCAATGATGTGGTCATCTTCAATATGATCGATAATATTTACGGCACCGACAGCGTGGCTTCGGTTCTCAAATGGTCCGATCTGCCCGGCGGCTACATCCAGTCCGGCAAAGTGCTGTACATGCGCAAGACCGGGGATTTCCAGGATATTGATGTGCTCTATCTTGACAACATCCTGGACCAGGGGGTGGCCTATGGCCTGGTGACCCAGATCAGTTCAACCTACAACCCCATGGCCGGAACGGCCATCCATACTGCCACCATCATGATCGGGGGCAAGAATTACATCTACTCCTATGCAGAGGGCAACTACCATGTGGGGCAGGTTTTGCGGGTCAAGTTCAACGGCCAGGAGATCACCGGCGTGGATAAATCCATAACGGCAGCAGTAGTCAGCACCATGGTGGATGCGGTGGATTCTTCGCGAATCAGGATAAGGGGGGTTACCTACAGTTTCCGCAGCGACATCACCATTCTGAAATATGACGGCGAAACATGGAAAACAACCGGCACGTCCGATATCGTCAAGGGTGATAACCATCGGTATATATCGGTCTATCTTGACAAGCCCATCAACTTTGGCGGCAAGGTTGTCCTGATCACGATGAGATAAAAAAGCCCTGTTCAAACCGGTAAAAGGCGTTTCCTTCCGGCCTGCGGAGGGGGAACGCCTTTTTTTTACATTCTTTTATTGCCCGATTCGCATATGAATATGGGGGAGGGAGATGGCATTGAAAGGTTACCAGATCCAAAAGGTCAAGGGTAATGGCTGTGAAATCGGCCTGCACCTCGGCTGCCAGCAGGGCGGCTTTCGAGGAAGTGGTCCTGATTTGATTAAGGCGGGAGGTGCTTTAAATGTTCACCTCCCGCCTCCTAAGACCGCGGCTCCATGAATGGAACGGCCGAATAACCGGCTCATGCCAGGCCGGATAAACCTATTTCTGAACGACCTTGTAGCCCCTTTCCCTGAGCAGCTTGACGATACCGGTTTCTCCAACCATATGGGCGGATCCGACCACATAGAAGGTAGTTTTTCCTGTTTTCAGGTATTCTTCGGCCTTGTCTGCCATGTGGTAATTCCTGTCATCCAGCATCTTCCTGTCATACTCCCGGGCCAGTTCCTTCTCCTCGGGTGTCAGGTTTTCAGTCTCCTGGAAGACGAATGCCTCAAAACTTTCAACATCGCCAGCCAGCCAATATTTGAACATGGTATCCAGTTCCTCTTTGCAGGTGTCGATTTCTTCCACTGTCGTCTTCAGATCGAGAACCTGAATTTCATCCGGGAAACCGCCCAGCAAATCGTACTGGAACTCAACCGATTCTATTTCAACGATGTCCATACCCTTTTCCCTGGCCAGGGTCATGAAATGGATATCAAGCCCCTTCTCGGCGGAATAGCCCCAATCTCCCATAAAGAGGGCCAAAATGGTCTGCGACAGGGCTATGGGTTTTGCGTTGGAGAAAAACTCGATGGAAAGTCCTTTCTCCCGCAGCAGTTCATCGGTCTTTTGGTAGAGCTCTTCGGGAATATGATCCCTGATGGTGGTTCCGTCGGTGTACAAAAGCTTCTCTGCAAGTTTCAGATAGTCCGGACGCTCAAGGGCTGCAATGGTATCGCATTCAACGGCCAGAACATCCGATTGTTCAAAGGCGTTAGTAATAACCGGATTAAGGGGGTACAGCCCGTCATAGCCCACATGAATGGAGCCAAGCAGGTAAAGCTTTCCGTCGCCCTCTTTGGCTTTTACCTCCCACATGAAAACGCTACCCGTCTCGGGCAGGCTTTGATGCACCTTAACCGTACATGCACCGAAGCAGAGGGACAGGACGGTCAGGATTAGAACGAGCAAAAGTAATCTGCGTTTCATGAAAACCTCCTGAATAAAATACATTGCCTGGAAATAAATACCGTGAACTCGGGCAAAAGTCTGCTACCATTATACCAGGCCGGCCGGAATGTGGCTATATGGGCCTTCCAACGACAAAATGCCTGCAGGAGATATCGAATCTGTCCGTAATGTTGTATAATTAGGAGAAAGTGGACGAATCAAAAATTTTTTTCAGAGGGGATAACATGAAAGAGATCTATATCATGCTTTCCCAGCTTGGCACCCTGGTCTCGAAATCCATCAGGCTGTATACCGGAGCAAAATACAACCATGCCTCCATCAGCATTGATCCGGAGATCAGGGAGTTTTACAGCTTTGCCCGGCGTGTGAGGTACTTTCCGCTGATTGCCGGGTTCATCAGGGAAGTGCTCAATGAGGGCATGTTTAAATATTATCCCGACACGGAATGCGTCATTTATGCCTTGCCCGTGGAAGACGAGGTGTACCGGAATACGGCCAGGCTCCTGGACAGGTACAGAAAGGATGCCATGAAATACAAGTATAATTTCCTGGGTTTTTTCGGCGTCGTCCTGAATAAGGCGTTCGTGGTTGAAAACCGCCATACATGCTCCGAATTTGTTGCCAACGTCCTCCATGAAGCCGGGATCTATACTTTTCCCAAACCCTTGCCCCTTGTCAGACCTGACGATATTCCCGGCATACCGGGACTCAGGAAGCTGTTTGAAGGCAGAATGACCGATTTCACACCGGAATGCCGGTCAGACGCTATGTCCCTTCAGGCATAACTGCGTTGACAAGTCCTTCCGATGCGGCCTTATGTTGACACTGTTTGGGTATGACGATATAATCAGTGCTAATGAGGCAATTTTTGCATATAGATAGTCAGTGTGGATGAGGAGGTTTTTTGAATGTTCTGTACCAATTGTGGGAAAGAAGTTGCCGACAGTGCATCCTTTTGCACGGCATGCGGCGCTAAAATTGCTCGCGAACCTGCTGTTGAACAGCAGACTGTAACAAGCGCTCCGGTATCGGCAACCACACCGTCCGCAGAAGCGCAGCAATCCGCTCCGGTGACTGTTTCCGGTTCCGAATCACCCAAGAAAAAGAATAACAGCATATTCATTGCCATTGCTGCTGTTGCTGCTGTCATTATCCTTGCAGTGCTCATTTTCGGCGGAGGTGGCGGCGGATACAAGGAATACAAGGAACTGGCCCGCGCTTATTACGAGGCTGTTTACAATAAAGATGTGAACGCCATGATTAAGTTGTTTGACAAGGATGCCCAGAAGGATCTGAAGAAGGATAAGGATTTCATCAAGGAAAAACTTGAAGAAATGAAGGAAGAGATGGATGATTATTACGGCAGAGGCTGGCTCAAGGATGTTAAGCCCGGCTCCAGGGAACGCGCATCCACAAGAGGTGCATACAAGGTCGAGATAGAAATTGACGGCGAATTTCACGAATACCTTTACATCAAGAAGGATGACAAGGACAGGTACTACATACACGAAGACTATTCCGATTTCTGATCTGGTCAGGCAGCCCCCATATGGAGGGGCTTTTTATTGGCTTTGTCCTGAAAATGCGTCGTTAAAAGCAATTTGACGATTGACTTTCCAGGATCAGGTATATACAATTTTGGTAAATGCCCGCTCACGGGTGACTGATTTAATTTTAAGGAGGATTTATCATGAAGACAACCAAAAAAAGACTGACCGTGGCAGTCTCTGTGATGATGGTACTGGTTTTTGCCATCACCATGACAGGCTGCGGCGGCGGAGGCGCCAGCAGTGTTGTAAACGCATTCTTCGATGCCATTGATAAGCAGGACGTCAAGAAGTTCTATAATTGCTTCGAAGAAGATGTGGCCGAAATGCTGCGGGAATTTGTTGATGACGATATGATGAAGGATCAGCTTGAGATGCTGGATGAAATCCTGACCGATGAGTACGGCAAAAACTGGAGAAGCAAGATAAAGGTCGGCAAGGCTGAAGAAGTGGACAAGGACGGCGACGTTACATATTACGAGGTTAAGGTCACCATGGAAGATGAAGACGACTACATCCCGGTCGTCAAGATCAAAGGAAAGTATTATCTTGACCAGGATGCCATGGGAAGCTGGTTCTAAAGGATAAACCTCCCGGATTCGGGAGGTTTTTAAAATCTTTCTTCCGGGACTGCGACGGCAGGTTATTTCAAGGGAGGTATTGACACTCCCCTCTGTTGGTGATAAAATTAACCAAAAAATAATCAAGCAATGACGGAGAAAAGTAGGTATGTGTGATACCTCAGCGTGTCCAGGGAGGGGTTGCCCAGACTGAAAGCACCCTCACGCAGCCCATACCGAAGTTCGCTCCCGAGCTCATCAGCTGAAGCGGCAGTGGTAGGCTGGTGCGTCTCTCCGCGTTACTGGAGGAAGGTATCGGACCATGGTGTCCCGTACCGGATTGAGTGTACTGTCTTGCACAGTAAATTTGGGTGGTACCGCGGAAAGCTCTAAGCCTTTCGTCCCATAGGAGGACGAAGGGCTTTTTTAATACACCGTTACAGCAACGGGCCGAACCTGTATCGGCATGTCTTGGCGGAAAGAATATGGATAAGTGGAGGGGTATGAAATGGCAGGCTACTGGAACGCCGATATTGAAACCATGGACCTGGAAGCATTGAAGAAGCTTCAGGGAGAAAGGCTAAAGGCGACCATTGAAAGGGTGTACAGGAATGTGCCCTACTATGCCGAGAAGATGAAGCGCGCAGGGGTCACTCCCGATGACATCAACGGGGTTGAAGATCTGAAAAAGCTTCCGTTTACATACAAGACCGATCTGCGCGACAATTACCCGTTCGGAACTTTTGCGGTCCCCATGGATCAGGTGGTCAGGGTGCATGCTTCTTCGGGAACCACCGGCAAGATGACCGTGGTGGGGTATACGGAAAACGATATTCATACCTGGTCCGAGTGCATGGCGCGTTCGCTCACCAATGTGGGGGTGACCAGCAAGGATATCGTGCACGTCGCATACGGCTATGGCCTTTTTACCGGCGGTCTGGGGCTCCATTACGGGGCGGAAAGGGTTGGCGCGACAGTCATTCCCGTTTCGGGCGGCAATACCAGGCGCCAGGTTGAGCTCCTGAGAGATTTCAAAGCAACCGTCCTTTGCTGCACACCGTCCTATGCGCTCTATATCGCGGACGAGATGGCTGAGATGGGCGTGAAAAAGGAAGAACTCTGCCTCAGGCTAGGCATATTCGGTGCCGAACCCTGGACGGAGGAAATGCGCCAGCAGATCGAGGAGCGGCTGGGGCTTAAAGCCTATGACATCTATGGCCTGAGCGAGATCATCGGTCCGGGTGTGGCCATGGAATGCGAGGAAAAAAATGGCTTGCATATTATGGCGGATCATTTCATCCCTGAAATCATCGATCCTGTCACGGAAGAAGTGCTTCCGCCCGGTTCAAAGGGAGAACTGGTTTTCACCTGCATCACGAAGGAAGCCTTACCGCTGATCCGCTACAGAACCCGGGATCTGACCATACTGGACTGGCATAAATGTGCCTGCGGAAGGACCAGCCCAAGGATGTTCAAGGTGACGGGCCGTTCCGATGACATGCTGATCATCAGGGGTGTGAACGTATTTCCTTCCCAGGTTGAGTCTGTCCTGCTGAAATATTCCGAAGTTGAGCCCCACTACATGATCATAGTGGACCGGAAGGACAACCTGGATATCATGGAGATCCAGATCGAAGTGACCAACGGCCTGTTCTCCGACGAGGTCAGAAAGCTGGAAGCACTGGAAAGGCGTATCAGGGAAGATATTGAATCCACCCTGGGCATCAGCGCCAAGGTGCGCCTGGTTGAACACAAGACCATCCAGAGAAGCGAAGGTAAGGCAAAGCGCGTCATCGACAGGCGTCAGCTGTTCAAATAAGCCTGGCGAAGCTGCGTTTACGGTTCATCCGGCTCCTGCTCCAGGAAGGCTTTGAAGTCATCCGGGACAGGAGCTGTTATTTCTGTCAGTTTTCCCGTGCCGGGATGCTCAAAACGCAGAATTCGGGAGTGGAGGGCATGCCGGTCGGTTTGCGGTACGGGCTTGTCCGAGTAAAGCCAGTCCCCCAGGATGGGGTGGCCGCAGGCTTTGCAGTGAACCCGAATCTGGTGTGTCCGGCCTGTTTCCAGAACAAACTGGACCAGGCTCCGGTCTTTGAAAACCCTGAGGGTCCTGTAATGGGTCACGCTTCTCTCGCCGAGAGGGTGTACCCAGCGCTCCATGATGCTGCCGGGCTTTCGCTGGATGGGAAGGTCAATGGTGCCTGAGTCCGGGGAAAAACAGCCTTCCACCACACCCCAGTACTCTTTGTATACCTTGTTCTGTTTCATGAGATCGATGATTCGATCCTGTGCATGGGTATGCTTCGCAAAAAGGGTAACCCCTGAAGTGCCCCTGTCAAGACGGTTCACAGGCCTGACCTTGATGTCCAGGCCGTTCTTCAGAAAGTAGAACTGCACCGCATTGGCCAGGGTGCCGGCGGGATGGTTAAAGGTTGGATGCACGGCGATGCCGGCCGGCTTGTTGACGGCCAGGAACCAGTCATCTTCATAGAGGATATCCAGATGGCGTTCTTCCGGCACGAGCCTGTCGCCGGCCGGTTCTGTCCATACGATGCTGATCCTGTCGCCCGGTTTGACCGGATCGATGGTCCTGTATGGAACACCGTTGACCAGGATGCCCGACTGCTGCTTTAAACGCCGGATCAGGCGTGAAGAAAGCTTGAGATCCTGTTCGAGTACCCTGAGCAGTCTGACCTGACCGGTACCGTCAGGAACAATATATTCCAGGATCATGATGTCCGTTATGCCTCCAATGCCGGGAGCCTGATGAAAAATGTGCTTCCCTGGTCAATCTCTGTTACCAGGCTGATGTCGCCCCCGTATTCCCTGATGATGCCGTAAGAGATGGAAAGTCCGAGGCCTGTTCCTTTATTGACCTCCTTGGTGGTGAAAAAGGGTTCAAATATTTTGTCCCTGATCTCTTCAGGGATGCCGCCACCGGTATCCCCGATAGCGATGACCACATAGCCTGAATCCCTGTAAGTGCGTATGAACAGCTTTTTCTCCCAGTTGACAGCCCACTGCGGCGGATGGCGTGTGGCAAGGAGATGCCGGACACGTTTTTCCTGCTCATCCATCGCGTCCCTGGCATTGGTAATCATGTTCAGCAGAACCTGCTCAAGCCGGTTGCTGTCAGCCAGGACATAGGAAAGTTTTTCATCCAGGTCGATATCCAGTTTGATATTGTGGTTCTTAAGCTGCTGGCCGACAAAGTCAAAAACGTCCATGACCGAACGGTTCACATGAACCTTCGACAGGGATTCGGGCGTCTGCCTGCCGAAGGTGCGCAGGTGGGTTATGATTTTGTTGATCCGATCGATCTGAGCGGTTATGGCGTTCAGACGGTCTTCCAGCATGGCGTTTGTCAGTTTCCCCTTATGGAGGGCTCTCAACAGTCCCTGGGTGATAAGGCTGATGCCGCCAAGGGGCTGGTTGATCTCATGGGCAACACCCGTGGCCATTTCGCCCAGGGTAGCCATTTTGGCTGACTGGATGATCTGGGCATCCCTTTCTCTGAGCTCATCGGTTCTTTTCTTGACGATGCGCTCCAGATCGTCGGGAAAAGTCAGACAGAGCTTTTCCTGGACCATCTCGTCGGTGAGGTCCTCCACAACGAACAGGTGTCCCAGGATTCTGCCCGATTCCCTGAGACGTGAAGCGCTGATATAGACGGTAAGCCTTTTTCCGTCCCTGGTTGCGATAGTTGTGCGGCAGGAATAGCTGTCCGCTTCGGTATCGGGAGCCTGGTTCTCGCCAGGATTGAGGTTCTGTCCGACAGGTTTGTAGTCAATAGGGCATTCCCGTCCGATAACCTCTTCGGGGCGGAATCCGAACAGCTTTTTGGCGCCATGGTTCCATAGGATGACACGGTTGTTCCTGTCTGTCAGGATGATGGCGCTATGGCTGGGCGCATTTCGCACCAGACGGGCAATCTTTCTCAGCTGAGCTATACTGTCTCTTCTCAATGCCAAGCCCTCCGTTAATGGGTGAACTCGATACCCAGCAGGGTGATATCATCATCGGGTTTCTTGTCTTTATAGAGTTCCATCAGGTTATCGTGGATCATGCGGATGTTCTCTTCCAGGCTTTTTTCGCTGCTGCCGGAAAGGATACGCGTGATCTCGTCGGCGGCCAGAATCACGTCATCCTTCCATATTTCGATGATGCCGTCAGTGAACAGATACAGCCTGTCTCCCGGGCGTATGGTCAACCTGGCAGATTTGAAACGGGAATCCTCAAACATGCCAATGACGGTTGCTGTTGAAGAGAGGGTCTGTATTTTGCTGCCCGCAACTAGATACTGATCCACATGCCCTGCGGATATGTATTCCAGTACATGGCTTTTCCTGTCGTAAATGCCTATAAAGAGCGTGGCAAAAAGGTTCGATGCCGTATTGGCATACATCTCGCTGTTGGCATTCTCTACGATTTCCACAATGTCGGGTATCATTCCCGCGTTGCGATAAAGGTACTTGAGGTTGTTGATGGCCGATTTAAGGACCATAGTGGTTACGGCGGACAATAGCCCGTGACCGCAGACATCGAAAACATAGAAGACGATTTTATCGCCGATTTCAAAGACATCGTACATGTCCCCGCCCACGTTGTCGCAGCAGTGGTAGATGCAGGAAAGCCTGATCCCGTTCAGGTCGGGTACTTCCTTGGGAAGCATGTTCATCAGAATCTGGCGGGCGGTCTCGTTGATGTTCTGGAAAAAGAGGTTTTTCCTGACGATATCCTGATTGAGACGGCGGTTCTCGCGGATAAGGGCGGTTTTCCGGATAGCCCGTTCAAGGCACAGGATCAGCTTGTCGGCATTGACCGGCTTGTTCAGATAATCAAATGCGCCTTCCTTCATGGCCTGAATGGCGTTATCCATATCCCCGTGACCGGTGAGGATGATGATACCCAGGTCGGGGTCGATGGCCCGGATCGCCCGGATGACATCCAGCCCGGAAAGACCGGGCATCTTCATATCCGATATGACCGTATCGAAATCCCCGCTTTCGGATAATACCCGGATGCCTTCCCGACCATCGGAAGCCGTTGCGACTTCGTAGCCTTCAAGTTCCAGTATGAATTTCAGATTCTCAAGTATAATCTCTTCATCATCGATGAGCAGAATTTTTGGCAAAATAAATTCCTCCGCAGGATGTTTACTTTTTCTATATATTCATTATAATCAATACATACCCAATTTGAATGGCAATAAATGATGATATCGGGATGTTGAGGGATTGTAAGTATGGTTATCGGGATTATGAAAGTCCGTTTGTTCTCCAGTGATCCCCAGTCCCTGAAGGACAAGCGCCGGCTGGTCAAAAGCCTGGTAGAACGGCTGAAGAATAAGTTCAATATCTCGGTTGCAGAAACCGGTGATCTGGATTCCTGGAACCGCTGTGAGCTGGGGATAGCCTGCGTTTCCAATGAAGCTGCCCATGCGGACAGCATGCTTGCCACGGTCATCAGATATATAGAGAACGACGGATGGCTTGAAGTGACCGATTATTCCACAGAGCTTGTCTATATGAATGAATGAACTATGATTTGCCGAATGCATAAAATCTATGGGAACATCCAGGGGGAGCATACATGCGAAAATACCTTGCCAAGACACTGATCATCAGCCTGGCTTTCTTTACCATCAGCCTGGCGTGGAGCATTTACAACAGCTATGTGCCCGTCTTTCTGAGCGGCCTGATAAAAAGCTCAACCATTGTCGGAGCCATCATGACCATTGACAACCTGTTTGGCGTAATCTTCCAGCCCTTCTTCGGAAGGCTCAGCGACAGGACCAAAAACCGTTTTGGGCGGAGGATGCCTTTCCTGCTTGTAGGAATCCCCATATCAGCATTATTCTTTTTCTTCATACCCTGGTATGACAGGCTGGATTCCCTCTTTCCCCGGCATAACCTCAGCCTGGCCTTCATCATGGTCCTGGTCATCCTGATGAACTTCTTCATGAGCGTTTACCGGGCGCCTGCCGTGGCGCTTATGCCCGATGCCATTCCGCCCAGCCTGAGAAGCCGGGCCAACGGCATCATTGTTGCTATCGGGGGAGTTGGCACCATAATCGCCCTGACCCTCGGAGGTTCCCTCTATAAGCTGGGCAAAATCTATCCGTTCATGCTGGGTTCGGGACTTATGTTGCTCGCTTTGCTGGTGCTGGTCCTGTTTTATCGGGAGCCGGAAACTCCCTTCGCTGCCGACTCCGATGAGGAAAAGGATGGGGATGCCAGGGAGGGGGAGAGAGGAAGGAAGGGGCTGTTCAGGCCATCCCTGCTCTTTATGCTGCTTACCGTGTTTTTCTGGTTTTGTGGTTTTGAAGCCATCAACTCCTTCTTCACCTTGTTCTGCAAGGAGCGGTTCGGGATGAATCCCGGTGATGCTACCCAGATGATGGCTCCCATGGTGCTGACGTTCATGGTATGCTGCTATCCCGGCGGTGTGCTGGGAAGCAAGATGGGCAGAAAACGCGCCCTGCTTCTCGGAAATGCCCTGATCGTAGCCGCTTTTCTCGGTATCGTCCTGATTCCCGACTACACCTGGACAACCATTTCCCTGTTAATCTGCGGTGTGGGGTGGGCACTTATCAATGCCAATGCTTACCCGGCCGTGACACAGATGGCACCTGCAGGACAAACGGGGCGCTATACGGGTTACTACTATGCCTTTACCTTTGCGGCCAGTATAGCCAGTCCCATCCTGTACGGACTGGTGGCCGATTTGACGAAAAGACAGGGCTGGCTGTTTCTCTATGGCGGGGTCATGTTCTCCATCGGGCTCCTGTTCATGTTCATGGTCAGGGGAAAAGCCATTTCCGAATGAATTTCCGGATTTACAGAATGGCCCTGGGAAATTCCTGCGTTTTGATAAGATGTGATCAGGGTATACTAAGTTAATGAGGAGAGTGATGCTCATGAAAGCATGGGTTGACAAAGACGGCTGCATTTCCTGCGGCTTGTGCCCATCCATATGCCCCGATGTTTTCAGAATGGGAGATGACGACAAGGCGGAAGCTTATGTGGATCCGGTGCCTCCCGAGGCGGAGGATTCTGCCAAAGAGGCTGCGGACAGCTGTCCCGTCAGCGTCATTCATATCGAGTAGCAGAAAAGTGGCGTTGAATAACGCCACTTTTGCTTTGCCGGAATGTGAAAGGCGCCCATGGGGCGCCTTTACCTGTCAGCCTTTTCAGGCTTCCATCAAATCGTCCACATTATGATAATCCACCACATCAAATCGGGTCGGAATGTGGTCGCTGGGCGGTTTCTCCCCGGCCACCAGGTAGTTGTAGAGATAGATGATGGGATCATGTCCCTGTCCGAAGGGATCCTGACCAATAGCCGCGTAGATGATGCCGTCCCGGATGGCCTTAAAGATATCCTTGTCATGATCAAAGCATACCACTTTGGTCCTGCCTTTCAGGCCCGCCTCAACAATGGCCTGTGCTGCGCCGGTAGGCCCGCCCCCTGCCACAAAGATGCCATCTACGTTCCTGTTATTGTCAAGGAAATTCTTCACTTGCTTATAGACGGTGTCATAGGTGTCTTCCACGTTCACATACCCGATAATCTTTATCTTCCTGAAGCTCTTGAGCTGTTCGACAAAACCTTTTGTACGCAGTTCATGGATGCCGGTCTCGATTCCGGAATCCCTGCGTGCCACGAGAATATTGCCCTTTCCGTTCAGAGCCCGGGCCATCAGCCTGGCGGCTTCCACACCCTGCTGGTAGTTGTCGGGTCCGTAATAGGCCAGCCTCTTCACATCCTTGGGGAAATCATGGTTAAAGCTGATAACCGGTATTCCCCTTGCTGCAAGCCTGTTGAAGATGGGGAAGGTTTCCACAAAGAAACCGGGAGCGGCAAATGCGTCGTAACCCTGTTCAATATAATTGTTAAGGGCCTCCACGAATTCTTTTGCGGTATAGCCTGCCGGAAAACCGCGGTACTCCACGTGAACATTCTTGTCTTCAAGTTCCTTCTGGGCATAGAGGACGCCCTGGCGGACAGATACCCAGAAGGTATGGTCCAGCGGCGACATGAAAGCGATTTTGAGCTTTTTGGGGCTGGTCTTGGCGACCGGAACAATGGCTGTCCGGAACTTTCTGGTAAGGTTCTGGATGGTTGTGAGCATCTGGTTCAGCTGCAGCGTATTCTGCTTGATTTTTTCCAGTTCGGCAAGTTCTTCCTTGGTGACGGCGGCAATCTCCTGTGTCTTTTGGGATATTTCAATGGAAGCCGAGTGCAGCGCCTCACCCATGGTGTTGGTTTCCTTGGTGAAGTTGTTGATCTGGTTGATCTGGGTATAGATATCCCGCATGCCGTTGTTCAGCAAGGCGCTTTGACTGTTGATGGTATGGAAGAATTCCTTCACGGTATTGAAGGTTTCCTTGCTGTTGTTGAAGCTGGCTACGCAGCTGCTGATGCTTTCGCTGACAAAGCCGCTGTTTTTAATGATGCTTTCAACAATGGACTGAATTCTGGCAATTCCGTCCTTGGTCTTGGCGGCAAGCTGGTTGATCTCGTTGGCCACGACCGTGAATCCCTTGCTGTATTCACCGGCTTTTGAAGCCTCAACGGACGCGTTGATTCCCAGAAGCTTCAGTTGCTCACTGATGCGGATAATGAACTCGCTGACCTCTGTAATTTCCTTAATCTCGGTATTGAGCTTTTCGAAGAACTCGTAGGTGTTGTTCAGATTATCGGAGATGGTGTTGATCTGCGCGTAGAACTGGTCCATGTGTTCGGTTCCGGACCTGGTTATCCTGGCATTTTCCTCCACATAATTTTCAATGTTGCTGATATTGGTGATGATGGCATCAACCCGCTGGCTGATGTCCTCAATGCCTTCGATGGTCCTGTTGACGATCTTCAGCTGTTCCTGTGCCTTTTCGGCCACATGGTTGATATTGTCGGCGATATTCTCGTTGCCCTTGTAGCTCATCTCGATGCTCCTGGAGACCTTGTCAATGGCATCCGACAGCACGATCACATTTCCCTTGGTCAGTTCGATAAAGCTGAGCAGGTTGGATTTCATATCATTGAACGCCCTGGCCAGCACTTCGAGTCCCCGCGCCTGATCCAGCCGGATATCGCTGATGTTCAGTTCTCCGGAGGCGAGCTGCTTGGCATTGTTGTTTACGTGCTCCAGCGATGAGAAAAACTTCGAGGTGTTGAGCAGCAGAATGACGGCGGCCAAAAGGGCAAGTATGACCAGGACATGGGAATAGTTAAATGGACCGGCGGCGACCACATTACCGGATACCGCATCACCGGAAATCATCGGAATGAAGAGCAGAGCGAGAAGCAGAATGCAAATGACAGATGTGGTAATAACCGACGAGAACTTTGCAATGATAATGTGTTTTTTCTTCTGAGGTTCTCCCCCTACCATAAGCGCCTCCTTATTGATTTTGTCCTTTTCTGAATACAGAAAGATCGTTAAGTTTTACATAATTCTTCTTAATTCTATACCCAATTTTTGACCGAATGTCACAACCAACAGCAAAAAAAACGGCTGTATCGGGTATGTTGTCTTATCCTGTCATAAAAATAGTCGAAAAACGGCGGCCCGGTTTGTGGGCATACGGATAATCAAAAAGCATCCGAGATGCTGCCAACCGTTCAGGGCAAGATTTTTCCTTTGGAAAAGGGCGCATGGTTTATTCGCTGCTGCAACGGGAATGATAAGGCACGGGCAAGATACTTTTTATGAAGGAGGCATCAACATGTCACATCACCAGGAAACCATCGAATCCCTCAATCAGCTGCTGCAAGGGGAATACATGGCGGTTGAGAGTTTCAACAACTTCATATCCAGGCTGAGGGATGAAAAGGTCAGGCAAACCTTTATGGATATCCAAAAACAGCACAGAAAGAACATCGACAAGCTGGCAGGTTATATCCAGGAAATCGGCGGGAAGCCGGAAGAAAACCTTGGCCTTAAGGGAACCATGGGAGAAATCAAGGTAAACCTGGATCTGGGACCTGATGCGGATACGGCCGAGATCATCAAAAAGGCGATTGAAGGAGAGACCAGGGGCGTCAATATGGCCGAAAAGGTGCTGAGGGGAGATCTCGACGAGAAATCGCGGGATGTTGCCGGCGAGATCCTGCATGAGGACAGAAAGTCCATCCAAAAGCTGGAGAGGCTGCAATAAGCTTCAGCGTCTGCAGGCAGGATATGGCCGTGGATGATTTTATAACCTCGCTCAAAATTTATCAAACCTTTGGCAGTTTTTAACGTATACCAATTATACAAATACAAGATTGGGCGAGGTTGTTTTTATGAAGAAAAAGCAAGTCCTGATACCGATACTGCTGGCCATTGTGATCGCAGGAGGAAGCTTCGGCATCAAAACGCTGTTGGATTTGAAGACATACAGGGAGCAGGTTAACGCCATATCCATATCCGATGTCGACCTGGACAGGATAGGGGATGGGATTTATACCGGACGCCATGAGGTGTTATGGATTTCCGCTGAAGTCCGGGTGACCGTGAAAAACCACAGGATAGAGGACATTGCGCTTATTGAGCACAGAAATGGGAAGGGGAAGCCGGCAGAAGCGATCCTGTACAGGGTGCTGGCCGCCCAGTCCCTGGATGTGGATGCGGTCTCCGGTGCCACCAACAGCAGCAAGGTCATCCTCAAGGCCATAGAGAATGCGCTGAAGAAGTATTAAACGCACCGCAGACAACAGGATATGATATAATGGGAACGTGAGATAATTTCTGGTCTTTTCGTCCCAGATCGATTCAAGGAGCCGATTGGATTGAGCAAGTACATCATCATTTCCAGAAATCAGAATCAGAGCTATGGTATTTATCAGCTTGGTCCGGGATTGCACAGGATTGTCAAGAACCTCAAGGATTATTCCGACGAGCAGGAGGCCATCGGCGATCTGATTAAACTGCTGGATGGCGAGCTCACGGAACGTGACCTTGTCGGCAGCAGCTTTGAACAGGAGGTAGAAGCCGGAAAGCTTGGCAACAGGATTCTCGTCCTTGAAGCTGCGCTGAAGAGGGTTCGGCATAAGTTAAGCAAAGCAATTGACAGCGGTGTGGGGGATTTAAAGCAGGTTATCCGGGAACTCATACAGGATATTGACGGTTTGGTTGAGGGATGAATAGAAAGCAAAAAACGGATTCTGATTTCTCAGAATCCGTTTTTTATCCTGGTCGGAGTGACTGGATTTGAACCAGCGGCCTCTTGGTCCCGAACCAAGCGCTCTACCATCTGAGCCACACCCCGACGGCAACGTTCAATATTTTAGCACATTTCTTCAGCCTTAGCAATGACAAATTATGAAGTTGTAATTGCCGGCCTGTTCGTCGAATGGCCCCCCAATGCTGGGGGCAACATTAATTATATGACGGAAGCGTGCTGAATTCAAGTAAAACATCACACAAAAAGTGACCAGGCCATATGCGTACGCGTAAAAAAGCAGCATCCTGCCTTCGCCCAGGATGCCGCTTCGTGTTTGCTATGCTTCTATATAAGCCGGGTTGGTGAAGACCCGCCGGCTTACCTTTCGCATACCGCCTTCAAACCGGATCCTGAAGCTTTGCTGGTGGTGGATATCCTCGGATGAGGATCCCACCATCACGTCCAGGACGCAGTTTTCCAGCCCAAGTACATAGTCCTTGTTGTGATAGCACAGGGAGTCGAACAGGATGTCAAAGTCCACGGTAATCCGCTGCCCGTTCTTAAGGGATACCCTCTTATAAGCCTTCAGTTCCCGCTCAGGTTGCTTGACGGAGGTGTAACGCTTCCGCACATAGATCTGGATGACTTCGTCCCCGTCATAAGGCCCTTCATTGAGCACCGTCACCTTCACGCGGATGCGATCGGCTTCCTGGCTGAACTCAGCCGCCTCATATTTGAAGCGGGAATAGCTCAGGCCAAAACCAAAGGGGTACAAAGGCCTGGTGTCCATTTCAAGATAAGTGTTCCGCCAGAACTGGGTCTTGCCCGTGGCGTGCTGGGAGTAATAGACGGGAAGCTGTCCCAGGCTTTTGGGAAGGGAAACCGGCAGCCTGCCACCCGGGTTGTATTTTCCGAACAGGGCATCCGCAATGGCATCTGCCCCTTCCATGCCGGGACGCCATGCCTCGAGGATGGCGTCCATCTCCCGGCTCTCATCGCTCAGTTCCAGGGGCCTTCCGTTGCAGAGCACCAGGATGATAGGCTTTCCGAGCTTTTTCAGCTCCTTCAACAGGGCTTTCTGCTCCCTGGAAAGGCCGATCTCCACCCGATCCACCGATTCCCCGCTGTCGTTTTCATAGCCGATGCCACTGGTGTCTCCGCATACGGCGATAACCACATCGGCTTTCGAAGCGGCTTCCACCGCTTCATCGATGGCGAAGAAACCGGGATCATGGTTATAGTCGGTGGTATCTTTAAGGCCGGGCGCCAGGTAAACCCGGGTGTCCGGGCCTACCCGTTCAAAAATTGCCTGGTATACGGTTTTGATGTCATGGTACAAATCTTCAAACCGGGTATCCTTCCGCTTCAGAAAGACGGATGTTGGGATGATCTCCCCTTCTACGGTTTCCGAAAGGTGGTACATGTATTCGATGTGGGAGGGATAGGCGTAATCGCTGTAGGCGAACTCCTTTTTGTCTGCCAGGGGACCCACAACTGCAATGCTGCGGATGTCGGAGGACAGGGGTAGGATATTGTTCCGGTTCTTCAGCAGGGTCAGGGACTGACGGGCCATTTTGGCGGCAATATCCCTGTGGGCCCTGCAGCAGACAGTTTCCCGGACGCGGCTGACATCCACATAGGGATTGTCGAACAAACCAAGGCGGAACTTGAGGGACAGGATCTTGGATACTGCCGCGTCGATGATGGATAGGTCGATTCGGCCATTGTCAACCAGCGGTTTCAGGTTATCCTTCAGGCTGTGCTCCAGGAGCTCCAACTGGATGCCTGTCTTAAGTGCCAGTTCGATGGCCTCATCCAGGGTCTCGCAATAATCATGGAACTCCTTAACCAGTTCTATGCCGCTGCCGTCCGACATCAAAAGCCCGTCAAAGCCAAGCCTGTTTCTCAGAATGTCCACCAGGAGTTCCTCCGAGACATGGCAGGGGATATCATGCCACTCATGGTAGGCGGCCATGACGCAGGCTGCTTTTGCTTCGCGGATGGCTGCCTCGAAAGGAACCGCATAGCTGTCCAGAATTTCTCTTTTGGTAGCATGGATGGGGGCGCAGTTTCGGCCGCCATCGCTGATGCCCTGGGCCACAAAATGCTTCAGGGTGGCTGCGATGCCCCGGCTCAGGGAATCGGACTGAAGCCCTTTGGTGTAAGCCATGCCGCATTGGGTGACCAGGTAAACATCCTCACCATAGGACTCCTCATAACGGCCAAAGCGGTGATCCCGGACCACGTCCACCACGGGTGCCAGGGCCAGGCGTTCGCCCGTTGAGAGCATTTCCTCCCGCACGGCATTTCCCATTTCCCAAACCAGTTCCTCGTTAAACATGGCGCCGGCGCCAATATTCTGCGGGAACACCGTATGATCCCGGCTCAGGACGCCTGAAGTGGCTTCTGTGATGAACAGGGCAGGGGTGCCCAGCCGTGTATCTTCTATGAGATGCTTCTGGATCCGGTTGATAAGGGTGGCCATCTCGGCGGGTTTCAATTCGGTTTCGCCGCCGATGCGGTTGATGTAGCCGCAGCCATACTGCAGGCTGACCGATGCCTTTTCCCCGGAAAAGGTCAAGGTATGGCGGTCGGTTATCACGTCGAGCAGGTTAACCCAGGTCATCTGGGCTATCTTCTCATCCAGGGTCATTCTGGACAGTAAATCCTTTACGCGATCTTCCACGGGCTTTGTCGGGTCCTTGTAAATCATGTGCAACGTCCTCCGTTTGTGTTTTGAGGTTTTCGGATGGATAAGGCATCAGCGGGAAATATTTGGCTGATGGCTTCTGATTCCATCATACAGGCATGATTAATAAAAGTAAAATACAAACTGAATATAAATTATTCAAATTATACAAATGCCTATTGCAATCAGGCATAATATCGAGTAGACTTAATAATGTCAGATTAAAAAGTGTTGGAGGTGGGGTAACCATGGCATATCTTCTTGGAATCGACATCGGTACATCAGGTACCAAGACGGTTCTGTTTGATGAAAAGGGAACGACAATCGCAAGTGACACCCAGGAATACCCGCTTTATCAGCCCAAAAACGGTTGGGCGGAGCAGGATCCGGAAGACTGGTGGAAAGCAACATGCGACTCTACCCGGAATGTTCTTGCCAAGAGCGGGGTTGATCCCAGGGATATCAAGGGTATAGGCCTTTCCGGTCAGATGCACGGCCTGGTGCTTCTGGACAGGGATAACAAGGTCCTGAGAAGATCCATCATCTGGTGTGACCAGAGAAGCGCGCTGGAATGTGAGCAGATTACCTCAATTGTCGGGGCGGAGCGCCTGATTGAGATCACTGCCAATCCTGCCCTCACTGGTTTCACGGCTTCCAAGATCAAATGGGTCATGAACAATGAGCCAGAAATCTATGAAAAGGCGCGCAAGATACTGCTTCCCAAGGACTACATCCGTTTCTGCCTGACCGGGGAGTACGCCACCGAGGTATCGGATGCCAGCGGTATGCAGCTTTTGGATGTGCCAAACCGCAAATGGAGCGATGAGATCCTGGAGAAGCTCGGGATCGACAAGGACATGCTGGGCAAGGTTTACGAGTCCCCGGAGGTAACCGGAAGGGTTACCAAGAAAGCGGCTGAACTTACCGGCCTGGCCGAGGGCACCATTGTTGTCGGCGGCGGCGGCGACCAGGCTGCCGGAGCTGTTGGAAACGGAATCGTCAAGCCTGGCATCATTTCGTCAACCATAGGAACATCCGGTGTGGTCTTTGCCTATACCGACAAGGTGAGCATCGATCCCAAGGGCCGTGTTCATACCTTCTGCCATGCGGTTCCCAACACCTGGCACATCATGGGCGTGACGCAGGGTGCCGGACTGTCCCTGCAGTGGTTCAGGAACAATTTCTGCCATGAAGAGATTTCTTCCGCAGGTCTTTTGGATGTAGACCCGTACTACCTGATTGATAAAGCTGCCGAAAAGGTAGCTGTTGGAGCCGGTGGCCTGCTTTACCTGCCCTACCTGATGGGCGAACGGACACCCCACCTTGATCCTGATTGCAGAGGCGTCTTCTTCGGCATCTCCGCTAAGCACACCAAGCGCGAATTCCTGCGGGCTGTGATGGAAGGCGTGGCATACAGCCTTAAGAACTGCCTGGATATCATCAAGGAGATGGGCATTGGCATCAATGAGGTCCGTGCCTCCGGCGGCGGCGGAAAGAGCCCGCTGTGGCGGCAGATACAGGCCGATCTCTTCGGAACGCCCATCTGCACCATCAACTCCAGCGAAGGTCCCGCTTTGGGTGCCGCGCTTCTCGCCGGTGTAGGCGCGGGCGTGTACAAGAGTGTTCCCGAGGCCTGCGACCAGACCATCAAAGTGGTGACACGCCAGGATTACAATGCGGACAACCATAAGACCTACCAGGAATTCTACAAGCTGTACAACAGCATTTACGAGTCGCTTAAAAATGACTTCAAAACCTTGGCAAAGCTCAACCAGAACTGATTGATTTAGAAGGTGGATTCGTTGAGGGAACCTAAGACCGGCAACAATAAATACCTGAAAGAACTGAATCAGGCTACCATACTGGATCTCATCAGGACCACGGCGGGCATTTCACGAAAGGCCCTGGCTGATCGCACCGGTCTGTCGGCCACTGCCACGGGGGCCATTGTGAAAGAGCTTCTGGGAGCCGAGTTCATCAGGGAGGTCGGCGAGGGGAAATCCTCCGGCGGCCGAAAGCCGGTCATGCTGGAGCTGAATCCCGATTCCTACTATGCCTTCGGCTTCGATATCGACATGCGGTTCATCTATGCCGTGGTACTGGACATCACCGGGAAGATCCATTATGAGGAGAAATGGGAAAACAAGTCGTCCCTTACGCCTGAGGAAGCGGTCAGGCAGATCCGGCGGATCTTTGATACCGTGGTGTCAAACCTGAAACTCAGAAAGGAAAGGATTCTGGGTGTCGGCGTATCCATCCCGGGAATGCTGGACATAACGACTAGGAAGATTTATCTTGCGCCGAACCTGGGATGGTCCGATGTGGATATCAGGGAAGGCCTAAGCCAGGAGCTGGATGTGCCGGTCTACCTCGACAACGAAGCCATGTGTTCGGCCTTCTGCGAAAACTGGCTGGGTATATGCAGGGGTGTTGAAGATTTTATCTGCATCAATATTGAATCGGGTATTGGCGCGGGTATCTTCGTACGGGGAAAGATATATCGCGGATATACCGGAAGCGCGGGAGAGGTGGGACACATTTCCGTGGATGAAAATGGTCCCAGGTGTAAATGCGGCAATGTGGGCTGCCTTGAGACCATGGCTTCCATCAGCGCCATGGCCCAGAAGTACAGGGAACTGGTGGGCGAAACCTGTCCCGCCGTTTCTGAGAACACCATCGACCAGAACTTTGAGGCGCTCCTGAAAGGGGCGCTGGAAGGAGAACCGGCATGCCTGCGGATCTTCAGGACAGCTGCGGTAAGCCTTGGCAAAGCCATTGGCTATCTGATCAATGCCTTTAACCCGCAGACCATTGTTTTGGGCAAGAAATTTCCGCAATATGCCGGACTGGTGTTGGATGACATCGCCAAATTGGCCGCGAGGACGGCGCTGGCGCACCTGGCCGAGAGCTGTACCATCGTTCCTTCCAGCTTCGGAGAAAACTCTTCCGCCCTGGGAGCCGCCATCATCCCGATTCGCAAGCTTTTTGGGAAATAGTTCATTCATTGAACCATTTTCAATTCAAATAAGGAGGTAACCATTATGTCAGAGTTTTTCAAAGGTATCGGCAAGATACAGTATGAGGGACCCGAATCCAAGAATCCGTTGGCGTTTAAGTATTACAACCCGGACGAAGTTGTTTTCGGCAAGCCCATGAAGGAGCATCTGCGCTTTGCTGTTGCTTACTGGCACACATTCCAGGCCAGGGGCGCCGATATGTTCGGTGCCAGCACAGCCCAGAGGCCCTGGGATCACATCACTGATCCGATGGATTTGGCACTTGCCAAGGTGGACGCCAACTTTGAATTCTGTGAAAAGCTGGGCGTTCCGTTCTTCTGCTTCCACGACAGGGACATCGCTCCGGAAGCCGATACGCTCCAGGAGACCAACAAGCGCCTGGACAAGGTGGTTGAAAAGATTAAGGATCGTATGAAGGACAGCGAAGTGAAACTTCTCTGGGGTACCACCAACGCTTTCAGCCATCCCAGGTTTGCCCATGGCGCATCCACATCCTGCCATGCTGACGTTTTTGCTTATGCGGCATCCCAGGTGAAGAAGGCCATGGAAATCACCAAGGAACTGGGCGGCCAGAACTATGTGTTCTGGGGCGGCCGCGAAGGCTATGAGACCCTGCTCAACACCGACATGAAGCTGGAACTGGACAACCTGGCCCGTTTCCTGCAAATGGCCGTGGATTATGCCAAGGAAATCGGCTTTACCGGCCAGCTCCTGATTGAGCCCAAGCCGAAGGAACCCACCAAGCATCAGTATGACTTCGATGCGGCCACAGTTATCGGCTTCCTGAAGAGCTATGGCCTGGATCCCTATTTCAAGCTCAACATCGAGGCCAACCATGCAACCCTTGCCATGCATACTTTCCAGCATGATCTGAGGGTGGCCAGAATCAACAACATGCTCGGTAGCATCGACGCCAACCAGGGCGACATGCTGCTTGGCTGGGACACCGACCAGTTCCCGACCAACCTCTATGACACCACCCTGGCCATGTACGAAGTGCTCATGGCCGGCGGATTCACAACAGGCGGTCTCAACTTCGACGCCAAGGTCCGCAGGGTATCCTTCGAGCCCGTCGATCTGTTCTATGGCCATATCGCCGGAATGGATTCCTTCGCAAGGGGACTCAAGGTTGCCGCAAGGCTCATCGAGGACCGCGTGTTCGAGGACTTCATCGCGAAGCGTTATGCAAGCTACACCACCGGCATCGGCAAGGACATCGTGGAAGGCAAGGTGGGCTTCAAGGAACTGGAAGCCTACACCCTCAAGAACGGCGAGCCGAAGCTGGAATCCGGACGCCAGGAGATGCTGGAAGCCATCTTCAACCAGTACCTGCTGGAGACCAAATAATTCGGAGCTTAAAACCAAAGGAGCCGCAAGCTTTGCGGCTCCTTTTTATACATACCCAAATTGCGCGGGCTGGTTGAATCAAAGATCTCTGTGGGTGAAGCGGCGCTTACCGGAAGCATAGTCGGCCACCAGATGCCCGTCGCCAATCACCTTGTATTTGTAGGTAACCAGTCCGTCCAGACCGACGGGACCGCGGGCGTGAATCTTGTTGGTGCTGATGCCTACCTCGGCACCAAAGCCATATCGGAAGCCGTCGCTGAACCGGGTGGAGCAATTGGCGAATACATTTCCGGAATCCACGTATTCCAGGAACCGGTTGATGCTTTCCTGGCTCTGCGAAACGATAGCATCGGTATGACCGGAACCATAGGTGTTGATATGTTCAATGGCCTCATCCAGGGAATCCACAATCCTTATGGACAGCACATAATCCAGGTATTCAGTCTTCCAGTCTTCTTCGGTGGCCTCCTTGCATGAGATGATGCCGCGGGTTCTTTCGCAGCCCCTGATCTCCACCGATTTTGTCTCCAGGGCTTGCTTCAGGGCAGGCAATACTTTTTCTGCCGCATCCTTATGAACGAGCAGGGTTTCCAGTGCATTGCACACGGCCACATACTGGGTCTTGGAATCCACCACGATGTCCACGGCGCGGCTCACGTCCGCGTCCTTGTCAATATAAACATGGCAGATACCGTCGGCATGCCCCAGAACGGGAATACGTGAATGATCCATGATGTAGCGGACAAATTCGTTGGAACCACGGGGGATGATCAGGTCCACATATTCATCGAGGGCAAGCATTTCGTTAACCTCGTCCCGGCTTTCCAGAAGATTGATCCAGTTTTCCGGCATGCCGGCTTCAAGGGATGCCTCGGAAATGACCTGTGTCAGTATCCGGTTGGTCAGCGAGGCTTCACGGCCGCCCTTCAGGAGAACGGCGTTTCCGCTCTTTAAGCAAAGGGTGGATATCTGGACCAGCGCATCGGGCCTGGATTCGAAAATGATGCCGATCACGCCGATGGGGCAGCTCACCCTGTAGAGCCTGAGACCGTCATCCAGTTCCCGTGCCAGAAGGGTTTTGCCCACCGGATCCTCAAGGCCGATCAGGCTGTGGATGCCCTCCACCACGCCGTTGAGCTTCTGCTCGTCGAACTTAAGTCTCTTGAGAAGCGGGGCGGCCAGGTTTTCGGCAGTGCTTCTCTCCATATCCTGCCTGTTGGCCTCAAGGATTTCTTCCTTTCTGGCAAGCAGCGCGTCAGCGATCTTTTTCAAAGCGCTGTTCTTCAATTCCGTGGAGACTCCCTGCATCAGGATGGAAGCCTTTTTTGCCTGTATGGCCATTGTTCTGGTATCCATTGATATCCCTCACCATGTCCTTTTTTATGAACATAAATAAACCCAAGATAAAGTATCATCGGCTAACAAATTAGTATTATCATACCATGAAATGGGCATGAAGGGAATAGGAACGGCAGGCCGGACCATAACCCGGATAATATCGGTATGATCTGCTGTAAAGACTTTCTTGACGAGACTATAGGATACTTATAAAATATGATTTGTATCTTTTTCGGAATAATATGATCGACATACGTTAAGGCAGGTATCCAATTCAAATGGCAGAAGCAGAACTGATGAAAGAAATTGAACGCAGGCGAACCTTTGCCATCATATCCCACCCGGACGCCGGTAAGACCACGTTAACCGAGAAGCTGCTCCTCTATGGAGGAGCCATCCACATGGCCGGCTCGGTCAAGGCGAGGAAGGCCGCCCGGCATGCGGTATCGGACTGGATGGAGATAGAAAAGCAGCGCGGTATTTCGGTTACTTCCAGCGTGATGCAGTTCCAGTACCAGGGCTACTGCATCAATATCCTGGATACGCCGGGCCACCAGGATTTCAGTGAGGACACCTACCGTACCCTGGTTGCGGCCGACAGCGCCGTGATGCTCCTGGACGGCGCAAAGGGTGTTGAGGCGCAGACCATCAAGCTGTTCCACGTCTGCCGGATGAGGCAGATTCCGATTTTCACATTCATCAATAAGATGGACCGGGCCAGCAAGGACCCCTTTTCGCTGATGCAGGAACTTGAAGACGTTTTGGGTATCCGTTCCTATCCCATCAACTGGCCCATAGGCACGGACGGTGATTTCAAGGGTGTATACAACAGGCAGCTCCGCCAGATAGAGCTCTTTTACGGGGACCAGTCCCATGGACAGGCCATCGTAAGCTCCACCAGGGGAACGGTTGACGATCCGGTCTTTAAGGAGCTTCTTGGAGAGCCCTATTATTCCAGGCTGGTGGAGGAGATAGAGCTTCTGGATATGGCCGGGGACGAATTCGACCTGGGTAAGGTTTTAAAGGGCGAGTTGACCCCTGTGTTCTTTGGAAGTGCCATGACAAACTTTGGTGTGGGCCCGTTCCTGGAGGATTTCCTGAAAATGGCTCCGCCGCCCGGCCCCCGCGCCTTCGGTGAGCAAATCATCAGCCCGGAAGATCCGAATTTTACCGGCTTCGTGTTCAAGATCCAGGCCAACATGAATCCCAACCACAGGGACAGGATTGCCTTCATGCGGATCTGCTCCGGCGTATTCCGGCGCGGTATGCAGGTGCACCACAGCGGTTCGGAAAAACCCGTACGCCTGGCACAGCCCCAGCAGCTTATGGCTCAGGAGCGTGAATCCATTGAAGTTGCCTATCCGGGTGACATAATAGGTCTTTTCGATCCGGGCATATTCCGGATCAGCGATACCCTGAGCACAACGCCTGGCCTGACCTTTACGGGCATTCCCAGCTTCCCGGCAGAGCATTTTGCCCGGGTATCGGCCAAAGATACCATGAAGCGCAAGCAGTTCCTCAAGGGGATCACGCAGCTGGCCCAGGAAGGTGCTATTCAGGTTTACAAGCAGCCTGACATAGGCGTTGAAGAGTTTGTGGTGGGCGCGGTCGGCGTGCTGCAGTTTGAGGTGCTTGAATACAGGCTGAAGAACGAGTATTCGGTGGATCTGAAGATCCAGCGGCTACCCCACCGCCATGCCCGATGGATCGTGTCGTCACCGGCAGAGCCTGATCAATTGAACCTGACCTCGTCCACCATGCTTGTCCATGACGGTCGGGGTAACCCTGTGCTTTTGTTTGAAAATGAGTGGTCGGTAAACTGGGCCAGGGACAAGAACAAGGGGCTGGAACTGAGCGATATCTCGCCGTGAGGATGAGCATGAGTAGTATCATCATATAAAGGAATCATTGCAAGGAAACGCCGGGCTTTTGTGCCCGGCTTTCGTTTGTTACACATCTGCGACGGTATAATAAAAGGGACGGAACACTCACACCCATTGAGAGGCAACCGTCCCTTTATCATGCATATTCGGAACGCATTTTGACTACAGTTGATGGACCTCGTCCGGAGTCATGACGTTCACACCTGCGCCCGTAAGAATGTCGACTGCCTTCCTGAGATCTTCAACCTTGATGACCACATTGGCCATTCCCGCTCTGGAGCTTCCCGTAAAGGCATACATGTACTCGATGCTGATGTTGTTTTCCTCAAGTATGGCCAGTACACGGGCAAGGCTTCCGGGAGTATCGTCGATGGTGATGCCGATCACATCTGCTATTCCCACGGAAAAACCTTCTTTTTTCAGAATGCCTGCCGCACTGACGGGATCATTGACAATAAGCCTCAGGATGCCGTATTCTGCGGTATCGGCGATGGACAGGGCACGGATGTTGATCCCTGCGTTTGCCAGTACCCTGGTCACTTCGGCCAGTCTGCCTGATTGGTTTTCAAGGAAAATGGTCAACTGCTGGATGAGCATGCATATCACTCCCCCGACTTGATTATCCGGGATGAATCGCTTTTAATCCATGACCACCGGACACAATCATTTTACCACACTTTGCTGGTTATATAACAGCCTGCGGCCTGTCAGGGGAGAAGAAGGATCTGACCTTCATGGATAATCCATGAAGAGAGCTGATTGATCTGGCGGATTCTGTATATGTTATCCCGGATGTCACCTGTGCAATGCTGCTGGGCTATTTCCCAAAGGGTGTCGCCCTTTTGCACCCTGATCATTTTTGGAGCCTGCGGTTTATCGGAAACGGCACCTGCGCTGATAATCATGCCGGCAAGGTAAAAAGCAGCGAAAACCAATACCAGGAAAGCGAAAAATCTTTTTTTGTTGGTCAGCCTGTAATGCTTCAGCATACCATCACCTCGACTGAACACATGTTCTTTTATGGGATATTTTAGCGAACAACTGTTCGGATGTCAAGACAAAATCGAACATTTGTTTGACAATCATCGCAGCATTATATATAATCTAGATAACCGGGTGTTATGCCTGTATTTACCTTTGAACTGACGGAGGGAATGGGAATGCGTCGTCGTGATCCGGACAAACAGCAGCAAATTCTTGATTTTGTCAACCGGCAGATCGCCGAGAAAGGGTATCCGCCATCTGTAAGGGAGATCTGCCAGGCGGTCGGGTTCAAGTCGACATCCACGGTCCATGCCTATATCAAGAAGCTGGAAGAAGAAGGGCAGATCAAGAAGGATGCCACAAAACCCCGGGCATTGCGGATCCTGGATGACAGGCGCAGCAGTCTGGAGGGTTATATCGCTGACCGGGAGATAGAAAATGTGCCTGTGCTGGGAAAGATTACGGCCGGACAGCCCATTCTGGCAGTGGAGAATATTGAGGAAACCTTTCCTGTTCCGGTGCAATACCTTGAAAATTCAACCGTATTCATGCTGAAAGTGCGCGGTGACAGCATGATCAACGCCGGTATCCTGGATGGTGATTACATCCTGGTCAAGCAGCAGAACACCGCCAATAACGGTGACATCGTAGCCGCCCTGATAGGGGATGAGGCAACCGTCAAGAGATTCTACAGGGAAAAGGACCATATCAGGCTCCAGCCGGAGAATCCGGACTATGAGCCCATTATTGTGAAAGATGACCTGACCATTCTGGGGAAGATCATCGGTCTGTTCAGGAAATATTGATATTGGTCTGGTATAGCAACAGGATAATTCCGGAATAAGATATAAAATATAAGGTATTGCATTTTGGAATGATAACAGGATAAAATTTAGAAATGGCTCCATATGACATTTGATTATTATCCGGGAAGAGGTAATCCTGCTTGGTAACAATTTATGATATAGCAAAGAAATCCGGCTATTCACCCACCACGGTCTCAAAAGCGCTGAACGATTATCCGGATATCAGTGCATCTACAAAAATGAAGATCCGCGCCATTGCCCGGGAGATGGGATATACCCCAAATTCAAGCGCACGGGCTCTGGCTACCAGCAAATCATGGCTGATAGGTATTTTATATAACGAGGATCAGGGGTTGGGGATACGCCATCCCCATTTTTCGGAGATTATCGAAAAGTTCAAGGAACGCATCGAGGAAGCCGGTTATGAACTCATCTTCATCGGCAAGCGAATAGGGGAAAGGCATAACTCGGTTTATGAACACTGTCTCTACCGTGGGGTTGACGCGGTTTTTATTGTCAACCCTCCTGAGGTTGAAGGGCTTCAGGATTTGATCAACAGCCGCATCCCCTGTGTGGCCAGCGAGCCGGTTCCCGGCAAGGTGCCCTGTGTTTTCTCTGATAATGTGGACGGGGCAAAAAAGGCCGTGGATTACCTTTTTTCGCTCGGGCATAAGCGAGTGGCCCACATTGCGGGTCCGCTCAGTTCTGCCGCAAGCCAGGAAAGAATTATGGGCTACAAAATGTCCGTCCAGGCCCACAACACCGATTATGGCGAAGGCATCATAGAAGCGGCCGACCAGTTCAATTTCAAGAGCGGCTACGAGGCTATGCAGCGGCTGCTGGATATGCATCAGGCACCCACAGCCGTGTTTTGCTCGTCCGATGTCCTTGCCTGCGGCGCCATCGCGGCTGCCAGGGAACGGGGGCTTTATGTGCCTGAAGATATTTCCATCATTGGTTTCGATGATATCGAGATAGCGGCATATGTGGTTCCCGGTCTGACCACCGTCCGTCAGAACAGGGCGGAGATCGGGCAGACCTGTGCCGAGATATTGCTGAAGATGCTGGACGGACGCAATACCAAACCGAAAACCGTCAGGATTCCTACGCGGTTAATCATCAGGAATTCCTGCAGAAGGTATATAGAGTAACCGGTGGTTTACAGAACAAAGCAGGCTCCCCGCCCGGTAATGGGCTGAACGACACCAAAGCCAGGGTGGGTGGCCTTTTTTTTCTGTATGGCATCCATGATGCTGTAATCATCCCCAAAATGCATGGGAAAGATGGTGCCGGCGCCCACATGGTCGATGAAATACTCCATGCCCAGGAGCGCATGGGATTCCTGCCTCGGATCGGCAGTCAGGAAAGCGACATCGATCTTCACGCCCTTGAGCCGTTCCATCTCCCTTTTGAACCTGGCGGCCATGTCATTGTTCCATGCCTTGGGTTCCTCCTCCCAGTGCCACCAGTTGAGGTCGCCTGCATGATAAATGACCACGCCGTTAATATCCACCAGGAAGGCAACCCCTTCATCGGTGGACTTCAATGTTGAGACAGAAATGCCATCCCCGGGATATGCCCGTTCACCGGGTTTCATGACCGTATGATCCGCATGGAACTTGCGTGGAATGTCCCAGGAAAGAATGTACTTTATCCTGGGAACCTGCTCGCGCCAGCTGAAAATAACCGGATTGAAATGGTCGGGATGGCGGTGGGAAGAAAAGACGAATGTTTCAAATCCCCTGATTTCTTCGGGATTGATGACTCCTGTGTCCATAGAACGCACGCCGCCTTCAGGCCTGTCAAGGTAATAGTCGAAAACCAGGAGCCTGTCGTCAACCTGGACGGCGTATCCGCTGTGATAGAGGTAATGGATCCTGATTCTGCCGTTCAAATCCGACACCCCTTTCGGGATTCTCACATCAAGTTTACTTGTTTGTTGCTCCGCCCAGAACCTTCAGCATGGCTTTCATGCCATCGGTGACTTCCAGCCTTCCGTCCGGGAACACCCACAGGGCTTCCACGCCCGTCTTTTCTGCCATCTTCCGGCTTTCTTCATAGGGCAGCAGGAAAAGGGTCGTGGACATAAAGTCGGCCACCCCGGAATCCTCCACATAGACCGACACGGAGCGATAATGCGTTGCCGGCATCAGGGTTTCCGGATCGATCAGATGATGGTATCGCCTGCCATCTACTTCGTAATATCTCTGGTAGTCACCGCTGGTCACCACCGATCCCTGGCTGATGTAAACCGTGTCCAGGGTGGATTCCTCATCATTGTTAAGCTTGCCGCCAGGATCCAGGATGCCGATGCCCCATTTGGATCGTGTGCTCTCCATGGGCTTTCCTACGGCACGGACATTCCCGCCTGCGCTGATGAGGAAGGAAGTATAGCCATCCTTCTCAAGTTCCCGGGCCACAAGTTCTGTGGCATAGCCCTTGGCTACCGCGCCCACGTCGAGGCGCATGCCCTTCACCGGAAGAAAGACGGTTTGCTCATCCTGATCCACTGTTACCTGATGGATATCGCAGAACTGCCGTGCTTCAACAAGCCTCTCCATGGGGGGAAGACTGGCCTCGTCGGGGTTCTCGATCCCATGTTCCCGGTATTCATGCCACAGGTTAAGAACAGGACCCATGGCGATATTGACAGTACCTCCGCTTTTTTCGTACCATTCCCGGGAAAAGAGAAGCAGGTCGATGATCTCCCGCTTGACCCTGACCGGCGCTATGCCGGCCTGATCGTTGATGGTTTTGATGTTGTTTATCCCATCATAGTCGTTGTAGATATCAAACAGCCTATGAAGCTCCATGAAACGGGTCTCAGCCCGCTTGGCCATGCTCTCAAAAGCGCTTTGACTTTTTGCATAGCCGACAATCCGGATTACGGTATCGAATGAGCCCATGAACTCATAGGTATACTTGGTATAGCCGCCTGCCGTAAGGCTGCCTCCTGTGCCGTCATAGCGGCAGCCTGACAGCACGGCGGCAATCAGCACAAGCCATATTACGGCTCTGAAACTTCTTTTCAACACAACCGGTTCTCCGTTCTTTTTGGGATCGCCCGTTCCCCGGTTTTCCCTAAAGTCTTTCGGCAACCTCACGCAAGGCCCGGGTGGCGATATTGTCCGGAAGCTGTGAGAGATACTTCCGGCATCTTTCCACATACTTCTGCTTGAGTGCCTGGGAATCCCTCGGGCCTCCTGCCGATGCAACCCTGTTCAGGATCTGGCGCACATCGCCCTTGCCGTCAAAAAACTCCCTGATTTCATCCCGAAGTTCGGGATTGTTCCTGACAGCATAGATCACAGGAAGCGTAACGATGCCTTCCTTCAGATCGTTGATCACGGGCTTGCCCTCGACGCGTTCGCTGGATTCCATGTCCAGCAGGTCGTCCTTGATCTGGAAAGCGGTGCCGAAACTCAGGCCAAATCGCCCATACAGCCTTATGCTGTCCTCGTCAAGCTCCCCGGCCTTCGCGCCAAGCAGGCAGGCTGCGGAAAACAGGATGCCTGTTTTCCGCATGATGCGCTTCAGATAATTATGCACGCTGGCTATCTCATACTTGCCCAGATACTGGTCGATCTCGCCCTCGCAGAGCATGCTGACGGCCTTTGCCAGCATATCCAGTCGTTCAGGCTTCATGCGGGTTTCCACCAGCAGGCGCAGGGCTTTGGCCAGCAGGTAATCCCCGGTATAGACGGCCAGGTTGATGCCGTGCTTTTCAGCCACGGTAAGCTGGCCGCGCCTGGTTTTGGCACAATCGATGATGTCGTCGTGTATGAGGGTTGCGGTATGCAATACTTCAATTGCAGCGGCGGCAGGGAAGACCACCTCACGCCTGTAATTGCCCGACATGGCCGTGATGATGGTGAAAGCGGGACGCAGCCGCTTTCCACCGGAAAGTACGGCGTTACGGCAGGCTGTCTGCAAAAAATCGTTATGTGAGGACAGCTTTTCTGCCAGGTACTCCTCAAATGCCGCAAGCTCTGTCTTTATTTCAGGGTAGTTATCCCACAAGTCTGCTTACCTCCAAATGCTTTGAAAGCCTTAGTCCCAGCGGTCCAGGCTGCCCTTGAAGAACAGTCGGAATTTCCTGTTCTTCCACCAGGATTCCCAGATGTTGTTGAGCCAGGGGATCAGGTAGTAATCGAGACCGAACGCTCTTCCGGCACCGCCCATAACCGCAATGGACGCAAAGACCATCCACCAGGTGTCCATGTAAAGGCCGGTGGATGTGACAAACATGGCCAAAAGGCCCAGTGAAATCGCCGAGGCCACGAAGGACAGGGCACCGCCGAGCAGCATGAGACCGATACCGACTTCCAGGATCACTACAAGCACCTGGAAGAACATCGCCAATCCGTCGCTTGCCAGCACCACGTTCCTTAGGAACCAGGGAACAAGGTTGAAGTCACCGAAATGGAACAGCTCAACCTTGGCAAAGCTCACAGCATCGATGGCGGTACCGTCAACGATTTTGCTTTCGGTACCGAGAATGAAATTGATGATACCCGTCTTGATGCTGAAGGTTTCCGCCACTTCTGTGATATAGAGAGCCGAACCGGTAGCCGCACTCTGGGAGTCGGCAGCCATGCCCAGGAACTCGGCCAGCTTGGGAACTTTCAACCAGCCTTCGATGACTTTCTTGATTCCTTCATAGAGCCACATGCCGCCCAGGAAGAGACGTAAAGGCGTTGTCCACCAGGCACGCATGTTGGTGGTGTAGTGCTTTTCAACCAGGTTCTTGCGCTGTCTGCGATCCAGAATTTCATGGTAGAGGTATACGGCTGCGCCGCGGAAACCTGTGATTTCCCACAAATAATGGATGTTTACTAGGAATTTCATGACAATGGAAAGCCAGACGGGGAGGTTCCTGCCCAGAATCTCGGAAACCGCAAAGTAATTGCCGACACTCACCATGGTGCCGTGCATCTTCACCTTGATCTTTTGCGGTTCCTTGCCCCGGATGTCATTCAGAATGTTCATGGCTGCGCCATGTCCGGTCTGTATGGCGTTTTCAACCATGGCGGGATAGAACTTGTTGTTCTCGTCCAGAAGCCCTGAAATGTCGCCGGCAACATAGACGTTTTTATGCTTGGTGCGACCGAATTCGTCAACAGCAAGACGCTTGGCGCCGCCCAGCTTTTCCGCGTCGATGTTTTCCACGTCCATTGTGCTTCTGACGCCTGCTGCCCAGATGATTGTTGCTGTCTCAATGAATCCGCCTTCCACCACCAAACCCTTATCGGTGGCTTCCAGGATTTTTGTGCTGGTCATGATCTCGATGCCCAGCTTCTTTTCCATGTATTGATGCGCCTTTGCCGCATTCTTTTCGTTCAGTGTGTTCAGGATGCGCGGCAGCATGTCCACAATGACAAGGCGGACATCCTTCCTGGGGATGTTGTGATCCTTGCAGAGGGATTTCACCCAGATGGCCAGCTCACCGATCATCTCAACCCCGGTAAACCCGGCGCCGGCAACCACGAAGGTCAAAAGACGCTTTCTCTTCTCGCTGTCCTTTTCCTGTTCCGCAAGGATAAAGGTCCGCTTGATATGCTCACGGATTTTTACGGCATCTTCGAAGGACCAGAGCGTAAAGGCATGCTCCTTAAGGCCGGGGATGCCGAAGAAGTTGGGCGTGCTGCCCATGGCCAGGATGAGGTAATCATAATGATACGTGTTGTCTTCGGAACGAAGCGTATTGTTGTCCAGGTCGAACTCCTTGATCTCATCCAGAACCAGGTTCACATCGGTGTACTTGAAAATGCTTCTGAGCGGAATCCGTACAGCTTCCTCGGATACGCGGTTGCCCGCCACTTCATGGATTTCGGTGAGGAGGGTGTGATAGGGATTCTTGTCAATCAGCGTAATCTCTATCTTGTCTTTTTTCTTTTTTTTGTTGAGGGTCAAAGCGGCTTCTATACCAGCATAACCCGCTCCGACAATCACAACCTTTTTTGACATGGCCGCACTCCTTTCACATGATGTATTATTTCCTAACCCAAGCGATTTACCACATGAGTTTTATCAACCAAATAAAACAGGTTCTGCGCCACAACGGCGGTCAGAAAACCCATGACAATTCCTGCGATCAGAAGAACGGGGAGATAGGCATATATAGCCGTGTTCCGCATCATCAGGCTTGCCATGATGATCTGGCCGGTGTTATGGGCGGCTGCGCCTCCCATGCTGATTCCCAGCAGGGAAAACAGCTTGTTGTGGCCATGTTTCAGTACCTGCATGACGATAAGTGCCAGCAAAGCCCCCGAAAGCGAAAACATGAGGGAAGAAAAACCGCCGAACAACAGGGCGGCCAGGACACATCTGAGCACGGAAACGGTCAACGCTGACACGAAGCCCAGGTAAAACAGGGCAAACATGGTCACAATATTTGCCAGTCCCAGTTTGATTCCGGGAATGGGTATGATAAGGCTTGTCGGAAACAAGCTTTCTACATAGGATAATACCAACGCCAGTGATATCAGTAAACCGTTCAGCGCGATCTTTTTCATGCTCTCCCCATAAGGCCTGCGGGCTTGCATCAGTGCAGCCAGATATCCGTATCGTCCTCCGCGGAACCGGTACCGGTGATCCTGATGAGAATCCTGTCCGGCAAACAGGCGGCGATCTGCCCGTTTTTCGAAATCCAACCCGTTCCGACACAGACCTGATCGGGACAAGTGGCTTCCTTGAACCTGATCCTGCCCTTTTCCGCCTCAATGATGCCGGGGTATTCCCCCGAGTATTCCAGTATTTCGGTATGCTCCAGCGTATCCAGCCGTATTTGCTTTACAACCACCCCATCCTGGATGATCAGTGCGATCTTTTCCCCGGTGTCGGCCTGCCGCAGCGAAAACGTCAGGAAAACGGCTGATGCGGCAATGAGCAGGATAATAAAAAAATCGCCGAGCTTTGGCTTCAGTCGCAAATCCGAACCTCCGTTCAGCCGTCGGGCGTGTCTGGTTCATACACGGTACATTGTTCCCGGACACCCGTCCGAATCTTCCTTTTCACCAGCGGGTGAGGTTATTATGATTACAATTTTGCAGTTTATACTGCCATCAGTCATTATAATACAATATGGACTGGAATGCAAAGCCACATGTTAACTGATTTACACAAGTTTAAAACAGCGATACGAAAACTGTCGTAACGGCGAAAGCGCGCCTGGCATCGGACTGAGAAGAGCAAGAATGTTTCACCGGCGTGCATGCGGTTCAGACAGGACGAATTCCAGCTTAACCAGCCTGTCGCGATAACTGATCCTCAGGTTTTGATTCACAGGCGGGTAGCCTTCTGCAATAATGCGCAATAGATATGGGCCGGGTTTCAGGTTTGCTGCCATGAATCTTCCGGATTCATCGCAGAAATTGAAGGAATGGTATTCCAGGGTATCGCCGGCCAGTCTGAATACGAGGACGGCGGAAAGCGCTGCGGGTCGGCCGTCAACGTCGATGACCCTTCCGGCAAGGCATGGCGGAAGGTTGCCATCATCCGGGCAAAGGCGGATATGGCGCCGGATCTCCTGGCTTTCCAACAGGAAGAAGGGTGGGCTGTCAAACACCTTGAACCCTTTTCTGCCGGCGTACAACCAGTATTGCGTTTTGGCAGGAACATTCCGGAACTCAAAGGTTCCATCCGGCTGGGTCAGGCATCCTGCCACGGGTTCAAACCTGTTCTTCGCAAGCTGTACCATGGCTTCCGAAATCGGTCTGTCTGAAAGATCGGTTACAATCCCCCGGACGGTTCCCGTTCTGTTTTCAGTGTCCAGCTTCACGTCAATCCTGGCTTCGGGAGCCGGTAGCGTAGCATCCCCGCCTGGCTCCAGCCTGGTCTGAATAAAGGCTGTCATTCGAATCTTCCTTTCAGCATCCCCTTTTAAGCATATGATGGTTCCTGCGGATGGGTGAGGCATCACAAGCCGGTTTTGGGGTTCATATAATGAGTTGAAGACACAGAGGCCAAGGAGGAGTGTGCATGGAACAGACAAACCCGCCCGCCCTGTCGCAAACCGTTTCGGTTACCTTTGAGAATGACGATGTCTGCACGATCATGGCTGTCAGTGATGCCGGAATCCATGAAAACTGCCTGACAGGTTATGTTTCAGATAAATCAAGCGGTAAACCCATTGAAGACGCATGCATCAAACTGACCGACAATGCGCTCAACTCCATCAGCCAGGGTTATACGGACAGCAAAGGCCATTTCAGTGTCCCGGCAGGTTCTGCCACATCATGCAGGATACTTGTGGCGAAAAAAGGCTATTGCACGTATACCAGCGAGTTGCTCAACCTGGCCTGCATCGGGAAAAAGGGCGTGGATATCGCGTTGATGCCGGCCGAATCGGAAGGCATCGTGCTCTTCGGCTGCGTACGCGATTATCTCCGGAAGCCCGCCCAGGGCGTCAGGGTAACCCTGTCCCGGACCGACAAGTCCAGGAGGGAAGAAAGTACCATGACCAACGCGGAAGGTTATTTTCTTTTTGACGGGCTGGAACAGGGAACCTACAGGATAACCTGTGAATCGCCTGCCCATGAGACTTACTCGAGGGTATTCCAGCCTGTTCCGGAAAATCCGGTTTATATTCTTGAAACCATTTATCTCAAGCGGAAAGAGCTCAAGGGAACGGTTTTTGGGGTCATCACCGACAGCCATGACATGCCCGTGCCCAACGCGGTGGTGGTCCTGTTCAGCGGGGACAATGTACCCCTGCAGGTGACCAGAACCAATGAGAAAGGCGTTTACATGTTTTACAACCTGGAGATGGGAACCTATAAAATCATGGCCAAATAAAAATGCTGAGTGCACGGTAGAAAAAGACGGTCAGTCCATAATTGTTAACCATATAAAAATAAAGGTTGACAATTACGGGCTGTTTCGTTATGATGAATTACAAATAAGCCAACAAGATAGGAGAATGCGCATGAAAACCTTGAAACTCAGCACAAAAGACATCGCACAAATCGCCCTGTTTGCAGCGCTGACGGCGGTTGGTGCCTTTATCAGGGTACCCCTGCCCCTCGTGCCCTTTACGCTGCAGACCTTCTTCGTGGCCTTGTCCGGTGCCTTGCTGGGTGCCAGGAAAGGCATGATGGCGCAGTTGCTCTATGTTGTCATTGGCCTTCTCGGAGTACCCATTTTCACAAAGGGCGGCGGACTGGGCTATGTTTTCCAGCCTTCCTTCGGCTATCTTGTGGGATTTATCCTTTCTGCCTGGCTGACGGGAAGACTGGTGGAACGCCTGAAGGAGCTCAGGATCCTGAAGGTTTTTGCCTGCATCCTGGCCGGACTGGCTGTCACCTACCTGCTGGGTGTGACCCATCTGTATCTTATCAGCAACCTCTATCTGAAAAACGTCATGCCGCTGGGGAAGGCCATCTATTATGGCTTCCTCGTAACCATAGGCGGCGATCTTCTGACCCTCTACCCGGCTTCCATCCTGGTGGCAAAATTAAAGCCCGTGCTCGAAAGAACAGGGCTTATCACAAACAGAAAAGCTGCATAGGCGTTGGATGCCGGCATCCAAAGGCCAGGGAAGATGGGCCGACTCAGGCCGGATTATTCCTCTTCCTTGGCCTTTATTTTACCCAGCAGAATGACAATGATATAGAAGATGATCAGTACGCCGAATACGCCCAAAAGACCCAGTCCGCTGATTTTTAAACCAGTTATGATATTTTCGCTCATTTTATCATCATCCTTTTCAACAGATTGCATGTCCTATTTCATCATATCTTAAACCAAACCGATCAGGCGGCCCACAAGGACCAGGATCATGCTGCCGGCAACCACCGATCCCAGCTGACCCGAAACATTGGCCGCAACAGACTGCATCAGGACGAAATTCATGGGATCCTCTTCTTTTGCCATTTTCTGAATCACACGGGCGGACATGGGGAAAGCCGAGATGCCTGCGGCGCCCACCATGGGATTGATCTTTTCCTTCCGGAACAGGTTGATGAACTTGGCAAACAGCACACCGCCGGCGGTGTCGAAGATAAAGGCTACCAGGCCCATCAACATGATCACAAGGGTTTTCCAGTTGAGGAATGAGGAAGCGGTCATGGTTGTTCCAATGGTAATGCCAAGCAAGAGGGTTACCAGGTTGGCCAGCACGTTTTGCGCTGTCTCAGACAACCTGTTCAGCACACCGCATTCCCGGATAAGGTTTCCAAACATCAGGGCGCCGACCAGGGCTACGCTTTCCGGGGCGATCAATCCTGCGAATATGGTCACCAGGATGGGGAAGAGGATCTTGGCCAGCTTGCTGACCTTACGCTGATGGAAGTTCATGCGGATCTTCCTTTCCTCAGGGGTGGTCAGAAGCTTGATGACCGGCGGCTGGATGATGGGGACCAGCGACATGTAGGAATAGGCGGCTACGGTAATGGCGGCAATGAGTCCCTTGTCCAGCTTGAAGGCATTGGCCACATAAATGGATGTGGGACCGTCCGCAGCTCCGATAACGCCTATGGCTCCCGCCTCGGGCAGGCTGAAGCCGAACAGCAGGGCCACCATCATGGTGGCGAATATGCCAAACTGGGCAGCGGCGCCGAAGAACAGCATGAATGGTGTCTGGAACAGGGGTGTAAAATCGATCATGGCACCTACTGCGATGAAGATGAGTACAGGGAAAAGCTCATTGGCAATGGTGTTGTTGTACAGGAATCCGAATACGCCCGTTTCTCCGTCCGGACCTGTAAAGATGTTTGTCATGGGGATATTGGTGAGGATGGCTCCGAATCCTATCGGCAAAAGCAAGGCGGGTTCATAGTCCTTCTTGATTGCCAGATAGATCAGGATGCCGCCGATGGCAAACATCACGAGCATGCCAAGAAATTCTAGCCCAATTTCCCTGGCTATATCCATGTTCTGGTTGGAAAGCGCTGCTATCAGTTCGTTCAGTTTTTCCAGCATTTCCGATGTTCCTCCTTGGGCACGGTGATTTCCGGTGTTGATGTATATGCGCCAAACAATGCAGGACCTTTATTTTCCTGCTGTTTTCAGCTTCAGATAGTAGACCTTCTGGATGGTGACATCCTCGCACTCAATCTCTTCGGATTCAATGGTAAATTTGTTCTTATAAAGCTTTTCGGCCACTTTTCCGTATTCCGCTGTCTCCTGGGCTCTATCGATGCTTGTGGTCACATACTCATCCAGATCGCCCGCGATCTGAATGATCTTGCCGATGTTGCCCAGGGTCATGTGCTGTTTCAGGAAGGCCTTAACGAAGTTGATCTGGTTCTGCTTCCGCTCCAGATCCCCGATGCCTCTGAACTTGCCGTTCTCGTCATAACCCTGCCTGAACCTGACGAAGCCTTCGGCCTGCTTGCCGTCCAGGTGCTGGAAGCCCTTCTTCAGGTCCACTGAAAAATTCTGTACAGGATCGGTGTACTTCATGCGGTAGGGCACTTCAATATCCACGCCGCCGAAGTAATCCACGATACGGGCAAAGCTGGAGGGCTTCATATAGATAAAGTCGTCAATATAGATGCCGAAAACCTCTTCAATGAGATCGCAGGTAAATTCGAACTCGGCGTTCTGGAAACGCCCGGCTCCCTCCTTGTATTTTATCATTCTGCCGATGGTATGGGCCGCATTGATCTTGAATATGCCCTTGGCAGAAGTGTACTTGGGGAATGCCTTCTTGAGCTTTGCCAAAACCTCGTCGCTGTAATCGATGTAGATATCCCTTGGGAAGTTGATCAGCTTGACCGTATTGGCCTCCTCGTCGATGCTGGCCACCATAAGCGTGTCGTAGTTGGCGCCTTCCGCATCGGCGCCGATGATCAGCACGTTGATGCTTTCCGGATTCGCCAGGGATTTATAATATTTCTGGTTCTTCGTCAGCGCAAAAGGCTTGTTTGTCGCAACACGTCTTTCCTTGATGCTTTTGCTGCCTTCCTCCGGGCTTAAAAACCTCCCGATGAACTCGCCTGCAGGTGTTTTGTGCAGGACCAGTACATAGAGTGCCGCCAGTCCGGCAAGGATGAACAGGATAATCTCAACGATCAGGATTTTCTGCAATATGCTTCGTTTTTTCTTTGCTGCTGCTTTTTTTGCTGCCATAAAACTCCCAATCCTCTTTTAGTACATTACACATTCTTGCACAGTCTACCCGGCCTGTCAATCGTCGCTTCTTCCCTTAAGTTTTCTCATGATCAAATCCTTGGAAAAAAGGCCGATCATAAACAGGACACAGGCCACAATGAAGATGACAAGCGCAAAAACGTAATTTTTTTGCTGAATGTTTGCGCCTATCAGCGACGATCCCACCAGCCCGGGAAGGCGGGCCGTGAGAAAAATGACGAAGAACCTAAGGGGTTTGAGGGGGGAGAGCCCGGCAATATACACGAGAATATCCTTGGGAAGGCCCGGTATGAGAAAGAGGAGAAAGACGATCATCTCGCCCTTCTTGTTGTTCAGAAGGAAGCTGAATTTGTCAATATTTGCCTGGGAGATGAGCGCCGCGATCACCCTGTACCCGAGCAGCCTGGCCGTAAAAAAGGCTATGACGGCGCCAATCATGATCCCGATGACCGAATACAGGGTGCCAAGGACCGTTCCGAATATATATCCGCCTGCGATCTGCACAAATTCCCCGGGGATGGCCGCAATGATGACCTGCAGCACCTGGAAACCGATGAATACCAGGATGCTTAGTGCCCCATAGGAATCGATGAATTGACGAAAATGATCCGGGTTGCCCACAAGCCTGGTGATGGCAGGAGCATACAGTATGGTCAGTGCGACGATGGCACCGATGAACAGGATGAAGAGAAACAACTGGATTGCAAAACGCTTCTTGCTTGTATTGATGACGCTTTCAGGCTTTCTTTTCATACAACGACAATCAAACCCCGACTATTTGGTCTGTTTTTGGGAATCAAACCCTGTGTGGTTCCTGCCAGGTCCGGCAATACCGACTATTATCATAACACGAAAATGATAAATAAAGACGAAAACCTATATAAATTTATGAAAAAATAAAGACCGCCTGAAAAGGTGAAAGATGGGTGTGAGCAATATCCCGGCAATACGCAAAAGCATGGCATAATTATGGTATAATGCACCTGTTGGCGGGGTTACCCCTGTTTTACAAAAGCCAAAAGGATATGTCAGGGTGGTTTTATGGTAACAGCAAGCCGCAGTCATTCGCTCAGTACTGTTGAAAACTATTTGAAGTACAGGCTCGACTATCCTGAAAAACTGATTGACTTTTTATACGACGCATGCGACTTTTCCAGGGAATCGGTGATTGCCGATATCGGATCAGGCACAGGTACCTTCACGAGGCACCTGCTGGAACGCGGCAGCAGGGTGGTGGCCATAGAACCCGACAGGGAACTGCGTGAAACAGCGGAAAGGATTCTGTCAGACGAATTCCCGCGTTTTTTTTCGCTGGAAGCATCCGCAGAGAATACCACGCTGTCCGATGCATCCGTCAATCATATCGTGTGTGCCCAGTCTTTCCACTATTTCGACGGTGAAAAATGCCGGAGGGAGTTCAGACGCATCCTGCGGCCGGAGGGCTCCGTAGTCCTGATTGGCATGAAGCCTGCCGGTGACGACGAGTTTGCCCGGGAATGCGATGCGCTCATCCGGAGATATTCAGGATACGGGCGGGGGAAGGACGGCGCGGATATGGACAGCGTCTATTCGGCCTTCTTTTCCCCTTCCGGGGTTTCGGGCTTTTCGCATTCCGGTCAGTTATCCCTGGACTTTGACGGTTTCTGCGGAAGGCTTTTTTCCTCCTTCTGCCTTCCCGGACCTGGGGATGACAGATATGATGACCTTCTGGAGGAGATGGAGCTTCTTTTTGAGCTCTATCAGCAGTCAGGAAAAGTCAATTACAGGTATGAAATCCGCGCTTATGCCGGAAAACCGGATGCGGCCATCTGACAATAAGCGGGTTTTGATGCCGACGGCAGACACAGGTCTGCCGTTTTGTATATTTTTGTTAATAAAATCGACTTCTGACCTGCAAAAGGCGTATGGTTTCCATATTGTTTATTTGATCACTGAAAAGGTATAATACAAATGTGGAGTTTCAACCATAATTCTTGCCACAACCAAGAGACGGCGCATGTTGACTTTTGATTTAGGCAGTGCTAACTTTTATGATGATACGCATTGCATATAAGCAATGACTCGCTGTATGAAACGGAGAGATTGTTATGGAGAAGTTGATATATCTGGATCACGCGGCAACCACTTATGTGAAACCGGAAGTGTTTGAGGCGATGAAGCCTTATTTTGTCGAAGAATATGGCAATGCCTCCTCCATTTACTCCATTGGCAGAAACAACAGGAAAGCTGTTGAGGAGGCCAGGGCCACTATCGCCAGATGCATTGGGGCTTCGGAGCCTGGCGAGATCTACTTTACCGGATCGGGTACCGAGGCCGACAACTGGGCCATTAAAGGAGCGGTTTACGCAGCCCGCAAAAAGGGCGGAAAGCATATCATCACATCGGCCATTGAGCATCCTGCGGTCCTCGAAACCTGCAAGTATCTCAAAAAAGAGGGCTATGATGTGACGTTTGTGCCTGTAAACTCTGAGGGATTGGTCGATCCGGCCGACGTGGAAAAGGCCATCAGGCCTGATACGGCTCTTGTGAGCATCATGTATGCCAACAATGAAATCGGCACCATCCAGCCCATCAAGGCCATTGGCGAGATCACCTGGAAGCACGGTGTGCTGTTCCATTGCGACGCGGTTCAGGCAGCCGGCAGCATCCCCATCGACGTTAAGGATCTGGGCGTGGACCTGCTTTCCATATCCAGCCACAAGTTCTATGGGCCCAAGGGTGTTGGTGTCCTCTACATCAGGAAAGGCGTGCGCCTGGAAAACCTGATCCATGGCGGCCACCAGGAGCGGGGCAAGCGTGCCGGCACCGAAAACGTCGCGGGTATTGTCGGTATGGCCAAGGCTCTGGAGCTCGCCGTTGCCAATATGGACCAGTATTCCAAAAAGATCAGGCGCCTGAGGGACAAGGCCAGGGAGCAGATCCTGAACCGGATTCCCTATGTGAGGGTAAACGGTTCCATGGAGCACAGGCTTCCCGGGAATCTCAACGTGTCCTTTGAGTTTATCGAAGGGGAATCCCTCCTTCTTTTGCTGGACATGAAAGGCATCAAGGCATCCAGCGGATCGGCCTGCACATCGGGCTCCCTGGATCCGTCCCATGTCCTGCTGGCCATTGGCCTGCCCCATGAAATCGCTCACGGTTCCCTGCGGCTGAGCTTTGGGGAAGCCAATACCGAGGAAGAAGTGGATTACCTGGTGGATTGCCTGGCGGAGATCGTGGAGCGGCTGAGAAGCATGTCTCCTCTCTATGAGGATTTTTTAAAGGCGAATAAGTAAAAACCTTCATATTTATGATATAGAACGGAAAGGACTGAAATAAATGTATAGTGAAAAAGTAATGGACCATTTCATGAACCCGCGAAATGTGGGTGAGATAGAAGACGCCGACGGTGTTGGCCAGGTTGGCAACCCCAAGTGCGGCGACATCATGAAGATGTATCTGAAAATTGAAGACGGCGTGATCGTGGATGCCAAGTTCAAGACGTTCGGCTGCGGTGCGGCTGTTGCCACCAGCAGCATGGCGACGGAGCTCATCAAGGGAAAGACCATCAAGGAGGCTGAACAGATTACCAACAAGGTTGTTATGGATGCCCTTGACGGTCTGCCGCCCGCAAAGGTCCACTGTTCGGTTCTCGCCGAGGAAGCCATCGCGGCGGCCCTCCAGGATTATCGTGCCAGACACGGCCTGGATACCGACGGCGAGTATGCGGGATGCAGTGGATGCTGCGGCGGATGCGGTTTCAAGCACGATCATGGAGTGGAAGAAGACGGGGAATAAGATGGCTGTCCTTTTGGACAGATGAAGATACGGGAAAACGGAGGATTGGAACAGGGGCTGGGCCGGCAGAAAACATGCGGCCTCAGTCCCTGTCCGATTGGTGGTCAGGGTATGAGATGTTTTGTGGCGATTGAATTTGATGACGGCACCCGGGCAGTTTTGGACGGGATTCAGGAGTATTTGCGCGAAAACGGGATAAGGGGAAACTTTTCCCGCCTGCCCAACCTCCATCTCACCCTGAAATTCCTCGGCGAGGTAAGCCCAGCGTCGCTGCCGGCGCTGGAATCGGTATTGCAGAAAGTTGCCTTAAGGCATGAGCCTTTTGTTTTGGAACTTGGGGAATTGGGTAAATTCAGCAAAGGAAGTCGTCCGATCATATGGTGCGGCATAAAACCAAATAAGCAGCTTTTCAGCCTGCAGAAAGATCTTGCGGATGAATTGGCAGCAGCGTTCAGCGAGTTCTCCGGACAGGAGAGGTATAAGCCTCACATCACCCTTGTGAGAGAAGCTGCGCTGGATGATTCCCGTGGTTTTGCCGGAAAAACTGCCGTCAGCCATGCATCGGAAGGCACCCCCCTGGACGATTTGCTTAAGCATGCGCGCGTACCCGAACACAGGATCGCCGTGGGCGGTATATCGCTGATGGAAAGCACACGAAGGGAAGGAAAGCTTGTCTATCTTCAGCAGTCGTTCTTTCCGCTCAGCAAAAACTAACGTATTAGATGCCGGTTTTCTGGAGGTATGCAATGCCGGATGCCCTGAAAAAGACCATATTTTCTGTAATCAAGATCCTGCTTATTGCCCTGGGTGTTTTTGTACTCATTAAAATCGGGCGTTACTTTGTGCCTTTTATCATTGCATTCGTTTTTTCTTCCCTGATAGAACCCCTCGTCAAATTTATCGAGACCAAGCTGCGCATATCCCGAAAAATCGGTTCGTTTTTTTCCATCCTGGTGGTGCTTGGCGCCATCCTGACCATACTGGGCCTTTTGATCGCAAGGCTCATCAAGGAAATCATCAATGTTTACAACAGCCTGAATATTACCTTTGAAGGCATAGCCGACTTTTTTGACAGTGTGATCAGGGAGGCCAACAATCTGTTCCTGAAGCTTCCCGTGCAGGTGTCCGACAGCATCAACAACGCCATCAATAATCTGTCCAACAACCTGTCAAACTTCCTCAAACCGGTTGCGGATCTGGCCACCGGCACGTTCCAGTTTGCCATATCATTGCCCCAGGCAGTGATCTTCATCCTGGTGACCATCCTGGCCACATATTTTATGTCCAGCGACAAGCACAGGATTGCCCAGTTCCTAGATTCCCAGATTCCTTCAGAATGGCTGAAGAATACGAGGAACGTTATCAATAACCTTTTTACAGCGCTGTTTGGATGGCTGAAAGCCCAGCTTATCCTGATGACCATTACCTTCAGCGAGGTCCTGGTCGGGTTTTTGATCATCGGCATTGAAAATGCCCTTCTCCTGGCGCTCATCATCGCCCTGGTCGATGCCCTGCCGATTCTGGGCACAGGCTCCATCCTGCTGCCCTGGGCCGTTATCGATCTGCTGTCGGGCAATACGAGACAGGGGCTCTCCCTGGCGCTGCTCTGGCTGATCATCATCTTTGTCCGCCAGCTCATTGAGCCCAAGGTGGTCGGCCAGCAGATAGGCATTCATCCGCTGTTTACCCTGTTCGGCATGTATCTCGGTCTTAAGTTCATGGGTGTCCTCGGTATGTTCCTGGGACCCATCACGATCGTGATCATCAAGTACATCCTGGAAAGCATCCTGAAAACCGAAGGCCTTAAAGGTTGGTTTGAAAGGAATTTCAGGGGAAAGGAACCTGCATCGACGGCCAGGGAGCCGTGTAACGCGGGTGAGGATTTGCCCGAGCCTCCCTGAACCGCAGCCTGATTAAATCGTGCTGATAAAAAATCCCGCCATAAGCGGGATTTTTCGTATGCTTTCATCCGAAGAACGTTGCAATATACCCCATTATTTGCTTTCGGTTTCATCGATAATGGTTGTTTCATCGATTATGGTTGGTGTTGCGGGGGCATTGCGGATTTCAGTGTAAGTGCTGTTGTCATAGCTGCCGCCGAATACGGAATACCTGATATCGGTCTCGGTTACCGTTTTGACCATGTTCTCTTTGAGTTCGCTTATGACAGCTTCCTTTCCCTTATCCTTTACGGTAATGACTAGAGGGACGGCAATCAAAACCAATATGAGGGCAATGACCAGAGCGGCTGCCAGCCCAATGCCTATGAGTTCTTTTTTGGCCGCAATAAAGACTGAAAACATCAGGACGAAAAAGATGATGCTCAACGTATTGTATGCTTTCTTGGCGTTTCCGCTAAAAGCCAGACGGGTGCGGACGCTTATCCTTTTGCCTTTCTCTCTGCGATATAGGGTTTTTTCAAACTTCATTTCCTCACCCCACAGATTTTCCAAACGTTCCGGCATAATCTTACCACAGCCATGGAAGGAATCCAAGATGATCCAAGGGGACATCCCTTCTGGATCTTCCAATTAAGGAAGAACCGGGAGAGCTGTCCCCCTGGATCATGGTTTGGATCACTTGACGTACTATTGTTTCAGGCCTTCCTGGAGTTTGCTCAGGGCCTTCTTTTCGATACGGGACACATAGGAGCGCGAGATGCCGAGGCTTTCCGCCACTTCGCGCTGCGTTTTGCCGCATCCGCCGCACAGCCCGTACCTGAGCCGGATGATGATCTGCTCCCGGCCTTCCAGGACGGATCGTATCAGGCGGTAAAGCTTTTTAATTCGCTGCGTCAGGTCAACCTTTTCTTCCACTTCCTCATCTTCGCAGCCCAGGATGTCGATGAGGGAGATCTCGTTACCTTCCTTGTCGGTACCCAGGGGCTCGTTGAGGGATACCTCGTTCTGAAGCTTTTTGGATGCCCGCAGGTGCATCAGGATTTCGTTTTCAATGCACCGCGCCGCATAGGTGGCCAGTCGAATTCCCTTATCCGGATCATAGCTTGACACAGCCTTGATCAGGCCAATGGTTCCAATAGAGATTAAATCATCCGAGTCGGCGGCGTTCACGGCATATTTCCGCGCCACGTGCGCCACCAGTCTGAGGTTATGTTCGATCAGCAGGTTTCTGGCATCTTCATCGCCTTTTCGGCAGGCGTCGACGAGACGAATCTCCTCTTCCGCAGAAAGCGGTTGGGGGAAGGATTGGGGGCCTGTTATAAAACCGGCCAGCAAATACTGCGACAGCAGTTTGGAGCATAGGGACACCAAAGGGGCAGGAAACATCTTGAATACCTCATAACAGTGTCGCAAATATAGTATATGCATGGGTGCCATGACTTGACACAGGTTATTGGATGGTAAAGATGCAAGTCCAAAAACGGCAGGTTGCATAATTGGAGGCTATGGACAGGATTTGTCCTGACCGGGTATACCAAAGGCTATCTTGATTTTTTCTTTGTAAAACAGTATTCTATTTATGATGAAGCATGTCTGTCCAGCGCAGTATTATCCTCTATAAGAAATATGCTTCTGAAATTGTTTTATTCCCGGATTGCAATTTTGATTGAGGTGGAATATGGAGAATCTGATCGCGAGAATAAAGGAAGGCTACCCGAATTTCAGCAAGGGACAAAAGCTTATAGCCAACTATATAACCGAGCATTATGACAAAGCGGCATTCATGACGGCTGCCAAGCTGGGAAATGAGGTGGGCGTCAGCGAATCGACGGTGGTCCGTTTTGCCATAGAACTGGGATTCGACGGCTATCCCAAGCTTCAGAAAGCCCTGAGGGAAATCATTAAAAGCAAGCTCACTTCCGCCCAGAGACTGGAAGTGTCCTCCACCCAGATCGACCCGGAAAATGTGATGAAAAGTGTACTTCAGGCCGATATGAACAAGCTGCGGGTGACCCTGGAAGAAGCGGATGAAAAGAGCTTCAACGCCATCGTTGACGTGATCCTGAATGCCAGGAGGATCTATATCCTGGGCGTCAGGAGTTCCGCTCCCCTTGCCAGCTTCCTCGGATTTTACTTCAACCTGATATTTGAAAATGTCAGATTAGTGCATACTACCAGTGTCAGCGAAATGTTCGAGCAGATCGTCAATGCCAGGGCGGGGGATGTGGTGATAGGCATCAGCTTCCCGCGTTATTCAAGGCGCACCGCCAAGGCTCTGGAGTTCGTCAGCAAGCAGGGCGCCACGGTGGTGGCCATAACCGACAACCAGAACTCGCCCCTGGCCAGGTATGCGGATTACTGCCTCTTCGCCCGAAGCGACATGGCGTCCTTCGTTGATTCCCTGGTGGCACCGCTGAGCATGATCAACGCCCTGATCGTTGCCATCGGGCTGAAGCGAAAGGAGCAGATCCATGCGACGCTGGAAAAGCTCGAAAAGCTCTGGGAAGAGTATCAGATCTATGAAAATGAGAATGACGATCGGCACACCTCGCTGAATCGCGATTAACAGCCGGAGGTTGAACAACGTTTTGAGCAATAAGCGTGTAGGCATCATTGGCGCAGGCCCGGCCGGGCTTATGGCAGCAGGCCGGGCGGCCGAGCTCGGGCATAAAGTGTATGTGTTTGAGAAGAACAGGCGTGCCGGCCGCAAACTCATGATAACCGGGAAAGGCCGGTGCAACATCACCAATGCATGCCCTGAAGAGGAACTGATCAGGCATATTCCCGGAAACGGGAGGTTTCTGTATTCATCGCTCAGCCGTTTCTCCAACCACGATATAATGGCCTTTTTCCAGGATCGCGGCGTCAGGCTGAAAATCGAAAGAGGAAACAGGGTGTTTCCCGAATCCGACAAGGCTTCGGATATCTGCGACGCCCTGGTTGATTATGCCCTGAAAAACCGCGCCGTCATCAGGTACAATGCCAGTGTTAAGGATGTTGTTGCCAGGGACGGACAGGTGAACGGTCTTATCCTGGAAAACGGCGACTTCTATGAACTGGATGCGGTGGTGATCGCCACGGGAGGACTGTCCTATCCCCTCACCGGTTCAACCGGGGACGGCTACAGGATGGCCCGGAAGCTGGGGCACACGGTCACCGATCTCAAACCCTCCCTGGTGCCGTTGGAGACCGTCGAGACCTGGGTGAAAGAGGTTAGCGGCCTGACCCTTAAGAATGTGGGCCTCACCGTGTACGATCCAAACGGCAGAAAAGTCTTTGAGGAACAGGGCGAGATGCTGTTCACCCATTTCGGGGTATCGGGGCCCCTCATCCTGAGCGCGAGCCGGCATATTCTGGACTGCGGCTTTTCCGGAGCCCAGCTGGTTATCGACATGAAGCCCGCCCTGAGTGAGGAGACCCTGGACAGGCGCATCCAGAGGGACTTTGAGAAATTCTCCAGGAAACAGTTTTCCAATGCGCTCCATGAGCTCCTTCCAAGAAGCATGATTCCTGTGGTCATCCAACTGCTGCGGATACCGCCGGAAAAGCCGGTGCACCAGATAACCCGCCAGGACAGGCAAAGGATGGTTTCCCTGCTGAAGGGCATCCGGCTGACGGTTTCGCGTTCAAGGCCCATCGCTGAGGCCATTGTTACGGCAGGAGGCATCCGGATCAGCGAAATTGATCCCAGGACCATGGAATCGAAACTGGTCAGGGGCCTGTACTTTGCCGGGGAAATCATCGATGTGGATGCCTATACGGGAGGCTACAATCTGACCATTGCCCTGTCCACCGGTTATACGGCCGGAAACAGCATATGATCCATTTCCTGTACTGCTGCGGAAATCGTATGAACCATCCGTGCCATGGGAAAAATGGGGATATCCATCCATGGTATCAGGTGGTTATATGGATTTTCTCATGAAGTTTATGGCCATTGCCATGCTCCTTTTGCTCATCGCCGTGCAGCTGGCGCACCTGTCTCCGTACGGAGAGAGGTTTCGTACCGATCAATTGAATGGGGTGCCCATCGGGGCCTACCAGTCCGTTATCGGCAAGGGCTATGCCACGCTGAACCTTCTGGGGGAGTATGCGGCAAACAGCGCTTCCCTGTATATCAACGGCCTGCACGTGATGGTGATCGACAAGTTCCCTGTAAGACTGGAACTGAATGACGGGGACGTGGTGGAGATTCACGCCGCGCCGCATACCCATGCCTTTTATGTTTACCTTTCGGACAAGAGCAGCGGACTTTATACCGATATGAAGGAAAAAACGGTCAAGGTGAGCCCGGGCATGAACCGTATCCTGCAAGCCCATGTCAGGGACTGATGAATTGCCCTTGTCCTGTCGGTTAATTTCCAATATAATCAAAATGATAATGGATGGAGGATACCTTTATGAACCACCATGAGATGCTGGGCAGCAGGGATGTTGTCAAGGCTGCCATACGGATGGCGCTGACAAACGACAGGGAAGAAGAGAAAATGCTGCAGAAGGAATTGGCAGGCATCGGCATCAAAACGTCCGCCGTGGATTTCGGCGGGGAATTCATCAGTTCGGTGACCCGGATCATTGAACGGGCGGTTGTATCCGCCAAGCGGGAAGGGGTTATCGAGGAATCCCACGCCGAGGAAGGCGCTGTGGCCGGCGCGGCCAGAGAAGCCCTTTCCCAGGTTATGCCGAAGGCCATCGGCCTCAATGTGGGCGGAAAGATTGCCGTGGCAAGGCATGGTGTACATGTAAGCGTCGCCGTATTCTTCGGCATCGGTTTGCTCCATCTCAACGATGTGGCCATCGGTATCGGCCACCGCGTGGTCTAGTCCATGGGTATGCCATGGCTGGGCACAGCATGTTCAGCAAATGGGGGAAAAGCGCTTGAAAACCATCAGAATAGCCATCGACGGCCCATCGGGCGCAGGCAAGAGCACTTTGGCCAAAAGGATTGCCCGGGAACTGGGAATCATCTACCTGGACACGGGCGCCATGTATCGCGCTGTTGCGCTGAAAGCCATCAGGCTTGGGATTGATACCAGGGATCGTGAGAACGTTTCACGCCTCATGGATGACATTGATATTTCGGTGGAATACCACGACGGTACACAGCGCATCTATCTGGACGGGGAGGATGTTTCTTCCGCCATCCGGACCAATGAGGTTTCCATGGGTGCTTCCAATGTCTCGGCTTTTCCGGAGGTGCGTGCAAAGCTTGTAGCGCTGCAGCAGGAAATTGCCAGGAACAACCCGGTCGTCATGGATGGCAGGGATATCGGGACCAAGGTCCTTCCCGATGCCGGCCTAAAGATCTTCCTGACAGCCTCGGTTGAGGAGCGGGCCCGCAGACGCTTTCTTGAGCTGAAGGAGAAAGGGCTGCTGGACAAGACCTTTGATGAACTGGTTGCCGAGATAGAGGAGCGGGATCGCAACGACAGCACGAGGGAACATTCCCCGCTGAAAAAGGCTGAAGATGCTGTCGAGATCGATTCCACAGGAAAGTCCATCGATGAGCTTGTGGCCATGATTATGGATATGGTAAGGAAGAGGTTTTGATCAATGCTCTACAGCATAGGCAAGGTATTATGCATCCTCTATTTCAGGCTGTTTTACAGGCTCAGGGTTATCGGCAGGGAAAACATCCCGTCTTCCGGTCCTCTTCTCTTATGCGCCAACCATCCCACCGCCCTGGATATGTTCCTGGTTGCTTGCATGGTTCCCCGGCGGAAGGTCCATTATATGGCGAAGGCGGAGCTTTTCAGAAACAGGTTCCTGGCCTGGGTCATCCGAAGCCTAGGCGCTTTCCCGGTCAGCCGCGGAAAGGGTGACGTGGGATCGGTAAAAACCGTATACAAGCTTTTGGAAAGCGGGAAAATCGTGGGGATGTTCCCGGAGGGGACGCGTACCAGGAAAAAGGACCCCAATAAAAGGAAGCCGGGTATTGCCCTGTTTGCGCTCCATTCGGGCGCACCTGTTCTGCCGGTGGCCATCAAAGGGGATTTCAGGCTTTTCAGGAGGGTGGATCTGATATTCGGGAAACCTTACAAGGTCACCTCGGAAGCTGCCGACGGCACAGGGAAATCCTATCCCAAGGAAGAACTTGTCAGGATTTCAAACGAGATCATCGACAGCATTTATGCGCTGATGGATCAATAAAATCGCAGGAAGAAATCGAGGTATGCAGATTGGAGATTATCGTTGCCAGGTATTCCGGCTTTTGCTTCGGAGTGGACAAGGCGGTTAAGACGGCGTTCAATGTTCAGTTTGACCAGTGCGACGGAAGGGTGTTTACCCTGGGCGAGCTGATCCACAATGCCCAGGTGATAGAAGCCCTCAATAAAAAGGGCATACAGGCAATTAACGACATTGATGAACTTAGGGAAAATGACTGCGTCATTATAAGAGCCCACGGCATCGGCAGGCATGTCTATGAGATGCTCAGGGAACGCAACGTCAGGATCATTGATGCGACATGTCCTTATGTGAAGCGCATCCACGAAATTGTCAGGGAAAAACATGACGAAGGCTATCAGATCGTCATTGTCGGAGATCCCACGCATCCTGAAGTGATAGGAATAAACGGCTGGTGTGATGGAAAAGCTTTGATTGTATCCGATGAGAAGGAAGCAGAAGAGCTGGCCTGTTCCGACGCGCGGATGTGTGCGGTGGCTCAGACCACCTTCAGGCGATCAAAATACGATGCGATCTTTGAAACTCTTAAGAAAAAGTTTGCATTCGCATTAAAATTTGATACAATATGTAATGCGACTGTGCAGAGACAATCGGAGGCTGCAAGGCTTTCCAAGGTTGCTGATGCAATGGTTGTCATTGGTGGAAGGAACAGCTCCAACACGCAGAAGCTCTATGAAATATGTCGCCAGAATTGTCCGCAGACATATCTTATAGAAAATGCCAGCGAGCTTCCTTCATTAAAAAATATTAAAAATTTAAAGACAGTTGGGATTACCGCTGGGGCTTCAACACCTGATTGGGTAATCAAGGAGGTTATTTTTCACATGGAAGACATGACAAAAAGGCAGGAAGGCGAGATCGATTTCAGCAAAGCCTTGGAGGAAAGCTTTACGGAGATCAAGAACAATGACATCGTGAAGGGGAAGATTATTGGATACAATACCACCGATGTATTCGTTGATCTGGGATATAAGGCTGATGGTATTATTCCGATGGATGAATTCATTGATGATCCCGATTTTGACCCGGAGAGGGATTTAAAGCCCGGCACCGAAATCGAAGCGATTGTTACCAAGCTGAACGACGGTGAAGGCAATGTGGCTCTCTCCAAGAAGAGGATGGATGCCATCCGTGGCTTTGAAGAGCTTGAAAATGCCTTTAAGAATGAACAACCTGTTGAAGCAATAGCCAAGGAAGTTGTCAAAGGCGGACTCGTTGCCGAATACAAAGGCATCAGAATCTTTATCCCGGCATCCCAGGTAAGCGACAAGTATGTCAAGGATCTGTCTCCTTACGTTGGCAAGAAGATAAAAGTCAAGATAACCGAAATGGCCAATAAACGCCGCATTGTCGGTTCCTGCCGCGTCCTCATTGAAGAGGAAAAGAACAAGAAGGCCGAGGCCTTCTGGAACGAAGTGGAAGAAGGCAAGGAGTACACCGGTACCGTCAAGAGCCTGACAAAGTTCGGCGCCTTCGTTGACTTGGGCGGCGTGGACGGCCTGATTCACATCTCCGAACTCTCCTGGAAGAAGATCGACGATCCTTCCGAGGTTCTGAAGGTTGGGGATAAGGTAACCGTCAGGGTTATCGGTGTGGACAGGGAAAAGAAGAAGATCTCCCTGGGCTACAGGAAGGCCGAGGACAATCCCTGGTACAAGATCGAGGAGAAATACCATGTGGGCGATATCGTAACAGGTACCATCAAGCGCATGGTTCCCTTCGGAGCTTTTGTGGAGCTTGAAGAAGGCGTTGAGGGTCTTGTCCATATCTCCCAGATCTCCAACGCCCGGATTGCCAAGCCCGACGAAGTGCTTTCCGTGGGCCAGACAGTTGAGATGAAGGTCATGGAAGTCAATCCGGAAATCAAGAAGATCAGCCTCAGCATCAAGGAGGTCAAGCCCATCGATCCGGTTCGCGAGGGCGAAGAACCTGCCGAAACGGCCGAGGAGGATCTTCCCACCGAGCATACCGAGGAGATGTCCACAACCATAGGCGACCTGCTCAATGAGAAGAAATAACCATACAACTGAAGATCAAACGGCAAGACACGGGAAACGGTCTTGCCTGCCAGACGGCAAGACCGGAACAACCGGTCTTGCTGTTATGTAAAAGGCATTTTTTCTTTATCTGCAAAGGATTTTGTGGAATGTGGGGGTCAAATGGATAGATTCGCCGATTATGAAGAGTTCAAGGCTTTGTTTTTCAAGCTTTCCTCCATTGATCTGAATCTATACAAGGAAAAGCAGATGAAACGCCGTATCATCTCTTTTGCCGAGAAGTACGGTTTCTCGACCTTCTGTTCCTTCCTGGATGCGATCAGGGGCAACAAGGAACTGAGGGATGTGTTCATTGGCTATCTGACCATTAACGTTTCTGAGTTTTACCGAAATCCTGTCCAGTGGCAGCTTTTTGAAAAGCGGATCCTGCCTGAGGTCTCCCGGCTCACCAACAAGAGGATGGAGGAGCTCAGGATCTGGAGCTCAGCCTGTTCCACCGGCGAGGAGCCCTACACGGTGGCCATGATCCTGAGCAAGTTCGTTCCGCTCGAAAGGATCAGGATCCTGGCCTCCGATATCGATGTGGATGCGATGGATAAGGCGAAAAAGGGTATTTATCCTGAAAGAAATCTTAAGGAGCTGCCGGCTGATTTTGTGGAGAAATATTTCACGAAGCACGAAAAGGATACGTACATTCTGTCCGAGAAGGTCAGGAACTGCGTGGAATTCAGGCAACTGAACCTCCTGAAGGATCCTTTCCCGAAGAACATGGATATCATCCTGTGTCGGAATGTGCTTATATATTTTACTGAGGAAGCAAAAGAATATCTGTTTGAGGAATTGTCCAGGAGCCTTGTCCCGAACGGTGTGCTGTTCATTGGCAGCACCGAGCAGATCATCAATTACCAGAAATATAATCTGAAACCCCTGGATACCTTTTTCTATCAGAAAGTCGGTTAAAGGTCCGGGGCAGGCGCTCCATCGCAATATGGGAGGTATTGATCATGGTCAAGCTTGAGGAAATGAGCAGAGAAGAACTGATAGAAATTGTCAGGATGAAAGATGAGCTTATCAAGGAGCTCAAAGAGGAGGTTGCCGCATACCGGGTTCTTGTGGAGGAGCTTCAATCCAAGCTCGGCATGAGGGAAAACAATTTCTCAGGAAACGGTGACTGAAAATGTTTGCCTACCTTAAGGGCGTGCTGAAGAAGAAATTGGCCGACTGCATCATCCTGGACGTGGGTGGGGTCGGCTACCGGGTATATACAGCATTGACCCCTCATTATTACCAGAGCGAGACGGGGAAAGAGGTCACGGTCTTTACGCACATGATGGTGCGCGAGGATCGCCTGGCCTTGTTTGGTTTTTTCTGCGAAGAAGAACTGAAGATGTTCGAGCAGCTGATAACGGTGAGCGGAGTGGGGCCAAAAGCTGCGCTGGCACTGGTGGGCGCTATTCCGCCGTCCCAGTTTGGCCTGGCAGTCCTGACCGATGACGTGGACCGTTTCGTCAAGGCGCCGGGCATCGGCAAAAAGACTGCGCAGCGGATTATTCTTGAACTGAAGGACAAGCTGAAGAAGGAAGCCATGGATCTGCCGGAAATGGAAGATATCCGCGGTGTTCCTGCCGAAACAGCCGGAGATACCAGGCTGAGCGAAGCCGTAAGTGCGCTGGTCATGCTTGGATATACACCCTCCGAAGCTCATCGTGCGGTGGCTGCGGCCTACAGTGAAGACAAGACCGTTGAGAACATTGTTCGTGACGCGCTGAAGGCCATGCTATAGCGTGAGAAACCGGCAATATGACCAGGAAGGTGAAAGCATTGCAGGAAGAGGGACGCCTGACAGGCCGTGAATACAGAAAGGATGATTTTGACGAGGCAGGATTGAGGCCGCGCGTCATGGATGAATACATAGGCCAGGAGAAGGTCAAGGAGAACCTCCAGGTCTTTATTCAGGCCGCCAAGAAACGGCGTGAAGCCCTTGATCATGTCCTGCTGTACGGTCCGCCCGGCCTGGGCAAGACCACGCTGGCAGGCGTAATCGCCAGTGAACTGGGAGCCAACCTGAGGGTGACCTCGGGACCTGCCATTGAAAGGCCGGGAGATCTGGCCGCCATATTGACCAACCTGGGTGACTACGATGTCCTGTTTATCGATGAGATACACCGCCTCAACCGTTCCGTTGAGGAAATCCTGTATCCGGCCATGGAAGATTTTGCGCTGGATATTGTTATTGGTAAAGGGCCCAGCGCCCGTTCCATCCGCATTGATCTGCCCCGGTTTACGCTGGTGGGAGCTACCACCCGTGCCGGGCTTCTCACTTCCCCGCTGAGGGATCGGTTCGGCATTGTCAACAGGCTTGAACTTTATACTCCGGATGAACTCAGACGAATTGTTGAGCGGTCGGCTTCCATTCTGGGCATCACCATCGATCCGGATGCGGCCACGGAAATCGCCAAGCGCTCCAGGGGCACGCCGCGAATTGCCAATCGCCTGCTCAAACGCATCAGGGATTTTGCCCAGATCCATGGGGACGGGCACATCGACCTGAAGGTTGCGCGCTATGGCCTGAACGCCCTTGACATAGACGAACTGGGGCTGGACAGCGTGGACAGAAACGTGCTTCTCTCCATCATCCAGAAATTCGACGGCGGGCCGGTGGGCCTGGACACGCTTGCCGCCACCACCGGCGAAGAAGCGGATACCATTGAGGATGTCTACGAGCCGTATCTGCTCCAGCTTGGCTTCCTGCAGAAGACCCCGAGGGGCAGGAAGGCCACCCGGCTTGCCTATGAGCATCTGGGCATCCCGTATATGACCGGGGATGACGACCAGATTTCCTTGTTGGATTGAGTGAATCGTATGCCAAGTGTATGTGGTGCAGGGAGGGATGCAGCAAATGCCAATAAAAGTTGGATTCATTGGCACTGGAAACATGGGTGGTGCCCTGATTAGAGCAATTGCGGCAGGTAATGAACAACAGAAATACAGAATCCTTGGCTATGATGTCAACCGCCAGGCGCTGGATCAGCTTGCCCGTGAAACCGGGTTGGTGGCGTGCGAAAGCGCCCGTGAACTGGTATCGGCATCGGATATCGTCTTCCTTGCCGTCAAGCCCCAATATGCCAGGGCGGTACTGGAGGAAATCAAGGATGTCCTGGAAAGCAATATCCTGGTCACCATCATCGTGGGATTGCCCATATCCTGGTATAAGAACATCCTCGGCAGCCAGGCGCGGGTTGTACGGACCATGCCCAATACCCCCGCCCTCGTAAGGGAGGGGATGACCCTGGTCTGCTTTGACGGGCCCCTGAAACGCGAGGAAAAGGAAACTGTTATGGAGCTTCTGCGGTATTCGGGCATGGCCGAGGAACTGGAAGAAGGCCTCATGAGCGAAGTAACCGCGCTGACCGGAAGCAGTCCGGCCTATGTATTCATGTTCATTGAGGCCATGGCTGATGCGGCCGTGCAGTCGGGAATACCCAGGCAGCAGGCATACAGGCTGGCGGCCCAGGCGGTTTTGGGATCGGCCAAAATGGTTCTGGAGACAGGAAAGCATCCGGCGGAGCTGAAGGATATGGTCTGCTCGCCGGCAGGCACCACCATTGAGGCGGTGGCCGAGCTGGAGAAGGCCGGATTCAGGAGCGCCGTTATCCGGGCCATGGGGGAATGCACCCGCAGGGCCAGGGAGATCGGCAAGCAATGATTTGGACGTGTTGGGTGTCATTGCGAGGAGCGAAGTGCCGAAGCAATCTCAAACCGTCCGGATATTTTATTGGATTAGAGGTACACCATGAATTATTACGAGAAAACCATCAAATCCGAACGCCTCTATGAAGGGGCCATTTTTGATATGGAGAAACTTACTGTGGAACTTCCCAACGGGAAAATCGCCTATCGGGATGTGATCAGGAACCCGGGCGCCTCAGTGATCGTTCCATTAACCGATGATGGGTATGTCATTATGGTCAAACAGTTCCGAAAGCCCATCGAGGCTGTTTCTTTGGAGGTGCCGGCGGGGAAAATGGATCCCGGAGAGGATCCGCTGCAGTGCGCCCAAAGGGAACTCAAGGAAGAGACGGGGTATACCGCGGAAAAATTCAAAAAGATACTGACCCTTCACCCGGCTCCTGCTTTTGCGGACGAGGCGCTCCATGTCTTTGTGGCCAAAGGCCTGTCCAAAGGCGAGGCATCCCCGGATGAGGACGAATTCATTCATGCATTCAAGTACAAGCTGGATGATGTTATCCAACTGATTCAGGATGGTGTCATCAGGGATTCCAAGACCATTGCCAGCATACTTTTCACCGCCAGGCTGCTGGAGACCGGCGGGCTGGATTTCTGAAGCCGGACAACTGTTGGAAACGGCATGACAAAGAATATTGGGCAAGTAGGCAGGTGTATTCATGAAGCATGAACTGACAATAGGATTGGCCGGTTTGGGGCTCATCGGCGGTTCCATCGCCCAGGCGCTGAGAAACCGAAGCGACAAATACCGCATCATTGCCTGGGACAGGGACAGTAAGACCCTCGAAAAAGCCTTGTCCGACAGGGCTATTGATATTGCCGTCACTTCTGAATTGACGGAATTTCAGGCCTGCGACATGGTTTTCCTCTGTGTGCCGGTGTATGCCATGAAGACCGTACTGGAAATGCTTATGCCGCACCTTAGGCCTGATTGCGTGATCACCGATGTGGGCAGCACCAAGGGGGATGTGAGCCGGATCATGGCCGAAGCGGGCGTGTCGGACAAGTATATTGGAGGGCATCCGCTGGCCGGTTCGGAGAAATCCGGCTATCAGGCTGCCAAGGCCAATCTTTTTGAAAACGCCTACTATGTGATCACGGCCGACGAAAGCACGCCAGAACACAGAAAACAGCTATTGAAAAGCGTTATCCGGGACTTGCGGGCCATTCCCCTCGAAATGACCCCGGAAGAGCATGATCGGGTAACAGCCGCCATCAGTCATGTACCCCATGTGGTGGCATCCCTCCTGGTTAACCTTGTGAAAAGGCTGGACGGTCCCGAAGAGTATATGAAGACCATTGCCGCCGGAGGTTTCAAGGATATCACCCGAATTGCGTCATCCTCCCCGGAACTTTGGACCGGCATCTGCCTGTCCAACAGGGAAAAGGTCCTTAAAACCCTTGCCGTGCTGGAAGAACATCTGTCCGAGTTCTGTAGCATGCTCCAGCAGGGCGACAAGGAAAAGCTTACCGACTTTTTCAGGACTGCCCGGGTTTACCGCAATTCTTTCGCCGATATGCAGAAGAGCATCATCCAAAGGGATTTCGATATCGTGGTGGATGTGGAGGACAAACCGGGCATCATTGCCACCATCGCCACTGCCCTTGCCCGGAAGGGCATCAATATCAAGAATATCGGCATTGTCCACAGCCGTGAAAATGAAGAAGGCGCCCTGGAGATCCGTTTTGAGAACCAGGAGTCTATGAATGCCGGCATAGAAACCCTGCGCGCTCTGGGCTATGGGGTCAAGGCCAGGGTATAAAGAATTTTACTTGTTTTCAAGATTATCCTTTGGCTTTTCAGCTGTAGTTGTTAATTTGTGGTACTCTGAAGGGTACCGTCAAGAATTTTTCGCAAATTCATAACCCGCTTGGTAGTCATCACCTA